>Ga0102947_1000006_pt1 | contig 63305 bp, 48 predicted proteins | sample SalPon2A_A_D2_MG_FD_78210 | JGI IMG/M metagenome (GOLD analysis project Ga0102947, IMG submission 78210) | Soil microbial communities from South San Francisco under conditions of wetland restoration - Salt Pond MetaG R2A_A_D2_MG | ecosystem: Environmental > Terrestrial > Soil > Wetlands | place... | reverse complement strand
GTCACCGGGGCGATCTCGACCCCGGCCTCCCCCAGGCGCGCCACCAGGGCGTCGTCGAAGTGGAGGCCGGCGGTGGGGGCGGCGATGGCGCCGGGCTGGCTGGCCCACAGGGTCTGGTAGGTGCGGTGATCCGCCGCCTCGTCGCCGCGCTTGATATAGGGCGGCAGCGGTACGTGGCCGAGGCGGTCCAGCCAGGGCTCCACCGGCTCGGCGAAGCGCACCCGGCGGCGGCCGTCGTCCACCGCGTCCTCGGGCCGCTCCACCATTTCGGCGGTCAGGCCGGAGTCCTCCCCCCCGGCGGTGTTGAGATCCAGCACCGTCCCCGGCTTCGCCTTCTTGCCCGGTTTGACAAGGGCGTCCCACTCCCGCTCCCCCACCTTCTCCACCAGCAGCAGCTCCACCCGGCCACCGCCGGGGCGGCGGCGGCCGTAGACCCGGGCCGGGATCACCCGGGTGTCGTTGACCACCAGGAGGTCGCCCCGGCGCAGCAGCTCAGGCAGGTCGCGGACCCGGCGGTGCCGCTCCTCCCCCTCGGCGTCGATCACCAGCAGACGGCTCTCGCCCCGGGGCGCCGGGCGCTGGGCGATGGAGGCCTCCGGCAGGTCGTAGTCGAAGTCGGAGGTGAGCACGGTCAGTCGCTTCCCGGCGCGGCCCCAGTAGCCTCAGTGGCCCCAGTGGCCCCAGTGGCCCCAGTGGCCCCAGTGGCCCCAGTGGCCCCAGCGTCGCCAGCGAAGGCGTCATGCGGCCGCTGGCCCAGCTCCCGGGCGGCGGCGCGGGTCACCCAGACCGCGCCCACCACGGCGGCGGCCATCAACCAGCCGCCCCATTGAAAAGGCGCCTCCACGCTGACCCGCTGAAACAACAACGTGCCGGCCAACGGCCCCAGCACCCGGGCCAGGGAGCCGAAGGAGCGCGACAGCCCGAGCACGCCGCCCTGGCTGGCGTCGTCGGTGAGGCGGGACAGAAGCCCCAAGATGGCCGGGCTGTTCAGGCCGATGCCGATGGCCAGCAGCCCGGTGGTGGCGGCGAAGAGCAGCGCGTTGCCGGCCATCGGCAACAGCAGCAGGCCGGCGGCCTGGAAGGCGGTGCCCACCGGGATCAGCCGCGCCTCGCCGAAGCGCCGCACCAGCGGCCCGATCAGGCCGCCCTGGACGATCACCCCCAGGACCCCGATGTAGACGAAGGTGAACGACATCTCCAGGTCGCCCCAACCGAAGCGGTCCTGGGCGAACAGCGCCAGGGTGGCCTCCATCATGGAAAAGCACGAGGTGACCACCAGGACCAGCAGCATCAGCCCCATCAACGCCTTGTCCCGGGAGATCTTGCGCAGGCGGGAGGGATCCAGCCAGCGCGTCGGGCCGCGGCTCTGGCGCACAGAAAGCGCCAGCGACTCGGGCAGGAAGAGCCAGGCCATACCGAGGTTGACCAGCGCCAGGGCGGCTGCGCCCAGCGGCACCGCGATGCGCCCCAGCAGGCTGAGGGTGCCGCCGAAGGCGGGGCCGAGGACGAAGCCCAGGCCGAAGGCGGCGCCGATCATCCCCATCGCCTTGGAGCGCTCCTCCCGGGGCGTCACGTCCGCCATGTAGGCCTGGGCGATGGCCAGGTTGGAGGCGGCGACGCCGGAGATGAAGCGGGCGGCTACCAGGATGGTGAAGGTGGGGGCGAAGGCGAAGGCGGTGTGGGCGAGGACGTTCAGGGCGATGCTGGCCAGCAGCAGCGGCCGGCGGCCGAAGCGGTCCGAGAGCCGGCCGAGGATCGGCGAGAAGACGAGCTGGGCCAGGCTGTAGGCGGCGAAGAGGAAGCCGACCTGGAAGTCGGTGGCGCCGAAGTCCTGACCGTAGAACGGCAGGATGGGCAGGATCATGCCGAAGCCCAGCAGATCCAGGACGACGGTGAAAAACACCGTCAAACGGCCCCGCTTGCGCAGGGCGGGCCGGGACCCGGAGCCCCCGGAGCCCTCCCCCGGCGTCGGCTCTTCCGGCATCACTCCTCCTCCCCGGCATCTCCGTGGCGGGAAACACCGTGGGCCGGTGCGCCGCCGGTGCGGGCGATGCGGCTGGCCAGGACGGCGGCGCCGTAGCCGTTGTCGATGTTGACGACGCCGACGCCGGGGGAGCAGGAGTTGAGCATGGTCAGCAGCGCCGCCAGGCCGCCGAAGCTGGCGCCGTAGCCGACGCTGGTGGGCACCGCCACCACCGGCACCTTGACCAGGGAGGAAACCACCGTCGGCAGGGCGCCGTCCATCCCCGCCACCGCCACCACCACCCCGGCCCGGCGCACCGCCGGCAGGTTACCCAGCAGGCGGTGGAGGCCGGCCACGCCGACGTCCCAAAGGCGGTCCACCGGGTGGCCGAAGAAGGCGCAGCACGCCGCCGCCTCCTCCGCCACCGCCAGGTCCGAGGTGCCGGCGGCCAGCACCGCCACCCGCGGGGCGGCCTCCCCGGCCGGGTCCTCGTGGGGCTCGCCGAAGGTCAGCAGCGAGCCGCGCTCGTTGTAGTGGCCGCCGGGCAGCTCCGCCATCACCCGCTCCGCCTTGGCGCCGTCGATGCGGGTGACCAGCGCCCGGCCGTGGGCCTCGACCACCCGGCGGCAGATGGCCACCAGGTCATCGGCCCGCTTGCCCTCGGCGTAGATCGCCTCCGGCAGGCCGCTGCGCAGCTCCCGGTGGAGGTCCAGCTTGGCGAAGCCGAGGTCGGCGAAGGGCAGCTCAGCCAGCCGCTCCATGGCCGTTTCGGAGGACACCTCGCCGGCGGCGACGGAGTCGAGGAGTTGACGCAGGTTCTTTGGATCCATGGGGGGAATCGGTGTTTCTGTGCGATGGGAGGGGGTCGGCGACGTCTCTACAAGGGATGGCGATGCTAGCACCCCGAATCACCGCACCGAAGCCACCGACTCGAAGAAACCATGAGATTACGATCCACCATCACACAGCGACGAAAGATCGCCGAAGGCTCTTCCATTCGCGACCTGCGGCGCTTGGTGAAGGCATACGGTCGTGGCCGCTGGCGCAAGATGAAAAGCACCGCCCTGGTCGAGCTCCCCGACGGACGGCTCCGGCAAGCTGAGCTACACTGGTATGAAGCCCACGGTACCGGGCGGCGTGAACTGAAGATCAGGCGCCTCTTGAGCCAATGATGAAGACCGCTTACCTGCTGTGCATTGACGCCGATGGTTACGAGGTCTCCCTGGAGGCCCGCAAGGTCTACGCCCGGCTGCCGGACGCCGAGGCGGAGGAGGCGGGCATGGTGCGGGTGGTCGATGAGACCGAGGAAGATTACCTGTATCCCGCCGAGCGGTTCGTCGCCATCGAGGTGCCGGAAGCGGCCGCGGTGACCTTCGGCCGGACACTCACCTGACCGGGTCGGCCGCCGGACGGTCGGCGCCGCCGTAGCGGTAGCCCCGGGGGTCGTAGGCGGCGGTGTCGAAACCGAGGGCGAGGATACGGGGCTCCAGCTCGGACCACAGCTCCTCCAGCCGGGCCACCTCGTCGCCACCCACCTCGACCCGCGCCCGGCCGTCGTCGTGGCGCACCCGCAGCACCCGGAAGCCGCTCTCGGCCAGCAGATCCTCCGCCGCCTCGACCCGGCGCAGCTTGCCCAGGGTGACGAGCTGGCCGTGGGGGATGCGCGAGGAGAGACAGGCGTTGGCCGGGCGGTCCCACACCGAAAGCCCTAACTCCCGGGCCAGGGCGCGGGTGCCCTCCTTGTCGACTCCGTGGGCCAGCAGCGGGCTGTAGACGCCGCGCTCCTTCACCGCTTCCAGCCCCGGCCGGTCCGGCCCCGGGTCGGAGGCGTTGGTGCCGTCGCAGACGGTGGCGAAGCCGCGCTCCGCCGCCAGGTCCAGCATGGCGTCCATCCGCATCCCCTGGCAGACGTAGCAGCGGTGGGAGGGGTTGGCGACGAACTCCGGGTCGGACAGCTCGGAGTAGGTGACGATCTCGTGGCCGATGCCGATCTCCCGCGCGGTCATCCGGGCGTGGTCCAACTCCCGGCCGGCCAGGGTCTCCGCCGCGGCGGTCACCGCCAGGGCCCGCTCCCCCAGAGCCCGGTACGCCAGCGCCGCCACCACCGCCGAGTCGACGCCGCCGGAGAAGGCGACGAGGACCGGGCCGCGCTCGGCGAGGTCGGAGACCAGGGTCTCCAGGCGGGAAGTGTTTTCGGTTGTCGTCAGGGGCATGGTGACTCTTCGTCCTTCACGGCTCCGAACCACTCTCGGGGCTGCCATTGTTCCCGGCGCCGTCCCCAGCGGTGTCATCACCGGCCCCACCGTCCCGCCGCCAGCCGCCCTCCATGGGCCGCCGGGGCCGCGGCGCGAAGCTCACCGGGACGAGGAAGAAGATGGCGTAGACGGCGAAGGCGTAGATCGGCACCAGGGGGGCGGCCTCGCGGTACTCCGCCGGCGCCAGGGCGCGGGCCAGGTAGAGGAGCGACGGCGGGCCGAAGAAGTAGATCATCAGCAGCCAGCGCGCCGTGCGCCGCGGCACCCGGCGGCGCCGGTGGACCCAGACGTTGCCGGAGACCCAGCCGAGGAAAGCGCCGAAGCCGTACAGGCCGTAGAGCGACAGCGGCCAGCCGGCGGCCAGCGGCAGGAGCCCGAAAAGCTCCAGCAGGGCGACGATCCACAAGGCCGAGAACAGGCCCAGCAGGCTGCGCTCGGAGGCGGTCAATGCCGCCGGGCCCGCTTCGTCCGTCAGGACAGCTCCCCGTCGCCGTAGGCCTCCATGGGCGGGCAGGCGCACATCAGGTTCTTGTCGCCGTAGACGTTGTCCACCCGGCCCACCGCCGGCCAGAACTTGCGTTCCCGCACCCACGGCAGGGGGAAGGCCGCCTGCCGCCGGCCGTAGGCGCGATCCCAGTCGTCGGCGGTGACCACGGCGGCGGTGTGGGGCGCCCCCTTCAACGGGCTGGCCTCCGCCGCCACGTCGCCCTCGGCCACCGCCCGGATCTCTTCCCGGATGGCGATCATGGCGTCGCAGAAGCGGTCCAGTTCCGCCTTCGACTCGCTCTCCGTGGGCTCCACCATCAGGGTGCCGGGCACCGGCCAGGACATGGTGGGGGCGTGGAAGCCGAAGTCCATCAGCCGCTTGGCGACGTCCTCGGACTCGACGCCGGCCGCCTTGAAGGGCCGCAGGTCGAGGATGAACTCGTGGGCCACCCGGCCGTTCTTGCCGGTGTAGAGGATGTCGTAGTGCTCGGAAAGCCGCCCCGCCATGTAGTTGGCGTTCAGGATCGCCAGCTTGCTGGCGACGGTCAGGCCGTGGTTGCCCATCAGGGCGATGTAGGCCCAGGAGATGGTGAGGATCGACGGGCTGCCCCAGGGCGCCGCGGCGATGGCTCCCACGGCGTGCTCGCCGTCGCCGCCGACGTCCACCACCGGGTGGCCCGGCAGGTAGGGCACCAGGTGCTCGGCGGCGCAGATCGGGCCCATGCCCGGGCCGCCGCCGCCGTGGGGGATGCAGAAGGTCTTGTGCAGGTTGAGGTGGCAGACGTCGGCGCCGTAGTCGCCGGGCCGGCACAGCCCGACCTGGGCGTTCAAGTTGGCGCCGTCCAGGTAGACCTGGCCGCCGTGGCGGTGGACCACGTCGCAGATCTCCTGGATGCGGGTCTCGAACACCCCGTGGGTCGACGGGTAGGTGACCATGAGGGCGGCCAGCCGGTCGGCGTGCTTCTCCGCCTTCTCGCCCAGGTCGTCCAGGTCGATGTCGCCGTTGTCCTGGCACTGGATGGTGACCACCTTCATCCCCGCCATCACCGCCGAGGCCGGGTTGGTGCCGTGGGCCGAGACCGGGATCAGGCAGACGTCGCGGTGGCCCTCGCCCCGGTCCCGGTGGTAGGCGCGGATCACCATCAGGCCGGCGTACTCGCCCTGGGAGCCGGCGTTGGGCTGCAGCGAGGTGCCGGCGAAACCGGTGATCTCGTTGAGCCACGCCTCCAGGGTGTCGAACAGCTCGCGGTAGCCCGCCGCCTGCTCCACCGGCACGAACGGGTGGAGGGCGGCCCAGCCGGGCCAGGACAGGGGCACCATCTCGCTGGTGGCGTTCAACTTCATGGTGCACGAGCCCAACGGGATCATGGAGTGGGCCAGCGACAGGTCCCGGGACTCCAGCCGCTTGACGTAGCGCAGCATCTCGTGCTCGGTGTGGAAGCTGTTGAACACCGGGTGCTCGAGGATGGCCGACTCCCGGGCGTGGGGCGACGGCAGGGCGAGGTCGGCGGCGGCGTGGAGCGCGTCGACGTCGAAGCTGCTGTCCGCCCCCCCTTCCGGCGCGAAGCCGGCGAAGATCTCCAGCAGCTCGGCCACCTCTCCGCTGGTCGCCGTCTCGTCCAGCGACACACCGACGGTGGCGGCGTCGAGGCGGCGCAGGTTGATGCGCCGCTCCCGGGCGGCGGCCAGGACGTCGTCGGCCACGTCGCCGCCCAGCCCCACCCGCAGGGTGTCGAAGAACGGCTCCTCCGCCAGGCTGAGGCCGAGGCGCCCCAGCCCCTCGGCCAGCGCGGCGGTCAGGCCGTGGACCCGCTGGGCGATGCGGCGCAGCCCCTTGGGGCCGTGGTAGACGGCGTACATGCCCGCCATGATCGCCAGCAGCGCCTGGGCGGTGCAGATGTTGCTGGTCGCCTTCTCCCGGCGGATGTGCTGCTCCCGGGTCTGTAGCGCCATGCGGTAGGCGGTGTCGCCCTGGGCGTCTTTGGAGACGCCGATGATCCGCCCCGGCACCCGGCGCTTGTACTCCTCCCGGGTGGCCAGGTAGGCGGCGTGGGGGCCGCCGTAGCCCAGCGGCACGCCGAAGCGCTGGGCCGAGCCCACCGCCACGTCGGCGCCCATCTCCCCCGGCGGGCGCAGCAGGACGAGGGACAGCAGATCCGCCGCCACCACCGTCTTGGCGCCGGCCTCGGCGGCGCGCTCCAGGATCGGCGCCAGGTCGAGGACCCGGCCGTCGCTGGTGGGGTACTGGACGAGGACGCCGAAGCAGTCGGCGAAGTCGGCCTCCGCCGGGTCGCCCACCCGCACGGGGACGCCCAGGGCGTCGGCCCGGGTCTGGACCACGGCCACGGTCTGGGGGTGGCAGTGGTCGGCGACGAAGAAGGCGCCGTCGGCCTGGGACTTGCCGACCATGCCGAGGCACATGCTCATCGCCTCGGCGGCGGCGGTGGCCTCGTCCAGCAGCGAGGCGTTGGCCACCGGCAGGCCGGTGAGGTCGGCGATCATGGTCTGGAAGTTGAGCAGCGCCTCCAGCCGGCCCTGGGAGATCTCCGACTGGTACGGCGTGTACTGGGTGTACCAGCCCGGGTTCTCCAGGATGTTGCGCTGGATGACGCCCGGCACCACGCAGTCGTTGTACCCCATGCCGATGAACGAGCGGTAGACGTCGTTTTTCGCCGCCATGTCCGCCATGCGAGCCAGCAGCTCGCGCTCCGTCGGCGGGCGGTCCGCCGGCAGCCCCGGCACCGCCGGCAGGGCCAGCTCCCGGTGCATGCGGATGGAGCGCGGCACGGCGCCATCGACCAGGTCGTCCAGGGTGTCGACGCCGATGGCGTCCAGCATGGTGGCCAGCTCGGCGCTGCCCGAGCCCAGGTGGCGCCGGGGGAAGGTGTCGGTGGGGGCCAGGGGGGAGCGGCGGCCGTCCCCGTCACCGGTGTCGGCGGCGGCGGTCTCCGTCCCTGCCGCCGGAGCCGGCGGCTCCAGCAGCCCTGCGTCGCGGGTCACGGCGGTCACGGCGTCACTCGCCTCCGTTTTCGATGAACTCCCGGTAGGCGTCGGCGTCCATCAGGCCGTCCAGGTCCGAGGTCGAGGAGTGGCGCACCTTGATCAGCCAGCCGTCGCGGTGGGGATCGTCGTTGAGGACCTCCGGGTCGTCCACCAGCTCCTCGTTGATCGCCACGATCTCGCCGGCCACCGGGGTGAACACCTCGGCCACCGCCTTCACCGACTCGATGGTCCCGATCTCGTCGTGGGCGTCAAACACCTGCCCCACCTCGGGCAGCTCGACGAAGACCACCTCTCCCAGCTCCTCCTGGGCGAACTCGGTGATGCCGACGATGCAGACGTCCTCCTGGATGTCCACCCACTCGTGCTCTTTCGAATAACGATATTCCTTCGGATACATGGGGCTCCTCCTCCTGGGGACTGGGGTTTAGCGGTTCGGATGCGGATAGGCCCGGGAAGCTACTTCTTCTCCCGGCGGTAGAACGGGATCTCGACGATGCGGCCCGGGATCTCCCGGCGGCGCACCCGGAGGGTGATCTCGGTGCCGGGGGCGGCGTGGGCGGCGTCGACGTAGGCCAGGCCCAGCGCCTTCTCGTAGGTCGGGCTCCAGGTGCCGCTGGTCACCTCGCCGACGGCCTCGCCGTCGATGGCCACCTCGTGCCCCTGGCGGGCGATGCCGCGGCCCTCGACCTCGAAGCCGACCAGCTTGCGCTCCACCCCGGCCTCCTTCTGGGCGCGCAGGGCGCCGCTGCCCACGAAGTCGGCGGCGTCGAGCTTCACCACCCAGCCGAGGCCGGCGTCGTAGGGGGTGGTCTCCCGGGTCAGCTCGTGGCCGTAGAGCGCCATGGCGGCCTCCAGGCGCAGGGTGTCCCGGGCGCCGAGGCCCGCCGGCACCAGGCCGCGGCCCTCGCCGGTGGCCAGCAGCCGCTCCCAGATCTCGCCAGCGTCGCCGGGGGCGACGTAGAGCTCGAAGCCGTCCTCGCCGGTGTAGCCGGTGCGCGACAGGATGGCCGGCCGGCCCGCCACCTCGCCCTGGGCGAAGCCGTAGTAGCGGATGGCCGAAAGGTCCTCGTCGGTCAGCTCAGAGAGGATCTCCACCGCCCGCGGCCCCTGCAGGGCGAGGAGGGCGTAGTCGTCGGAGACGTCGGCCACCTCCACGCGGTCGTTACCCCCAGCGGCGTTACCCTCACCGGAGTTCCAGGCCGCGGCGCGCCCCTCGACCCAGGCCCAGTCGGCCTCGACGTTGGCGGCGTTGACCACCAGCATGAAGTCCTCGTCGCCCAGGCGGTAGCAGAGGAGGTCGTCGATGTAGGTGCCCTCCTCGGTCAGCAGGCCGCTGTAGTGGGCGCGGCCGGCGGCGAGCTTGGAGACGTCGTTGGGGGTGAGCTGTTGCAGGAACGCCTCGGCCCCCGGGCCCTGGACCCGGAACTCCCCCATGTGGGAGACGTCGAACAAGCCCGCCGCGCCGCGCACCGCCCGGTGCTCCTCGATGAGGCCGCTGTACTGCACCGGCATCTCGAAGCCGGCGAAGGGCACCAGCTTGGCGCCGGCGGCGCGGTGTTGCTCGTAGAGGGGCGTGCGGCGCAGGGCGGAGGTGTCTGTCTCGGGGGTCTCAGACGGCATGGGGGTACCTCATCTCGGTCCGGATCTCGGGAAGGATGTCTGGGACGAATCGGTAGCGTGGGTCGGGGGGTCGGCTGCGGGCGCGGAGCGTCGCTCGTCGGCTTGGATCACCGGGGGAATTACCATGGCGATGGGGGCTCAGGTCGAGGCTCAGGGCTCGTCGGGCCGCCGTCGAAAGTTATCACAGCGCCGCCTCCCCGGCCGAGCCGGCGGGGAGGGTGCCGACGTGGGCGCCGGGTGGCCACCCACAACGCGCAATAACGCCACCAACGGCGCCACCCCCCTCCCGCAGGAGAGAAGTGGCGCCGCATGGTGACGCCGTGATGGTGACGCCGTGATGGTGACGCCGGCTCGGCGCCGGGCGGCCAGCGGGGTGTTGCCTCCCCGGGCCGCCCGAGCCGGGAGGTCAGCTCGCGCCGTGCCCGCCGCCGCCGTGGCCACGGTGGCCACCGCGGTGGCCGCGGTGCCCCTCGCCGCGCCGCTCTTCGAGGCTCTCCAGCTTGTCGAGCTGATCGACGGTCAGCAGGTCCTTGAACTCGGCGAAGGCGGCGTCGTGGAGCGCTTTCATGGCGGCCCGGCCCTCGTGCATGGCGATGACCAGGGCGCCCACCTCGGCGGCGTCCGGGGAGTCACCGTCGAGCAGCGTGCGCAGCGCCTCGTGGCGCTCCCGCTGCGCCTCGCGGATCGGCTCGGCCTCGGCGCGGGTGGCCTCGAAGATCGCCTTGGCCGACTCCTTCTGATCTTCGGTGAGGTCGAGGGCGCGCATCAGGCGGCCCAGGTGGCGGCCCGGCATGGCGTGGGCGAAGCCGGCCTCGGCGGCGCCCATGCCGTGGTGACCCAGGCCGTGGTGACCCAGGCCGTAGTGACCCATGCCGTGGTGGCCGGCGTCGCCGCCGTGGTGACCGGGCCCACCCTGGGCCAGGGCGGGCACCGCGGCGACCAGGGCGACGGCGGCGAGGAGGGCGAGGGCGAAACGGAAGCCGCGGCGCGCCGCGCCGGGGCCTCGGGTCTGGATGTATTGGCTCATGATCTTCAATCTCCGATGGGGGGCAGTGGGTGAATGTCTCGGTAGCTACCGGGCGGGAGCCTCCGGGGCTCCCCGCTTCATGACCTGGAACCCGTGGGCCGCCGTTTCCTTGCGGGGGGGTGGCGAAAAAAGTTTGCAACGAACCCCGCCCGGCTCCGAAGCGTTGAAAAAACCACCCGGTTTCACTCCCCCGGCGGGCGGCCCGAAAGCCGCAAACCACCATCGTCACAGGATGTTCACACAGTTCTCACGCCGGATTTACACCCCTCCACTGTGGAAAACAAAGAAAAATTGCCCCATGAGCAAGTAGCTCTTTCTTCCCCCCTGATAGAAACCGCTGAAAACATTGAGGTTACACTCCTGCACAACAACTTGGTCAAGTCGCGCAATCACCCGCGCTGACAGCCTATTCGGCGGATTTACTGCGCTTTTTCCACAGCCTTTTCCACAGTTCCTGCGGATTCTCCCGTGCTAGCCTCACCGCTATGGCCGAAGCGAGAATCTTAGTCGTCGAAGACGAGCCCGACATCGCCGAAGTCCTCTCCTACAACCTGCGCAAGGAGGGCTTCGACGTGGCCGTCCAGAGGCGGGGGGACGAGGCTCTGGAGGCGATCCGGCGGGAGACCCCGGACCTGGTGATCCTAGACCTCATGCTGCCCGGCATCGACGGCCTGGAGATCACCCGCACCCTGAAGCGCGACTCCGCCACCGCCCACGTCCCCATCATGATGCTCACCGCCCGGGGCGAGGAGGTGGACCGCATCGTCGGCTTGGAGTTGGGCGCCGACGACTACATCAGCAAGCCGTTCTCCCCCCGCGAGGTGGTGCTCCGGGCCAAGGCGGTGCTGCGCCGCATGGGCCCCGGCGACGAGGCCGGGGAGGACGCTTCCCCGATCCTCTCGGTCGGCGGCATCGAGCTTGACGAGGCGGCCCACCGGGTGCGGGTGGGCGGCGAGGAGGCGACCCTCACCGCCACCGAGTTCCGCCTGCTCAAGGTGATGATGGAGCGCCGCGGGCGGGTGCAGACCCGGGGCCAACTGCTGACCGACGTCTGGGGCTACGCCGACGACGTCGACAGCCGCACCGTGGACACCCACATCCGCCGCCTGCGCCGCAAGCTGGGAGACGAGGCGGAGCGCATCGAGACGATCATCGGCGTCGGCTACCGGCTGCGCGATTAACCCCATTGGCGCCCCCCCTCACCTTGCGCGGCTCCCGCAAGCTCCGCCTCGCCCCGCTGTGGCCCGCCCTTGCCGGCCTGGTGGTGATGGCCGCCAGCCTCGCCTGGCTGCTGCCACCGCTTTTCGAGCGTAGCGTCGGCGAGCAGCTCCTCGACTCCCTGCGCCTGGTGGAGGAGGTGGTCGCCGGCGAGCTGGCCCGGCCCGCCGCCGGGGACGGCGCCGAACCGCGGCCCCGGCGGGAGTTGCAGCGCCTGGTCACCGGGCTGGCCCAGGACACCAGCCTGCGGCTGACGGTGATCGCCCCCGGGGGCCGGGTGCTGGCCGACAGCGACCGCTCCTGGCAACAGTTGCTGACCATGGACAACCACAACCGCCGGCCCGAGGTGGAGCAAGCCCGGCGCCGCGGCACCGGCCGCTCCACCCGGGACAGCGACACCACCGGCCGGCGCTACGTCTACGCCGCCGCCGGCTTCCGGCCGACGGCGGTCGGTGCTAGCTCTGCCACTAGCGCTGGCTCCGACGCTGGCTCCGACGTTGGCTCCGGCACCGGTTCCGGCGCTGGCTCCAACTCCGGCGACGTCTACGTCCTCCGCCTGGCCCAGCCGCTGGACGACCTGCGGGACATGCTCCGCCGCCTGCTCCAGGCCGCCGCCCTGGCGCTGCTCACCACCGCCGCCGTCATCGCCCTGCTGTCGGTGTGGCTCGACCGCCGCCTGCTGCAACCGCTGGAAGCGCTCATCGACGGCGCCGGCTCCCTGGCCACCGGTCGCCACCCGGGCCAGCGCCTGCCGGTGCCGCAGCAGCGCGACCTGGCGGAACTGGCCGTCGCCATCAACCAGATGACGGAGAGGGTCGAGGAGCAGATCGCCGCCGTGGAAAAGGAGCGCGACTACCTGTCCACCATCCTCTCCAGCATGACCGAGGGCGTCCTGGTGGTCGATGGCGGCGGCCGGGCCGTGCTCACCAACCCGGCCTTCCGCCGCCTCTTCGACCTGCCCCGGGAGATGGCCGGCCGGCTGCCGCTTGAGATCTCCCGCCACCCGGAGCTGGCGGCGGTCATCGAGCGCACCCTGGAGACCGGCTCGGCCCGGATCGACGAGATGGTCCTGGACAGCACCGCGGTGGAGGGCGGCGCCCAGACCCGCACCGTCTTCCTCGCCGGCTCCGCCCTGCGCCGCAACGGCCGGGCGGACCACGGCCGGGCGGGTCACGGAGCCGGCGGCGACGAGCCCGGCGCCGTGGTGGTGGCCCGGGACACCACCGAGGCCACCCGCCTGACCCAGGTGCGCCGCGACTTCGTGGCCAACGTCTCCCACGAGCTGCGCACCCCGCTGTCGGCCATCCGGGGCTACGCCGAGACCCTGCGCGACGGCGCCCTGGACGACCCGGCGGCGGCGGGACGCTTCACCGGCCGCATCCTGGAACAGTGCCACCGCCTGCAAGCGCTCCTCGACGACCTCCTGGTGCTCTCCCGGCTGGAGAGCGTCGAGATCCCGCTGGAGTCCCGGCCGGTGGACCTGGCCGCCCTCGGCGAGCGCAGCCTGGAGACCATGTCCGCCGCCGCCCGGGAGCGCGAGACCTCCCTGGTCCACGCCCTGCCCGAGGGCGGCCTGCCGCCGTTCACCGGCGACCGGGGGGCCATCGAGCGGCTGCTTCTCAACCTGTTGGAGAACGCCATCAAGTACAACCGGCCCGGGGGCGAGGTACGGCTTGCGATGCGGTTGGCCGAAGGAGCGGACGGCGGACGGGAGGCGGTCATCGAGGTCTCCGACACCGGCCTCGGAATCCCCGCCGACTCCCTGCCCCGCATCTTCGAGCGCTTCTACCGGGTGGACAAGGGCCGCGCCCGGGACGAGGGGGGCACCGGCCTGGGGTTGGCCATCGTCAAGCACGTCGCCCAGACCCACGGCGGCCGGGTGGAGGTGGAGAGCCGCCACGGCACCGGCTCCGTGTTCCGCGTCCACCTGCCCCTGGGCGGGACCCCGGGCGGCGGCGAGGAAGGCCCGGGCGACGAGAAGGCGGGGGTCTGGCGGCGGGAGTGAGGGCCTGGGCCGGGGTGGGCGTGCCGGGTGGGTGAGATGGCCCGCACGCCACCTGTGACACCGCTGTCACACCGCCGCGGGACGCCCGTGACAGCCCCGGCTTAGTTTGCGGGTGGCGGGGTTTCAGCCCGATCCGGGCGGCCCCGCCACAATTCATCGCTGAAACGCGAAATAATCCACAGATCACGCCACCGCGCCGGATGCCCCGGCCCGGTGACCAGATTCGGAGGGGGGAACCAATGAATCGAAGCCTCACCGCAGCCGCCTGCGCTGCCCTCGTCACCCTTGTGCTCAGCAGCGCCTTCCCGGCCCCGGCCCACGCCGGTGCCACCGTCTGGGAGGACGGCGACAAGAAGCTCGAAGTGGGGGGGCGCATCCAGCTCCAGTACCACGCCACCGATCCCGACGCCGGCGACTCTGAGGACGAGATCTTCTTCCGCCGCCTGCGCCCCTACATCAGCGGCTCCATGAACGAAGACTGGAGCGCCAAGATCCAGTTCGACATCGGCAAATCGACCAACGACAACGAGGTGGCGGTCAAGGACGCCTACCTGCGCTATAAGGGCTTCGACGCCGTCACCGTCACCCTCGGCAACCAGAAGCCGCCGTTCTCCCGGGAGTTCCTGATCTCGTCCAAGGAGCAGCAACTCGTCGAGCGCACCTTCGTCGGCGATCACAACTACGGCTCCCCGGACCGCTTCGCCGGGGTGCGCCTGGACGGCAAGGCCGGGGGCAACCTCACCTGGGCCGGCTCCTTCGGTAGCGCCTCGCTGGACCCGGACGCCACGAAGTTCGACTTCGACACGCCGATCAACCGCAACGACGACTTCAACGAGGGCTGGCTCACCGCCGCCCGGGTGGAGCTTCACCCGTTCGGCATCGTCGATGAGGCCCAGGGCGACCTGGGGCGCTCCGGCAGCTTCGGCCTGACCCTCGCGGCGGCGGCCTTCACCTGGTCCAACGACGGCGACAACAACACCTACACCGCCGGCGGGGTCTCCACCTCCTCCAGCAAGGCGGACGTCGATGAGGCCACCGGCTTCGAGCTGGCCGCCGGGGTCCGGGGCTTCGGCTTCTCCGGCGATGCCCAGTACCAGGTGATCGACGGCGACACGGTGGACGGCGGGTTTTCCGGCGGTGTGTTCGCCAACGGCGCCACCGAGTTGGAGCAGCTCGCCCTGGAGGCCGGCTACATGCTCCTCGCCGAACGGCTGGAGCTGGTCGGCGCCTGGGAGTCCCAGGACGCCGACGGCTACGCCGACACCTGGAACCGCACCTCCGTGGGCCTCAACTACTTCGTCAACGGCCACAAGCTGAAAGGGCAGCTCACCTACCGCATGGGCGAGAACCTGGGCGGTTCCCCGGGCAACGACGCCGACGAGGTCTTCCTGCAATTCCAGTACGTCTTCTGACGCCGCGTCGCGCAGCCAACGACAAATCTCCCCGCCGCCGCCGGGGGCCGGGCCGGCTTCAGTTCCCGGCCCGGTCTCCGACGGCGGTTTTGTCGTTCCGGTGACGGATCGGCCACCTCGGCCAAAGCCGCCCGGCGGTGTGAGAAGATGGGGAAAGTTACTTAAACCTCGCCGAATCGGCCCTCGACCGGAGCCTGACGATGGAACGTCAACTGGACCAACAGCTCGAAAAGATCCGCCAGAACCTGCTACGCATGGGGGGACTGGTGGAGCAGATGCTCGCCCGGGCCAACCGTGCCTTGATCGACCGGGACGATGCCGGCGTGCAGGCCGTCATCGACCAGGATCACGAGGTCGACCGCCTGGAGATGGAGGTCGATGAGGCGTGCCACCAGACCCTGGTGCGCAACCAGCCGACGGCGGTGGACCTGCGCTTCATCGTGGCGGTGATGAAGATCGTCAACGACCTGGAGCGCATGGGGGACTCGGCGGTGAACATCGCCCAGTCGGTGGGCCACCTGAACAAGGAGCCACCCCTCAAGCCCTACATCGACCTGCCCGAGATGTCGCGCAAGGTCCGCGACATGGTGCGCCAGGCGCTGGATGCCTTCGTGCGCAAGGACGCCTCCCTGGCCGAAGCCGTGCTCGCCGGCGATGACGAGATCGACGCCCGCTACAAGCAGCTCTTCCGGGAGCTTCTGACCTACATGATCGAAGACCCGAAGACCGTCTCCCGCTGCCTCCACCTGTTGCTCATCACCCGCAACCTGGAGCGCATCGCCGACCACTCCACCAACATCGCGGAGGACGTCATCTACTACGTGGAAGGCCGCGACGTGCGGCACAAACTGGCCCAGAGCTCATGACCGCCGACGTCGATAGCCAGAGCACCGTGGAACGGGACGACAGCCTGCCGGAGCGCAAGAACCTGGACACCGAGACCGCCGAAGACGTCCTGGAAGCCACCGAACCGGCGGCTTCGCCTCAGCGGGGCGCCGAGGACATGTCGGAGACCGAGGCGGAGTTGCGGGAAGCGGCCCGGGCCGACACCGGCGGTGCCGGCGCCAGTGCCAGTCACAGTGACAGTGCCAGTTACAGTGACAGTGACAGTGACACCGACAGTGCCGCCGACCCGGACAAGGCCGCCGCGGTCAGCGCCGCCCGGGCCGCCGGCGCCGAGCCCGGCATCCGGCAGACTCCGCGGCCCGAGCGGGAGGCGGCCTCGCCCCTCCAGGTGGAGATCCACGAACCGATCTTCGACATCCAGGACCTCTCCCTCTGGTACGGCGAGAAGCAGGCGCTCCAGGACATCAGCATGCGCATCCCGGAAAAGCGCATCACCGCCTTCATCGGCCCGTCCGGTTGTGGCAAGTCGACCCTGATCCGCTGCCTCAACCGGCTCAACGACCTGATCCCCTCGGTGCGCATCGAGGGCGACGTCGCCTTTGAGGGTGGCTCCATCTTCGACGACTCCATCGACGTCAACCTGCTGCGCAAGCGCATCGGCATGGTGTTCCAGAAGTCCAACCCGTTCCCCAAGTCGATCTGGGAGAACGTCGCCTATGGCTGCAAGCTGCAGGGGATCAACGACACCGCCGACCTCGACGTCATCGTGGAGAAGAGCCTGCGTGGCGCCGCCCTCTGGAGCGAGGTCAAGGACCGCCTCCACGACAGCGCCCTGGGGCTCTCCGGCGGCCAGCAGCAGCGCCTGTGCATCGCCCGCACCATCGCCATCGAGCCCGAGGTGATCCTCTTCGACGAGCCCTGCTCGGCGCTCGACCCCATCGCCACGGCGAAGATCGAGGAGCTGATGCAGGACTTGAAAGACGAGTACACCCAGGTCATCGTGACCCACAACATGCAACAGGCCTCCCGCGTCTCCGACTACACCGCCTTCCTCTACTTGGGCGAGCTCATCGAATTCGCCGACACCGACCAGATCTTCCTGAAGCCCGCCAAGCAACAGACCGAGGACTACATCACCGGCCGCTTCGGCTGAGGCCGTCTTCATCAGCCAATCCTCACTACATAAGATTCGATATCGAAGAGGCTTCCACGAATAAATAACTGTTTTTGAAAGAGTATGGTTGCTTTGCCCGATAATGAGATCCCAGAATGGCGAGCCTTTGAGAACGCAGTTGCCTCGACCCTTGGAGCGCTTGGCTATACCGTCGAACAGGATGTACTGATCGCGGGGAGCCAGGTTGATCTTCGAGCGACGCGCACGAGAGATCTATTCACCGACAGACTAGTCGTTGAGTGCAAGAATCAAATCAAAGCCGTGGGGGTCGCAATGGTCCGACAGTTCCATGCTTTGGTAGATACAATCTCAAGGCATAGCGAACACCATCAAGGAATCTTAATTTGCCCGACCGGATTTACGGCCAAAGCTCGAGCTTATGCTGCCGAGACAGAACTGCGACTCGTAACCTTTGATGAACTCAAGGCCCTTTCCTTTGACCCAACGAAAATCGTCGATCATTTAATACAAGCCTACCGCGATGATGAACTCAGCGCAGGCTACGTCGACCTTAGTTGCCAAGTAGCAGAGAGTGGCAAGGGTACAATTTACAAACCCGTCGAACGATTCTTGGACAAATTCCTATTAACCACCCAACGACCCGGGGTAGCAATCCTAGGGAATTTTGGAACGGGAAAAACTTCCCTCTGCAAACATTACTCCTATTTATTAGCCAACCGTTGGAAGAATGGAACAAATTCTAGCTTACTACCAATCTATATCAATCTGAGAGAGATCGGCACCCTTCGGCTGATCTCCCAGAGTATTACAGACACCCTAAATCGCGACTATCAATACAGGACGAACATCTCAAGCTTGGAATCCTGGCTCATCTTGGGCCGCACCCTACTAGTCCTCGATGGCTTTGATGAGATGGCTGCCAAGCTGCCCCGTGAAGAAATTTTTCAGAACGCAAGGGCTCTCGCAAACTACGGCAAACAATTTAAGACTAAAATCATCCTGACATGCAGGACTCACTTCTTCAAGACGCAAGTCGATGAAGAGCCTCTCTCAAGCTTCCTTAAGCTATACATGTGTGATTGGGGAACAAAAGAACTAGTAGACTACATCGAAAAGAGGGCGCCGGAGGACGTAGAGTCAAGCCTTGAGTTAATCCGTTCCACCTACAATCTGGAAGAGTTGTCTCGAACACCAATTTTCCTAAGCATGATTGAGAGCACTCTGAAGGATGTCGGTGAAGCAGTGAACAAAGCCAAGCTCTACCAGCTCTACACCGACAAGTGGATAGAGTCGCAGAACTATAGGTCTAGAATACCTCCTGAGGACAAGAGAGCACTGATGGAGCATCTTTCGTACGAGATGTTTGTTACCGGGAACTCCAGAATACGACACAACGAGCTGCCCGAACAAATCAAACTTTTATTTCGCCTTCAAGACTATGAATCTCTATTCAGCATGGACAGGGATGTGCGAACATCCAGCTTCCTTGTTCGCGATCACGAAGGGTATTACTATTTTGTTCATAGATCTTATATGGAGTATTTCGTCGCATCGCGCATGGCTAAAGCTATTAAGGACGGAGATTTTTCACAACTCGCTGCAGGTGAATTGACAATTGAGATCGCCAGCTTCATTGCATGCTATTTCGAGCACGACTCTGAAATTCTCATCAGAACACTCATGGGCCATCGTCAACCCGGAGTAAGACGAAATGTAGCAACCATACTGGGATATATTCCGAGAAACCCACGCTTGCGCAACACCCTATTGGTGGCTCTAGATGCTGAGGGTGAGACCATGGTCCAGTTCACTATTGTCAATTCCTTGATGCTAGAAGCGGACGAGGTTATCTTGGAACATGTCGTCGGCATTGCTGAGCAGAGGAACTCACTTGGTGCCCACTGCATCGAGCAGTTAGGCGGCTTCGTAGACGAGCCCATCGTCTTCGAACTACTAAACCGAGTTTTGCGAGGATCTAGCCGCGAGCATGTTATCGGCGCTCTGAGGGCCGTCCAAGCTTCGGCCCCCTCCACCTTAAATGAGCCGCTTCAGATTTTCTTCCAGTCCGAGTGGTGGCGAGGCGACCGGGAGTTAGAGCGTGCCGGGTTAGGTGCGCTTCAAGTAACGTCTGACCTAAAGGTTGCTCTGGCTGCCGAGTACCTGGTTCACGCGGCTTTTTTGCCAGATCCTCTCAAAACCGTAGCGCGGAGTGTTAAGCAGCGCCTGCAGCTTTCGGCGCAGCCTGAGATCGATGCGATAATCCAACGCAAAGTTACAGAGGGCCTCTCCTACACTAAAATCAGAGGATATGTTTCTCGCACCTTTAGGTACTTGGCCGACGACGAGCATGTGAAGTCTAGCATTAAACAATACATTTCTGCCATTCCTTCCAGAAATAGAAAGGGCCGCAAGCGTGGCCAAGAGTTACGAGACTCGTGAATCGGAGCTTGTCTCTGATCTCTACCGAGCTATCTCCTGGCCAAATTGACCGGGATTGATCACTTGTGAGAAGTCCAGGTTAGCCGTATCCGGTATACAGTCGACGTCAAAAGGGGTGCGCGCAGCCATGGCCGGGCCGCTACAGGACAGCCCAGTCCTCCACCAACAAACCGGGGGGAAACCGCCGGTGGCGGTCCCCGCTTACCAGGGTGAGGCCGTGAGCCATGGCGGTGGCGGCGATGGCGAGGTCGAAGTCGGGGATCGGTCGGCCCGCCTCCAGACCTTCCGCTTTCAAACGACCGAACCACTCGCCGCAGTGATCGTCGAAGGGCATTGAGCGAAGCTCTTTCAGGAAGACGCGAAGCCGTTCCCGGTTGGCCTCGGGGCGACCCGACCTCTCGGCTCCAAAGTGGAGCTCCGCCACGGTCAAGGTGCTGACGGCGAGGCGATCCGCCCCGGCGGCGTTCATCCGGCGGATGATCTCCGGGTGGCGCTCGTTGAGGTAGTAGATGCAGATGTTGGTGTCGAGGAGAAACATCACCGTAGTTCCGGACGTTCGGTGTCGATCTGCGACTCCTCGATGTCCCGGATGATCTCTTCACTGCTGCGGTCGTCCTCCCAGCTCCCCGCCAGGTCCAGGAACTCCTTGGACAGGGGACGGGGAGCGGGGTCGAAGGCCTCCTCCACCAGGCTCTGGATCAACCGCGAGGGCGTGACTTCCGCCTCTTCAGCTCGCTCGCGGAGCTTGTCTTCCAAGCGCTTGGGCACATAGACGGAGAGTTTCATGACCTAAGTATCCTACACCATGTCCTACCCTCGCGCTCCCGCTTAACGACCGTTTCGTCGGGGAAGATCCCACTGGCCAGCAGGTCGAAGCCCGTCGTGGTGGAGACAGGCGACCGCCTTGCCGGTAGCCCGTTTTGCCGGTACCGTGAGCCGATTGAGTCGCACCTTGATTCGGAACCAGGAGGACCACCCGTTGGCGAAATGTGAGCTCAACATTCACCTGGAGGACAGGCAGGCGGTCTACCACCCGGGAGATGTGGTCCGGGGCCACGTCGAGGTCCAGGCGGACCGGGAGGTCGAGTGCAAGGAGTTGAGAACCGGTCTGCGCTGGCAGACCCGGGGCAAGGGGGAGCCGGTGCTGGGCCAGGCTGAGGATCTGACGCTCTTCGAGGGCACCTGGCGGGCCGGGGAGCATCGGCGCTACGACTTCGAGATGACCTTCCCCGCCGGCCCCTTCACCTACCATGGTCACCACCTGGAGGTGGTCTGGGAGGTCCGGGCCGAAGCCGACATCCCGTGGGCCCTCGACCCGAAAGCGGTGGAAGAGATCGTCCTACAGCCCCGGCCCGGGGACGAACCCGACTGGGAGGCGGCGGTGGCCACCCCGTCACTTCTGCCTAAGGAACTCCGACCGGATGCTGAGGAACAACCTGCGGAGGAGCGGTCGACAGCGTCCAAGGCGGCCGGCAACGCGGTCGGCCTCGGCTGCCTGGCGGTCTTCCTGCTCGGGCCGGTGGCCCTCCTCGGGCTCGCCCTGAAAGGCGTCGTGGATTTCTACCGCGGCGAGATCCCCTCCACCGCCGGCGTGGCGTGGAGCCTGGCCACCGTCGCACTGCTGGTGATCGTCGGTGGAGGTGTCCTCAAGCTCGTCAGCGCCCTCATGGCCTCCCGCAAGCTCGGCGAGGTCACCCTGGAGGTGGAGCCCCGGTTCGTGCGCACCGGCGACAGCCTCCAGGTGAAAATCACCTGCCAACCGAACCAGGAGGCCGAGCTCCAGTCCGTCGTCGCCCATCTGAAAGCCGAAGAGAAGGTCCGCCGGAGCAGCGGCAAGAGAAAGAGATCCTACAAGCAGGTCGTCTACGAGCAGGAGACGGAGATCGCTTTGGGCCGACGCCTGGCCCGCGACATGCCCTCCCAGATCGAGGGCAAAGTCGATGTCCCCCCGGACGCCCCCCCGACCTTCCTGGCCCCCCGCAACGAGCTGAGGTGGACCCTCACCCTGCGCATGGACATCGCCCGCTGGCCGGACTGGACGGGAAAGCGGGAGATCGTCGTCCACCGGTGACCTGCCTGCTGAGGCACCGAGAGCGTCACTGAAACTCCGGCCGGTGAGTATATCGACCTGCGGTCCAGGAAGGTCGAGAACCCCAGGCCGTGGGCCAGTTCGTGGAGGACGGTCTGCTGGAATGAAGGCGTCGCGCGGATCACGAACGGCAGCGCCAAGCCGCAAGCGTAAAACGGGGACAGGTTATTTTTCCCAGCCCTTTCCGCCCACAGACCGGGGGAACTAAAAGATAACCTGTCCCCGTTTTACACGGCGCTGATGCCGGAACCATCCTCGTCACCCATGACGGGCGGACCATGCCCGCTACCTCTGTAAACGGCAGGCCCGATTCACGGCCGCCGGTAGGCCGGCGACCGCTCCCCCTCCTTCGGTAGGTCGAGGTAGCGGTCGCGCAGCAGCAACTGGCGGCTCTCCTGGGGCATCTCCTCGCCGCGGATGAAGACGTGCTCGGGGTAGCTGGTCAGCTCCAGCGGGTCGCCGTCCCAGATGACCAGGTCGGCGTCGTAGCCGGGGGCGATCCGGCCGTAGCTGTCGGCGATGCCCCAGATCTCCGCCGGGGCGGTGGTCAGGGCGGCCAGGGCGGCCTCCCAGGGCAGGCCGTGGGCGACGGCGTTGCCGGCGTCCTGGCGCAGGTTGCGGGAGCCGTGGGCGCTGCCACTCATGAAGGCCAGATTGACGCCGGCGCGGTGCAGGCGGCCGGCGTTGGCCAGGGTGGCGCCCAGGGTCTCGAAGCTCGCAGGCAGGTTGGCCAGGGCACTCAACAGCACCGGCACGCCGGCCGCCGCCAACTCGTCCGCAACCAGCCAGCCCTCGGCGGCACCGGAGATCACCAGGTCCAGGTCCGGGTACTGCCGGCCGAGGCGCAAGAGGGTCAGAAGATCGCTCGCCCGGTCGGCGGTCACCACCAAGGGCAGGTCGCCGGAGATCACCGGCGCCAAGGCTTCGAGGTCGAGCCGGGAGAGGGCGTAGCCGCGCCGGTCGCCGCGGTCGTAGGCGTCGCGGTGGACAGCGAAGTCCCGGGCGTCGTCCAGCGCCTCGCGCAACTGGAGGAGCGCCGCGCCCCGGGAGCCGCCGGCCAGGCCGGCGCCGCGCTCGCCGAAGGCGACGTACATGGCCGCCGGCTCGCGCACCAGCACCGCCTCCAGACCGTCCCCGGGCTCGCCCCCGAGGTGGATGATGGCGCCCTGGCCGGCGATCAGGCTGCTGCCGGGCCCGGGCAGGACCAGGGCCCGGGTGATCCCCTCGACCCGGGCCACGGGGAGCAACGAGGAGCCGGGGTTGATGGCGTCGCCGACCCGGAAGGCGGCGGTCACCCGGTCGTCCTCGGTCCTGGCGTCGCGGCTGCCGCTCACCGCGCCCACCTCCACCAGGCCGAGCTGGCTGGTGGAGTCGAAGAAGCCGGGGGTGACCACCTTGCCCCGGGCGTCGAGCACTGAGGCGCCGGCGGGGACGGCGAGGCCGAAGCCCACCGCGTCGATGCGCCCGTCGCGGACGAGGACGGTGGCGTCCTCCATCACGCCGCCCTCACCGAGGGTGTGGACGGTGGCGCCGACGATGGCGAAGACCTGCGGGGCGGCGGCGAGGACCGGGGCGGCGGCCTCCTGGGTCTGGGCCGCCACCGGCGGCGCGGCCAGCGCGAAAGCGAGGCACAGGCCCAGTCCCAGAGTCAGCTTCCGCGCGAGGCCGAGGCCGAGGGCGAGGGCGAGGGCGAGGTCGGGGCGCGGGGCGGTTTCGGTGCGGCTCATCGCCGGCCTCCTTCCGTCATCGCCCGGGCTTTTTCATCGGGCGGCTCCCCCGCGCCGGGGAACTGGCCGAGGAGGAAGTCCGAGGCGGGCTGGGTCTCCGGGTCGTCCCGGTCGTAGAGCAGGGCGCCGTCCAGGAACACCTGGTCGGCGCGGGTGTAGACGCTGAACGGGTCGCCACTCCACACCACGACGTCGGCGTTCTTGCCCGGCTCCAGGGTGCCGATCTCCTCCTCCAGCCCCAGCGCCTGGGCGGCGTTGGCGGTGAGCCAGCGGATGGCCCGCTCCCGGGGGACGTCGAGCCCCGCCCGGCGGCCCGCCGCCATCGCCTTGGCGGCCTCCTGGTTCAAGCGCTGGATGCCGTACTCGGAGTCGGAGTGGACGATGGCGCAACCCCCCTCGGGGCGGTCCACCAGGGCGATGTTCTCGCGCACGCCGTCGTAGGCCTCCATCTTGAAGCCCCACCAGTCGGCCCACAGGGCGCCGCAGACCCCTTCCGCCGCCAGCAGGTCGGCGATCTTGTACGCCTCCACCGCGTGGTGGAAGGCGGTCACCCGGTAGCCGAACTCATCCGCAAGGTCGATCATCATGGCCATCTCGTCGGCCCGGTAGCAGTGGTTGTGGACCAGGATCTCGCCCTTGAGGACCCCGGCCAGGGTCTCCAGGGCCAGGTCCCGCTTCGGCGCGTCCAGATCCTCCGCCTCCTCGCCGCCGGCGGCCATCTTCTCCTCGTACTCCTGCCACGACTCCAGGTACTCCCGGGCGTCGATCCAGGCGGCGCGGTAGCCGGCGAAGTTGCCCATGCGGCTGCCCGGGGCGCGCCCCTGGCTGCCGTAGAACCGCTTCGGGTTCTCGCCGCAGGCCATCTTCAGCGAGTAGGGGGCGCCGGGGTACTTCATCCCCTGGACGGTGCGCGACGGCACGTTCTTGAGGGTCACCCCGCGGCCGCCGAACAGGTTGGCGGAGCCGGGGAGGACCTGCATGGTGGTGACGCCGCCGGCCAGGGCGGTGACGAATCCGGGATCCTGGGGCCAGACGCCGTGCTCGGCCCACACCTGGGGGGTCACCGGGCCGGTGAGCTCGTTGCCGTCCTGGTGGGCGGCCACCCCGGGCGCCGGGTAGACACCGAGGTGGGAGTGGACGTCGATCAGTCCCGGGGTCACCCAACGGCCGGCGGCGTCGATGACCCGGGCGCCGTCGGGAGCTTCAAGGCCGTCGCCCACCGCTTCCACCTTGCCATCCACCAGCAGCACCGAGCCGCCGTCCAGCCGCTCCCCGGTGCCGGTGAGGACGGTGGCGTTCTCGATCAGGGTCGGGGTCGAGGGCAGCGGGGTGTAGGTGGAGGGGAAGGGGGCACCGCGCTCAGCGTCGGCCAGAGGCTCCGAGGTCTCCGCCGTGTCGCTGGACGTGTCGCTGGACGTGCCGCTGGACGTGCCACTGACGGTGGCGCAGCCCGCCAGGGCGAAACCGGCGGCCAGGAGGAGGATGAGCAGGAGCGGGAGGCGGGGGAAGCTCGTCTCGGGCATTCGGGGAACCTCGGAAGTCGCACCGCGGGCCGCCTCCCCGGTCCGGGGCGGGGCGCTGGCAGATCAGGGAATACGGATTCGCACGGAGGCTGAATCTAACATGCAGACAGAAGGCGCAGAAAAGCCCGGGGCCCACCTCCTGGGTGGGCATCCCGGGCCTGCCTTCCGGCCCCGAAGTCAGTGACGCGACGTCGCGGTCGCGGCGCCGGTGTCGCGGCTTCGGGGGCGGCGTCCGCTCCTGCGGCGGGAGCCTTACTTCGGGGTGTAGGTGATCTCCATCGTGCGGACCTCTTCCCCACCACGGTCCTCGAACGCCTCCATCACGGAGCTGCCATCGTCCTTCCAGGTGATGACCAGGCGGGAGGTCTTCATCTCGCCGCTCATCGGGTCGGGGAACTTCGACTCCATGTTGAGGCTGTCGCCGTCCCGATCACCCCAGGACGCCCCGAAGCCGGTGGACATGTTGTCCATCCAGGTGCCCCAGTACCGGCCGGTGACGTTGTCGTAGCCGTTGTAGCCGACGCCGTGGAACTCCTCGCCCATGAAGCTACCTTTGAAGTTCTCCTTCAGCACCCGGCCGCCCATGACCATCTCCATGCTGGACGTCCCCTGGCTGACCTCGGGGTCGCCGGACGGGTCCATCCAGGTCTTGATCTCGGCGTCGTACTCACCGGCCCGGGCGGCCAGCCACTCGTGCTCCGGGCCGGTCTGCATGGACTCCTGCCAGGCCTGCATCATGGCCTGCTCTTCTTCACTCATCTCCGGTTCACTCATCTCCGGCTTCTCGTGATGATCGGCGTAGGCCACCAACGGCAGGGTGGCGGCGACCATCGCCAGCGCGAAGAGACAACACATCAGACGACGGACACAGCGACGGCTGTTGACGTCTCCCATGGGATTCCTCCTTGTTGTGGGTTTAGAACCAGCATATTACCGCCTCTTCACCGCCTTTGCAACCCCCCGGGGTGCAATCGGTGCAACACGTCGCCGGGCGGTTCAGGCCGGCCCGCCGCGGTAGATCTCCAGGCGCTCCTCGACGATGCGCTGCCAGGAGTAGCCCAGGGCCGCCTGCCGGGCGCGGTGGCGCAGCTCCCGGGTCTCCTCCGGGTCGAGGGCGAGGATCGAGAGGATGGCGCCCACCAGGGCATCGACGTCCTCCGGTGGCACCAGCTCGCCGACCGCGAACTCCGGCAGGCCGCCGACCCGGCTGGCCACCAGCGGCGCGCCGCAGCCCATCGCCTCCAGGGCGGCGATGCCGAACCCCTCCTCCCGGGAGGGGATGACGTGGACCGCCGAGGCGCTGTGCAGGCGCGCCAGGCGGGGATGGGAGACGTGGCCCGGGAAGGAGACGTTGGCGAGGTGGAGCTCGGCCGGATCGACGTCCGGGAAGGCTTCCTCGACGGTCCCGGTACCGGCCACCACGAGGTGGACCGGGCGCTCGGCCTGGAGCCGGCGGTTGGCCCGCAGCAGGACGTCCACCCCCTTGGTATGGGAGATCTTGCCGGAGAAGCCGACGATGGGCAGGGTGTCGGTGGCCCCGGATTCCAGGTCCACGCCGTTGGCGGCGATGCCGGCGGCGGCGAAGACCTCCGCCCGATCGACCTCCAGGGGGCGGAAGGTCCGCTGGTCGTAGCCCGGCGGCAGGACCCGCACCGTCTCCTCCGCCACCGGGTAGAGGTCCAGTACCTCCCGGCGCACGAAGTCCGACAGCGGCAGGATGGCGCGGGCGGCGCCGGCGGCGCGCTCGGCGTAGGGGCGCATGCGCTCGTCGAAGCGGTAGCCCATCTGGTCGCTGTGGTGGGGCACGGCGACGTAGTCCAGCCCCAGCTCCGCCGCCGCCCAGCTCACCGACCACAGGTGGTGGCACTCGATGGCGTCGGGGGACAGCTCGGCCACCACCCGCGCCAGGGCGTCCCGGGCCGAGGTGAGGTAGAGGTCGAGCTCCTGGGGCGACAGATCGGCGCAGGTCAGCGAGGCCCCCACCTCGCGGGGGTGGGGGTCGGGGATCATCTTCGGGAAGGTGGGGATCTCCAGGCCGTCCCGGCGCAACGGGAAGCGCCACACGCGGTGGCGCGGGTCGTCGGGCAGGTCCCCGTCGCCCTCGCCGACCACCGCCGGATAGAAGAGGAACGCCTCGTGGCCCTGGCGGCCGAGCTCGTCCAGCACCGCCTCGGCCACCGTGCCGGAGCCGGTGCCGGGCGGGCCGGTCATGGCCAGCAGCACCCGCATCAGCCGTCCCCCCGGCGCGCCGCCGCCTTACGGCGGTGGTGGCGCCAGACGTGGGCCGCGTACCAGAGCCCCAACCCGCCCAGCACCAGCCAGGAGAGCGGGCCGGTCCACCTCTCCACCGCCTCGTACCGGGCCCCCAGGTAGGCCCCCAGCCAGGCGAGAAGCCCGGCCCACAGGGTCGTCCCCAGGGCGGTCCAGACGAGGAAGCGGCCGAGGTGCATGCGGGTGAAGCCGGCGGGGATGGAGATCAGCGAGCGCACCCCGGGGACCATGCGGCCGAGGAAGACCGCCAGGGTGGCGTGGCGGTCGAACCAGTGCTGCGCCTTTTCCACGTCCCGTGGCTTGACCATCAGCCAGTGCCCGTGGTCGCCGGCCCAGCGCTTCAGGCGCTCCTCGTCGACCCAGCGGCCGGCGTAGTAGAGGGGGACCGCCCCGAGGACCGAGCCGAGGGAGCCGGCCAGGACCACGCCGGCCAGGATGAGATCACCCCGGGAGGCGACGAAGCCGGCGTAGGGCATGACCACCTCCGACGGGATCGGCGGGAAGACGTTCTCGACGAACATCAACAGCACCACCCCGGCGTAGCCCGTAGCCTCCAGGACCCGCTTGACCCAACTCGTCACGTCGCCTTCTCCGTCCTCGCTCTCATCTGCCCGAAGGACGATGCACCCTCCGCGCCACCCGCCGCGGCGGGCGGCGACGCGCTAAGATCACCCCTCCCCCTCATCACACCCACCACACCCCAGCTAGGAGATCCCCATGCTCAGCCCCATCGGCGACATCGACATCGACTTGAGCCAGGTCTACGCCGTCACCGACGTGCAGGAAAACCCCGCCGACCCATCGGAGGGCATCGAAGCCTCCTTTTCTTTCGAGATCGCCCTCCACGGCGGCAGCCTGGGCCTGGTCGGGGACTCGGAGGCGGACGCCGAGGAGGCGCGCCAGGACGTGATCGACGGCCTCGACCCGGAGAGCCTGGAGTCCACCGGCGGCGTCACCTTCGACTACTCCCAGGTCACCGCCCTGGGCCCGGTGGGCTCGGACGACGAGGGCACCATGGGGTTCGAGGTCTACTTCGTGGGCAGCGAGGCGACGCTGATCTACGACTCGGAAACCGAGGCGGAGAACGCCCGCAACGACCTGCTGAACGCCATCAACGGCTAGCCCGCGTCACCCGCCGAGCCTCAACCCTTCACCCGCCACCCTTTGGCGGTCAGCAGTTCGCGGAGCTTCTCCCGGTGGTCACCCTGGACCTCCACCCGGTCGTCCAGGGAGGTGCCGCCGGTGCCGCAGGCGCGCTTCAGCTCCTTGGCCAGCGCCTCCAGGAAGTCGCTGTTGCGCGGCAGCCCGTACACCACGGTGACGGTCTTCCCCCGGCGGCCGGACTTCTCGATACACAGGCTCGCCGTCACCGTCTCCGGCACCCCCTGCTGCCCCGCTCCGGAGCACCGGCAGTCGTCCTCCGGCCAACCACACTTGGGACAGGCGCGACCGCCCTCGGTGGAGTAGACGGTGCGCCCGCGCTTCGAACCGCTCTTGGATCTCGCCATTGGCCGAGGTTACCGGACGCCGGGGTGACCGCTTCCGGCGCTCAGGGCGCACGCCACCGCGGCCACGACCAGCGGCGCCTCCGCCTCCTCCACCGTCCGCACGTCCAGGAGCACCGCCCCGTACCGCACCCGGGTCACCACCGGCGGGTCGCCGGCGCGCAGGCGGCCGGCGAGCTCGTCGGCGGAGAGATCCCCGGCCCGCAGCTCGACGCCGGCGCTGGGATAGCCCCGGGTGGGCAGGGAGCCGCTGCCGGCCCGGGACTCGCAGTCCACCACCCGGACCTGGAGGCCGGCCAGCGGGGCGAGGGCCTCGGCCAGCGCCTCCGCCCTGCCCCGCAACTCCCGCCGCGGGGCGAGGAGCTGGCGCAGGGCGGGCACGGCGGCCACCGCCGCGTCGTCCTCCCCCAGGTAGAGGCCCAGGGTCGCCTCCAGGGCGGCGTAGACCAGCCGCCCGGGGCGCAGCGAGCGGAACAGCGGATGGCGCCGGCAGCGCTCCACCGCCTCCCGCCGCCCCACCAGGATCCCCGCCTGGGGCCCGCCCAGCAGCTTGTCGCCGCTGAAACAGACGACGTCGGCGCCGCTGGCCACCGAGTCCGCCACCAACTCCTCGCCGGGCAGCCCGCGGCCCGCCAGGTCCACCAGGCAGCCGGAGCCCAGGTCGTGGACCACCGGCACGTCGTGGCGCCGGCCCAGGGCGGCCAGCTCCGCCAGCTCCACCTCGGCGGTGAAGCCCACCACCCGGTAGTTGGAGGTGTGGACCTTGAGGATCATCCCGGCCCCCTCACCCAGCGCCACCTCACTTAATGCCGCCGCCTCCAGCGCCGCCTCGTAATCGGCCAGGTGGGTGCGGTTGGTGGTGCCCACCTCGCGCAGCCGGGCGCCGCTTTCCTCCAGGATCTCGGGGACGCGGTAGGAACCGCCGATCTCCACCAGCTCGCCGCGGGAGACCACCACCTCCCGGCCCCGGGCCAGCGCCGCCAGGACGAGTAGCGTGGCGGCGGCGTTGTTGTTGACCACCGTCGCCGCCTCGCAGTCCAGCAGATCCATCAGCAGGCGCTCGCAGCCCTCGTCGCGGCCGCCCCGCCGGCCGCTGGCCAGGTCCAGCTCCACCCGCTGGGGGTGGCCGGCGACCTCCCCCAGGGCGGCCACCGCCGCCTCGGGCAGCGGCGCCCGGCCCAGGTTGGTGTGCAGGACGACGCCGGTGGCGTTGATCACCCGGCGGTAGTAGGGGCGGGAGCGCTCGGCGACCCGGGCGGCGGCGCGGCGGGCGGCGGTGTCGGGGGATAGCTCCCCGGGGTCGGTGATCTCGCCGGCGGCGATCCCCCGGCGCATCTCGTCCAGCACCTCCCGCACGCGGCGCACCACCACGCGGTGGGAGTGGCCGTCCCGGGCCTCCCGCAGGGCGTCGCTGGCGAGGACGGCGTCGACCGCCGGGATGCTGCGCAGCAGGCCGGCGCGGTCACCAGCGGTGCCGGCCCGGCCGGCGGTGGGCTCAGGAGGGGTCATGGCCCGCAAACTAACAGAGACGGCCCCGGGGGCGGAGCCAACCGCTGCCGGGAACCGCCCGCGCCGGCGGTGACGAGGGGGGCGGGAGAAGGCGGTCGGGAGATGCCCCTAGAGCGATATATAAGCTTACTTACGTAACGCTTTCGGAATTCTCATACACCTCCTATAAGATGCTCCGAACAATGCAAAGGATGATGGTGCTGTCAGTGCTGACACTGACGCTGGTTGCCTGCGGCTTCCTGTCCAGGCCAGGGAAGCTCTTCGGTGGCCGGGCGACGGTCGAGGCTCGCATGAGCGACGGGCTGAACGGCAACCGGCCGGTGGCGGTGGACCTGGTCATCGTCTACGACTCGAAGCTGGAAAAGGAGCTGGCGGCGCTCACCGCCGACCAGTGGTTCGCCAAGCGTCGCCAGTACCTCCAGGTGCAGCCGGACACCAGCCTGGAGGTGCACGGCTGGCAGTGGGCGCCGGGGCAGTACGTACCGCCCCGGCCCATCGACTACCGGCTGGGGGCGCTGTCGACCCTGGTCTTCGCCTCCTACTCCAGCGCCGGTGACCACCGGGCCCAGGTGGCGCCGGACCAGAACCTGGTGCTCCTGCTCGGCGACGACGGCTTCACCGTCCAGGCGCGCTGAGCCACGCCCCGCAAGCCAAGCCCCGACACCTCAGAACCTGACACCTCGGAACCGACGACCCTGAACCCATGACCGACCCCTCCTTCCGCAAGCCCGACTCCGACCTGCCCTACCTGGTGGGCCTGTTCCGCGACTTCCTGCGCGGCCTGGACCGCATCGAGCGCCAGGTGGCCGGGCGCTCGGCGCTGGACGGGGTCGATCCCGGCGTGCCCCGGGGGCGGGCGGCGGCGGTCCACGACGCCGCCTCCGACCTGCTGGCGAAGCAGACCTCGGCGGCGCTGGAGCACGGCCTGGCGGCGGATGACCCGGACCTGCTCCTCGCCCTGGCGCTGATGGCGCTGACCGCCGACGCCATCTTCGCCACCCTCCCCGGCTGGGGCCACGGCGCCGCCCAGCCGCTGGCGGCGGATCATCCCCTGCCGGGGCCGGGCAGCCTGGCCGACCAGGTGGAGGCCATCGTCGATGCCACCGACCCGCAGGCGGAGCGCGCCGAGCTCTACTTGCTGGCCCTGGTGGCCGGAGCCGGCAGCGCGGTGGACGACCCGGCGGACCGGGCCTCCCTGGCCGCCGCCCAACCCGACCTGGCCCGCATCGCCCTGGGTGGCGCCGACGCCGGCGACCCCCTCTTCCCCACCGCCTACCCGTCGCCCCGGCGCCACGGCCCGGCCCGCACCATCCCCACCGCCGGCCGCTGGATGGCCGCCGTCCCCGCGTCTGCCGCCCTGTTCCTCGGCCTGACGCTGTTCACCTGGTGGTACCTGGTCCACGACCTGGAAGACCTGGTCTGCAAGTTCGTCGCCGAGATCTCCCGCTGATGGAGCTCCTGGAAGCGCTGGTCTGGTCGCCCGGGTTCATCCTCGGCGTGCTCGCCATCGTCCTGGCGGTCCTGGTGTGGGTGCTGTTGCGCAGCCTCGGCCGGGCCCGGGACGCCGCCTCCTACACCCCCCTGGCGGAGGAGCACGGCGGCGACCTGGACTACGCGCCCCAGGGCTCCGGCGGCGACGCGGCCAACGGTGACGGCGTCCACCTCCTGGACCTGCGCGGGCCACCGCGCAGGGCGGACCTGGAGCGCGCCTTCGGCCGCGTCGAGGAGCTGACCGAGGAGGGGGAGACCGGGCGGGTGCCCTGGTTCCTCTGCCTCGGCGCCGCCGGCACCGGCAAGTCCACCCTCCTGGCCCACTCCAACCTCCGCCTGCCCTTCGGCGAGCCCCGCCCCGGCGCCCCGGGGGAGACGCCGCCGGCCTGCGACACCTGGATCTTCGACCGCGCCGTGGTCCTCGACGTGGCCGGCGACCTGGTGTTGCCGGAAAGCGGCGTGTCCGCCGACCGCGCCGGCTGGATCGCCATGCTCAACGCCCTCAAGGCGGAGCGCCCCCACCGCCCCGCCGACGGCATGATCCTGGCCATCGCCAGCAACGAGCTGCTCGCCGCCGCCGCCGGCGACGCCACCGCCATGCGCCTGCTGGGGCGCCGTGCCGACCGCCTGCGCAGCCGCCAGGAGGAGGCCCAGAAGATCCTCGGCTTCGAGCTGCCGGTGAGCGTGGTGCTGACCAAGGCGGACCTCATCCCCGGCTTCCCGGATCTCCAGGCCACCCTGCCGGAGGAGCAGCGCCAGCAGATCTTCGGCTGGTCCACCCCGTACCCCGCCACCACCACCTACTCCGGCTCCTGGCCGGACGACGCCATCGACTCCATCCACGCCTTCCTGGTCGACCAACAGGCCCGGGTGCTGGCGTCGGGCCAACCGCTGGCCGCCCCCCGCTCCTACCTCGCCCTGCCGGCGACGGTGAACGCCCTCAAGGGGCCGCTGCGCACCGTCCTGAACCGGATCTTCGCCGGCGGGCCGGGCCCGGCCACGCCGCCCTTCCGGGGCCTCTACATGACCGCCGGCCACGGCTTCCCCGGGAGCCACGCGCCGGCCGCCGGTGGCAACAGCACCGGCAACGGCGCAGGCAACGGCGGCGACGCCCACCGGCGGGTGGACTTCGTCTACGACCTGCTGGCGGAGAAGGTGTTCAGCGACTGGGACCTGGCCCGTCCCGAGCCGGCGGAGCTGGAGCGGCGCAAGCGGCTGATCCGCATCGCCCAGGGGATGGCCGCCCTGTTCCTGGTCGTTCTGCCCATCGCCGTGCTGGTCAACGCCTGGTATCTCAGCAAGCAGGCCGACGTCCTGCGCGACAGCTTCGTGGTGCCGGCCATCCAGGCGGTCAAGCGCTGCGACAGCACCTCCGCCGCCGGCGCCACCCCCTGCGTCCCCCAGACCCTCCTCCTCCTCGACAGCGCCGCCGTCGTCCCCGACTACCGGCTGCGCCCCGCCGCCTTCATCGGCGACCTCACCGATTGCGTCACCCGCCTCGCCACCCTGGCCTACGAGCGGGTGGTCTTCCCCACCCTCCACGCCGGCCTCAACCGACGCGCCGACGCCATCGTCGCCGCGCCGGTCAGGACCCAGAGGGCGGTGATCTACGACCTGCCCACCGTCGAGGCCTACCGCGCCCTGGACGGCATGATGAACAGCCTGGACGTGCTGGAGACCCAGGCCGGCTACTACAACCGCTACGTCGGCGCCGACACCTGCTGGAGCTCCAACGAGGAGACGGTGACCTACTTCGACGACCTGACCCGATACCTGCTGGAGACGCCGTTCAGCCCGCCCACCGACGACGCCGTCGGCTTCTACGGACAGATCCTCTGCGACGCCCGGCCCACCCCCTACGACCCCACCACCCGGGTGACCACGATGGACGCCCGGGTCGAGGCGCTGTCGGCGCGCATGTTCAGCGATCTCTACAACCGCAACGCCATCATCAACGACCTGTCCGACCTGGAGTCGGGCATCGACCGCCTGGCCTTCGACCCGCCGGCGCCAGCGGCCGCCGAAGACCGCTACCGGGAGCTGATCCTGGTCATCGACCGCACCCAGGAGGACCTGGCCGACCCGCGCCTCGCCTGGGCGGGCCAGGACACCCCACAGCTCGGCCCCTCCTACGAGAATCTGCTCAAGTCCATCACCGCCTCCCGCTGGACCGGCCTGGACACCGCCCGGGTGGTCCACCGCCAGGCGGAGAGCGGGCTGGTGCGCATGCGCCAGGAGTTGGCCGACGCCTCCACCCAGGCCACCGGGCCGCTGCTGGCCCGCAAGGGCACCCAGGTGCTGCTCCGCCTCTCCCCCAGCGTCCTCAGCCTGCGCGCCGCCCTGGCCACCCTGCTGGGTCAGTACCTGCGCCCGGTGGGTGACCTCGGCTGGACGGTGGTGCCGGCCAGCGGCACCTACCTCTCCTGGGACCCGACCCAGCTCACCGCCGCCGCCGAGCTGATGGACGGCTACGACACCTTCGTCCAGACCCAGCTCAACGCCTTCCCCAGCCTGCGCCCCGGCGTCGATCAGTCGACCCGCGACCGGGTGGAGCGGGAGGCGCTGGCGCTGGCCGCCCTGGGGCAGAGCTTCCCACCGACGCCGACCCTCACCGGCACGCGGCAGATCGAGGACCACCTGTCGCAGCGGGTCAGCAACCTGCAGACCGCGGGGGAGCCGCTGAACCGCCTGCTCACCGACTTCCGCAGCCCCGGCTACCCGGCCTCCTGCACCCCGTCCTCGGCCCTCCCCTACTGCCTGCTGGCCCAGACCCTGGCGGTGCAGGAGGTCAGCCTGGTGGGCCTCCTCGACCAGCTCCTCACCGATCTGCCCCTCTACCACCCGGCCACCGGCGGCTTCACCGGCTGGCGGGGCCAGGGCAGCCTGGCCTGGTCCGCCTTCGGCGTCGGCAGCGCCAAGGAGCTGGAGGCCTACGTCGCCAGCCAGCGCAACACCGTCACCAGCCTCAACGACCGCTTCGCGACGCCGATCTTCACCACCGTGCCGGTGCCCGCCGCGCTCCTGCCTTCGACCCCGGAGCCGGTGGCCCGCTGGACCCTGCTGCGCTCGGATCTCGATGCCTACAAGGCGAAGACGGCGGGCAACCCGCTGGCCACCCTGGAGGGGTTCATCCTCGGGCCCATGGCGGAGGCGACGCTGACCACCTGCCTGGAGGTCGATCCCACCGCCACCTCCTGCCTGCCCGCCGACGCCCAGGGGCAGGCCGGCGCGCCGTCGTGCGACTACTTCCTGGACTCCCGCAACCAGCTCCTGCTGGCCTCGGCGGCGACCTGCGAGGACGTCACCCTGACCGCCGGCGGCGCGGCCTGGGGGGGCATCGCCGACCTCTTCACGGCGCAGCTCGCCGGCCGCTATCCCTTCGCCAGCCAAGCCACCACCGCCGCCGGCGCCGACCCCACGCCGCCGGACGCCACCCCCGCCGGCCTCGCCTCCTTCTACGCCACCTACGACGCCGTCAAGCCGGCGGTGGAGCGCTCCCTGGAGGTCACCGACGAGTTGCGCCGGCGCGACCCCGGCTCCCTGCCTACCGCCTTCGGCGTCGCCTGGCCCCAGCCCGACTGGTCCACCGCCCAGGCGGCGCAGGTCACCGCCTTCCTCGACCAAATGGACGGGGTGCGCACCTTCTTCGACCCCTTCCTCACCGCCTGGGCCGCCGCCGGGCCGAAAAAGCCGAAGCCGGTGCCGAGCTTCGGCCTCGGCCTGGACCTCTCGCCGGCGCCGGCCAGCGAGGCTGCCGGCAGCCAGGTGCTGCGCCGCAGTCTCTCCATCAACGGCAACGTCGCCCGGGTCAACGGGCCCCCGCCGTCGCCCCAGCAGGCCCCCCTGACCTGGAGCTACGGCTCCGCCATGGCGGTCACCCTGGAATGGGCCCGGGACGGCTGGTATCAGCCGAATTCCGTGGTCGCCAACCCCTACGGCCGGGTGACCGGGAACCGGGCGGTCTTCAGCTATCCCGAGCCCTGGTCGCTGCTCCGCCTGCTGCAGGGCGCGGCGACCTGCCCGCCGGCCAGCGCCGGCGACGGCGGCTCCGGCAACACCGGCCCGCCCCGCCCGGCGCCGACGGTGGGCGACCTCCTCGCGTTCTGCGTCGATACCGAGCGCGGGGCGCCCCCCGCCCCGGTGGAAGCTCCCCAGCGCTGGTCGAAGCCGAAGCCGGTGGAGCCGGGGACCGCGCCGGAGGAGCCCACCCGGGCCGAGCTCTTCATCCAGGCCGTCCCCCAGACCGCCGCCGACCCCCGGGTCACCCTCGCCCTGCCCAGCTTCCCCCGGTCGGCGCCGACGGTGCCGGTGCCGGCGGCTCCGGGAATCACCCTGCCGGCCCCCGACGCCACTCCCGAGGCGGCGCCGGATCCGGGCTCCGCCACGCCCGTCGCCACCGCCCAGACTACCCGCACCGCCTCCCACGCCACGGCCCCGGGGGGGCGCTGACCATGCCCGGCCCGCCGGTCACCCTGGGCTGTGCGGTGGTGCTGACCCCCGGCGCCACCGGCATCCCCGACAGCGGTACCATCATCATGATCCCGCCGCCCTTCCTCACCGCCGCCGGCATGCCGCTGGCCACCGCCGGCTCCATGTGCCAGATGATCAACTCGCTGACCGGCGTGCCCTACCCGCTGCCCATCCCGCCGCTGGGGTGCAGCACCGGGGTCACCAACGTCGGCATGCCGCTGGTGCGCCTCGGCGACCGCATCGTCGCCGGGCCCGCCATCCTCCTCATCGCCGGCCCCCCCGCCGCCCCGTTCATGATCGACACCTTCCCCCCCTGATGCTCACCGAAACCCGCTTCCGCGACCTCTACAAGCTCTCCCTGGAGCTCACCTCCGAGGGTGCCTACGCCGCCGCCCGGGAGATCCTCTTCTACCTCTTCGACCGCGGCCAGGAGGCCGGCGGCTACGGCGTCGTGCGGCTGACCTTCGTGCTCCGCGACCTGGCGACGCTGGCCGACGTCGGCCAGAGCGGCGAGCGCGGCAAGGATGCGAAATGCGCCTACGAGGGCCTGGTGGCGCGCCGCGACGCCCGGGAGGAAGCGGCGGTGGCCGGCACCGCCGGCTTCGTCGAGCTCCAGGAGTTGGTGGCGCTGAACCGGTCGCTGGGTCAGAAGGAGCGCTCCTTCGCCCTCTTCCGCAAGCTGCAGAAGGACGACGGCAACGCCGACACCGCCGCGACCCTGGGCGGCCTGCTGCGCGACGAGCTGATGCCCCGGGACCCCCACCTGCTGGTGGAAGAGATCCTCCACCAGCGGATGCGCGACCACCTGTACAGCTTCGTCGAGCTGACGGCCGGCCTGGCCGAGACCCGGGCCGCCTCCGCCGACGGCACCGCCCCCAGCAACCGACGCCACGACCTCCGCAAGGCGGCCGGCGAGCTGCGGGCCGCGGCCGACAGGCTGCGCCGGCCCGACGAGGCGGAGAAGGCCGGCGGTGCCGCCCCATCCGGCGCCCGTCAAAAGCCGCGTCAAGGAACCAGCCAAGGAACCAGCTTGGCCGGGGAGGTCTGGAAGCTCACCGACCCCCGCCGCCTGGCCGGCGCCCTGGACCAGGGCGAGGCCGCCAACCAGCGCCTGGAGAGCCTCACCGAAGAGGGCCGGGACATGGTGCAGCGCTACGCCGTCGAGGCGGAGAACAAGCTGGCCGACGACCTCTACGAGCGCGTCCTGGGGGTCGCCGCCGAGGTCGCCGAGAGCATCTCCGAGCTGCGGGTGCAGGAAGATTTCCGCGACAGCGCCGACGCCGAGAGGGCGCAGAAAGCGGTCCAGGACTTCACCGAGCGCAAGGTCCGCCAGGACGGCCTCCTGGTCTACGAGGTGCTGCTGCGCCTGGGGGAGACCGAATCCGCCGAACGCATGGCCGCCTGGCTCCTCGCCTACCGCCAGGACGAGGACATGTACCTGCAACTCATCCAGGCGGCCCGCCGCAGCGAGCAGGCGGAGGTGGAAGAGGAGCTTAACGAGGAGGCGCAGCGGGTGTTGGTGGGGGGATGACCCGGCCTCCTGCATCTCGACCCCATCCCGACTCCTCGCCGCGGCATCGTCGGTCCAGCCCGGGTTAGCCCTACGGCAGCTTCAGAACCTCGGTGCTCGGATGCGTGAACACAAGCTTGATGCTCGTCCCCTTGCCGATGAGCTTGGCCATGTAGTGATCCACCTCAACCTTCTCGATGATCGCCTCCATCTTGCCGCCGATCAGCAACAGGGTGCCTTTCTCGAGGCCGGGACCGAACTTCGGCAGCTCCGGGGCCTTGGTCTCCTCTTTCAGCTCGCCACCGAAGGGTGACCAACTCGGGGGCGTCGTGCTCGCCATGGCGCTGGAGCCGGCGCTGGAGCTGGCGGCCACGTCCTTCCCCCCGGAGGGCAGGGGGCTGTTGAGCTCGAGGAAGCGCTTTTGGTACCTCTCCGCCAGCGGCACCCAGTCCTCCTTCGGCAGGCGGCCCGCCCCCCCCTCCAGCGGCGGTACGTGCCGCTCCTCGACGACTACTCCGGCCGCCTCGCCCTTCGGCGGCCCCACCTTCTCGGGACCGAGCTTCCTCATGTCGCCGAGGAGGGGCAGAAAGGGGTCCTGGTCGATCTTTCCGAGTAGCGCCTGCATCACCCAGTCCAGCACCCTTGGGCTATCCGGCGTGCGGGAAAGAAGCAGATCCTCGGGGCCACGGCCGCTCTGCTGGATGAGGATTTTCGCGAGGAGCGGGGCGCTCTTCTCGTCGAGGTCCTCCGCCTCCGGCCCCAAACCTGCGATGCGGTTGTTGGCCACATGGTTGCGAATCAGCAAGGGGGTGAAGTTTTTCAAAATATTCCCCGATTGCTCGCCGCCAGCGACGAGGTAGAGGGCGACCAAAGTGGAGCAAACCGGCGAGACGGGGGCCGACCCGGACGCCTTGTTCCCCCGCAGTTCCGACGGTCCCGGAAACGACCTTCGCGGACTGGGTGAACAGGCGCTTCTCGTCCAGCCCGCGGCCCTTGCTCTCCGCCATGCCCCGGAACAGCTCCGGAACCCCCGCCAATTGGACGCCGAAGCTCGCCTGGACGTTGGCTGCGGTGGTCTGGAAGTCCTTCTCCTTGGGTCCCAAATCGACCCCCAGGTAGAAGTCGTCGCCGGCGCCGGAGAAGACCGTCTTGGCCGGAATTCTCTTGCGCAACCCTCCGGTAGCCATCTCGATGGTCGCGGCGGCCTTGGCCGCCGCCGCCATGGGTTTGAGGAATTCCCCGGGCTCCAAGAACTCGTCCCGGGGCTCGGTGACCAGCTCGGCGATGGCCGTGTGGGCGCTGCGCACCGGCGGGTCCGTAGTCATGTCGTTCCTGATCTGGTTGTCGAAGTCCTCGACGACGCTGAACGGCTGGCTCCCAGATGCTTTGGACACCGTCTCCCCCTTGTCGAGAAGGGGGTCGAAGAACAGGTGCTCGGCCGGGTCCCTCTCCGTCGAGATCCTCGATCCGCGGGGCTGCTCGATCCACCGCCCCTTGCCTCCCTCGTTCAGCGCGAAGCTCTTTTTGATCCCCACCATTCCGGGGTCCGTATCCCACCCGTATACCGTGCCGTCCTCCACCTCGAAGGCCTGATCGTCCTTGAGCTCACTCGCCTTCATGGCCTTGAGGTCCTTGACGGTGGTCACCCTCCCCTTGCCCTTCGCGCTGAGGGACACCTTCATCTCCAGCTCGAACCCGATCAAGCGCCGGATCTCGTCGCCGGAGGCCCGGACGATGCCGCGGACGGGCGGCCCGGTGGTGGGAGGGCGGCCGGCCAGGGAAGCGGAATCGACCCGGTGGCCGAGACGCCGCGCCCGCTGGAGCCGAGCCTCCGGCCCGCCGCCGGAATCCCGCCCCGCACCTTCCCCGGAGATCACGGCTTCGGGCCGCGTCGGAGACGGAGCGGTGTCCCGCGCCCGCTCCCCCGTCGGCGCATCTCCACGGGGCCCTGGACGCCTCCCTCCCGTGCGGCGCCCGGCCACGGCCCTAGCCTTCGCTCCCCCCGCCGCCGGGGGGCTCCGCCGCCTCCCCGCCCTCCCACCGGTGAAGGTGGAAGCGGTTGCGCACCGGTAGGGTCTCCATCAGGACGCCGCCGCCGTCGGCCGCCGGGGCGCCGGTGAGGTAGACGGTGCCGGCCAGGGAGGTGACGCCGGGGGCGGGGACGGGGCGGTGGGTGGGGGGGAGGCCGCGCCAGGTGTCGCTCGCGGGGTCGTAGACGTCGGCGTCGTCGGTCCAGCCCTGGGCGCCTTCGCCACCGACGGCGGCCAGGTGGGACTCGACGGCGGCCAGGCCCACCCGGCGCCGGGGGGTGGAGAGAGCCGCCACCGAGGCCCAGCCGTCATCGCCGTCGCGGTAGACACGGTGGGCGTCGGTCAAGAAGTCGCCCCAGCGCCCGAAGAGCCACCGCCCCTCGCCACCCACCAGGTGGATGCGGTCGCCGATGGCCACGGCGGCGGCCTGGGCCACCCCCCGGGGCAGGCGGGAGCGCCCGGTGGAGGTCCAGGAGTCGATGCCCGGCTCGTAGATCTCGTGGCGCCGACTGACCCTGGGGCCGAGCCAGGCCGCCTCCCAACCCCCCAGGGCATGCAGCCGCCCCTGGCACGCCACCAGCGCCAGGTGGCTGCGCGGCGTCGGCAGCGGTGCCAGCTCCACCCACTGCCCGCTGTCCGGCTCGTAGCGCAGCAGGCGCTCGCTGGGCTGGCCCTCCGGGGCGATGCCGCCGGCGACGTAGATGTAGCCGTCGAGGGCGGCGGCGGCGAACCCCTCCAGCGGCTCCGGCAGGCCGCTGCCCCCCTGCCAGGTGTCGGCCACCGGGTCGTAGGCCCACACCTCACCGGATTCGAGGAGGGTGTAGACCCAGCCGCCGGCAGTGACACTGACCAGCGGCCCCGGGGAGGGGTTGGGGAGGGCGGCACGGTCCTCCCAGCCCGGGTTCTCGCGCTCGGCGGTGACCACCCAGCCGGTGTCGGCATAGCCGCGGGGTGACTCCGCCGTCGGCAGCAGGATGGAGCCGCCGGGCGGCACCACCCCGACGTCCGCCGACAGGGAGCGCACGGTCACCGCGCCGGAGGTGAGCTGGCTGCCGCCGACGGCACCCCGGCTGACCAACCGCCCGTAGAGCGAATCCGCCCGCACCCGGCCCGCCACCTCGGCGTCGCCGGCGACGCTCAAGCAGGCGCGCAGCTCCAGGTCGCCGTCCATCCAGTCCCCCGCCTTGCGCACCGCGTCGACGGCGTGGGGATGGAAGGTGTTGCGCAGGTCGGTGAGGCGGTAGCCCTCGGCGGTGTAGCTCAACAGCGCCAACGGCGCGGTGGCGTGCTCGATGCCGTGGGGCGGCAGTTCCCGGGCGGTGCCATCGGCGTCCTCGGGCCAATCCACGTCGGCGGTGGCGGTGCGCGCCGGGATCCACCAGTAGTCACCGACCCGGTAGTCGCCCTGGTAGCCGAAGCGCACCTCGACCCCCTTCTCCAGCGGCAGCCACTCCCCCTCCGTGGCGTCCAGCGCCAGGTCATTGCGCAGGCCCCGGCCGCTCTGGTCCCAGAGGCGCAGGGCGAGGGGGCCGTCGCCGTCCAGGGGCGGCGGCGCCGGGTCCACCGTCACCCGGTGGCGGGACTGGTCCACCGCCACCACCCGGCGCAGGGTGCCCGGGGTGGCGAGGACCGCCGTGTCGTGGTCCACCAACTCCACCACGGCGCCCACCGCCAGACCGTCCAGGTCGCGGCCCGAGGGGGCGATCTCCACCTCGCCGGCGTGGACGCTGTCCACGGGGAAGGCGATGGCGGCGTTGTGGCGCGACCACTTGAAGGTCGCCAGGCGCGGGTCCCGGCCCTCGTCCCCAGCACCCACCTCGGCACCCACCTCGCCACCGCCAGGGCGGTGGATCTCCACCCGGTAGAGGAGGTTCTCCAGCTCCTCGGCGGCGGGCTGGCGGCGGCGGGCTGCCAGGCGGCCACGCTCCTCCAAGGGCGGCACGGCGGCGTCCCAGCCAGCGTGGACGGCGGCCACCCGGGGAACGCCGCCGTCCTCGCCGCCACCCCCGTCCGGCCGCCACCGCCGGGTCCCCACCTGGGCCACCAGGCGGCCGTGGGTCACCGTGTCGGCGCCGCCCAGGGCTGGCTCCATCAACGCCGCGTCCTGGGCGGCGGCGACGGTGCGCTCCCAGAGGTCGAGGTAGACGACGTGGTACTCCGGCTCGCGGCCGGCGGGGGCCGGGAGGCCGGCGCCAGGGAGGTCCGGTTGGTGCCGCAAGCTGATCTCCCCAGGGAGGCGGAAGAGGACGCCGCCGGCGTAGAAGCGGCCCGCCCCCAGGGTGAGGTCGATGGGAAGCCAACGGGGCGAAGCCCCCTCGCCGCCGCGCAGGACGGCGGCGGCATCCAGGTCGCCCTGGGAGGCGAACCGGCGGCGCTCCCCACCGGTGCCCGGTGCGGTGGCCGCGGCGGCGTCGCCGGAAGCTCCCCCGTCTCCGTGCCCATCCCCGGCACCGCCCACCGTGCCGCTCTCACTGCCGCCCTCATAGCCGCCCTCATCGCCGCCCCCATCGCCGGAGTCGGCCCGCGCGGGCACGGTGAAGCTCCACGTCCCGAGTTGCTGCGGCTCCGCCCCGTCGCCCGCCGGCAGGCGCGCCACCGCGGCGGCGCAGGCGAGGCCGCGGAAGGCGGGCTGGTTGTGGGAGCCCACCATCACCGACAGCGGGCCGGGGGGGACCTCCATGCCGGCGCCCTTGCCCACCCCCTCGCCATCGACGAGCAGCGCCGTGCCGCCGCGACCGATGTCCACCGCCACGGTGACGAGCGCCCCGGTCAGCCCGGACAGCGGTGGGGAGCGGACGTCGTCGCCGCCGGAGCGGCGCAGGACCAACCGCCCGTCCTCCAGGGCCAGACCCCAGACGACGCGGAACTTGCGCCGCTCCGGTGGCCGCCGCCAAAGGGAGAGAAGGCGGCCGTCGCCGAACGGCACCAGCCGGGCTTCAACCCGCAGGCCGGGGTCGCCGTCATCCCCGTCCGCACCAGGAACCTCGGCAGCGGCCTCCCCACCCCTCGGCAAGCGAAAGCCCTCGGCGCCGCCCACCAGGATGAAGTGACCCGGCGTCCCCAACTCCGGCGCCAGGTCGCCGGGGCCGACGGCGAAGCCGGCGTCGCCGGCGGGGGCGCCGGCGTCGCCCAACAGGTCCAGGGTGTTCTGGCGCAGCCGGTGGTCGAGCAGGCCGAACGCCTCGTTCCAGTCGGCGTCGAGCTGGACCCGCCCCTGCTGCATGCGCACCGCGGTGGTGTTGTCGCCACCTTCCCGCAGCCGGGTGAAGTCGCCTTGTCGCGATCCCTTCATGCCGTCCCCTCCCTCATGTCGCGAACCAGACGCGGGCGGAGGTGCCGACCGGCAGATACTCCTCCAGCACAAGTTCCAGGTTGTCCAGCCGGTCGCCTTGGCGCAGGCTGTTGAAAACACCGATCTCGTTGCCGTTGGCAGCGCCCTCGCGCAGCCGCCGCGGCGCGCTGGTGGCGAGCATGCCGAAGGCCGGGTCACCGAACCGCGTCGAGCGGAAGAGCTCGCCCTGGGCGCCGACGGCGCCGACGGCGCAGCGCTCCCGGGGCGGCGTCCGGGAGTCCTGGGGCAACCAGCAGCAGCGCAGGCTGCCGGCGCCCACCAACTCGACCCGCACCGGGCCGGCGAACAGGGTGTCCACCGCCTCCGGCAGGCGCGCCGCGGCGACCCGCCCGAGGATGGTGGAGCGGGCGAAGGACGCTTCGCCGGACCACACTTCCACCGGCCCGTCCACCAGGCTGCCGGCCACCCCCAGGCCCACCGTGCGCCGGCCCAGGTCGATACCGGCGACGATGGAGTGGTGGACGCGCACCGAGAAGAGGTCCGGGGAACGGCCGGTGCCCTCGGCCTCCATGGGGGACGGCTCGTCGATCACCCGGATCGCCGCCGGGCCGGTGAGCCTCCGCTTCTCCCCCGGCCCCCGGCGGCGGCCCTCGGGCACCACCGTGCAGTGGCACACGGTCAACGACGCGTCGCCGTCGATCACGATGCCGCCGTCGATCCACAGGCCGTCCAGGGCGAGCTGGTTTTCCAGCGATGGCGCCCGGGATTCGCTCTCCCACAACCCTTCCACCTGGCGCTGGGGCCCACGCAGCGCGAGGTCGCCGACCAGGGTCGGCACGCAGCCTTCGAGGGCCTGGATCAACAACCGCCGACCGCGCAGGTCCACCGGTCGGGACAGCTCGTGGATGGCGCTGTCGGCGATGCGGATGACACCGTCCCGGGGCGCCCGGGGCCGCGGCTGGGTAGGGGGTATGGGAGCCACCCGTTGCCGGTTCCAGGCGCGCAGAGCGTCGTCCAGGGATTGAAAATGGTGCACCCGCTCGCCGGATTCGGTGGTGACGTGGCTCTTCTGGCCCTCTCCCGACGACGTCGAGACCAACGGGCCGAAGTCGGCCATGCTGCCCACCACCGCCGTCCACCGCCGCATCTCGTCCCCCGGTGGGGGCAGCGGTCGCCGCGGGTAGCAGCCGCCCCCGAAGTCCAGCGGCGCGCCGTAGTGATAGTCGATCCAGATCCGCTCCGCTGAAGCCGACGTGTCGAGGAGGAAGCGGCCCCGCCGCGGGTCGATCCAGGCGCGCACCGGGGGTGGGCCGCCGCGCCGGGCGAGGTCACCCCCACCGCCATCGCCATCCCCATCGCCATCCAGGTCGCCGCCGTCGCCGCCGTCCTCCGCCTCGTCCGCCCCGGTGGGCCGCCGCCAGTCGGTGAGGTCGCAGATCCCCATCTCCGCCGCCGTCAGCGCTCGCAGCCGGCGCGGGCTCACCGTCTCCCCGGCCTCCCCGGGCTCCCCGGGCTCCTGAACCAGGATCCGCCAGGCCGGCTCCTCCCCGAGATAGGCGGTGGCGGGCCCCTCCCCGGCGCCGCGGCGACGGCCACCGCCGCGGCGCAACGCCTCCACCTCGCGGCGCAGGGCCGCCGGATCCAGCGGCCCGGGCAGGCCGTCGCGGCGGCTCAGGTGGAGCGGGCGGGGATCGCCGCGCTCCGGGTTGTACAGCGGCGCGTCGAGGGCGAAGGGGTTGAAGTGGTAGCGGCCCCAGGCACCGACCTCGCCGTCCCCCTTCGCCGCCCGCGGCTGCCCCCCTTCCACCGGCATCGCCGCCAGGCGGTAGAAGGCCAGCCCCACCTGGGTGGGCCGGAAGCCACCGTCATCGACCTGCGGCGGCGGGTCGTTGGCGGCGGAGCGCACGTCGGCACCGTGGGAGGTGACGTTCCACGGCGTCTCCAGGTCTTCCAGTTGGGAGGGGCGGCGCAGGTCCACCGTGCCGTCGTCCGACTGGCGGCCACTCTCCCCCACCAGGGGCGGTGCCATGGCGGTGGTCTCGGCGTACTGGATCAGGTGGCAGGGCCAACCGGTGCAGCCGCTGGCCGCCCGCTCCAGCGCCGCCGCCGTCCCCTTGGCCCGGCGGTAGGCCAGGGTGTTGGCCACCAGGCAGCGCTGGCTGGGCAGCACCGGGCTGCCGTCGCCGATCCCCGCCACCCCCAGGAGGGAGCCGATGTAGGGCACCCGCCAGAGGTCGCAGGTCTCGATGAACCAACCCTCGTACAGCGCCCGCAGGTCGTCCTGGACCGCGTCGTAGGGCACCTGCAGCGCCTCCATGACGGCCTCCAGCGGCTTGCCCTGGTAGGCGTCCCGGAAGCGTATGTAGCGCGGCAGCAGGCCGTAGAGGAGGCCGTCGCCGCCCGAGCCGCTCATGGCCGCCTCCCGCCGCTGACCGCGGCCACCGGCCGCTGGAGGCCCGCGGCCTCCGGCGCCTTGAGGACGACGTCCGCCATGATCAGCAGCTCGGCGGGCCGCAGCTCACCGTCCTCCCAGGCGGGCGGGCGGGCGCGGCAACCGCGCGCCCCGGCGCCGCTACCACCGCCGGCACCACTGCCAGCACCACCGCCGGTACCACCGCCGACGTTGCGGTGACTCCGCCCGTCGTAGGCCGAAAGCTCGTCCAGGTCGACGCTCTCCACCCCGGGCACCCGCTGCATCGCCCGCACCACCTCGGCGGCGGAGATGGCGCCGCCGAACCGCGCCCTGGCGAAGCCGAAGCGGGCGAGCAGGAGGCGGGTCACCGCGTCCTCCACCACCTTGCGCGGGAAGTCGGGGTCGATGAGCAGGCGCGCCTCGGCGCGCACCCGGACCGGGCGGTAGCTGTGGACGTAGAGCGGCAGGTCCTCGGGCCGCCGGGCGGCGATGGCGGCCCACAGGTCTTCCAGCACGCCGGCCGGGGCCGGCCCGCCGCCGGGCACCGCCACGGTGACCTGCACCGCCGCCCGGCCGGCCCGGCCCGGCGACACCGACCCCGCCGACGGGTCATTGGGAGGCAACCGCCAGGAGCCGGCCTTGGCGATGCCCGGGAAGCCGAGGGCGAAGTCGGCGTAGTCGCCCAGCGACACCACCCGCCCCAGGGTGAGGACCGAGCGCGGCGCCAGCTGCCGAGCCTGGTCCGGGTCCTCCGCCTCGGCCCCCGGCGTGGTGGGCAACGGGTTGGACACCGAGTTCAGGCCCAGGGGGCGGTTCTGGGGCAGGGAGACGCCGCCCTCGGGCACGCTGCCGGTGGTCATGCCGGTGGAGTAGGTGGCGCGCACGTTGTCCTTGCCGGTGGGCAGCCGCGCACCCTGCTGGCCGCTGCCGAAGACGACGCGGCCGACGCCGTCCTGATCGACGTCCAGGCGGTACACCCGGTCGTTCGGCCCGCGGCCCTCCAGGTGCTCCACCGGGTGCCAGAGCTGCCCCTGCACCCGCACCTCCAGGCTGGAGACCAGGTCGGCGGCGTCGGTGCCGGCGTCCTCGGGGGTGCCACCGAGGCGGAAGGCCGGGGGCTGGGCGAGGCGGAACACCTGGTTGGGGACCGTGGCGTCGCCGTCGCCCAGCACCTCGCCGGCGACGGTGGCTCCCTCCACCGCCGAGACCACGTTGCCGTGGATCCGCAGGCTGGCGGCATCGACCACCCGGGCTTCCTCGCCGGGGAACCCCGGCAGCGTCACCGCGCGCTGGGACGGCATGCTGGGGTCCTGGCGGCAGCGATGCAACCGGGCGGAGAGCTCGCTCACCATGGTCGAGGTGCCGACGCGGCGGGCCGGCGCCTCGATCTCCAGGTAAAAGCAAGGCTGGTCGGCGCCGTCCTCGCCTGAAAGCTTAGCCCCCTCGGCGCCCTCCGGGGCCACCGCCCGCCGGCTCCGCCGCGCCTCCTGGGCGCGGGCCATCATCCGCTTCAGGGTGTCGGCCAGGACGCCGGGCATGGTGTCCGGAAGCGCCTCTTCGGCAGGGGCGCTGGCCGCTGCCTCGGCGGCGACCTCGCCGCCCGCCTCGGGCGCGTCGGCCGCCTCCACCCAGGCCGGGCGCCCGGCCTCCCGGCCCACCGCCCTGGCCATCCTCCCGTGGGAGTCGATCAGCGTGCCCAGGAAGTCGAGCAGGTCCTGCACCGTCAACTCCAGGATGCTGCCGGGCTCGCTCGTGGTGTCCACCGGCCCGGCGGGCGAGGACCAGATCCGCAGCGTCACGTCGAGGTCCGGGGGCAGCGTCTCCAGTTGGCCCCCGACCTTCTTCAGGTCGATCATCTTGGTGTCGGCGAGGAGGGTGATAGAGACCTTGCGGGCCGGCAGCTCGCCGGTGACGATGATCCGCCGGGTCGGCGGCATGGAGCGCAGCTCCACCCCCAGGACGTTCAGGGCCAGGTCGTGGTCCACCACCCGCACCGGGTTCAGCGCCAGGGCCCGGCTGTCGAGGAAAACCTGGGTGTCGCGCAGGTCGAAGCCGGCGAGGCGCGGGTCGGGCTCGACCTGGAGCCGGGTGATCATGGTGTCGAGGCCGAAGTCCCGGCGCCGCAGGCGGGTCACCCGCTGCACCCGGTAGACGCCGGCGGCGGTGGGGTCGTCGGTGCCGCCGGGCACCAGGACCACCCAGCTCCCGGGGACCACGCCGGGGACCACGCCGTCGAGGTCGATCTCGCCGCCGTGGAGGTAGAACCCGGGCCAGTCGTCGGCGAAGCCGGCGAAGGGCACCGCCGCCAAGGCACCCACCCCCGTCGCCGCCGGGTCGTCGCCGGAGGCCAGGGCGAGGACCGGTCCCGGCGGGAACGGGGTCACCCGGCCCCAGGAATCGCCGTCGTCCCGGGACTCCCAGAAGTCGGTGGCCGTGGCGGCGTAGACCCGGCGGTCGAGGTTGACCGGGTCCTCCACCACCTGCAGGCCGGTCACCGGCGCCCGGGGGTCCACCACCGGCCCCGCCGCGGCCAGGACCTCCCCGCCGGCGCCGGCGCCGGCCACGGCCAGCGCCCGGGGCTGCCAGTGCTCGCCGCCGTCGTCGGACAGGTAGAGCCCGGTGTCGGTGGCGGCCAGCAGGCGCTGCCCCTCCCGCCGACCGCCGACGACGGCGACGTCGTCCACCCGGGTGGCGCTGAAGCCGGTGAACGGATCCGCCCCGGGCAGGCCCCGGTTGCGCGGCTGCCAGTGCTCGCCGGCGTCGGCGCTGAAGTAGACGCCGCGCAGCGACGCCGCCCACACCGTGCCCCGGGCCCCACCCCGGGCCAGGCGCCGCACCGCCAGGTCGCTGGTGCCCGCCGGCGCCTTGGTGCCGGGCAGGCCGCGGTTGGCGGGCCGCCAACTGCGCCCGCCGTCGTCGGAGCGGTAGACGCCGGCACCGGTGGCGGCGAGGACCGCCGTCGCCTCGTCGCCGGCCGTGCCGATGGGCAGCGCCTCCAGGTCGTGGATCGCGGCGCCGGGCAGGGCGCCGGCGGAAGGGGCCTTGCGGAAGGGCCGGAAGCGGGACCACCAGGGCTCCCGGACGGCGCCCATGTGGCGGCCGCTGGCATCCTCCCAGATCTCGCCGTGATCGGTGGAGCGGTAGACGCCGCCGCCCGTGCCGCCGGTCCAGACCACGCCGCGGTGATCGACGGTCAGGGCCGGCGCGTCGAGCTGGGCCAGGCCGCGGCGCGACGGCGCCCAGGTCTGCCCACCGTCGGCGGAGTGGAACACCCCCTGGGTCATGGTCCCGGCGTAGACGTGGCCGCGGCCCGCCGCCAGGCTGACCACCGTCACCTCCACCGGCAGGCCGATGTTGCGGCTCTGCCACCCGTCGCCATCAAAGACCACCACGCCGCCGGCCAGCCCCTGCTCCTGGCGCTTGACCTGGGCCGGCAGCGACGCCCACGGCGGCGCCGCCCGGCCAAACAGCCCCGCCTGGCGCGGCAGGGTGAGGACCGTCGGCTCCGCCACCTCCGTCTCCGCCAGGGCGGCCAGGCGCTCGGCCTCGTCCGGCGCCGGCTGGTCGGAGCGCCGGCGCACCAGGTCGAGGGACAGCGGCTCCTTCCAGGCCACCCGGGTGGCCACCACCTCGCCGGCCGGCGCCACCTCGGTCAGCCGGCGGACGCAGCGCAGCTCCCGGCTGTCGCCGGGCTCGCCGGCGGTGGCGGTGACGTGGGCATCGGCGCCAACGCCCGGGGGGATCTCGCCGACCACCAGCAGCGGCACGCCGGCGGCCAGGCCGGTGGTGGCGCCGGCCAGCAGCACGGAGGTGGCACCGGCCTCCACCTTCGGCACCTCCCGGCGCCCCCTGGGCTGCGGTACGAGGATGTTCCAGCTCGCCCGGGCGAACAGCGGCGCCACGGTCTCGAAGGTCTGGGGCTGGGCCCCCGGCGGCGGCACGCTGCGCACCACCAGGTGGGCCGGCAGCTCGATCTCCCGGGGCAGCCCCTTGACGTCGGTGACCTCGATGGCCAGGTCGGTGTGGCCGGCGACGCCGGGGGTCGGCTGATAGCCCACCATGTGGGCCAGCTCGTAGACCGAGCGCGGCTCCACCGCGGTGTCGATGTAGCCCTCCTGGATCAGGCGCTCCTGGTAGAAGGACAGGACGTCGGCGACCTCGGCCCAGGAGTGGGTCAGGGCGACCAGCCAGTTGCCCTCGCCGGCCAGGTTGAAGCGCACGTAGCGGCCGTCCTCGGCGCCCCCGGCCGAGCCCACCGACCGCCGCCCGGCGGAACCACCCTCGGAGTCCGCCGCCAGGTTCATCACCAGGCGGTCGAGCATCTGGGAGACGAAGGTGTCGTAGGTGCCGACCCGGTAGGAGAGCTGGCTGCGCCCCGGCGGGTTGGCCAGCGGGTCGGCCAGCGGGCTGCCGGCGCCCTCCAACCGGGCCCCCTGAAGCGGCGAGCCGGCGTGGTCCCAGGGCCAGGTCACGGCGTCACCTCCTCGCCGACCTCGGCGAAGTTAAGGCGCAGGGTGCCGCGCTGGGGGTTGGCCGGGTCGTTGTCCAGGCGGGCCATTTCCAGCGGGCCGATGGGGATCAGCCCGTCCTCCAGCTCGCCGGCCGGCGCCTGGCCCCAGCGCTGGAAGACCTCCAGGCGCACGTCGGCGACGCCGGGCAGGTCGAGGAAGCGGCTGGTGACCTGGCTGGCGTACACCGACTTGCCGAAGCCGAAGGTGCCGGGCGGGAAGATGCCGCCGCCGGCGCCGGCGGCCAGCCGCTCGTAGATCCGCTCCGCCCGCTCGCCGCGCTCCAACCAGACCGTCACCTCCACGTCCAGCGGCACCCAGCGGGGCGGTCGCACCTGCAAATCCCAGCCGACCAGGAGGCGGGGGCGGAGTGCCGTGTCCAGCCGATCCCGAAGGCCGGGGGTGAGATCCGGGGAGCTGGTGGGCAGCACGTAGAGCTCCACCGTGTGGCTGCTGCCGGTCCACACGTGGCGCGCCGCCGCGTCGCGGACCTCCGGATGGTCGCGGGCCAGCGAGGCGCTGTCCATCTCGGTGGTGAAGCGCGCCTGGAAGTCGTCGGTGTGGATGCGGTCCGGGGCGTAGATGCGGGCGTAGTCCATCGGCGTGGCGGCGCGGCCGCCCACCGCCGGCAGGTGGTTGACGGCGCCGGTGACCTCGGCGCCGGCCAGGGCCAGGCGCTCGTGGTTCGCCGGCGTCAGGACGACGTGGCGCAGCGCGTGGCTGCCGACGTTGCCCCGCGGGCCGATGCCGACCCGGTAGCGGGCCACGAAGCGGCTGCCGGCGCTCGGCCGGCGCCCGTTCCGGCCGTCGCCGAAGCGCAGGTGGGCCCACCCTTCCTCGTCCATCTCGACGACGAAGTGGCGGGCGAAGCGCGAGCTGGCCAGAAGGTCCAGCCGCGGCCGCCAGCGCGGCAGCGAGCCGAGGAGGTCACCGGGCCCCTCCCCGGCCAGCGCCGCGGCCAGCGCCGCCCGGCTCCCCTCCGGGTCGCCCATCCCCCACTGCCGCGGCAACTCGTAGAGCTCGACGTCGGGCCGGGTGGCCTCGTCTTCACCCAGGGCGCCGAAGCCGGCCTTGCCGAGAGCCCAGGCGGCCGGCTCGGCCCCTTCCAGCGCCGGCTCGTAGGGGACACGGAAGGTCAGGCCGGACTCGCCCAGCCGGGGGACGTAGGGGCCTTCCTCCGGCACCCGGGGCAGTAGCTCCTGGTGGCTGCGGCCGTGGTCGCAGAGGACGACGTTGCCGCGCACCCGGGTCAGCCCGCGGTGGCGCACCGCCCCCTCCGCCCGCGCCACCGGGAAGGTGCCGGGCAGGGCGTCCTCGACGTGCCAGTGGACCTCGGTGACGTCGCTGCCGGTGAGCGGGTCCTGGCGCAGACGGGGTAGCTCGGACAGGCGCACCGGGTGGCGCTCCCGGGGGTCGCTGACCACGAGGTCCCGCTTGTCGAGGTAGGGGGACGCCTGGGTGTAGCCCCCGTGTTTCTCGAAGATCAGCACGTCCCCCGCCACCAGCCCGGGCCAGTGCCCGACGAGGAAGGTGCCGGTGGCCCCGGCCGGCAGGCTGAAGTCGTCGGCGCCCCAGGTGTGGATCCGCATCTCCTCGTGTCCCGGGTGGAGGTGAGCCGGCTGCAGGGTTTGGAAGGTGAGGCTGCCCCCCTCCAGGGCGCGCTGGTAGTCCTCCGAGCCCGGCGCGACGACCCCCGGCAGGCGCGTGGAGGCGCTCAACACCCGGGTGCCCGCCGGCAGCACCGCTTGCAGCAGCCCCTCGTCCCCGGCGCCCTGGCGGCCGTAGCCGGGGGAAACCCGGATCTGCACCCAGGCCCGGGCGTTGGTGCCCTCCCGCAGGTGGAAATCCAGCAGCCGGGCGTGGCGGCGCACCGACACCCGGCGCCGGGCGGTCTCCAGGTAGGCCTCGGTGGCCACCGCGTCCTGCTGGTAGGAAAGGTAGTCGGCGGCGTAGGCCAGCACCTCGAGCACCGTCACCCCGAGGTCGGAGGGGTTGCGCTCCACCCAGTCGGGGATGAAGAACGACATGCGCTCGCTGAGCAGCCGGAGGAAACTGTCGTAGTCCTTGGCCAGGTGGTCGGCGGGGACGCCGGCGGCGGGCTCCTCGCCGCTCATCAGGCTGGGCAGGCTCCAGGTGGTGGAGGTCCCCGGGTCGAAGCGCACCAGCGCGGCGGCGAACAGCGGGTCGATGGCCAGGACGTCCTCGCGGCGCAGCTCCAGGCGGTAGACCAGCGCCTCCCGGGGGTTGGGGGCGAAGGTGTCCGGGGTGCGCACCACGGCGGTGACCACGTTGGGCTTGTTGCGCGGCTCCAGGCGCTCCACCCGCAGCCGGCGGTCGGGCGTGCCGGCCATGTGGAACTCGACGTCGGCGGGCTCGAGGCGGGGCGGCACGGGGGGCTTGCCGCTGCCGGGCAGGGCGGGCACGAAGTGGAGGTCGAGATACCAGCGGTGGCCGCCCGCCTCGCCACCCTCGCCCCCGTCGTCGGCACCGGCGCCGCCGCCGGCGCTCTCCCAGTCGCGCACCCGCACGTAGTCCAGGCCGGTGAGGTGGGCGCTGCGCATCAGCGCGTCGCGGCGCTGGTCGCGGCTGCGCTCCGCCGCCGCGGTGCCGGCGCCCAGGGGGCCGTCGATCCCACCCAGGACCCTCATCGCGCCTCCCCGGTGTGGTACACCGACACCCGCTCGCTGCGGTCGGCCCGCAGCAGGTAGGAGACGCGCACCACAATCTCCGTGTCCCGGGGCGCCACCTGGACCTCCCGGACGCTGATCACGTCCCCCAGCCAGCGCTGCAGCGAGCCCTGGACCAGGTACTGGGTGGTGGCGGCGACGGAGGTGTCGTCGGGCTGGAAGATGAGCTCCAACAGGCCGCAGCCGAAGTCCGGCCGGTTGACCCGCTCGCCGGGGGAGGTGAACAGCACCAGCTCGATCATCTGCTCGACGTGGAGCGCGTAGTCCGGGTCCGCCACCCGCCCGTAGCGGCTGAGGCGGAACGGGAAGCCGACCTCCATGAGGCTGTCGGCTTCCATGCCGTCGCTCATCGCGGCCCCCTTTCCGTGTCGACTCGCTGGCTCACGCCACCCTCCTCACGCCGGCATGAAGGAGATGGAGGCGCCGCCCAGGGAGAGGGAGGCGGTGCCGGAGACCTTGGTGGAGCCCACCGAGCTGACCGTGGTGCTGGCGGTGCCCGAGGCGCTGAGGCTGCCGGTGGAGCTGATGGAGACGCTGGCGTCGCCGCTCATAGACACCGAGGCGCCGGAGAGGTCGAGGGAGGTGTCGCCGGAGACCGCCGTCTGGAGGCCGCTGACCGTCATGTTGGAGGTGGCGCTGGCGGTCATGTCGGTGCCGGCGCTCAGGCTCATGGCCTGGCTGGCGCTGGCGGTGAGGCTGCCCTGGGCGGTGAAGGTGGTGTCCTCCTCGCTGGTGGTGGAGAGGGTCTTGCTGGTGGTCTTGATCTCCTCCGGCGTCTTGGTGATCTCGCTGGTGCCGGCGGAGCCGGAGGTGGTCAGCTTGACGCCGGTGTTGTCGATGACCAGGGTGACGGTGACCGGGTCGCTGGCCTTGTCGTCCTTGAAGCGCAGGGTGATCTTGCCCTGCTCGTCGGTGTCGTTGATCCACAGGGTCATCACCCGGGTCTTGAAGACCTTGACCTGGGACGGGTCGTCGCTGTTGTCACCCACCTCCGTGGGCACCTCGTCGGCCTGCCAGAAGCAGCCGGTCCAGATCGGGTGGCTGGGGTCGCCCCCCTCAAACTCCACCCACACCTTGGCGCCCACCGGCGGCATGGTGTAGAAGCCCACCTGGTCGCCGCCGTAGGGGGCGCAGGGCAGGGCCCAGTTCTCCGCCATGCCGGGCACCGCCGGCACGGTGACCTGGAGGCGGCCGATCTTCAACGGGTCCTTGTTGTCCTTGACCAGCCCCCGGTACTTGCCGAAGTAACGCCCCTCGCTGCGCCGCTGGGGCCGGTTCATCACGTCCATCAGATCTTCAGCCATCCGTTGCCTCTCTCCTCATGTTTCCTCCACCGACGAGATGGTGGAGCCGGTGCCGCCGCGCACCAGGACGAATTTCTGCTTGTAGGTCATCTCCCCCTCCGGGAAGCGCATCTCGTGGCGCACCTGCTTGACCCGCCAGGTGCCGTCGAAGCGGGCGCCCACGCCGCGCAGGTCGACCAGGCCCGGGGCCATCAGGATGTCGCCGTAGACCGCCGTGTCCAGCTCGCCCTCGGCCACCGCCGCCTCCTGCACGGAGCGGTTGACCTTGCCCTGGCCGAGGCTGGTGGCCTCGCCGGTGGTGTCGCCGGGGTGGACCATGAGGCTGCCGCGCACCGCCAGGTCCGCGATGCCGGAGGCGTAGCCGCTGGGGTCGCTGGCCAGGCCGCCGCCGGACGACGGCAGGGCGCCGGTGGAGACCAGGGACGGCGCCGGGTTGGCCGAGCCCAGCCCCACGTCCACCACCTGGGCCGGGGTCTGGGTGAGGTCGAGGATCCGGCCGTAGGCGACGGTGGGAGCCAGCGCCTCGTAGCGCAGGTTGAGGCGGGTCAGGTTGTTGGCCGAGCCCAGGTTCAGGCTCAGCGCCTTCTGGCTGGAGCCGCTGGCCTTGGGCGGCCCCCAGTAGGCGACGTTGGTGCCCACCGAGTCCCCCGGCAGGACGTAGAACAGGAAGCCGTGGCGGGCGGCCAGCATCTGCAGGTGGTAGCGGTCGGTGGCGTTCTGCTGCGGCACGTAGTCCTGGGGCGCCGACTCGTCGGAGGGGGCGGTGACGTCGGCGGTGATGCCGAGGCTCGAGTAGTTTCCGAGAATCTGGCTGACGATGGCCGAGTCGGTCAGGTTCGGGAACTCGGTGGAGACCTCCACCAGGTCCATCTTCAGCGACACGTCCTCCCCCATGACGCTGATCAGGGTGCGCCCGTCCTCCTCCACCGTCACCTCCTGGTGGGTGATGAAGCCGTCCATCAGCACCGACACCTGGTCGCCCTTGGGCTGGGTGACGATCTGCACCCGGCTGAACGGGTCCAGGGAGCCCCCCGAGAGCAACGGGTAGTCGGGCTGGGGACCGGGCTCCGCCGGGTAGCGCGACGCCTGGAACGAGATGCGGAAGCCGGACGGGCAGGTGGCGCCGTGGACCACCTCGACGCTGTCCAGGGTGTCCAGCAACTCCGCCGGCGCGTTCTTCGGGGTGCCCTCGCCCATCATCAGCCGGAAAGTGGTGCTGTCGGTATCGCAAGGCATGGCGCTACGCCTCGGGGACGTCCAGCGGGGTGCCGGTGGCGCCGGACAGGCTGAACGGGTCGATGACGCCGTTGGCGTCGCACAGCTTCCAGAAGAGCTGCGGCCGGGAGAGGGTGCGGGCGGTGAGGTTGTCGAGGCGCTCGCCGGAGTGGACGACGGCCATGTCGTCGGCCTCCGGCAGCGGGTCGGGGCCGCCGCGGCGGGGCACGATGCGGCGCCCGACGTAGACCACCTCGCGGCCCTGGGGGTCGCGCCAGGTGAGCTCCGGGAGAGCGCGGTAGCGGCTGTCTTTTGAAAACATGGGGGTGTCCGATCTAGAGGGAGCTCACCGACTTGATGCCGATGTCGGCGGTGTTGGCGCTGGAAGGCAGCTTGGTGCTCAGCGATTCGAGCTTCTTCAAGTTGGTGAGGAGGAGCTGCTGGTCTTTGTCCTCGGCCTTGAAGTAGGGGTAGAGCTCCATCTTCAGGCCGACGTCCGCCACCACCGGGGTGAGTTGGAGGTCGAAGATGGTCTCGGTCACCGTCACCGAGTTCAGCCGCACCGGCAGCACCCGGTTCGGACCCCAGACGAAGAGGCAGCGGGGAGTCATGGGAGGGACGACGCTCATCTTGTTGCCCTCGGTCTTCTGGGTCCATTTCTCCAGGTCGCTGGAGGACGGGTAGATCATCAGCTCCAGGGCGGCCAGGTAGGGGGCGACGCCGAGGCGCCGGGCCACCTCGGGGCCGGAGCTGCACTCCAGTTGCACGGTGACGTCGATGCTCTGGGTGGGCGGCCCGTCGTAGCGCTGATCGTCCTCGGCGTAGTACTGCGGCGTCAGGGTCCGGGTGAGCTTGTTGGGGTTGTACTGGAACGGCACCTCCACGGTCTGCCCGCCGCTGCACCGGGGCTTGGTGATCAGGGCGCCCTTGAGCAGCTTGGGGACCGGGTACGGCTTGTGGTTGGCCGCCGAGCTGGCGGTGCTGGTGGTGGTGGGAGCGCTCATCGCATCTCATCCTCTCCAGGGAAGATTCCCCAGGGGTCCAGGGGTCCATAGATCTGTTCGTAAAGCTGACGGGCGATGGCAGCGACGGCCCCCTCCCGAGAGACGCCGGCGTCGAGGCGCACGGTGGCGCCGTCCAGGCGCAGCGGGCCGGCGGTGGCCAGCGGCGGCGCGCCGTGGGCGCGGATCAGCTCCGCCAGGCGAAGCTCGATCTCCGCCGCCAGCTCCGACTCCATCACCGGGCCCAGCAGCCCCGCCGCCGTGCCCTCCAGGCGCAGGTGGTCGATGTGGAGGCGCAGCGGCAGGCGGTCCAGCGGATCCTGCGTCTCCTGGTCGTTCCGCCCCTCCTGGGGATCGGGTTGGCTCATCGCGGGCCCTCCCCCTCGCTGGCGTCCGGCGGGACTTCGGGGATCTCCACCCGGGGCGCGTCGAAGGTGCCGTCGGGGCCTGTGGCGAGGCGGCTGGTGACGCCGTCGATCTGCAGGCGCACCAGGTAGCTGCCGGGCTCGACGTCGACCTCCAGATCGACCCGGTCCGGGACGGTGGGCTCCACCCGGCCGGAGACGGCGTAGGCGCGGGAGGGACGGTTGCCGGCGGCGTCGGAGACGGGGTTGAGGAGCACCACCACCGGCGTCGTCGCCCACACCTCCGGCTCGAAGGCGACCCGCAGCTCGACGGACGAGCCGTCGCCGCTCAGCGTGGCCCGGGCCTCGCGGACCACCGGCTCCACGGCCAGGGCCAGCGGGTTGGATTCGACGTTGGGAGACCCCTCGCCGCCGCCGGCGGGGCGCACCACCCGCACCAGGTGCATGCCGGCCTGCAAGCCGTCCGGCAGGAAGCAGCGCAGGCTGCGGCTGGACTCGACCCGGGGCTCGGCCTCCAGGTCGTCGAAGAGCACGCGGAGACCGGCCCCGGCCGCCTGCCCGGTGCCGGCCGCCAGTTGCTGGCCGCTGAGCACCACCTCGGCACCGGCGGCCCAGGTCAGAAGCGCCGGCTCGACCCGTTCCAGCAGCGGCGGCGCCTGGGGCGGCACGAAGAAGTCGGCGCGGCGCACCGGCAGGGCGGGCTCCGGGTTGGCGAACGGCTCGATCAGCACCACCTGGGCGCGGTAGGCCACCGACATGACGAAGGGGATGTGGCTGAACAGCGGGAACAGCTCCTCGTGGCCCAGCGGCAGGAGGCTGAGGCGCAGGGCGTGGGACTGGAGCTCCAGGCCGCTGCCGGCGAGGCTGGCGGAGACCGGGTCCGGCGAGCCGTTGCCGCCGGCCGCCGAGGTGCGCGGCATGTGGCGCACGCTGGGGTACGGCTCGGCGTGGAGGGCGGCCAGAGTGAGGCCGAGCAGGAGATACGGGATCTTGCGCCGCTCGTTGCCGTAGAACGAGAACAGGATGTCCAGGTTGACCGCCATCTGGGGCTGCTTGATGACCCGGCCGTCGGCGGCGCGCACCGGCAGCTCGGCGTTGCGCATGGTGGGGTTGGGCTCGACCCGGAAGAGGAACACCTTGACCAGCCCCTCGGCCACCTGGTCCGGCGCCTCCTCCTCCGGCGGCCCGGTGCGCACCACGGCGCCGGGCGCCGCCTCGCCGATGGCGTCCTGGAGCATGTTCTGCACCGTCGCCATCACCGCCGCCACCACCCGGTAGTCGCTCATGGGATCACCTGCCGGCGGCGGTCCAGGTAGCTGGCCAGGGTGGTCTGGGGGCGCAGGCGGGGCCGGCGGCGGGGGACGGGAACGGGGGCGGGGGGCGGCGCCACCACGTCGAGGCGGCCGATGGAGACCTCCAGGGCGGGGGGGCGGGTGGCGGCGTCGCCGGGCTCGGCGAGGTGGGGCGCGCCGGCGTAGGGCGACTGGCCGGCCGCGAAGGCCGGGGGCCGCGGGGAGGCCGGCACCGCCGCCACCGCGGCGGCGGCGCCGGGAGGCCCGAAGAGCGCCATCTCCGCCTGCTGGAGGAGCATCCGCTGGACGTCCTCCGGGGACGGCTCGGCGGGCTCCGGGGGGCGCTCCGCGCTGGGCTGGCCCGCCGGCGAGGCGGGCTCGGCGGAGGGCGGCGGGGAGGCTGGGAACGGCGGAGACATGGATGGCGAGACCGAGGTCGCCGGGAGCGGTGTTGAGGGGGCCGGCGTCGATGGGGTCGGCGTCGATGGAACCGGGGTCGATGGCACCGGGGTCTGAGACGTCGACGCCGCCGACTCGGAGGTCTGCCGGGCCGGAGGCCGCGGTGCGGGCGCCTTCGAGACGGGCGGCGACACGTCGGTCGGCGAGAGCGGCGTGGGTGACGCTGCGGTCGATGCCCGCGGCGGAAGCGTGACGGTCGAGGTCCGTGCGGGCTCGCCCCCGGGCGCCGGCGGCGCAGGGGTTGGCGCGGCCTGCGCGGTGGGCACCGCTACCCGCTGCGGCGCGGCCACGGCCCCGGGATCGACATCGGCCCTCGGACGACCCGTCGTCCGCTCCCCAGCCCCCGGGCGCCCCCCCCGGCTGGCGGCACTGCGCCGGCCCCGCCCGCTCTCCTGGCCGGGCACCGCTCCGCCAACGGCGGGCCGAGCGGCGGGGCCGCTCCCTGTCGGTGCGACCCTGTTCCCGCCCGGCGCAGCCCTCTTCCCGCCCCGCGCAGTGCTCTTGCCGCCCGGCGTAGTGCTCTTACCGCCCGGCGCCGGGCTGCCCTGACGCTTCGCCTGGACGACGGGCTGACCGCCGCGGGGAGCCGGGGCCCGGGTCACCGGAGTCTTGGCGATGGGGCTGGGAGCACTCGGACCGGGAGCACTCGGACCGGGCCCACTCGGACCGGGCGCGTTCGCGCTACCGGCGGTGGCACCACCTGCACCGGGAGTGCTGTCTCTCTGACTGCGGCCAGCAGGACCGCGATCACTGGGACCGCGGTCACTGGGACTGCGGTCACTGGAACTGCGGTCCCAGGAACCGCGGGCGCCGGGACTTCCGGCGCCGGGGGTGCGGGAGGTATGACCACGGGGAATGGGCAGCCGGGAAAGCGGCGGCACCAGGCCGGCGGTGACCGATGCGGTGGGCGACTCAGGGGCCGGAGCGTTGGGCGACTCGGTGGTCGCTGTGTGGGGCGGCTCGGCGGTCGGTGCGGTGGGCGGCTCGGAGGCCGGGCGACGGCGGGGCGGCTCGGAAGCCTGTGCGGTGGGCGGCTCAGCGGCCGGGCGAGGGCTGGGCGGCTCGGTGGTCGCAGTGGTGGGCGGCTCGGAGGCCGGGCGACGGCGGGGCGGCTCGGAGGCCGATGCGGTGGGCGGCTCGGCGGCCGGGCGACGGCCGGGCGACGGAGGAGCAGTGCTGGGCGCCCCGTGCTCGGCCCCGGCACTTCGGCGACCGACCGCGCCCCGGTCCGGCCGCGGCGAACGAGCCGACCGCTCGCCCGGAGCGGGGGCGACCGCGGGCGCCTCCTCCGACGCAGAGATCGACGCCGACTCCGAGCCCGAGCCCAAGTCCGAGGCCGAGGCTGAGGCCGGGTCCGGCGGCACCGCTGGGCGAGCCGGCGGCCCCGGAAGTCCGGGCGGCGCTCCCATCGCCGGAGCCTCTACCGGCACTGCGTCGGTGCGGGACGTCACCGTCTGCGACGGGCGCTCCGGGGCGCCCTCTGGAAGGCGACCCGCGGTGCGGTCCGGGATCCGCTCCCGGATCAGCTCCGGGGCTCGCTCCGGGATTCGGTTCGCCACCTGGTCTGAGTTGCGCTTCGGGGACAACTCCGGGAGGGCTCCCTCTGCCGCTCGGTTCAGGCCTCGCCCCGGGGCCCGGTCCGAAGTCCGTTCCGAGGTCCCTTCCGGAAGCCCCCCCGGCGTCCGCTCTGAGGTCGGTTCCGCGGTCCCCTCCGGCGTCCGCTCCGACATCCGCTCCGAGGTCGGTGCCGCGATCCGCTCCGGCGTCCGCTCCGCTGGCGGAGGCGGTGACGTCGCCGCCTCGCCAGCCGGGGCCGAGCCCTGGCTGACAGGCCGGTCGGCGGCGTGCCGACGGTCTGCGCCCTGATGGAACGCAGGACCGTCGCCGGCGCCGACGTGGGAGGCAGTACCTTCGCCGGTGGTGGGCGGCCGGCCGGAGCGCGTCGGCGGGGGCGGCGCCGTTGCCCTCTCCCCTCCCGGTGACCGCTCCGCCGGCAGAGTGACACGGTGCGTAGGCCGCGGGTCGGTAGCCCGGGGAAGATCGGCGGCGCTGACGGTATCGGCGGGCGCCGTGGTGGCAGGCTTGCCGGTGGCGAATTCGGTGGCACCCACGTCAGTGGGAGCGCGGTCCGTCGTGGCGCGGTCCGTGGTAGCGCGCTCCGCCGTAGAGCGGTCCGTCGTGGCGCGGTCCGTAGTAGCGCGGACCGTCGTAGCCCGATCGACGGGGGCACGCTCGGCGACCGGACGGTCAGCGGCGGGACGGTCAGTGGAGACACGGTCCGTGGCGGGACGGTCAGTGGAGACACGGTCCGTGGGGGTACGGTCAGATCGGACACGGTCACCGGGAGCACGGTCACCAGCGGCACGATCACCGGTGGCAGGGTCAGCCGTGGCAGGGTCAGCGGTGGACAGGCCGGGGCGCGACGGCGAGCGGGGCGGGTCGCCCGCCGGGGAGGTGGGCTGCGCCGGCGCACCCGTGCGGGCTGCCCCCTCACCCGTCGCCCGGAGCGAGTCGGACGCGGTGCGCCGGACACCCTGGGGAGAAGCGCTGGGCGAGGCCCCGGGCCGGGGCTCGCTGGGCGCGGGACCGCCCGGACTGGCAGCTCGGGGACCGGGCGCCTCGGCGAGGGTGCCGCCTTCGGAGGTGGCCGCATCGTCGGCCGTGACGAGCGGGGGGCTGGGCGCCTCGACGGGGACACCGGTGACGGGGCCGGGCGGCTCGGTAGGGACACCGCCCCTCGGGCTGGAAGGCTCGACAGAAACCTGGTGGTCCGGGATGACTTCCCGGTCGGGCAAGGCTTGCTGGCCAGAGATTTCCTGACCGGGCGGAGCTTGCTGGACAGGCGGAGCTTCCTGACCGGGCGAAGCCTTCTGACCAGGCGACGTTTGCTTACCGGGTGAGGCTGGCTGACCGGGCGGGGCTGGCTGACCGGGTGAGGGTTGACCGGACGAAGCTTGCTGGTCGGGTGAGGCTTGCCGACCGAGTGAGGGTTGACCGGACGGAGCTTGCTGGTCGGGTGGTGCTTGCTGACCGAGCGAGGGTTGACCGGACGGAGCTTGCTGACCGGGTGGGGCTTGCTGACCGAGCGAGGGTTGACCAGATGGAGCTTGCTGCTCGGATGAGGCTGCCTGACCGAGCGAAGGTTGACCGGACGGAGCTTGCTGGCCGGGTGAGGTTTGCTGACCGAGCGAGGTATGACCAGATGGAGCTTGCTGGTCGGATGAGGCTGCCTGACCGAGCGAGGGTTGACCGGACGGAGCTTGCTGTTCGGGTGGGGCTTGCTGAGCGGACGAAGCCCCCAGATCGGGCGAGTCTTGGCGTTCGGTGGGGACCGGGCCGGGCGCCTGGACCGAGGCGCCGACAGCCGGGGTGGACGGCTCGACCCGGGTGTCGGGCTGGAGGCGGGCCGGTTCCGGGGCCGACCCGGGCGTGGAGGCGTGGGGCCGCCGCGGTGCCGGCGGGGCGGTGGAGCCGGTCCGACGCGGTGCCCGCGCCACGTCGGCGCCGGCCTCTCCCGGCGCTTCTGCGGGCACCACTTTGGCGGATTCGTTGGCGGATTCGTCGGCGGATTCTCTGGCGGGCTCTTCCCGGGCGGTCCGTGGCGGCGCCGTCTCCGCCGTCCCCACGCGGCGTTCGCCGTCCGCCGCGATCGCCTCGCCGCTCCGGCCCTCCGCTGCATCGGCCTCGCCCCGGCCCTCTCCCGATCTGCGCGAGACGGAGCCGTCCCGACCTGCCGGGGCGCCCCTGCCTTCCGGGGTGTCTTCGCCTGCCGGGATCACTTCGCCTGCCGGGATCACTGCGCCACCCGGGGCCCCATCGCCGACCATGGCCGCTTCCCCGCCTGGGGTCAGCCCGCTTTCCGAGGCCCGCACGTCCTCCGGGGTCACCTCGCCGGCCGGGGCAACCTCGCTGGCCAGGGTCTGTGAGCTTCTCGAAGCCAGCGCGCCCTCCGACGTCGCCTCGCCAGCCGAGACCACTTCGCCACCCGGGGCCTGCGTGCTTTCCGGGGCCAGCACGGCGCCCGACGTCGCATCGCTGGCCGGGGCCTGCGTGCTTTCCGAGGCCAGCACGGCGCCCGACGTCGCCTCGACGGCCGGGGCAACTTCGCTGCTCAGGGTGAGGGTGCTTTCCGGAGCCGGCGTGCCATCCGGGGTCGGCTCGCCGGCCGACGCTGCTTCGCCGCCCGAAGTCCGCGAACTTTCCGGGGCCAGCGTGCCCTCCGTGGTCACTTCGCCGCCCGATGCCAGTTGGCCGCCCGGGGTCAGGGTGCTTTCCGGGGTCAGCGCGCCATCGCGGTTCGCCTCGCCGTCTGAAGCCACCTCGTCGGAGCCGGACGTCGCTACCGCGGGTGGGCTGTCTCGGGTTTCCTGAACCGGGCGACGCGGAGCATCGACTTCGCTCTCCCGACCGCTGACCCTCCGGCCGGCGGGGGGTGCGGCGGCGGCGGTTGGGGTGGCGCTTTCCGGGCCGTCCACGGAGGTAGCGGCGGGGGCCGATGGCGGCCCCTCGACGGCGCCCTGGCTGGAATCCGGCTGCCGCCGCACCTCGGCGGACCTGGGTTGGGAGGGCGCGGCCCGGATCACGGATTCAGCCGCGGATCCGGCCAATGATCCAGCCGCGGATCCGGCCAGTGACCCGGCCAGTGATCCGGCCGTTGACGGGGTGGTGGATCGTCCTGCGGATCGATCCGCCGCCGGCGAACGCCTGGATGGAGGCCCGCTGGGAGGACGGGGCTCGGTGCGCCCCGGCGGGGGCACTCGGTCAGGCGGGCTGGCCGCGGCGGCCGAGGGCCTGGCGGCGGGCGATGCGGGTTCGGTGGACCTTGTCGGTTCGCCGGGGGCTGAGGGGTCACGGGCCCCTGTCAGCTCGCCGGTCCCGGGCGGCTCGCCGGGCAGGGGCGCCGCGGCGTCGGAAGGCTCGCTCCCGGCGCGGCGCCGGACCGGCGGAGTCACCCCTGCGGCGGCCTCCGCGGCGACCGGCGCATCGGTGGTGGGCGCATCGGTGGTAGGCGCATCGGTGGTGGGCTCGCCGGGAGGCACAGCTCGCCGGGCATCCTCCGGCGTGGTGGCCTGCGGGGCAGTGCTCCCCGCGTCCGCGGCGTCGCCGGGCAACGCCTCGGAACCGTCGCGGGCACTGTCGCGGGCGCTGTCGCGGGGCGTTTCCGGTTTCGCCAGGTCCGCCCTGGTCTCCGGGGCCGCGGCGGTGTCTCCGGCCAGGTCGCGCCTGGGCGGAAGC
>Ga0102947_1000005_pt1 | contig 64295 bp, 94 predicted proteins | sample SalPon2A_A_D2_MG_FD_78210 | JGI IMG/M metagenome (GOLD analysis project Ga0102947, IMG submission 78210) | Soil microbial communities from South San Francisco under conditions of wetland restoration - Salt Pond MetaG R2A_A_D2_MG | ecosystem: Environmental > Terrestrial > Soil > Wetlands | place... | reverse complement strand
TGGGGGTCGGACAGGAAGCCGGGTTGCCGCCCGCCTCACGCACCGAGGCGGAGCGTCAAGGGATCGATGCCTCCAAGATCGCCAAGGTGGACGGCCCCATTCAGCCGCAGGATCTTCTCTCCCTGTCCCCGGACGATTACCGCGCCGTGGTGCGCGAGCTACGCCCCTATCTGGAAGCCGATCTGGAAGAGCGGATGCAAAAGGCGCTCTCCGCGGTCGCGGCCAAGGGTTCGCAGAGTGTGATCACGCCGGATGAGATCGACGATTACGGCTCCATTATCGGGACCAAGCGCGCCAACAAATGGCGCGTGGCGCTTCTGGAGGCCGAGGAGACCTACGACGTCACGCAAGCGGCGATCAAGATGACGCCGGAGGAGCGCGGTCAATACCTGACCTCGCTGGTTCCGACCGGGCGCATCGAGGATCTGGCCGACGATGAGCGCCGTCGCTTCGAGATTGCCGCCAATGCGATCAAGGGCATCAACACGGCGATCCAGAAGGACCCGCTCGGCTTCCTGACCCTGCACAATGAGAGCGGGCGGCAGGCGATGAAAGCCATTGCCGGGGCTCCTGCGGGCGAGGAGGGGCTTCCGATCCGTGAGCGCGCCTATGACGCGCTGATCAGCCTTCAGCGCCGTGAGGGCCTCCCCTTGAGCGACATAGCCATCATTGGCGAGGCCGGGGCGCAAAAGTTGGCCAACCAGCTAGGTGAGATCCGCTCAGGCACGGCCGCAAAGGGGCTGATCGAGCAGCTCGCCTCGACCTATGGCAGGCATCTGAACCGGGTCTGGGGCGAGGTGGCCAAGCATGGCGGACCGGCCGAGTACAAGGCGCTGACCACGGCGAACCGGCGCGGTCAGGATGCGCTTGTCGAGAGCTTCGTCATGGAGCGGGCCTCCGCCGACACGACCGGCAAGGACACGGCCAAGAAGACCTTTCTGCGCGAGCGTAGTGGGGAAACCCAAAAGGACATCGACAAGGCGGTCTCCGACGAGATCATCGAGTTCACCTCCGCCATTCAGGGCGGCGTCCATGCGGCGTCGGCGCGTGAGACCTATCACAGAGCCGTCTCTCGCACGGCCATGGTCTACATGATCCGCGACGGCAAGGGTTTGAGCGATGCCGTAGAGCAGGCCGCTGATGATCTGTTTAAGAGTAATGTCGCCGTCAGGAGCGGCGTTATTATCCCACGCACAGAAATTGACAAGAGAAGCAGTTATTTCGGGTCTGGAATTGAACATGGATTACCGACTCTTATTGGCGATATATCAACCGATATTTCTACCGTTCTTCCCGATAGTCCAGCCACTAGCCGAGGTTATGAACATCGGCGCTATATCGACAGCCTTAAGACAAATGGTCGCCTGATCACCAATGCCGAAGGCACGGGTGTTTATGTGATCGGCGAGAGCGGGGAATTCGTCATGGTCGGTACGCCGGGCGGTCCGCCAAGACGGGCTTTCTTCAGTTGGGACGAGATCGAGGCTGCTGGCAGGCGCTCGGCCGGACGGTCTTATCCAAAGCTCCAATATGACGAGCGCGGCATTCCAAGGACAGCCCCATAATGGTCTTCATCCTCCAAGGCGAGCCGGACGATCAGTTCCTGCCAGCCGTTAGACAGCCAAGTTTCGAGGATCTGAACCCCACATTCGGGGATTATGTCCGCACGTCCGGCGAGCAGACCTTCTCGCTCAACCCGACACAGCAGGCCCGTCACCTGTCACGTCTGGCCGATCTTGACGAGCGCCACGCCACGACCTTCGTCAACGAACTGGGCATGAAAGAGGTCGTTCCCGGCGGCCTCGACCCATCCGATCCGCGCGCCCGGCGCATGAGCGTTGACGAGGCAAATGAAAGAGGAGAGCCCATTGGCCTTCGTTTCTCAGAGCCGCCAACGCAGGGCCAGTTCGATTATCTCGCAGATCTCAAGCGATCTGAAAACGAGCGAAATACCATCCTTTCGAAGTCGCCATCTTTCGGCGCGTCAGCGACTGGCTTTATTGCTGACCTTGCAGCATCAGCCATCGATCCGCTCAATCTGGCTGTCGGGTTCGTTCCCATCGTCCGTGAGGCCCGCTATGCGCGCATGGTTGCTCAGCTCGGGAAATACCCCGCCCGCGCGGCAAAGGGCGCTGTTGAAGGCGCTGTTGGCACAGCCCTCATCACCCCCGCCATCTACGGTCAGGCCCAAGCGCTCCAGCAGCAATATGACGAAATGTCCGCCTTCATGGACATCACCATCGGCGGCGTCCTCGGCTCCGGCCTGCACCTTGCAGGCGGCGCTTACCTAGACGCGCGTCGCAAGCGGCTTGACGTGAAGATGAACGAGCGGCTGTCCCGGATCGTCGATCCTCAAGAGGCAGCCGAGGTCGCGGGCATGATCCCGAAGATGGACCGGCGTATCTATCCGGCCGCGGCCCCTGAAGAGGCTTCCATGGTTCAGGCCATGGGTGCCGAGACGCATTCGCGCGTGCTTGACGCCTCCACGCGCGCCATGGCGAACGATCTTTCGCCGCGTGTCGATGAGCTTTTGAAGACCGCTCCGGAGCTGCGTCCGCTTCAGCTCAACGAACAGCGCTTTCCCTCCACCATGCTGCTGCGCTCCGATTTCAGCGCGGCCGATTATACGGCGGGCACGCGTGGCACCGAGGTCATGGAAGCCTATGCCGCCGATCTGATCGGTGATGAACGCACCGGCATTCTGGCTGCACGCGCGCTGATGTCCCACTTCGATAAGCGCTACAAGCGTTTGAAAAACCTCACTGTCAAGGAGGATCACCCCATCGACTTTGCCGCTGAATCCGGGCCGCTTCTGGACAGCCCGGATCAGCGCGTTATCTACGATCCGCGCCCGGAGGTGCTGCGCGTGACGGAAGGGGCGACGCCGGGGGCCATTCTGCACGAGATCAACCGGGCCATTGACGCCCTGTACGAGAAGGCAGGCAACGAATCAGGCGGCTATCGCTACCGCAAGGACGATCTGCGCGGCCAGACGGCACACCGGGTTGCCCTGCGCGAGCTGTATCAGGCAGACCCGGAGCGCGCGCCGCAGGCCCACCGCACGCCGACGGAAGCCGTGGACGAGTTTTCCAAACCCGATCAGCCCGGCCTGTTCTCCGACACCGGACGCCGGGTCGCCGATCAGGCATGGGACACGGTGCAGGACGGTAAGGACAAGGATCTCGAAACCATCATGAAGGATGAGGAGATCGCCGCGGTCGAGAGCGTTGTCGCCAACACGGACGCAACGATCCGGGATCTGGGGATCGCCGAGCGCATCATTCCGCTGGAAGAGCGGCAAATGCTGGAGCGCATGGCCAGCCGTCAGGGCGCAGATCAGCTTCAGGGCGATCTGCTGTCGACCCTCGATGAAGCGCTGGAGGATGGCGACATCTCCGACGTCCTGCATGAAGCCAACGCCATCTTGAAGGACCCCGAGCTTCTCAAGGCCGTGATCCGCGGAGACAAGGACCTCGATGCCGCCATTGCCGAAGCTGCCGCCAAGCAGCCCAAACCCGAACCCAAACCCGAGCCGATCGAAGGCGAGGAACCGGCCCCGGTCCAAGAGGCCGAAGCCGATGCCGATCTCGAAGGCCCCTCCCTTGAAGAGCTGGCTCAAGGGATGCTTGACGACATCCTCGCAAAGCGCGAGCTTGCCGACTTCGAATCCCAAGTCGTAAGGTCCGAGCAGACCGAGCTGGGCGCATCCCGGCATACTGAAGACGCTGTCGACACCACCGAGGAGCTTGAGTTCAATGAGGCGCAGCGCGTTAGAGCACTACGAGAGGGGGATGGAGCTGCTCGGGGAGGCAAAACAGCACCAAGCAAGCTCCAACGCGAGGGGCGTCCTCTTGAAGAGGGCCTCTTTGCGCCTGCTCCTCGCCGAGATGGCCAGACAACTGGAGGAACGGGCGCTGCCATCGAACGCGAGAGAGGCGCAGGACGAAGTGACACGCAAGCTCCAGAAACGGCTCAATCCCTCGGATATGCTACAGTCACAAGACGGGTCATCACCCCCGATGGCTCCCTCGAAGCCAACGTCGAACCCACCATCGTCGAACTCCGGGACCTAGAATACGCCTCCGGACAGTTCCAGCCGCGCGATCGCACGCGGAAGGAAAGCGATGCCGAGATCATCGAGCGCGCCCGTGCGCTTGATCCCGAGCAGCTCATGCCGACCCGTGTGGCGGATGCGGGCGCTCCGCTGGTCATCGAGAGGAACGGTAAGCTGATGATCCTGTCCGGCAATGGGCGGGTCAAATCCATCGCCAAAACCTATTCCTACGAGCCGTTCTACAACAGGTCGCAGGCTTACCGGGAGCGTCTCGGGGCCGCGGCTGACGGTTTCCGTGCGCCTGTTCTGGTGATGAAGATCACGGATAGCATGACGGATGCCGAGCTGGTCCGCTTTGCCGACCGGGCCAATCGTTCGCGCATCGCGGCCATGTCCTCGACCGAGCGCGCCCGGCGCGACGCCGAAGCTGCGGGCATGACCATCATGACGCTCTATCAGGGCGGTGAGTTCACATCGAGCGACAACCGGAAATTCATGCAGGCGTTCATGCGCAAGGTCGCCACGGCTCAGGAAATGGGTGAAATGTCCAAGAACGGTGTGCTCACCAAGACCGGCGTCGACCGGCTGAATGCGGCCGTTCTGGCAGCAGCCTATGATGATCCGAGCCTGTTGTCGCTGATGCTGGAATCGACCGACAACAACATCAAGTCGATCGCCACGGCCTACCGGAATGTCGCTCCGAAGATGATGCAGCTCCGGGCCGAGATTGCCGATGGCACGGTGCGTGAAGAAATGGACTTCACCACCTATATGATCGAGGCGGCACACTTCATTCAGAAGAGCCGCGATGAGGGCGTCAAGATCAAGAATGCGCTGGCGCAGCTCGATGCGTTTTCGCAGCCGGACCCGACCGTGCTATGGTTGATCCGGAACTTCTACGATCCGAACCTGTCGCGCGCCATTTCCGCGCTCAGGATCTCCGAGCTTCTGGAGAACCTTGTCGACATCGCCCGGCAAAAACGCTCAGGCGGGTTTTTGGAAGACACCACCGGCCTTGACGACGTTTTGTCGGCCGCAGAAGGGAGACCTCTTTATGCCCCGGATGAAGCAGCCGAGCCCACTCTTGATGCAGGCGATGGCGGACGCGGCCCGAGCCGTAGCCGTGAAGCACCGGAACAGGCACTACCAGAGCCTCGCCAACGAGATGGAGAGCCGGGCACAGGTCGCCCGGTCGCAGAAGAGGTTGCAAAAGACACTCTCCCAGCCATCCCGGACTTCAACCCCGAAGCGCACCCCGGCCGCCTGAAGAAATCGACACTGATGCGCTCGAAGAAGGCCGAGCTTCAGGCCATGAATGAGGATCTGGGGCTCGATACCACTGGCAAGAAGCCGGAGCTGATCGATCGGCTGATCGAAGATTTCATGCAGAAGTCCAAGCCGGAGGCGAAGGTTACGCCGGAGGGCGAGCCGGTTGCGCGCTTTGAAGGGCTTAGCGATGAAGAGATCGACGCGCTTCCCGATCCGGCCGCTCCGGCTGAAAGCCTCGGCTAGCCGGATGTCGACGATCCCACTCGCACAGTGTTTTACGATTTCCTCGAAGGCACCCAGCCGATCAAGGGGTCCGGCAATATCGCCAAGACGCTTGGCGTCAACCCGTCGCAAGCCTACATGCTGCTCGATGAGGCTGAACAGGCGGGCTGGGTCACGTTGCGTGATGACGGCACATATCTGCGCATCCCCAAGTCCCGGCGTCCGGGACGACCTGATCTAGGCGATGAGTTCGCCATTGATTCCGTGGAGTTTCAAGATTGGTTTTCTGGATCTAAGGTTACTGATGATCAGGGGGCTCCATTGCGGGTCTTCCATGGAACACAAGCCCCAGCATTCGATACATTTAAGCTCTCTAATTTTGGCGAAGTCCCCGTAGCGTTCTTTTCTGATGATCCGAAGATTGCAAGTGGATATGCCATTGGATCTTATGTTAGCGATGGAGCAACAGTATATCCGGTATATCTTCGCATGACAAACCCACTAATTATAAAATTAAATAATAGAACGCAACTATTTGATGTACCACTCGAATTTTACTCAAATGACATAAATTCAAATTTTAACAAAGCATCGAATGAAATATCTACTAAGTACAGTAAATTTTTATTTAAATCAAATGTTCAAAAAATACTCAATAAATATGATACACCTGATAAATGGAGAGTTTTTTCAGAACATGCAGAATATATTGGAACAACTCCCGAGCAATATACTTCTGGAAGAGAGCTTTCCGATATACAGGCTTACAACACGCTTTCCAAACAAGATAAAATATTAATAAACAATTCTGCTGATGGAGTTAAGGGACTTGGGGACATTTTCTCTGAAGCGAAATCAAGTGGTCACGATGGCATCATCTTGAGGGGGGTTGTCGATGAGCCCGGCCCATCAGTTCAGAATCAATATATTGTCTTTGATTCTGAACAAATAAGAACTGCTATAGGTAATCGTGAAATCAGTTCTGATGAGTTCGCCAACGGCGCACCGCGCAACTACAATTCACCAAATCAGATTCGTTATGCCGAGCTTAGCAGGCAAATGGAGCAGCTCGATAAAGGCAGTCGGGATCTGGCCAATGAAAGACAAAGACTACTGGACCGTGAGGGCCGTAGAACGCCTGCTGAGGATGAGCGCCTGAACGAGATCAGGGCTCTGGCCCCGGAAATATCGAGAAAGCGAAAGAGCCTTAGTGCACAGCTCTCCGAGGCATCACGAAAGGTCGCCGACGAAACGCCCGCGCCGCGCGGCTGGGGGCAGGCTGATGGCGGCTTCGATCCGGAAACCCTCAATCGAAATCTTCAGGCCAATCTGGCCATTCAGCGCGCCATCGGTGATGCGTTGAAGCGCGTGCCGGATGTCATTCGTTTTGAGGTCATGAACGCCATGTCGAAGGGCGACTGGTCGATTGCGGGCATGTACACGCCGAAACAGCGCTTGATCCGGATCTCGCGCCAGCTCGGCAGGCGCACGGCGCGAGACGTGGTCAATCACGAAACCTTCCATGCCCTGCGCAACCTGCGCCTGTTCACCAATTATGAATGGACCCTCATTCGTCAGGCCGCCGAAGAAGCAGGCGGCATCCCTCCGGAGCGGCGCGCGCAATATGCAGCCTATTTCGAGGAGCGTGGCAGGCACATCAATCGTGAGGATTTCGACCTCGATGCCTTCATCAACGACAAGCTCGTCGAGGAGTGGGCCGCAACAGACTATGGCGTCTGGTCGGAAATCCGCGGCCGGGAGCGCGAGAGCTTCAAGGGTCGGCTCTGGCAGCGCGTCAATGACTTCCTTGAGGGACTGGATGCCGGGTTCAAGCGCTGGATCAAGCACGCCAAGGGCAAGGAGGGCGGACCGCAAGGCGTCGAGGAGATCTATCGCTCCATTGAGCGCGGCAACGTCGCTCAGCGCTGGCAGGATTGGGGCATGGGCCGTCCGGACGATAGCAATCCCCTGTCGATAAAATCCTTCGCCATCGACGATTTGGCCGACATGACAAACCGGCAGATCCGGGATCTGGCCGAGGACGACAGCATGGCCAAGGGCCAGAAGCGCATCAAGGCGGCCGAAGCTCTGGCCCCTTGCGCCAAGCACCATCTTTAGAAAAGTTTTTCCTTTATGGCAAAGAAAAATATCTCTCCGCAGTTCTGGCGGTGCATGGTCAAGGTGCGCCAGATCCTTGGCGAAGACCTCACCGATGCCGAGCTGAAAGAGCTGGCGGACAAGCTCATGGCCAAGGCCCGGCGCATCCGCGCCGAGCGCTATGGCATGACCGCTGATGAGGCGATCAACAAGGCGCTGAAGGACGGCATGGAGGATGAGCTGAAGACTGCGCGTCTCCAGCGCCGCAACAGCTACCTGCTCCAGAAGGTCTTCTATGACGAGCTGGGCCGCATCCAGACCAATTGGGCCGATCAGCCGCAAAATGGACTGGGGGCGACCATGGTCGGCTCCAACGTTGCCCGGCGCGGCGCGCAGCGCTCGATCGACGCCGACCAGAAGGCGCTCGGCAATGAATGGCTGGTCGGATTTGCCGCCGATGTTGAGAAGCTCGGCAAACTGAAAATGAACATGTATTCCAAGGGAGACCTCGATGCTGATATTTATCGCGCTCTGGAAGAAATGTACAAGGATAATCCCGATTACAGAAATATCGATCGGGATGCTCGCGAGTTTGCAGACATTATTTTTAAATGGCAAGAAGTCATGCGCGTCAATGCCAACAATGCAGGCGCTTGGATTTCAAAGCTCTCTGATTATCTCACGCATCAATCGCACGATGCTTACTCTGTACGGCTGGCTGCACGAAAGGTGCGTGGAACTCGATCGCTACGTGATTTCACCAATTACGACACGGACACGAATTTTGCTGCATGGCGCGATTTCATTCTGCCGAAGCTCGATGCTGAGCGCACATTTGGCGGCATCCCGGAAGAGGCGCGTGATGCATGGCTTCGCAAGGTCTGGCTGGCGATCGCTGCGAATGAACATTTACGCTCTTCGGATGTCTCCAACAACGGCTTCAAGGCCCCGTCGTCGCTCGCCAAGCGCATCACCATGTCTGAACAGCGCGTTCTCCATTTCCGTGATGCGGAGGCCCGTTTTGCCTACGACAGTATGTTTGGGCGCGGGGGCTCGCTCTTCGAGCGCGTTGCTCTTCAGCTCTATCATGCTGGCCACAATGTCGCGCTCATGCGCCGGTTCGGCCCCAATCCCGAGCTGACCTATAATCGCCTGAAGGACGCTGTTCGGCTGCTCGTCGAGGAAAGCCCGGTCGCACGGGACAGCACGCGTTGGGCGCAAAAGGAAATGGAGCTGGACGGCTATTTCGATGAGATCACCGGGGCTGCCCATATGCCCGGTGTCAGCCCGGTCTCAACCGCTCTACGCGGTCTACGTCTCATTCAAAATTTTTCCAAATTGGGTGGCGCGACAGTTTCCTCAATCGTTGATGTCGCCGTTGCTTCTTCAGAGCTGCGCTATCAGGGTGTTCGCGGCATGGATAACTGGCGAGCCCAATTCGATGCGGTATTTCAAGGATATGGCAAGCGCGGCAAACAGCGGGCCGACCGCTTTCAGATGGCTTCGGAGCTTGGGGTCGCTGTCGATACGCTGAGATCCTCGACATGGTCACGCTTCTCGGCCGATGATGCTCTGCCGGGCTGGATGGCCAAAGCTCAACATACTTTCTTCAAACTGAATTTTTTGATGTGGTGGACGGATACATCACGACTTTCCATGGCCCAGACCATGTCGCACAGACTGGCCCTCAACGCAACGCGGGCTCTGCCTGAGCTGAGCAGCGAACTTCAGCGCATGCTCAAGTTGTTCGACATTACCGCGGCCGAATGGGACCTGATGCGCTCTCGGGCCATTCAGACGGTTGACGGCAAGGAGTTCTTCTCCCCCAATGGCGCGCGCCGGATCACCGATGTCGAGCTGGCTCACATGCTGCACAGCGAAGGCCGGAAGCCGACGGACCGAGCCATCGGCGAGCGCCGGGATCTGATCCAGACCAAATTCCGCGATTATTTCTCAGCGCGCGCCGACTACGCCGTGATCGCCCCCGGACCGCGCTCACGCCGCTATATGACCGGACGGGCTGTCGGGATGCAGCCCGGTACGACGGGCGCGGAAATCATGCGCTCCCTGTCCCAGTTCAAGGGCTTTCCCGCCGCGCTTTTGGAAAAGGTCTGGGGCCGTGAGATCTATGGTCATGGCGAAAGCGGCCGGATGACCGACATGACCTCGTCGGGAACGATGGGGCTGGTGCGCTTCATGGCCTACTCGACCTTCCTCGGCTTCGTGGCGATGTATCTGAAAGCCTATCTGGCGGGCAGGCGGTTCAAGGAGCCCGAGGACCTGAACGATTACGCAGCGCTCTTGGGCGCGTCCTTCGTGCAAGGTGGCGGGGCCGGTCTTTACGGGGATTTCCTGCTCGGCCACGGCAAGGACCGCTTCGGTCAGTCGGCTTTCGAGGCGCTGCTCGGTCCCTCCGTTGGTGTGCTCTCCAGCAACTATTCGACCATGAAGAAGGCGCTGAGCGGCAACCTTGATGCCGAGGATCTGGCTGCCAGATCCTATTTTACCGTCAAGTCCAACACCCCGTTCGTCAATCTGTTCTACACGCGGCTCGCACTGGATTACCTGTATCTCTACAGGCTTCAGGAATTGGCCGCGCCGGGCTCGCTCAAGCGCACCGAAAAATCCATCCGGGACAATATGCATCAGGAGTTCGCGCTGCCTCCGTCCCAGAATTACAAGGCTGAAGATCTTACGACCGAAGATATTGGCCGCCTGCTCAACCCACTGGAATAGCTCATGTCACATTCTGCGCTTGGCGTGCGGGCCGTCTACAATGGTAGCGGCTCGACCGGCCCCTTTACGCTTGAAGACGCCGATTCCAATCCGATCCTGTTCGAGAACGATTCGGATCTGATTGTCACGCATATCGATACGGACGGCGTTCTTTCCGTCTTGACCATCACCACCGAATATACGTTGACCGGCGCAGGAACCGGCAGCGCGGGGACCTTGACGCTGGTCACGGCGCTGGCTGTCGGTGAGCAGCTCGTCGTCATGCGGGCAACGGCCCTGACCCAGAGCGTCGACCTCGTTCTCAGCGGCAGCTTCTCGTTCGAACTGATCGAGGATGGTCTCGACAAGCTGACCCGGATCACGCAGGAGCTGGACGAGCGCCTCGATCGCGCCGTGCTTCTGGCGGTCAATACCGATCAGGACCCCAATGCTTTCACCTTTCCAGAACCATCTGCGGGCGATGTCATTGGCTGGAACTCGGCTGGCGATGCGCTGATCAACACATCGATCCCGACGTTCTATGTGCAGAATGCGGCCCCTGCGACCACAGTTCAGGATGGCAGTCTGTGGGTCGACGCCGACAGTGCCGACCTTGATCTCTATCAGCTTTCAGGCGGTAGCTGGGGCGACACGGGCGTCAATCTGGAAGGCGCACAGGGTGATCCGGGCGATGACGGTCAGACCATTCTCTCCGGCTCCGGAGCGCCGGACGACGGAGCGGATGGCGAGAATGGCGATTTCTACATCGATACAGTTGCCTATGACATTTACGGTCCCAAGACGGGCGGCGCATGGGGGTCCGGGACTTCACTTGTCGGTCCGGCCGGGTCCGGGTCCGGCGACGTTACGGCCGCTGCCAACTTCGGCACCGACAATCGTCTCATTCGCTCCGATGGCACCACCAAGGGCGTTCAGGTCACCGGCATTACCTCCGATGATAGCCACAATGTCTCCGGCATGGCGACGCTCACCCTGCCCAATACCGGCTTGCACCTGCTCGACACCAATGCCTCTCACGATCTCATCATCGCGCCGGGCTCGGATTTGAGCGCAGACCGAACGCTGACACTCACGACAGGCGACTCCAATCGGACACTGACCATCGGGGCCGATTCCTCGATCTCCGGCACGGCTTATGTCTCCGGAGGCACCGATGTTGCCATTGCCGATGGCGGCACTGGACAGAGCACGGCAGCGGCTGCATTTGGGGCGCTGAAACAGGATGCCACAGATAGCGCAACCGGTGTCGTTGAGCTGGCAACGGCCGCTGAAGTTCGGGCCGCAACGACCGGCAAGGCGCTGACGACCGACATTCTCGACAGCGCTGCGGAAACCGTGGCGCTTTCCGATGCGGCAACCGTGGCGATTGATTGGTCTGCGGGTATCAACTTCACGCTCACCGTAACGGACAATCGCACGCTCGGGAACCCGACCAATGAAGAGCCGGGGCAGTGGCGCACCGTAGAGATCGTTGGCAACAACGCCACGGACCGGACGCTATCGTTCGGATCGGAATATGAGGTTGTCCCGACACTGGCGGACATCGACAGCACGAACAGCTACCTCATCACGATCTACTGCCTTGGAGCCGGACGGTTTCGGGCCTATGCCGATGCCGGGGGCGATCCGACGTGATCGATATTTTTCCTCAAAGAAAGCTAATACTGCCGAAACGGTTCCTTCCCGGCATGTCTCCGGGAGGGCTTCTTGCCGGATCGGCGCGCTACCAACCAGCCTCTTATGATTTCAGTAGCTCATCGGGGAGCTTGACGGCCACAGCAGCGGCGCGCGGAATTTCAGCGGGCGATCCGACAACCCAAATGGTCTTCAGTATTTGGTCAAAGGGAGCACCCAGTGAATTTCTCCACTATACATTTGGCGGCTCTATTCAAGAATATGTGGTTCTTCAAGTCTATAACGACGGATATATAGACTGGTTGGGCAATGACACGCCATCATCCACCCTTGAATGGGGTCGGGCCTGTGCATCGGGATCGGCTCTCTCTGATGGAAATTGGCATCATTACTTTTTTCGCTATGACAGCACAGAAGGAACGGCCGCAGACAGAATTCAGGTATATCGTGATGGATCATTATTGTCTGATTTTGATGCGGGGTATGCTGGGGATGGTCTTCCGGGGTCGAGTGAAGATTGTTATGCATTCCATGAAAATGCAAACCTTCAAATTTCATATGAAAATTATGATGCAAAACTTGCTTTCATCCAAATTATTCAAGATGCCGCCCCTGCTGTGACAGATGTTGCTTTTGATGATGGTGGGACGTGGACACACAAGACCTATGCAGGAAGCCGCGGAACTTACGGAATTTTCCTCGACGGCACCAATGGGTTCATCGATGTCGAGAACGATGTTGATTTTTCATCCTACAATGGGGCGACAGGCGTCGAACTGGATTTCGCCGATCTGCCTCCATACAGCGTTTAGAGGATAGCACCATGATTACGGTCATCAAAACGCCAACCGGGTTTGCCCGGACCGCTGGCAATCCCGTCATTCAAAGCCTTGACGGCACCAAGAAGGCCCCTTTGCGCGTTATTCTCCATCCAAGCTGGGCAGATGCGGACCGCGCCGAATACGGTGTCTATGTTGTGCCGCCCCCGGTTGTCCCGGATGGAATGGTCGCAGTCAGCGCCCCGATCTTTTCCGAAAGAGACGGCAAGGTCGTCGCAACGGTTCGTCTGGCTGACACCCCACCCAAAAAGACGACTTCTTCTCATGCCGAGGCTGCGCTTCATGCATGGGCGGAATCGATGGGGGTCAGTCTCGATGAAATCAGAGCCCTGCTCAGGGCAGCCCCGCCAGATGGCTCTCAGACGGCTGAGAAGCCATCATGATCAGCGACCTTCCGCCGAAAATCTGGCTACCTCCAAAGCCCGCAATCATCCGGCCTGCGCCTGTTCAGAAGGCCAGCTTTCTGCCCGGCTGGTTTCCGGCTCCTTATGTGGCGGCTGCGCCCGCAACATTCCCCGTCGTCAGGGGCCAGAATTTCACCGCAAATACTGGCGCTTCCGCATCGAGCGAAGCCATCCCGCTTCCTGCTGGAACTGCTGCTGGAGATCTTATACTGCTGTTCATGACGTGGTATGACGGTGGCGGCACGATCACGGATTTCAACGGAACAACGGAGTTATATGACATCGACGGTGGGTCTTCAACCGGGCAGGGAGTATGCGTTTACAAGACCGCCACAGGGTCCGAAGGCGGCTCTATTACCATTACCACATCGGCCCCAGAATTCTGGGGAGTGACAAGCATTGCCATTGAGGCGGGAACCTGGCAAGGGACGCCTGAATCCATGCTGGCATCATCAAACAATCCACCTAGCTTGTCGCCTTCATGGGGCAGTGCCAAGACACTATGGATTGCGGCGTGCCATAGACAGTCCGGAACGCCTTCCTCAGGGCCGTCTGGATATTCTGGGTTCGTTTCCAGTGGTGACACCGATGGCGATGCGGGGCAAGCGCACGCATACCTTGAGAGCGAAGCTGCCAGTGAAGATCCGGGGACTTTCAATATAGGCAATCACACAGCAACTATAGCCATTCAGCCAGCCTGAAGTGCGCTGCAAGTGCATCCCGCAATACCCGTGACCAGAATGGCGCTAGGCGTCACCCTGCTCCAGCCTGTCGATAAGCTCAAGCTTCTGCTTCCAGAGACCGTATCCATCAAGACACTCCTGAGATCAAAACGACTCCAGCCATATAGACCAACCGTTGTCCTGCAAAGTACATTTGCGGGAACAACACTTTGGGAAAACACAAAATGGCAATCATCGGAAAGGCAAAGCCGCGCTCCGAGGCTATCGTCTCTGAAGTGGCTAACCTCGTTGGCTGCGAACCAGCCGTCATTGACGCCATCATCAAGATTGAATCTCTCGGCGAGGGATTTGATCCGGCAGGACGCCTGATCATCCGGCCGGAAGCCCACAAGATCGATGAGTGCCCGTACATGGACGCGGCTGAGATCAAACGGGCGCGCGTCAAAGGCTTCATGAAGCAGCCCAAGCTGCCCGGCTACCACATCGATGCGACCAGAGCCGGAAATAAGGCGTGGCAGTGGCTCGATTCGTTCTCATCCGAATTCGGGGAAGAGGCCGCCTGCTGGATTGCCTCCTTCGGCGCTCCGCAGATCATGGGATTCAACCATGCCATCTGCAAATTCGATACACCCTCGCAAATGGTACGCGCCTTCGCCGAGAGCGAGGACGCCCAGTTCATTGCCATGGGCCGCTTTCTCGTGGCTTCCGGGCTCAGGGAAGCCTGCCGCCTGCGCAAGTGGAAGCAGATCGCCCGAACCTACAATGGACCGAAATATGCGCAGAACGCCTATGATGTGAAGCTGGAGCAAGCTTATGAATCTTCCAATTATCCCAAGGATGCGGGCGGAATCGCGCCGGTCGACGATGATGTCATCGAGTATGGCGATCGCGGTCAGTTCGTCACCGCTCTCCAGAAGCGCCTCCGGGAACTTGGATACTACGTTGACGCTGATGGGGATTTTGGCTCGGAAACCCGAGACGCCGTCCGGGCATTCCAGTTTCGGCAAGGCATTACTGTCGATGGTAAGGTCGGCCCTGTCACGGGACAGCGATTGGCAAACGCACCCGCTAAGCCCGCCAATACGAAGCCCGTACCCCAAATTGCCAAGGAAAGTAAGACCGTTCAGGCCGGAGCCGGAGTGGCCAGTATTGGAGCCCTCAGCGTCGGCGTGGCTGTTGCCGAAAAAGTCGCCGCACCGCCTGTCCCTCTCCCCGATCTCAAGGATGTCGACGCCGTCATCAAGACCTCTGAACAGGGCATCGCCCTCGCCTCGAAGATCCTCTCTCTTGGAGTCGGTAATGTCGTCATCGCACTCGGTGCAGGAGCGCTCATATTTGGAGCAATCGCTGTTTATCGACGAATTGCGGCTCAGAGACAAAGGAAGGTCGGATGATAGGATTTATCAGTTCAATCTTCGGGTCCATCCTCGGTAATCCGATGATGATCCTGATGGCCATCGGCGTCTTCTTCGCCACCTCATGGATCTCGGACATTCAGGGATTCTTTGAGCGCCGCAGCACTGTCCAGCCCTATGTACTGGCCATTCAGGAGCGCGATAAGGCCGTTGCCCGCAAGGATCGCATCACTAAGGAAGCCCTAACCGCACGAGACAACCATGTTCACGAACTCGCCCTCCTCCGCTCCGAACTGGATGCAGCCGAAATTGCCCGCAAGACTCAAGGGGTTGCTGATTGCCATTGGAGCGACAGCGATCTCCGGCTGCTCAACACTGGGGATTGACCCTCCGCCCGTCGAGCCCGTCAAGATCGCCGCTGTCTGCCCGCACCCAGCGACCTTTGCCAGCTACAAGACCTTCACCTACAAGACCGAGGTCCGCACTGGCGAATCCGCCTTCCAGACCGTCAAGCGCTTTCGGCTGGCTGAAAAGGAAAAGAACGACGCCGGGAAGCGTCTCTGGCGCGGCATGAAGCAGTGCCGGTCCAGAGACGCTCCTGCTCCCGAAAGCGGCGCAGGGTTTTTAGGTCTCAGCGCTATCGACCTCAGCTTCTAGATAGCCCATGAACATGGCGATGGCGACGGCTTGGGCCTGCGTCACCGCCCCCAGTTTCTGCTTGATCATCAAGCTGTGATGCTCAAGCGTTCGCTTGGACATGCCCATTTCAGCAGCCGCCTGCTTGGCCGCATAGCCATTGGCCTGATAAGCCAGCACAAGGGCCTGTTTGGGAGACAGGGGGCCACAATGTTTCACGCGAAACCGTCTCAGGTTACTTGGTCCGGCCGTACTGGCCCTCATATCGCTTAAAGTACGTAATCGCCGCCATTTGATGTCTGGGCAGCCCTGATCCAGCGGCATCGCTCACAACCTCTTTCACGAACAGATCATTGTCAATCAGGCGCAGCAAGCCCTCCAACCGGCCGACGGCAACATCCCTGTAAGTCCGGTCGTTGAGCAGGATGTCGATGGCCCGGATATGGAACTCCCGAATCGGCCGGATGTTCTTCCCGGTCAAAACGCGCATGATCTGCACGAATTTGGCCTCGCCGCGCAGATCCAGAAGATCCTTCATGGTCCCGATCGCCATCACCTGATCCGGCTTGCCTGCCTGATCTGGATAGAATGGCACCCTGAAGCCGATCTTCAGGGACGCCTTGTCGATGGTGACGGCCCAATATTGCTGGGCGACCAGCGCCGCCTTGTATTTCTGGAAGCTGGTCACGCCAAGACGCTCGGTGTTCCGGCCGACGAACGAGTTTGCGGCCGCGACCTGATCCGGGATCTCGGCGTGCAGGTCCATGGGCAGCAGATCGATGTCACTGCGCGTTGCCGCGGCGATCAGCGTGTGCTGGCCGTCATAGGCGCACTCGACACCGTTCTTATCCGGATAAATTGCCGGGGGCACGAACAAGGTCCAATCCCATTTACGCACCATCTTGCGAATCAGGCGTTTGGAGCGCGGCGACAGGGACCGCTGGAATTCCGGATCAATCATGATCTCCTCGGGGCGGCGAAACACGCGCTCAGGCTGAGAGTATTTCGCTTCATCCTGAATGATGTCTTCATGTAATGGTTCGATAGGACGCAATCTATCATCGTCCTGATTGACCACCTTCAGTTTTGTTACTGACATTTGTTACCTCTTTTTAAAGACAACGTCGCCATTAAAGCGACGCCAGCCTCGAAATCCACCATTGGATTTCTTTTTCAATCCCAATGCCTTCTGCATGACATTTCTGGATTTCTTGATAACGACCAGATCTTCTTTGGTTTTTGCCTGATGGCAATCCGGATAATGTATCGGCTTGAATTCCTTGAGAGTGTCCTTCCCCGTGATCGCGCGGGGGATGACATGATCGCAGTCCCACCTCTCCCGCACAGGGTCGATCTCCAGACCGCAGCGATGGCAGATACCGTGCTCTCTAAGAAAAATAGAGGCCCGCTGATTGTCCGTCAGGCTTTTCCGCGGATCTGGCAGGAACCACTTGTAGGCTTCCGTTTTTGTTCTGCCATTCACGGTAATGCTCCTCCACATCAATACCGACCTCAGACCAGATAAGATCAAAAACCTTGGTCGTGAATTCTATGAATTCTTTTTCGTCCATCTTCGTGAACTTGATGGATTTCGGCCATGCCGCGAAGATCTTGTGGCCGACAACCTTGAACCAGATCGGCCTGCCGCCCGAGAACTGGAAGACGACGCCCTTGGCGACCTTGATCGCGGCTGACACGGTCGGCCCGTCGGGCACCTCGAACTCCATCATCTGCATGTACCCGGCCTTCACCGTCAGCCATGCGCGCAAGTGCTCGCTATCGTCCGGCTGGAACGGGTGTGTCTCGAACGGCCAACCGAGATAAACTTCCTCCAGAAAGGCGAAAAAGAAATTGTGGTGCGGCAGAGAGCGCGGCTGGGTCAGCTTCACTCTCAGCACCGCACCGATCGGATACGACCGGAGGGCTGTCTCTCCGTCCTCATCTATCGCAGTGAGTGCCGCACCCCTGTTCCGAAGGAAGACCTCTTTCATCTCAGCACGCTAATTGTCCAGATAATTACGAAAAACAGGGCAATCCCAGCAAGTTGACCAAGCGCTGCTTCCAGCATTATTCCATCCAACTCACACATTTGTCAGAATTACAATGGCCGTGCATCGTCCCGTTGTGAAGAAGGAAGTACCTCAGGTTCGCTTTTTCACAAATCGGACAGAGTATCAGGCCAGATGTGATCTGCTGGCCCTTTGTCTGCCTGAGGACCGCGGCACGGGCGACCTCGATATTCTGAAGATCCCGCGCATCATCAGCGGGACGACGATCTCGTTTCATGGCCTCCACTCTCTAGAAGGGCAAATTGTCATCCAGAAATTCTTCAGATGACTGTTGGCCACCGCCCGCCTGCTGCACGGCCCCGCCGATCACCTCCTGATACTCCGGCGACTTGCGGATCATGTCCTTGAAGAAATCGGACAGCCCATCGAAGACCGCCTGATCGAACTGACCGGGATCGAGCGCCAGATAAGCCGTCGGATTGTGGCGGTCCGGAACGGCCGTGCCCTTCATCAGCTTCGAGACCGTCTCGACGTTGGTGTAGGTCTTGCCGTTCTTTTCCTCGTTGGTGATGGTCAGCAGCGCCGGGACACCCAGCAGCTTGGTGATGTCGACGCCCGCAATCTCTTCATCGGTGTAGGCTTTGGCCCGCCAGCTTTCGAGGTCCTTCCTCAAATGCCCGTTCGAGGATGACGAGAAGGTGTAGCGCTTCGACACCATCATCGGCCGCCCATCGTCCATCTTCGAGTTTGGCAGCTCCCAGAAGACCTGAATCTTGTGCTGCTTCTTCGCCTCGCCGTTGAAGGTGACGTCCTGCGTGCCAAGATCAATGATCTGGTAGCATATCCCCAAATGGGTCCCCGGTTCCGGGCGCTCGAAGTCTCCGGGTGCCTGCGGCATTGTTAAGGCCATGCATTCTCTCCTGTGTCAGCTTGAGGATGGAGCGAGCCTTCTCAAGGCTCTCATCGCTCCAATAGAAGTGATCCCGGTTCAGCGGGGTCATGGCAAGCGCGTGCTCACGGCTCTCTGCCGAAAACACGAAGGTCTGTAGCGCAAATGCATCAGTGACCAGATCGGCCCATGCCTCATCGAGCTGGGATGGCAGCGGCGCGTAAGAGGCGTACTTCTTGTTCGTGGCGTAGATGTTATGAATGACGACGCCCTCGCGCGCCCGGCTGTGGATGGCCATGGCAGCCAGATCCCGGAAGGGCAATTTGGACGGGCAACGCTTGGTGGGCTTCAGATCGACCACGCAATCCTCGTAGACAATGTCGGGCGATGACAGGAACGGGGCCGTTACGCCGTCAGCCCAGACATGGGTGGGCATGTCCATGGCCGTGGGCATTTTTATCAGGCCAAGCCCATCTAGGGCCTTGACTGCCAAATCGAACATAGGTAAAACGTTATCATATTCATCCTGCACGCCCGGATCTTCCCAGTCCATCCCGGAGACGCCAATCCGATGCTGGAACGTCTCCAGAGCGCGATCCTCTGCGTGCCCGAGCTTCCTTTCATAGAGCATCGACTTGACTCCGGCCTTCACCGCGATCGAGCGAATGAAGGCAGGCGATGTCGTCTGCACGCCATAGAGGAACCGCATCACCCAGTAAGCCGGGTTGTCGCGGAAGGCGTTGATGCTCGATGGGGTCAGATAGCGAATTCCGCATTCGTCGAAGGAGTCCATGGGTCAGGTGTTACCTTTTGCTGGAACATTACCTACGCACATTTTACATAGGTGTCAACCCCCATGCCCGGCCAGACTTTCAAGCTGTCCTTCCCCACGCCTCCGAGCGTGAACACGCTGTTTCGGAACGCCGGGGCCGGTGATCGGGTGAAGCACCGGATCAAGTCGGCAGCCTATACGAAATGGGAAAAGGCGGCCATGGCCGAGATCATGATTCAGCGGCCGCCGAAATTCGAAGGACCAGTCACCCTGACGCTATGGCGTGGCGAGCTGCGCAGGAACGCCGACGTTTCGAACTATATCAAGGCCGTCGAGGACGTGCTGGTCAAGATGAACATCATCGAAGGCGACACGCGCGAGACCGTGCGCCGAGTCTCCTCCGGCTATAATCCCGATCTGGAGGGAAGTGTTGTTATTATTCAGAAAGTTGACGTTTAAGCTCCTTGCGATATTCCCGCAGATCACATTGTCCCGTGTAATTCAAATTTGCATTGCCGCCAGATTCACTCTCAACCTGATATTTCACATCAGGCGGCAGGCAAATGGCACACGGCCACCTATTGGATTCATTAGCTAGTGGGTTCAGAAAACTTACAGCGCCCAAACACTGTTCTTTCGTGACGAACTTCATTTCAACTTGCGTGTTGAAAACAACCAAAATCAAAAGCCAGTTCATTTTACAACCTTAAGTTCGCGACTGACTGATTTCAGTCGCGCGCCTTGATAAACGACCGTTTTTGGTTTTGTCCAGATCAGACCAATAGCTTTCAGATCGGCCGAAAATTGCTGCGCCCAGCGGCCAGTCAGCGGAAGATCGTTCTGGCGACACCACTGCTTGAAATCTTCTTGCAGCGAGGTCGCGCCTTCGCCAAATTCTGTGCCCCACTCCAGTCGTTCATGTGACCAACGCCTGAATACGGGGTTCACCAGTACGACTGGTACGTCAGATGCTGGAGCATCTTGAATTTCCGGTTCGGACAAAGGTTCACGTATTGACGGTGATGGAAGTGGAGTAAATCCGCCAAGCAGAAATATCACAAGGGACGGCCCGGCCATGGCAGCCAATTCGGCAGCAAGGGATTCCCAGATCGCCGAAACGGCAATCACCACGTCGGCATCATTGAGCTGATCGCGTTCGTCTGAAGTCCCCATGGCAAGGACCCGCAGGATTTCCACATATTTGGTGCGCGGGTCGACATCGCCCTTCGATTCTTCAATCTTGGTGATTGCACTCCAGATTTTCTGGCGCTCGGCCATCAGATCCTCAACACGCTGAGCCTTGACTTTCTTGATGCGCAGGTCGCCGACGATTGGGCAAATTTGTTTCGTCACTGGACCGTTCCATAGAGTACCGGGCTTGCAGCCTTCCGTTCTGGGATCTTGCAAATATTTGTTGATTTCGGCCTCAATGGAGGCAGGCGTATCGTTGCGATCAAGCTGAAGCCGGAGGCTGCGGATCTCCTCGTTAATTTCCTGCTCCCGTTTTGCCTTGCGATCACCGCCGCCATTTTTATTGGCGGCCTCCTGCCGCGCCCCCTCTCGAATCATCGCGTTGGCTTCGTAGGCAGCCTTAAACGTGTATCCAAACATAATTGCAACCATTACTATCGAGCCAATGATGCCCACGAAATTGCGGTCAGTCCAGAACCTGACCAGTGCATGAAAGGATGCGGCCAGCAGAATGACAGCGAGGATCGGAACAACCATCTCGGTCGGCCCGACCGACCAGACCGACCCCCGACCGACCTCCGGAAGCTTGGACTTGAGATTGTAGATCAGGCTCCATAGGAGGGTCGCTGCGGCCAGAAGGCCCACAACTAGATTTCTCAATAATATCAACGACACCGACCCTCCGACCCTCGTGGGTCGGCGGTAGGTCGGCGGTCGGTCGGATGGGTCGGATAAGGGTCGCACGAGGGTCGGCACCTGTGTGTCGCAAAATTACGTGTTTCGGGCCGGGCAGATTATCATGCGGCCCGAAGACCGTGGTGGCCGCGCGGGCACAGGGGCGGTGGATTATGGCAGAAGAAGGATTGACAGCGGAGGGGAGTCGGCAGTAAGAGGGGCTCAACAGAAAAACCCCCGCCCGAAGGACGAGGGTCTTCTGGAAAAAGTTGGATCGCTACGCCCGCCAAAGCTCACGCGATTCCACAGAGAGCAACCCATGCAGGGGGCCGTCTTCGGCTCCTTCATAGCCCCGAAGGAGCGGCCATGCAAGCAAAAACTTCCCTGACAATCCAACAATTTTTGGCTGATCCCAAGCGCAAGCAGCGGTTCACGGCCATTCTCGGCATGCTTGGGTCCAATGCATCCGGCGAGGCCGCCAATGCCGCCCGTGCGGGCACGGCCATGCTCAGGGACGCCGGACTGGCGTGGGCCGACGTGACGGCGGCGCTGAATGGCGCTCCGGCTTATTCAAGCGGCCAGAGCTGGAAGGCGAGCGGCCCCAAGACCAGCAGACAGACACCCCCGTTCAACGCGCAGCTCAACACGCTTCTCGATGAGATCGAGGATGCGATCGAGCTGAACGATTGGGAAACAAGCTTCGTGACCAGCCTGCGCAAGCGGCGCAGCTTGAGCGAGAAGCAGGCCAACAAGTTGAAGGACATTGCCGAGGCGGCCGGTGTGGAGGTGAGCTTTGACCTCTTGTGAAAATGGAAAACCCCAGAAGCCTTACGAGCGACTGGGGTTCCCATTCGAGCTGGAGGTAACAATTCCTGCTCACGACCGGCACCTCGCGCTGGGGCGAGATGCAACATACGAACAGAAGGATATGTATACGATGTCAGATCAGATTTCAAGTCCCAAGACGCTGGACTCTTAGCCGTTCAGTTTGCTAGGCTCCCCAAACGCAACGGGGGAGTCGGCGTGAACCGAACTCCCCCCTCAAAACCAAGGACATCCGCTATGAATATAGCCACGGATGCGGCTGCGCGCAAGCCTTCTTTTGAAGAAATTATGCGTGTCACAGAGCACCTAAGATCCCTCAACATCATATTTTCGTTTGCTGGCTCATCTGGAATGCAGGCATTCCCGATGGAATGGGCCGCAGAGGCTGCGAATTGGCAGGAGCTGGATGCTCGTCTGCACGAGATGTCGGTAGAAGATCACGACGCTTATTGCAGACAGACATATGAAGCGAAATGTCCATCATGTGGAGCCTACGTCGGGGAGAACGTCACTCCGCAGCAATGGATTTCCAACGGCAAGAAAATCCATCAGTGCTCAAGATGCAAGAAGGGAGGATGCTGACATGTGCACATTCTCACTCACCCCAGATCTGATCATCGACGATCCCTACTATTTTGGCAATCACGATCGACTGCGGATCGCCCTGTATACCCTTCGCCACACCATGAAGAAGGACGGCACCCTTGCTGTTGGCGGCGAGCTTTTTGCTCTTGCCAAGGGCCAAACTGTGACAGCGGCACAGGCCGTTGCAGACGCCCTGAAGGTGTCCAGAGACAAGGTCATGAGGGTCTGGAAACGCATGGAAAAAGCGTTTCTCATCCTGATCGAAACCTTACCCAGTCGCGCACACAATCGTTCGGCACCAAGAACACAGATAACTGTTTGTTGCCAAACGAAAAATGGTAAGCTTGAAGATGTGTATGAAGAGCAAAATCGCACAAGGTTTAGCACACAATCCGCACACAATCCGCACAGCTATAAAGAAAAGAATCTAGAATCTAGAAAAGAAGATTCAGATTCTTCACTACGTTCAGAATCTTGTCGGTCAGGGGGTTTGAAAATGCCACCCATCGAACCAGAAGAGGGCGACAACGGAGCCCGACCTGCTGACCCTTCCTTGGGCCGCAAACCTGAATCGACGACTCAAACTGAGTCGGGCGGCGGCACACGCTCTGGTTGCAAAAAACCAAAGTCACCACCTCCGGGTTACTGCACCGAATTCGATGAGTTCTGGGCAGCCTGTCCGGCAAGGCGCGGTTCGAAGCTGAAAGCGTACCAGTCGTGGTGGAAGTTGCCGGAGGCTGAGCGGCAGCTCGCCCTCGAAGGGGCCAAGGCGTGGAAATGCAATTCGGTCGGCAAGGAAGCCAAGTACATCCCTCACGTCACGACATGGCTGAATGGCAGGCGCTGGGAGACCGAGGCGGAAATCAGTGCTGAGGAGGCGTGGGAGCGAAAGTGGGGCCACGTGAATATTTGACATGACAATCATCGAGCGACTATCCGAGCGCGGCATCCAGATCCGTTCGGTCAGGCCGCATCAGTACGTGCTTTGCCCGGAGTGCTCGGCCGACAGGCGTAGCAAGGCGAAGCAGCGCAAGCCGGTGCTGGGTGTTCTGATCGATGACGAATGGGTGAGCTGGGGCTGCAATCATTGCGATTTCAAGGGAGGGTTTCGAATTGACGGGTCTGACAGCAGCGCACGCCGCCAGAATGCGAGACAGGAAACTGGACCCGCGGCTATGCGAAGGGCTTGGCATTCACAGCAAGGCGGGGGCTCTGGCCATCGATTATCGTTTGGCCGGGGCCGTTCATAACACCAAGCTGCGGCGCGGCAAGGGCAACATGCCATGGGAGCAGACCGGCAAGGATCTGATCCTGTGGAACCTCGATTGCCTGACGTCAGACTCTGACCCGGACGAGTTCGTGGTCATCACCGAAGGGGAGCTGGACGGCGTGGCCTGCATTCAGGCCGGGTTTACGCGGGTTGTCAGCGTGCCGAACGGGGCTCCGGCCTCGGCCGACGAGGAGGGCGACAAGCGCTACAAATACCTGTTCACCCATTCGGGTGAGATTATTCCGCAATTGGCGAAATTCAAGAAATTCGTGTTGGCTGTCGACGGCGATGCCAAGGGGCGGATCTTGCGGGAGGAGCTGGCGATCCGGCTCGGGGCCGATTTGTGCTACTGGGTGAGCTGGCCGGAAGGCTGTAAGGACGCCAACGATCAGCTCATCGAGGAGGGCGCGACGGCGCTGGCCAATGAGATCATGGCCGCCAAGCCGATGTGGAACAATTTCCTGCATCGGATCAGCGAAGCGCCGCGCCGCGAAGCGCGGGTCTATTCCGGAGCGATACACGGGATAGACCTCAATATCGAGCTGCCCAGTTTCATGGTGATGATGGGGCCGTACCATTGTGGCAAGTCGGTTTTTCTGCGGCAGTATCTGTGGGCGCAGTGGAAGGCAAACGGGTTTCCGTTTTTGCTGACCTGCCTTGAAGAGCCGTTGATGGATCGGGTTGCCGATCATTTCCGGGTGCTCCAGTCCGGCTTGCCGAAGTCGCAATGGACGGAGGAAACGGTGATCCTTGCGGATCGTGAGATCGAGCGGGCGGGGCTGTTCTTGCAGCGACCGTGGGGCTCGAACATGACGCCGAAGGATTTCCTCGCGTTCGTTGAGCTGGCCGCGCGCCGGGACGGCGTGAAAGTCGTTGCCCTTGATCCGATCAATGAGCTGGATCATTCGATTGCGAAAAATGAAAGTCAGTATTGGGGGGAGTTCATTATCGAGTGCAAGAAGTTGGCCGATCAGTACAAGCTTCAGTTTATTGCCTGCGGGCATCCGCCGAAGGATGCGTATCGCAGCATGCGGGAAGGCGAGGCGCTGCATTTGTCGGATATGTCTGGTTCGCAACATTGGGGCAATAAAGCGGATATTGGCATGGTGTTCTGGAAGCCAAAGCGGACGATCTGGTTTAAGGGTAAAAGTGACATCGATGGGGAGCTGCCGACCTTGTGTCATTTGGAAAAACTGAAGGATCATGAAACCATGGGCAAGCCAGCGCTGTACGAGCTGGAGCACGATGCGATCAAGAAGAGGTTTCGCGTTGCGGGGAAGGGCTGGGATCTGCTGGAGCCCGGTTGGGGGGCGCGGTAATGCCGGACTGGTTTCGCGGGACAGTTTCCGCTTTCGTGTTCGCTGTCGGTGTCTGGGTCGTCATTTTGAGCGGCTGGGCCAATGAGCTGTCGCAGGCCATCACCCGGCTGGAGGTGCACCGGGCCAGTTATCGGATCGAGAAGGTCATGACGCCGAAGTCGCATGAGGAACCGTTCGTCAAGCTGCTCACCAAGCAGCGCGCCATGCTCAACGATGTGAACGCCCTGAAGAGCCGCGTCGATGATGCGATCGACATGGCGGCGATCGCGGCGATGACCGGGGCGGTCATTCTGGCTGGTCCGCCGCTGTATGTGGCAGCGGCATTGGTGGGGATCGGGCTTGCCACGAGTGGGTCTTCGATCTGGCTGTACAAATGCGGGAGGTTCTTCCCATGCCACCCGTCCTAGAGGCTCCGCGCGCCCTGCGCCGCCGTTATGAAAAAATCCGCCGCAATGAGGGTCTTCACGCTTTCCTGAGGGCCGTCGAGAAGAGCACGGTTCAGCAGCGCTTGCCAAGCAAGGTTGTATCCAAATCGGTGCCATTACCTAAGGTTGAAGCTCTCGGTGAACCCACGCCGCAGCGGGCGGAAAAGGCTGCTGCTGTCGTCAAGGCCGCCGCTCTGCCGTTCAATTCTCAGGTTCTCGGCGCAGCGCAGAAATACGCCAAGCAGCTCGGTCCCGAGACGATGATCGTGCTGGAGCATCTGTACACGATGGGCGTCCGGGGTCTGAACTCGCGTGGTCTGACCGCCTCCTATGAGGGCTCGAAGGTCGACGTCAGCCGGACGGACTACGAGCATCTGGGCGCATCGGAGCGGGATGCGCATGAGCGTTTCCGCGACGTCATGGCGACGATGCCGCCCGAACTTCAGAAGCTGGTCTGGGAGCTGGTCATGGAAGCGCCCTCAGCCGGGCAGAGCGCGCCGAGGAAGCCGGTTGAGGTCGGCGGGGCGGTCACTGGCTATGTGGACAGTCGCCACGGTCACGGGGCTGTTGTGGCGATCCTGCGCATCATCTCGTGGTGTGTACAACCTGCTCTTGGCAATCAAAGGAGGAAACGATGATTGATCCATTCCATGTTCATCCGCGTAGCAAGCGTGGGGTGGCCCGGAAGCCGTATAAGCCGTTGTTCAGGCCAATCGTGCCGGTCAAGGCCGGGACAAGTACGGCGAGGAAGGCGGAGACCTATCGGGGGCACCCTGATCATACTCCCAAAAAGCTGCCGACGAAGTATGTCGGGATTGTTGCTGTTGGCAAGTACACGGGCGAGAAGCTCAGAAAGATCAGGGCGGAGAAGGGTGTTGGCAGGCCGGTGATGAGGGCGTCATGACCAAGCCCAAGCCGTTCAGATGTTCGTCATGCGAGAAGGGGTTTGCCTCTCAGTCGGCGCGCGCCATGCACATGAACGATGTTCACGGCGGACCGGATCTGATGATCGAGCAGGGCCGGAAGGCCATGCAGAAGCCGCCCAAAAGCTGGCTGAAACGGGTCTGGGCAAAATTTTTTCGATCTGGCTCAAAATAAGGGGTTGACGAATGGTTTGGCAAGTCGTATACGGATTATCTCAAGGTCCATCATTGGGTCTTGAATCCAGACAAAGCTTTTGCGCAACACGCCGCAGGGGTGGTTTGGGGTACCCATAACGCAATACATGAAGTTACTGATTTGATCTGCGCTGGGCAGTGCACAGCAAACAGCCGAGATGCGCAGGTCGCTCATCACATCGATACACACGACTTGAGGAACCCCGCAAGCTTCACCTCCTTGTGGGGTTTTTCTATGCTTCATTCAAATCTGTTCAGCCTTAAGCCCTACCGTGCTAATACGGTCACACATTGATGGCGGACGTTCCCCTTGAAGCGTAGTTTTCCTTGCCCCTTGCATGTTTGATCTCTTAGATCGGGGCCTCACTAACACGGAGGTTTCGGTGAAACAGATTCTTGCAGTCGCACTTGCAGTCGGCCTCGCGGGCCCTGCTGCCGCGGCAGATGTGAACGACCCCTACAAGGGGGGTGTATACCAAGACACCTATGCGCCATCGTCTGATGCATGGACCGGGATCTATGGGCAGGTCTTCGGTGGCTGGGGCTGGGCTGGCTGGAATGGCTCGTATTCTTACGACGACAACAGCCCTGACGTTGAAAATAAATGGGGTGTATTCGACTCCGGCAACAAGTCTATCAAGGACAATAGTTGGTTTGCTGGCGCAGGTCTTGGCGGGGATCAGCAGTTTGATCGCGTTGTGCTCGGCGTTGTTGTCGATGCTGCCTACTCTGATCTTAACCAGTCCGACACCTTCGTTCCCTATCCCGATGGCGGCAGCGAGGGGCAGAGCATCGTCTCATGGAATATGGAGACCGAGATTGAAGCCTTCGGCACGGCTCGCGCTCGCTTTGGTTATCTGTTGAAGCCGAATCTTTTGGTCTATGCGACTGGCGGCCTCGCTTGGGCGATGGTCGATAGCTCGATTGCGCCCTTTCACGGTGAAGACCAGAGCGGCTCTGGCTCGAATGAGAGCAACCATATCGGCTGGACACTTGGTGGCGGCGGAGAATGGAAGTTGACGAACAACGTCAGCATCTTCGGCGAGTATCTCTACATGGATCTTGGCGAGGTTGATTACAACTTCACTGGCGGTAACTCCTACGACACCGACAACTTTCACTCGGATCTTGATCTGCACATCGTCAAGGTCGGCGTCGCGTATCGTTTCTAAGCGGGGCTTGACAATCAGCCTGAACTGATGGACAGTGAGCCTGCATAGACGATTAACGGCTCATTCGAAACAGAAACCCCCGGCGCTGGTATTGCGTACCGGGGGTTTTTGTTTGTGTATCAAGACCTCAGGAGCTGCCGGTCCGGCATGTCTTCGAGCACAAGGCGTTCATCACTGAAGCGCGGCCCCATACCGACATACTGGCTTCGCAGCCATTGGAAGGTGAGTTTGTTCTCCCGCATGATACGGGGCAGGTCGTAATTGTCCGGGAGGGTGTAGGGATCGAGTCCGGCCCTGAGCGCCGCGCTGGCGAGCGCCATCATCTTGGGCACGTTTCGATCGCGTCTGAGGTGGGTGTAGAGGGACGTTTCTGAAATGCCGAAGGCTCTGACGAGAGCCATGTTGCTGGGCAGGCCCAGCTCGTCTTTCAGGATCAGAAGGTCGACGCCTTTCATGGGGGTCTCCAAAAAAGACCGGCCCCGAAGGGCCGGATAGGTCACAGGATGATCTGCGCAAGCACCGTGCCGGACGCCATGAAAGACATCCAGCCACCGACGATCATGCACATATACGGGTCGAGATAGGTCCATTTGCTGCCCTGATAGCCGATGAACGCTCCAAGGAACGTAGAGGCCAGCAGCAGCACGATGAACAGCACGCCGTTCCATTTGTCGATATAGATGAACCAGACGATGAGACCGCCCCATGGCAGGGCCATGAAGACCAGAAACGGGATCGTGCTGTCGCTCGGTCCCGGCAAGGTCCCCCAGCGGTCAGCCGCCCGGCCAATGAAGACCATTGCCATGATGATGGCGGCAATGATCAGAATGGATTGAACGGCTGCCATTTACTCGTGAACCACGGTTTCCTGTTTCGGGGTCAGCAGTCCGGCCTCGATCATGCGCGTGGCCGTTCTGCCATAAAAGCCCTGAAGCTGCCAGACCAGCCCGGTGTCGAGCAGATATTGCCATGCGGCAAGCTGGCGCTCTTCGGATGAGTTGGGCTCCTCTTCGATGATGGTGATGGCTTCGAGCGAGTCAGAAATGATAACGTCAGTCATAAGTTACCTCCATTGTATGCTCAAATGAGCGAACGGAGGCCGACCGGGGCCGACCTCCTGACAATTTACGTCTGCTTGAACACGCCGATGGTGATCTGGAACTGACCTTCCTCGACAATGGCATAACCATAGCCGGGTTTGAGCAGGTCGGCCATTTCCTGAGCGGTCAGTGCCGGTTCATTAGGGCTTCCGAAGCCGGACTTGTCGACGAAATAGCCGCGCTTGCCATCGGGCCTGCCGGTATTCCATTGCGAGCGGTGCGGTCCGATCTCATCGACCGAATCAACCCGACGCCAGCCATCCGGCAGATGGGTGCCCAGATTGGGAATGCGGCGCAGTCTCTCGACATTGCCGACATCGTCCGGCCAGACGATCCACGGCTCCAGCTTGGCTTCGGCCGCACGGAGCGCGGCATCGGCTTGCAGTTCGCGGATTGTGCCTAAGTCCATCATAGTGTGTTACCTCCATATGCTCGGAATGAGCTAAGGGGGTAGCCAGAAGCTACCCCGCAAATTTTAAAGCATAATCATGATCAGGATCATGAGAACGAATATGATGAGAAGCGGGCCGATCATGTTGCCGCCCGCACCTCTTTCGCTGCTCAAGAAAAAGTTCATCATGATATGTTACCTCCATTTTGGATTTCATAACGCTTGGCGCTAATCTTCGTAGCCCCTGAGGGCTTCACGAATGTAGGATTTCAGGAATGGAACGCCGTCCGGTGTGTGAGGGTCTCTCGTTTTCAGATCGACTTCGAGCCTGCGGCGCACGAAATGAACGGCTTCTTCAAGGGTGCGCCGCTTGCGTGTTTTCATGGGCCGGAAAGCCTCTTTGACGATCCCGTAAAGACGCTCATCATTGAACAGCCACAGGGAGACGTTCCAGTAATTGTAGCTCTTGTGCCCGTTATAGGGCTGCATGGTCAGTACCAGACCTTTCTGTGAAACAGCAGAGCCGGGCCGTTTATCGTGTCGAGATCTTCCGCACGGCTGCCGGGGTTGTGAACCAGCCAGTTTTCACGATAGATGGCCGTGGCCAATCGGTTGACGGGAAGGCCCTTGAGCTTGCCCTCTTCATCGACGAACATGTCGGCATAGCCGTCAGAGAATCCTTTGATGTGAGGGTGAGTGTCGCGGACGAAAACCGTGACGTGTTCGAGCCATGCGCCGTTCAGCACAGGGTCGGTGATCTTGCGGACGGCTTCGTATCCGGGTTCTTTCGGCCAGTCGACCGTTCGGTCCTCGGTGGTGCCATCGACATTGTAGATCGTGTATCGGGTTTCCATGTCAGTTACCTCCAGTTTGTGCCATAATCGGCTAAGCGGGACGCTCCCGAAAGAGCGCCCCAAATAGTTACCAGAGCCAGACGGCCTTGCCGTTATCACGCAGGGTCGTCAGGGCGTGGATGATGGTTTCCTTCTGCTTTTCGAGCGGGAAATTCTCCATCGATTCCTGATCCAAGCGATAGGACAGCCTGTTTGCATCTTCAACGGATGCGCCGGTAAAATCGCTGATGACTTGGGTCGTGGTCTCGCCGAACGTTTCGCGGCCTTGCATCTTCAGAATCATGCCTGACAGGCAGTGATTGGGCCTCCAGTCGGGGATTTGCTCTTCAAGCCCTTCGACATGCGCGATCAGGCGATTGATATTGTCGGTCTTCATCGTTACCTCCATGTTGGGATGTGCCTGAAAATAGGCTAAATATATGCGAGGTCTGGCTGGGCAGCACCATTGCCACCCAGCCTTTCCCCGGAGGTTAACTCCTGTTCCAGTAGACGCTTAAAAACGCCTCTGGATCGTCAAGTGCGCCCTGCATCACGCGCGCATGGCGTGCGTCGATCGGATGGACCTCGACACGCTGGATCTCGCGTGGCACCTCGCCGCGAATGTCCTGAATGAACATCTTCCGGTGCGGAACGATGGCAAGCGGGTGCAGGATTGTCCGCTGCGGTTGACCGGGCGGATTGGCCTTGATGCACAGGGCAATGGTTCTTCGGCCGTCCACGCTGACGGGGAGCGGCACGAAGGTCTTCTTGAACGCGGCTGGAGACAGGCCGATCAGCCATGCGGCATCGGCCAGCTCCGGATCGCCAATGGATCTGAAACCGGGCATCGTGTTACCTCCATATGCTCTGAAAATGAGCAAACGGAGAGCCCCGAAGGGCTCCCCTGACAATTATGCCTTGGCGCGGTCGATGGCAGAGCGCCAGTCAACTTCGCCGGTATCCCGAAGATGGGAGAGAACATTGATGGCAGCCTGACGGCGCACTGTTGCGGGCAGCGCGTCGATTTCATCACGGATGTCGTTGTATTCACCGCCATTCATGAACAGCTCGTCAGGATCGAGATTCGTGATGCCGAGCCATCCAGCGGCTCGCCATGAATTGGCAAATTGAATCCGGAAGTCCTCGCCCTTGACGGCTTTGGGATCTGCCTCCTGTTCTTCCAATCGGAGCAGATTGGCATATCCGGCGATACAAAAGGTGATTATATACGAGCTTGACCCAGAAGCAATTTGCTCCTATATTAAGGGTGCAAGGGAGCATTGCCATGACCACAGAAATTACCAGCCTTTATGATTTCTTTGAGCAGTTTCCGGACGAACAGTCAGTAATTGATCATTTTCGCGCAATTCGCTGGAAGAATGGTGAGTTCTGCCCGCTTTGTGGTCACGACAAGATTTATCATTTCAGCGACAATCGTACCCACAAATGCGGATCGTGCCGCAAGCGTTTCTCGATCAAAGTCGGCACGATCTTCGAGGATACGAAGCTGCCGCTCCGGAAGTGGTTTGCGGCTATTTGGCTGATTACTAGCCACAAGAAAGGCATTGCCAGCACTCAGCTGGCCAAGAACCTAAAAATCACACAAAAAACCGCTTGGTTTGTGCTCCATCGTCTGCGCTATGCCTCCAAAACCAAATCATTCAATAAGCCTCTTGAAGGCGATGTTGAGCTTGATGAGACGTATACGGGAGGCAAGGAGACGAACAAACCAATCAGTAAACGGAAAACTGGTCAGCAGGGCGGCAAAGGTAAAGCTACGGTCTTTGGAATGCTTGAGCGCGGTGGCGAGTTGCGCGCTCAGCATGTTGAAAATCTGACAGGCAAGACAATCAAGCGCATTGTCGATGAGAATGTCGATCCGAAGGCCAATCTGATGACTGATGAAGCAGCCGCATACGGCCATCTTGATGGTTCATACAAGCGTCATTCCGTAAATCACAGCCGTGGCGAATACGTTCGTCTCTTCTTCTGCCACATCAACGGCATTGAGGGAGCGTGGAGCCTATTCAAGCGGCAAGTGAATGGCACTCATCACTGGATAAGCAAAAAGCACCTCCAATCCTATCTTGACGAAATGTGTTACAGGTATAACCGTCGCGGGATGACAGAAGGCGCGCGGATTAATGATTTCCTTGGTCGCGTGGACGGACGCTTGACGTATGAGGCCCTAATCGCATGACCAAACGAAAATACCAGCCTCCCGTCAGTTTGGATATGGAGTTTGATGAAGCGCTGGCACGCTTCATTCAGACTGATCCCAGCGAATTGGATGAGACAAACAAGCAAGCCGTACGCCTAGTTGAGGATGATACTGGCCATCGCGTACTAATCTATGCGACCAGCAAGGGCATAGAAGTTGCACTTCGGTTTGAAGGCGACACCTTATGGGCTACGCAAGCTCAAATGGCCGATATGTTTGGCGTTGATCAGTCAGTTGTTAGCCGACACATCGCTAACGTTTTTAAAGAAGGTGAATTGGCTGAAGAGGGAAATATGCAAAAAATGCATATTTCTCCTACCAAGCCGACAACTCTATATGGCTTGAATGCGGTAATATCAGTTGGTTACCGCGTGGGTTCCAAACAAGGAACCATGTTTAGGATATGGGCAACAGACAAGCTGTTCCAAATTCTCACGAAGGGCTTCTACGTCGATAAAGAGCGTCTGAAAAATCCTGAAAAACCAGATGTATTAGATGAATTTCGTGAGATTGCCCGCGAAATTCGAGCTTCGACACAAAATGTCTATCGTGAAGTTCGTCGGCTTTGCACGCTTTGTCAGGATTATGACCCTCAGAGCGCAGAAGCTCGCAATTTCTATATGGCTATGGAAAACAAGCTATTGTGGGCTTCAGCGTCTATGACTGCGCCAGAAATTATTCTTCATCGTGCAGATGCCTCGAAGCCAGATATGGGGCTTACGTACTATTCCGGCAAAAGAGGTCCGACACAATCGGACGCCAAGATCGCAAATAATTATCTTGCCGAGGGAGAAGCGCGCGTCAAAAACAGAGCCACTGTCATGTGGTTGGATTATGTTGAAGATCAATTGGATCAAGGGCGCTTGGTCACAATGACCGAAGTGAAAACGAGGCTTGATGAATTCGTAAAATTTAACAATTGGCCATTATTGCGGGATTTAGGAAAAGTCTCTCGCAAAAGAGCGGACGAACACGCTATTGAGCAATATAAACTTTATAAGCGTGCTCTGAGCAGTTCTTAGATCTAACATTGTGCGACAAGTTGACTCAGTATGTTTTTGTGCATTTCAGAAGATCGCAAATCAGTTATTTTCTCGGTGGCAGCGGTACCGTCTTAACTACGGATTAACGCTGTTAATTGCACTTGCTGGGCGTCGAACGTTTATGGGCGTCAACCGAGACGTTCTTCGGCCCAGGTTTCTTTCCACTGCGGACCTGCCGCGGTTTCTTAGAACAAGAAGCCATATCGCGCACCTCCTTTCCATTCGATAGTCCAAGCCTGACAGCCTCCTTCCGTGGGGCTTGGCCAGCTATGGCGTCGTTTGGGTTAAGGGGCACCGCTGCCGAAGACACATTATTAAGATTCGCAGGGTCAGGAAAGGGAATAATTTATATCTTTTTTCGTCCCTCAATTTTTGGGTCACACACGTATGTAGACACCATACAAAACGCGGTCGAGCAGTCAAGAAATTCTTTGACCTCGCTTGTTCCATAGCCATCCGTTGGAGTTGTCTGTCGATCCTGAGAAGAATCGACATAAACAACCCAGCTATTCATGCGAAAATGCGTGCCGTCGTCTTTGGAAATCAGGTCGATAACCTTCTGGATGTTCTCTTTATTCACGGTCATAATTACCTCCAATTGCGCTCGGAAATGAGCTAAGTCTATCGGTGAACGGGGGCCGGAACCCCCGCTCGTTGATTTAACGGCGCTTCTTCGTTGAGACAAAGCGTCCGAGACGGTCGCGCTTCAGCTTGCGCTTCTTGGTGCGCACATGGTGCACGGCAGACTGTGCCTTCGGAGTGTCAGGCTTGCCGAAGATCTCCAGAAACGCATAGCCGATGATGAAGACGCCGATGATGGCGACTTGCGCGGCAAGGCTGTCCTTCTGGATGATTGAGGCGGTCAGGCCCTGAAGGCCCTCCGAGGCAAAGGCCAGCAGGGCTGCCCCTACTGCGAAAATGGCTCGTGCATGCAATGTTACCTCCATTATGCTCGGAAATGAGCTAAGACGTCGGGGCTGTAGCCCCGACGCTGACAATCATTTACGCAACAGGCCCATCTTGTTGGCAAACAGGAAGGACCGCTTGAACTTGGCAAGGATGAAACCTAAGACCAGCAGGCTGGCGAAGGTTGCCGTCCAGACGCGGCTCCAGTCATATTCGAGGATGTGATCCAGCGAGAACATGCCGGGGCCGAGAACGAGGATGGCAAACGCGACCATGATATAGCCGGGCTCAGGCGTCCACAGATAGCAGGACACCCAGTCGATACGATCGACGGGCTCTTGCTTGGCCGTCTTCTCGCCGCCCTTGCACCATGTCGCCACGAGCAGGATGACGAGCAACCCGAACGCGGCAGGCACGGTCATCAGACCGAAGACGAGTGCCAGACCGGCGAGCATCTCGACGATTGCGACAGTCGCCGCAAGTGCCCAGTGGGTGAACCCGCAAGTTGAGACCGTCTTGTGCAGCGAGATGTGCCGACCGTCGTTGAACCATGGGTCCTCCGGCCGCGATGGATCATAGAACCACCGGAACCGGGCAAGGATCATGAAGACGCCCAGATAGATCCGCAGAGCGCACAGCAAAAGGCTGGCGCTGCCAACGCCGTCAAGAATTGTCATTGTGTTACCTCCAGTTGCGGCAAAATTGCCAAAAGGCTCAGGGTTGCCCCTGAGCTAATAGGTTATGCTGGAATGGCGTTTGCGTAGCCATCCGCAAATGCGTCAACGGGCTTGTGATTGGGCTTCAGAAATTCGATGCGGCCGTTGCCATGGCGCAGATAGATTGCGGTCTGCCGGGCACGTGCGCCATAGTCGCAGCCAATCTGGCGCAGCTCCTCGATCGGGGCCGCTTCAGGACTGTATGCAACGTTATAGGCGATGATGGGCTCCTGCTGGATGTTGCCGTCCGGATCTGTCCAGCCGCCAATGCCATGGAGCGTTGTCACGCCGCCATATTTGATGCAAAGATCGACAAACAGGCTGTTGTGCAGCACATCGAGATCTTCCCCATTGTTCCCGCGAGCCGGGAGAATGAGCTGGGCTTCAAGAATCATGTTACCTCCATTCATGCCCTGAAATGGGCAAACGGGACGCCCCGAAGAGCGCCCCAATAGAGTCTAGACAAACACCTTGTCACGGTTGGCTTCGGCCAGATCGGCGATTTGCTCGAAGGTCAGGCCAGCGCCATCGTTGGCATCGACGAATGAGGGGATGGTTTCGGGGTTTCCATTACAATCGCCTTCATCGTCTTCATCGATGCGATTTTCAGGATTGAATTTCGGGTTTGGCACCCTTTTGGCGAATAATCCATGAGAATCACCGAAGCCGAAAAGCTCCATGGCTTTCCAGCCAGACAGGACAAGTGAGGATTGATTGTCGTAGTCCATATCAAGGGCCAGAGGCTGTCTGGTGACTTCGGCCGCAATGAGGGCGGCAACGCCAAGGCAGCAATATCCGACCTCGCCTGCGCCGAGATCTTCGATCAATTGGCTGTTGGTTTGGGCGTATTCGCCAGAGCGAAGCGCAGCGATCCATTTGTTCTGCCACTCGATCTGTTCAGGTGTGCTTGTCATGATTACCTCCATGAAATATGCTCGGGAAATGAGCTAAGGAGCAGGGAGTCGGACCCTGCTCGTGAAATGGTCAAAGATCCAGCATCTTGATTTTGATCTGGTCCGTCATGTCTTCGAACTCGTCATCGGCGCAGTCATAGTGCTTCCAGAACTGCTCCGTGCCGCATCGAGGGCAATGGTGGGCCGCGTTATACGCTTCACGGTCATTGCGCAGGGCGATGGTGTCGTGCTTCCAGACGTGGCCGCATTCAGGATTGGGGCATTTGTGCTTGTGTGCCATTGGCTGTTACCTCCATTTCTTGGCAAAATTGCCTAAAAGAGGGGCGGACACTGCCGCCCCTTGGAAATAGTCAGAAATGCTTGGCAGGATTGAACGTGTCGCCTTCGAGCGTCTTGGCCTGATAGAGCTTGGCCAGAAGTTCATCCCGTTCTTTTGTGGGTCGCATGGCAAGCTGACACAGGATGTCTTTCCAGTGGTCGCCCCAGATGATCTGGGCCGCTTCATGGTCGAAAATCAGCGTATCAGCCGAGGCGATCTCCTGCACGATCTGATAGTCGAAGCCGTCATGATGATCGACATCGACATAGGTCAGATGATGCGCGCAGATCACATCGTCCACACCGAACGCTTGGCGGATCATATCCTTGAACAGGTCTGAATTCTGGTTATTGCGGGCATTTTCATATGCGCCGCGCCGCTTCATTCCGCTCGGTGTGTGCAGTGTTTGTGCCATCGTTACCTCCAATAAAATGCTCGGAAAATGAGCTAACAGGACGGCCACAAGGGCCGTCCCAATAGGCTAGTTCAGGCTGACATGAGGATGATTTCCTCAGCTCCATAAACCTTGGCTTCGCCGCACTCTTCGCACGTATAGCCGCGGGCATCGGGCTCGACACCGTCGGCTTGAGCGCCACAGGACAGACAAAATCCGGGATTAGACAGATCGGTCATGGCGTCCTGCGCAGCGGTCAGCACTTCGTTAAGAGAGAGCGTGCCGTCGCGAAAGGCTTTGGGTTGGAAATTTGGCATGTTACCTCCATGGATCGTCCGGAAATGGACAAACGCTCACCCCGGAGGGTGAGCAATAGGCTAGTCATTTGAGAAGTGCAGCGACGATTCTTTCAACGGCCTCGTTGGCTGCGAGCGCTTCAGGGCTTTCCGGGGAAATACTAGGGGTTTCTCCGGGCCTGAGAAGCTTCTCGATCTTTCCGGGGCCGCGACTGTCCTCGCCCTGCCCGGCGAGGGGCAGGAATGCGCCGACAATGGCAAGGTCGTTGCGAAAACGTTCTGGTGTCTCATAGGTGAAATGAGCAAATGTGGGATCAAAGCTATCGTCGCAATCGTGCTTGTAGCCCTCGATCTGGGTGAGGGCTGCGTTCTCCCTTTCATAGTCAGGGCGATTGTTGCCGCCAGTGCGTGTCAGGATCACGAGTTCAGAGCCATCATCCGACGCCCATGCATCGCGAAAGCGCGGCACGCCATCGGGCTTCAGGTTCAGTATTTTGATCACAAGTGGCGCGAGTGGGCTTGTGCCCATAACTGCGTTATAAAGAGACATCATTTCCTCCATATCCGTCCGAAAATGGACAAATGCCCCGTGGAATAAGCGCCACAGGGCTATAACTTGCTGAAAATGCAGGGTAAAAAGGGTTGTGGTGTACTAATGACTGCTAAAGTTTGGGGTGCATGGAGGAGGTAGGCTCGATATTTGACATCTTTTCGGGAGTGGCGACAGGGCGGGGTTTACTTCTTCTCGATCAGGTCTGAATAGGTGGGCACCTTGCGGCGTCCATCAACGCGCGTGCGGACAAGCACATCAGGAATGGTGGCGTTCACCGCGACAGTTTCAGCGCCTTTCTGGGCCGCTACGCCATAGGTGAGCCGGAATGCGTCAATGGCCGCCTCAGGGGTATCTGCGGCCGTATATCGTTTATAGGCGTCTCGGGTGATGTAGACGGTGCAGCGCATGGGGTGTTACCTCCAATGAAATGTGCCGCCACTCGCGTAAAAGACGCCAAGTATCGAGCCATGCACCCAAAGAGATTGCCTTATGGCGAGGCTCACGGCAACAAGTGCCGCAAGCCCGCGTGGATCAGGCAGATGTGAAGACCACCTTGGCGACGAACTTGCGCCCGTCATGGAGCTGGGCTTCGACATGGCCGCTGACTGCGTCCAGCAGGACGGAGCCATAGACAACATCGCCCAATTCCGCTAAGCTCTCAGCCAGTTCGCCGAGCAGCTCGCGGTCGGTCGCCCAATTGCCGCCTTCGCGTGTGCGGCGGATAGCCTTCAGGTCTTGTGTGGTCATCTGCATGGTGTTACCTCCAAAAAGCGGGATAAGCCCCGCCAAAAGGCAACCATTCAGGTGCATTGATCACTTTATCGAAAGTGTGTGGGAGTGAGCCTGCAAGGACAGCCCCGAAGGGCTGCCGATGGATCAGTGTTGATCCGGGGGTTCGTAGTTGGAGGACAGGCCAGCATCATAGTCGGGGGTAGGGTGATTGGCCAGATCGTGGTTCTGGGCGTATACGCCGAGCATGCGCACGGCTTCGTCGAGGGTGATCAGGCCGTCTTCATGCTGTGTCAGCACATCGCGTGCATATTCGATGGCAGCTTTGGCCTTGTCAGTCATAATGCACCTCCATATAGGGCGGAACTGCCCTTGGAGGCTCACTCGATCCCATGTCTCTTTCGGGTGGAGCCAGCCGCAAAGCTGGCCCCTGCCGATTATTCGGCATCTGCGAACATGTCTTCAGACGCAGGCTCGTCACCCTTCTCGGCCTTCTTGGCTTCGCGGGTCGCCTTGGACTTGGCTGCCGATGCCTTACGCTTGGCCGTGGCTTCTTCAAGCTTGGCTTCGCGGGCCTCGACATCATCCTCGCTGGCATCTGCCGACTTCGCGAGGATGGCCGTCACCTCTGGCATGATCTCCATGGCATTGGTAACATGCATGAGCGTTGCACGCTGCTTTTCGGACAGCTTGAGCCAGTTGGCTTCGAGCTTGGCCATCTTCAGCTTCATTGCGCCGCGCAAGGCGACAACGACGTCTGCGGGGGAAGCCTTCGGATTTGCATCCTGAAGACGCTTCGCTACAGACAGCGTCTCACGCATGGCCGCTATGGTATCCTCCATGATGAAGGTATAGCGATCGGCATGGTTCGTCTGTTGGTTCGTGTTCTCAGTCATGGTTACCTCCGTTAAGGTGGACAAGCTCCACCCGGAAGAGGCAAGGGACCTACACACTTTCACGATGTCAAAGAGCAACTTTTCTGATTATACAACCAGTATACCACATCATTTTTGTTGTGTCAAGTGTTCATTTTTCGAGGCAAGTCATGGATGGCAATGGACAAGAAATCATTCCGCTTTACGAAGTCGATGAGGACGGGAAGGTCAAGGTCAATGTCCCGCAATTCTTGAGTGAGCGTGAGAGATACTCAAAGTATACTGAGGAGCAGAAGGCTGAAATCTTGGAGATTGCCTTCGGGGTGATGGAGGATGGCAATAGTCTGGATCTGGTGTGCACGCAGTTGGGCGTGAGTGCGGCCAGCATTTTGAAGTGGATTGGGGGCAATCCGGAGTTGGAAGATCGGTATGAGCGCCAAAAGAAAATCCGGGCGAGGGGTATGATTGAGACTGTTTTGGGCAAGATTCAAACCGCCCAGACCTATCAGGAGGCCCGAATTGCGGATATTTACGCACGTCACGCCCTGAAGATCGCGGCTTTGCTGCGTCCGAACGAGTTCTCCGACAAGAAGGAGCGCGGCGGTGGTGGTGACGGGCAGGCTGTGACCTTCACGCTCAACTTCAATCATGGTGATGGTGAGCAGGTGCGTGTAACCACTGATAAGCACACCAATAGCGGGTGAATTACCATAATGTAGGTTATGCGAACGGAAACCCCCCACCCCCCATGCAGCTTTCGCCGGTTGCGTCGTTGATCGCTCGCAACCCGAGGGCGCGCGCGGTGGGGGGCCGTTGTATTGGGTATGAACCACACGTCCGCCAGAGCACCCCATGAAAATCCCCGTATTGCGCACTTCCTGTCTACGTGAACGAAATTCCCTTGCTTTTCGTTCACGCGCTCTCTATTTCGTTCACGCATGAGCAAGAGTAAGGATGCCCCATTGGGGAAGTGCCCTCGTTGTGGGGCGAACATGGATCTGGTCGGCAAGGCGCATCTGTGTCGTGAACCGATCGAAGTCGCTCGCAGGGAGCACGAGCGTCGGACCCTTGAGAACGAGGTGGACCCGCCTGCCATCGAGACGCCGGAACTTCGCCGGGCTGCCGATGAAGCGACTAGGATCAACATGGAGCGGATAGGGGCTTCGGGCAAGCGTGGTCGTCCCCGGAAGCGGACGGAGGAGGAGCGCAAGGCTTACCGGGCTGAGTTGATGCGCAAGAAGCGGGCGGAGGAGAAGGGAAGCTGATACCGAGGCCGCCTGCTTGACCTGTTAGCGCACATGTGCTAGCACAAAGATCCAGTCAATTGGAGGATGGTTGTCATGCCAAAGCTCAAGGATATGACCCCGGAACATCTTCGCTGCACCTATGGTCCGTGCGAGTCTGTTTACGACGCTGGCGAAGATTTCGTCATCATCGGCAAGGCCCTAACTGATGATCAGCTTGAACAGATTTCAGGCAAGGTCGGCCACGACGAATATGCCGTCAGGATCAGTAAGGCGTATTTTCAGGGTACTGGCGGAAGCGGCTGATGGACCTGAATGAGGCCCTGAGGGTCGTGATTGAGGAGTGTCGGCGCAAGCGGGCTGCGCACATGCACTTTGCCCGTTCGATTTCGTCGGAGATCGGTCGCTATGCCCATATGGCAGATGCGAGCAAGTACGCTTTTCTTATTTCCGTTCTGGAAAACATGAGGAGGAACGGGTGAACGAGCAGGGTCGCATACCGCTTACCGGGCGCATTCATTTTCTCGCCGGGCTCTTGCACGGGCTCCATGACGGGCTCGGCCATGTGAAGAATGAGGATCTGGATCTGGAAATGATTGACCGCATTCGCTCGGCGCTGAAGGACGCGGCGAAATTGGCCGATGAGTTGACCGAAGAGATCAGCAAGCAATGAAGTGTCAATATTGCCAGACCCGCGAAGCGAGCCATGAGAATTTCGATGATTACGGGAATTATCATGTCTGCTGCTTTTGTCATGTTGCGCGCGGGTTTCCGGTCGATCCCAACCATTTGAATTGCCTGAAGGCGCAGCGCCGGATTGCCGATCAATCGTGGAAGGGCATCGAGCCGGAAGCATATAGGCCGCAAGGTGATCCGTGTACGCCAAATGAGACGGCTCGGATCAAGCGCGCCCTCGATTTGTTCGATGAACATAAGGAAAGATATTTCAGCGGTCACGAGCTGGATCATATTCAGAGGACGGCAGTGATTAATTTACTGTTTCGGATGCAGGAGCGCGAGCATGCCTTTTATGAAATTAAAGTTAACTGATAATCCTGATTTTGAGCGCTGGTGTTACGAGACGAAGGCCGATGGTATCTTGATCGATGGGAAGCCCGTCCCCCTGATTACTTATGTTCTTTATCGAATTGTGGATGAGGACGGAGATAAATTCGAAGAAACGATGGCAATATTGCAAATGGCTTTCGAGGCTGGGCAGAAGGCTCCTCGTGGCGATGAAGACTAGGAAAGACCCGGAGCCGTTGCCGAAGCCACATCCGAACTGCAAGCGCTGTGAGGAGCTGAAGCGTCGGCAGAGGGAGCGCATGCGCAGGAGGAGGCAGTGTGAAACGCCAGAAGCTCAAGCCCCCGCACACGGCTCCGCCGACCCGTGACGTGCTGGCGGTCGACAATCATGGCTTCGCTACCCGGATGCGCCGGAGCGAGCAGGGAGCGTGGTTCAAGCATCGTAACCGGCATCCGACCTTTGATGATCGCGATATTGCCGGGTGGATCGAAATGCCGAGCTTGCCGGAGGGTGTGAAGTGACGTTTCAGGTCGGAGACACATTTTACCGATATGAAGATGCTCCGGGTTCGACGGATATGGGCAGATCGGTTGCGGCTGCTATGGCGCGACGGTGCGCGAGGAGATGGTCTGGGCAAATCTGCCGAACTGGATGGCTCGGCGGTTGTGCCCGATTTATGGATGGAAGGGATAATGACTCCAGAGCGCGAAAGAAAGTTGATGGCTGCAAAGGTCTATATGGCCACTGAACTCAAGACATGGTGCGATCGATTTGATTTGACCGGACCTGAGCTTCTGGGTCTTCTTGCCCACATGACTGGGGCCGCCATAGCTTTTCAGGATCAGCGTACTGTTTCACGAGAGTTCGCCCTTGAGATTGTCATGAAAAATATCGAGGCGGGAAATGACGCAGCCGTGGAAGAAGTAAGATCTGCTGGAGGTTCGAGGCATTAAATGGTTAACCAGATCGGACTTGTCGATGCGCTCCCCGACGATGATTGGTACTGGGTCGGCACGATGTATCGCTCCGGCAAGTTCGCCGACACCATTCGCCTGCTGCCGATGGGCACCTACAAGCTTGTCAAACTGGAAGAGCTGCCCAAGGATGATCGTCAGTACGCGGTGAGCCAAGCCAAGCGGGTCATGCAGATCACGCGCCGCCCCGACATCGTCGCTCTGACGCATGAGATGGGCCGCGCCTCGGCCGTGTGCGGATGGAAAATAAATTGATGGGCTTGACATAGGTAATTATTGATACTAATTATTACCTATCGGCAGTTTTTGAGATGATTTTTCTGCCGATAGTCCCCATCAACTCAAGACCGGGGTCATAAGGCTTCGGTCTTTTTTCATCAAGATCACGAATGAGGACGGTGCGCATTAAAAGCCGAGGTTCGACGTTGCGGTTTTTTGATGTAGCTCAGATGGTTAGAGCTTCAGCCTTAAAAGCTGATTGTCCCCGGTTCAAATCCGGGCATCACCAAAGGCCCCTCAGAGCAGGCTACGCTCTGGGGGGTTCTCTTCAGAGGTAGGAGATGATCCCGTCACCGCATAAGGTCATGGAGGATATGGCAGATACGAGGAAGCTGTTTTTCCCAAGGATCTATGAGCTGTTCGACAGAAAGATCTGGGATGTGGCCGACGTCATTTTGCCGGATGCCGTTCATTTTGATTTTGCCGACATTACGCCGAGTGATGCGCATACCCAGTTTGCTTTTGATATGCTCGACAAGGGGCTTTACCGGCTGCCATTTCGGTCGGTTTTCTACACGGCCAAATGCTCGCCGGAAACGGGTCTGCTCTGCATCAGTGAGATGGTCGATGGTCAGATGGTGCATGGGGTCATTGCTTGTGCAGCGATGCTGACCTCTCATGATGATCACAAGAGGCGGTATGTGCCGCTTCTGTCGATCCACTATGTCGAGGGCGCGGATAATGAGTTCCATTATCGTCAGGCGTCTCTGGATGGCCAGCTTCGCACGCGCTCAACCAATGAGCCACTCGACGGGGACATGGCGGAGGATTCAGCCAATCGGGTGGTACGTGCTGCGTTCAGCTTCACGGCCATGCTGATGTCGAGGGAGATCGAGCAGACCATCGTCCCCGCTCCGATCAAGCTGAACCTTTCGCGTCAGCGCAAGGGCAGGCCGCAGATCAAGGATCGCCGGGTGATCTCCATTCGCATGCCGCAGGGCGTCCGCATGGAGACAGGGCCGCTCTCTGGCACGAGGAAGTCGCCCATCGTTCACTGGCGGCGCGGTCATGTCAGGCGGTTGCGCAACGGAAAGCTGCATAGCTTCCCGCCAGTATTGGTTAACGGAACCGAGGATGCCAAGAACACGGTTAAGCCCAAACTTTATCAATTCGCACCTTGCACCGCTGCCGCGGGCCGAATCGAGCAGGCGCTTCTTCAAGCGCGATCTCAAGACGGCGAAGTCGAATTTCGATAAGTGGTTGATCCTGTGCGAGCTGAACCAGCAGGACGCGGCCAACCTTCTGGGCTGCTCGATCAGCATGGTTCGGCAGTATGCAGCCGGAAAGAGAAAGCCGAAAAGACCGATGCGGGTCTACATGACCGTCATCGCATCGGGCCGCTATGGAGAATTTGAACCGTGGCCGAGCTAGCCCTGTTTGATCGCCCCTCGCGTTCGGGTGTGGCGCAGCACAAGACCTGTCCGCTTTGCGGGGCGGAGATTTCGCACGGCACCGAGATGCGCTATGCCGAGGGTCAGCGCATGGTCATGCGATTGGGCCGCATCGCCATGCTGACGCCCGCGCAGTTCCGGATCTTCTTTGAGCTGATGGACGTCTTTCCTCGGGCCGCCAACCAAGACCGGCTGATCTATCTGGTCTGGGGTGATGAAGAGGTTGCCCTGAGCACTGTCAAGGTGCATCTGTGCAATATGAACAAGGCGCTTAAAGGGCTCGGCATCAAGGTGAATAACAGCAGGGGCAACTTCTGGCTCTCATTTTCGAATGAGGCCGGGCAAGGGTGAGCAGGGCGCTACGCAAGCGCCCTTTTTAATGGGACCAAGGTCTATGGCGAACAGGCAGGACGATCAATCCGCGATCATCGCTGATCTTCAGGCGCGCGTTGCGACAATGACGATGGAAGTGGCCAAGCTTGGCGACAGGCTGGCCGCCGAGCATGAAATCAACGCGTTTCGAAATCGTCGTCAGCTCGTGCGCATCTCAACGCTGGAGAGACTCATCAGGGATGCCGGGCTGACCGTGCCGCGATCGCTTGGGGACCATGACAGCCTTCAGGGGGGCGCAGGGTCTGCGTAAAATCATATGACTGGATTACGGAACGGGCATGATGGCAGCTCCAGACCAGATCTCAGAGCTGGTGAGGGGGCTGCGCCACATTGCCAGACAGAACGATCATATCATCAAGCAGAACGAGAGAGCGATCCAGATCTTGGAAGCCAAAAGGGCCGGATTATTCAGCTTTCTGAGGGCGATCTGGAAGTCATTTTCAGGGCGGCTTTCAACCAATATCGGGAACTGGATGGCAGGGGCGCTCCTTTGGCTCCTCAGCCTCGAAGTCCTCGGATTAGGCCGGTTGCTCGAAAGGCTGGCCGGGTTCTTTGGGTAGAAGGCGGCAAGATCTGGATGTGGAGTGGCCTTCTGGTTACACTGGGTTTATTTGGGTGGTGGGTGGTTGATTACCTACTGTAGGTCTCGTATGGTCGGACGTCCCCTCGCCGGGACATCCCGATCCCCCAAGACGGGAGGAGTGGCGATTTGCTTCCCTGATCGCCACTCCCTTTGGAGGTAGCATGAATTTCTTGAGAAAATATGTCCTTAATGGGCCGATGTACTGCGTTGTTGTCGGCGTCTGCTTCGGCATTGCCCTGACCTGCTTCTCGCTGGTCGGGCTGCATCTCATCGATCCGTCCCCTGTTTTTTCGATCGGGGGCGACATCATCTTCAGGGCTGGCCTTGCCGCTCTCGTTCTCGGCATCATCGGTGTGGTCTATTGGAATCTGACCGATTAGATGCTCTTGGCCGCAGCGCTTATCGGGCGCTTCAGGTTGCTAGGGCCGGAGCGCCGTGCTGCGAAACATGCCTGTATTCCATCTTCCCGGCGCGGCTCGACCTCGAAAATGAGGGACAGCTTCGCTGTGTGGTGAGGGAGGTCAATGTCAATCCAACATGGACTTGCGCCAAATGGCGAGGGCTTGACGGCGCGTCAGAGGGCGAGGCTTGAGAAGGAGCTGGCTCTGCCCGGCAAGGTCTGCAAGATCTGCAAGGTCTGGCGTCCGATCGAAGATTTTTTCTTCAGGAAGGAATGTCTGAGCCACGCGCCGCACTGCTCGTTTTGCGTTAATGCAAGGGTCCGCAAGAAGCGGGCGGAGCGGATCTGCCCGCTGACGAGAAACATCTGGAAGGAATGCCGTCTGCGCTACCATGCGGGGCAGCGCCTGATGATCTGGCTCGCCATCAAGGAAGGGCTGAGCTACGCCCAGCTTCACAGGCGATTCGGTGTGTCTGACGGAGTGCTCCGGGGGCTGGTCGAGCGGTGGGGGCTTCCGCGCCCGCGGCGTGCGTCCCGTAAAGCGAACAGGGTCATATCCAGCGCCAAGCTTGCCGAGATACACAGGCTGATCAAGCAGGGATGGACTTACAAGGCAATTGGTCTCCGGCTCGGTTATTCCCGCTCAGCGATCGCATCGTACATCTACAATTACATGTTGAAGGACCTGCCCTATCCGCTTCCCGATGGGCGGGATTACGCGACATGGAAACGACTTGGCCTTGCAGGACCGAGGCCAGCCTCAGGAAGGGTCCCGTTAATACCCGGTCGGGACCCTTCCGCCATATCAGGAGATGCGCATGGCCCGGACCCTGAAGCGAAGGAAGCCGCGTAGCATGGCCGAACATATGGCCTTGATCGATGCGGACGGCCCCATTCTGCAGGACAACAGCTTTATCGCCAAGGAAAAGACCCGTATTCTCGATAAAATGCACCCCAAGCTTCGGGAGCTTGTGAGGGAAATTGGCGCTGACCCAGATGGTCTCAGACAGCTTTATCTGTACTATCGTCAGCAAAAACGCCTGTCGGAGGACGCGGCTCTTGTGGCGACGTCGGAAGACGCACGAGCACAGGTGGCAGAATATCAGCGCCGGTCGCGGCAAGAAGTCGAAGAAGATCAGAGAAGGCATGGCTCGTGTCCTGAATCCACGCGGTCACGTGCTCACGATCCGGCCGTCCAACGAAGACTTCGTGTGCGGTGAGGCGAAAGCCGTTTTCGTCTTCGGCGCACCATAGATCCTGCGGCAGTCGCCGGACCACGACATTGCCGAAATGGTACTCCATCGCAAAATTGTGCAGGGCACAGAAGAACTGGTCGTGCTCATCGGTCTTGGCCGGGAAGTGGGTCATGCTGTCAGGTGCCTTTCTCTCAAGCCCCATTGCTTTTTCAATGTGATGGCGTATTCAGTTGCCGTGCCGAAATTGTTGGCCAGCGCCAGCGTTTCGGTCTCGTTCGTCTCCAGCGCCAGCTTCTGCAAGAGGATGACGTCGCCGAGCGGAAGCTGCTGGCGCGGGATGAAGCAGAGCTTGCGAAACATGCGGGCGCGTCCGCGAAAGAAGGTCATGTGGCTCAGCTCGGAGCGATAGATGTTGGTGTGCGATCGGCCGACCAGAATGTAGGGGCTGTTGCTGGCCCCGCCGTGGATGACGATGAAACGATGATGGTCCCATGTCTCGCGCTGGGCAACTGTTAGGAATTCCCGAAGGGTTCGATCGGCCTTGTGCTCGGCTTCCTGAGAAATCCGATTTGGATTTGCAAAACGACCAAGATCGATGCCGTACTGTGCCTGTGCCTGTGTGAGGGCGAGCATCATCCGGGCGCGTTGCTCTTCAAGCTCGCGCTCCAGATTGCGGATATGCTCTGGGTGAGCCGTCTCCGGCGCTTGCAGGAGTTCAAGACGGCGGTCATGCGCCTGTTGGTCGAAGCTGCGGATGCGATGCTTGGCTATCTCGTCGAGGACCATCCCTGCAATGATGGTGTGGCAATATTGAAAGAAGGCCGTCGCATCGCTATAGCGCACCGCATGAACGATGCGGTCGTCCATGGCTTGGCAAGGGATGCCGGTCTGGATGTGACGATCGTCCGGGCCGTTGCCCTCACCGATGGTGAACAGGACGGCATGCATTCTGGCGTCGTATTCGATCCTTTCAAGACCGATGTGCCGGAAATCCTGTTCGACGCACCTGCGGACGCCTGCCCGCAGGTGGTTACACAGTGTTCGTTCCGCGCGCTCTCGATGCTCGGCCGCCGTCGCCAAGAGATCAGCCTCCGACAAGCGGCGGAGAGAAAATGGTCGTGGCGTCCGGATCGAATGCGCGGACCTTGGCGGCCGGTTCGCCATCCTTTGCCGGTGTGTACGCCAAGAAACCTCGCCCAACAAGCTCGCTAAACCGCTCGCTAGCACGCTGAATGGCATTGGCGTCTCCTGTATCGAATTCGTGTCTGGTGTCGCCAGTCCTATCCAAGATAATCTGCGTTCCCATTAAAACCTCCATTGGTTAGGGTCTTTTTATAAGCTCTGACATGTTGAAAGGCAATGGTATGCGCGTGTCCACCTTCACCGAAATCGATCGGAAATCTCTCGACCTCATCAAGCGTTGCGGCGGGTTCGTCACCATCAATCTGACCGATGGCGAGCCGCAGCTTGAGAGCGACACACAGATCTCGAAATACCGTCTTGATCGCCTGATCGCGCATCAGATGGTCATCCCATCCGGAGACAGTCTCTTCGGATCTCCACCTCAAACCTACAGGGTAGTTGAACATGAGTGCTTTTCAGAGTTATAAACGGGCCGTGCCAAAGGGTGAAATCGAAAAAGTTGAGGCTTTTCCGGGGACGCTCGGCGGATTCATCGTTGTCGTGACGGTCGGTGGCCGAGCCCATTTCGCAGCGTTCGAAGATCAGCTCAACATGACGCAGTTTTTGCTGGTCCTCATGAATCGCGAGAAAATGGTCGAGACGGCCAAGACCGAACCGGATGCGACAGCCAAGGTGGAGGCCAAGCCCAAACGCGGCCGTCCGCCTTTGACGGAAGAGGAAAAGGCCGCGCGCAAGGCAGCCAGAGCCGCCAAGCGAGCCGCCGCCAAAGCCAATGGGGTTGCCCCTCATGCCGATGTTCCGGCCCAAGCCGAGCCGCTCGCGGCGTAAGAAGAGTCCATACCCGTTGCGCGGCACCCCTGAGGGTGATGCGAAGGTTGGAACTTGCCCTCAGTGCCAGACGGACATTGCACGCGGCGACAAGTTCGTCGTCAATGTCGGGGGTCCGGTCATCCATGTGGGATGTGTCGTCGATTGGGTGATCGCCCGCCGCCGTGCGCGTCGTGAGCCCATTTTCGACGACAAGTTCCCCGGTACGCCTGAAGAAGAGGCGGCGGAGAACGGCACGATCTACGATGGTGAGTTCCCCATTTAGGGAACACCTCTCCTGAACATCGAATATACGCCCTCCGGGCCAACCCTCGATCAGTTTCATGCTGATGAGCGGTTCATGCGTGTCTTGCTCGGACCTCTGGGTTCCGGCAAGACCACCGCCTGTTGCTATGAGATCCTCCGCCGAGTCATTGCGCAGGCCCCGAACGATCAGGGGGTCAGGCAATCCCGCTGGCTGGTCTGTCGCAACACGTTGCCGGAGCTTGAAACCACGACCTTGCCATCGTGGCGGATGCATTTTGGCACAGAGCTTGGCAATTGGAAGACCACCGCCCCGGTGACGCATGCATGGCGTTTCCCGGTGGGCGATGGCACGCGCGTCGAGGCGGACATCTACTTTCTTGGCCTCGACGGACAGGAGGCGGCCAACAAGATCCGCGGCATGGAATTGACCGGCGCGTGGGTGAACGAGGCCAAGGATGTGCCGCGCGCGGTCATCGACATGATCACCGGTCGTGTCGATCGTTATCCGGCCAAGAAGCTGCGTGAATGGGTCGGGATCATCATGGACACCAACATGCCCGACGATGATCACTGGCTCTACACGCTGGCGGAGAAGACCCAGCCGGACAATTGGGGTTTCTATCGTCAGCCGGGCGGCGTCATTAAGGTCGATGGCAAGTGGGAGATGAACCCGCTTCGCGAAAATTCCGATCACCTGTCGGAGAATTATTACAAGAACCAGCTCCCCGGCAAGTCCGAGGAGTGGATCAGGGTCTATCTCGGGGCCGAATATGGCTATGTCGCCGATGGTCGGCCGGTCTATCCGGAATATTCCGACATCCACCATGTCGGTGATTTCGGCCCGGTCGAGGGTGAGGCGATCTACATGGGGGCGGACTTTGGTCTGACACCGGCCGCGGTCTTTCTCCAGTCCGATGTCTGGGGCCGCTATCGGGTGATCGGCGAGCTGGTCACGGACGATGTCGGAGCCAAGGACTTTGCCCTTGCCATCAAGCGCTATCTTGCGCGTCATTTCCCCGACTGTCCGATCGGCGGGGCATGGGGTGATCCGATCGGCGAGAAGCGTAATGCCGGTGACGATGACATTCGCACCACCTTCCAGATCATGGCGGCCAATGGCGTGAAGTTCCGCGCCGCACCGGGCAACAATCAGTTGGTGCTGCGCCGAGAGGCGGTCGCGGGCACGCTGACGCGCATGGTTGACGGCAAGCCGCGTCTGATGATTGCGCGGGATTGCGTGAAGCTGCGCGCGGCCATGAGCGGCAAGTACAATTTCAGGCGCGTTGCCCAGCAGGGCGATGTGTTTTCCGATTCGCCCAACAAGAACGAGTACAGCCACGTGGCCGAGGCGCTGCAATACGTCATGCTCGGTCTCGGCGAGGGCGGTGAGGTCGTGACGCAGCGCGACCAGAGGATCGTCAGGCCGGTCGTCGTGACCGGAACGCGCCATGCGCATCGCAAGATCAAGAATCGTTCCCAATCTGCAAACTTCATGTCGAGGAGTAACTTCCGATGAAAAGCAAGACCCCAGAAGTGCCCAAGCCTGCCGCGCCCATCCCGGTGCCGCAGCCGGACAGCCCGGAGCTTGTCGAAACGCAGCGCCGCGTCCGCCGCGACGCAGATGAACGGGAGGGCTCACGGTCTTCCCTGTTGACGCCGGGTGGTGCCCGCGGCGTGAGCGGCGGAGGCGGGACCAGTCGCCGTCGTCTCGGTATGGGCGCGCTGGCGTCCAACTACTAGGGGGAGAAGGCGCATGTCCCAAGATGTAATGGCAAAGCTCGTTGCCCGAGCCAAGCGGCTGAAAGAGGGACAGCGTCAATGGATGGTCCTCTTTGAAGATCTGGCCCACTATTTTCATCATATCCGCAAGGGATTTATTGATGAAATCACGCCGGGAACCGAGCTTCAGGAAGACATTCAGAACGATTGGCCCGAGACGGCTCGCCGCAATCTTGCCGATGGACTCGTCTCGGCCATGTGTCCTGCGGACCGGATGTGGATCGGCATGAGGCCGAAGCGCAAGGAGCTGTACGACATCCCCTATGTCAAGCACTGGCTCGATATGGCTTCTGACCGCATGTACACCTTGCTGTCCGATTCGATGGCCAAGTTCAAGGAATCCATGCACGAGCTGGCTGACGATGCTTCGGCATTCGGCACGGCGGTCATGTATGTGACCTATGACCGTGTCGCCAAACACTTTGTTTTTCAAGTCAAAAATCTGAAAAACTACGTCTTCGAGTTTGATTCATCCGGCAAGGTCACGCGCTCCTTCTGCTTCTGGATGTTCAGCATCGAGGATTTGGTCTCCGAGTTCGGCTTGGAGGCGCTGCCCGATGAAATGCAGGATGAGTATCGCAATCCCTCGACCGAGAGTGCGGGCTGCAAAAAATACGAGGTCGTTCAGGCGATCATCCCCAATGAGGACTATGCCCGCTTCGGTCTGGCTCCGGGCCGCCTGCCGCTCAAATCCTTGTGGATCTTGTGCAAGGGGTCGAAGCTGCTGGATGAGGGCGGCTATCATGAGACCCCTTACATTCCGGTGTTCTGGTATCGCCGCTCCGGCGAACCGTTCGGGCGCGGGCAGTCCGAGAGCGCACTGGCAGATGCCCGCCTGCTACAGGCCGTCTCGATTTCCCTGCGCGAGATCACCGAGAAGCAGGCTAATCCGCCGATGCAGGGGCCGTGGGACATCCTGCGCGGTGAGGTCGAGCTGTTCCCCGGTGGCTTTACCGCGTTCGATTCATCGGGCTTCCAGTTCCAAGGCGATCCGCTCCGGCCTGTCGAGATCGGCTCGAACCCGGCCATGACGGCGGAATATCTGCAATATCTGGAGACCAAGATCGGCCGGATCTTCTATGCTGATGCCCTGATCGGTCCACCGCCGAAGAATATGAGCGACGCCGATCAGCTTGCTCACGCGCAGATGGTCGCCCTGAAGCTGGGGCCGGTCTATGCGCGGGTGGAGGCGGAAATCATGCCGCCCGTTCTCGACCGGGTGTTCAATACCATGCTGCGCGGCGGTGCGTTCCCGCCGACGCCTGAGGAGCTGGAGGGCGAGCAGCTCATCTATCTGTTCGACAATCATATTGCCGACATGCGTGAGATCGCCGAGGCGACACGGTCGCTCAATGCCATCGGTTCGACCGCGCAGCTTGCCGAGATCCCCGGCGCGGGGGCGGCGCAGGAGGAAAATCTCAATTGGGATGTGGCCTTCCGGGACATCTGGGGCAAGTTCAAGATGCCGCCGAAATACCTCCGGTCGATGGAGGAGGTTATGGTAAATCGGCAACAGCGGCAGGAGCTTGAACAGGCGCAAGCGATGGCGGCGGTGGCCAAGGATGCCGCTCCGGCCTTAAAACAGGGGGTCGAGGGCGCAGTTCAGGCGCGTGAACAGGGTCTGCTGCCTCCGCCACAATAAGGGAACGCGAAGCCATGTCCGTAGATTACGCCTCAGCCAATGACGCCTCCAAGGACGCCGAGGAGCAAAAGCGCACCATTACGCAGGACTATATCGAGCTGTTCGCGACCGAGCAGGGCCAGCGCGTGCTTGCGCATCTGATCGAGAAGGTCCTGATGATGAGCGTCAATTTGCGCAACGGCACGCTGCCGCCGCAGAGCCCGGTCGGGCCGCAAGACGCTCTTTACCTGATCTCCCGGCAGGATGCCGCACGCGAGATCCTTGAAGCCTTGAATACCGATTACGCCAAATTCAAACCGACCGTCAAACGGCACAGATTTACAGCAAGAGGGTAAGCATGTTCATAAGGAATTGGGGCTGGGGTGCGATTTATCGCGAGGGCGAAGACGGTGGTGGAGGTGGCGGAGCAGATCCGGCTGGCGATCCACCTGCTGGAGATCCACCGCCCGCCAAGGACCCGCCTGCCAAAGCGGCCAAGTCCGCCGCTCAGCCGACATCCTTGCGCGCCCAGCTCGCATCGAGCCTCGATGATGAGGCCATTCGGACCGATTTTTCCAAGCTGTCCGAGAAATACACCGACGACAAGGAGTTCGTGAAGGGCGTCACCTCGATGTCGTCCGAGTTCGACAAGCGTGTGCCGTTGCCCGGCAAGGACGCCAAGCCGGAGGATCTGGACAAGTTCTATCAGCGCCTCGGCAAGCCGCGAAACTCGGCCGACTACAAATTTGATTTCGGCAAGGGCGAAGACGACAAGCCGGTCGAGCTGGATGATGTCGACAAGGGCATCTTCGAGGAATACAAGACTTTCGCGCATGAGCACCACCTGTCGCAGGCGCAGTTCGAGACCAACGTCAAGTTCTTCCGGGAGATGGACGGCAAGCGCGAGGAAGCGTTCAAGGCCAAGATCGATCAGGCCGGTGAGCAGGTCGAAAGAGAGCTGCGCGCGGAATGGGGCGCGGACTTCGACGCCAATATCGAATCTGCCAAATCCGCGGGCGAAGCCTATGCCGAGACGCCCGAGGGCTGGCGTGAGTTCGTCAATCTGCCGCTCGCCGGTGGAATGCTGGTCGGCGATCACCCCGTCTTTCTGAAGGCAATGGCCAAGATTGGCCGGATCTCGGCCGAGGAGCAGCGTGTCCGCAATCTGCACGCCTCCGGCGAGGCCGACGGCATTCAGGAACAGATCACCGCGATCGAGACGGAGGCCCGCGAGAAGGGCCATTCGACCTCCGAGGAGCCCTATCACACGAAGCTCACCGCGCTTTACAAGAAACTCTACCCCTCAACCGCCATGCAGGGGTCACAAGGAACAGGCTTCGCAGCCTAAACAGATCCGGCAGGGCACCCTCTTAAAGAGACCTTGCCGGTTTTATCCCACCTAACCCGCAATCAACAGACCTTGACCTCGGCCTCACGCGCGAGACCTGCCTTAAGGCGGGCACCCTTGCGTATGGCCGAGAGGGCACCCTGAAGATGCATTTCAACCTTCCAGCACAATGGAGGGTGATATGGCTGGTCCGACTATCGACCAAGCTTTTATCGTGAAATTCAACCGTGACGTTCACTTGGACTATCAGCAGAAGCAGTCCAAGTTCCGTGGTCTGGTACGCACCGACGCGGATGTCATGGCTGAGAAAGTCCGCTTCCAGAAAATTGGAACGCTGTCTGTCACGGGCAAGGCACGGAATGGTGACGTTCCGATCCAGAACCCGAACCACAGCTATGTGGACTGCCCGCTTATCGATCGCTACGGCGCTGTCCTGATCGATAAGCTCGACCTGACGAAGCTCAATACGCCTGTGCGTGAGAGCTACGTCGCCAATATGGCATGGGCCTTCGCTCGTGAAACTGACGACCAGATCATTGATGCCTTCGAGGCAGGCGCGACCAACACGGTCGGCGATTATTCCGCGGCTTTGACCGCGAATACCGCTCTGCTTGCCCGCGAGGCTCTCGATGACGAGGAGGTCGATTCCGATGGTCAGTGCTACTGCGCGGTGACGCCGCGTCAGTGGTCGCATCTGATGAAGATCGAACAGTTCTCGAACGCGGACTATGTCGGTGCAACCAACCTGCCATGGAAAAATGTAGGTCTTGAAATGAAGCTGTGGAACCGGGTGTTCTGGTTCCAGTCGACGCGCCTTCCCGGCGTGAAGACCACGCAGGTCAAGAACTATATGTGGCACCGCCGCTCTGTCGGCCATGCAATCGGTTCCGAAGTTGCCACGACGTGGGCATGGGAGAACCTGAAGCAGGGCTGGTCGGGCGTTGGCTCCATGTCCATGAACGCAGTCGTTATCGACGCCGACGGCATTGTCGAGATTCGTCTCGATGACACCGCCGCGCTGTCGTAAGAGGAGGATGCGATGACGTTCAAGCTTAAATCGACCTCCACGACAGGTATCCAGAACAAGCAGTATTTCTGGAATATCATGGCCATGGGGAACGGTGTTCAGTTGTGGGGTTATCTCACGGCTGATCCGGCCGCCACGGTCGACGGCTCCGGCTACATCACGGCGCAGGAGCTGATCGACACGCTCAACGTGGGTGATCTGGTCATCTGCTGGATTGCGGATGCAATCTCGGATGCCCTCAATCACCAGCAGGACATGGCCCTTGGTATGGCGGATGTGTCACTGCACATGGTTTTGGAGAACTCCGGAACGGTTGTGGACTTGTCCCCCGACCTGCTCGGTGCGAACCTCAGCTATGGCGATTGATCGGCACTACCAGAAGGGAAGGGGGGATCTTCCTCCCTTCCCACCTCAATCCGGAACCGTGATTGTCTGCGGCAGTGCGTGGACGCTCCGGAACGATTTCAATCGGGCACGGCGGCTGTTTCCAACGGCCAAGGTGATCGCGGTCAATTATGCAGCGGGCCTCGTGCCCGCCGATTTCCTGTTTTCGCTGCACCCGATCAAGATGGGCAAATGGGCGGACATGCAGCGCGAGATGAACGATGACTTCACCACGCATTCCTCCGGGGATCTGGGCCGCCTGAACAAGCTTGGCAAGCCGCGCCCCGACTGGCAGCGGCATGTCGATTATTGGTGGCCAGAGGCGCGCACGCCGGGCTCATCGGGCTGGGGCGCGCGGCGCTTGGCCAAGCTGATGGGCTTCGATAAGGTGGTGCTGTGCGGGGTGCCGGTCTCCAAGGGCGGCTATGCCTTGCGCGCCGTGACGCGGGATTGGGGCCGCGACGGCAATGTTCGCGCCTATCAAAAGGCGATCGAGCTGGATGTGGAGTATCACGAGGGCGTCATTTCGATGTCCGGATTCACGATGGAGAAATTTGGTGGTGAACCCAATAGAGATGGCCATGATGTCGAAGATTCCGAAGCGGGAGAAGTTTAAGCCCCGGCGCTGGAAGGTGCTCGCCCAGCAGATCGAAGCGAAAGGCTGGACACACGGGGCCGAACTTGGCGTCTACAAGGGGATGACCCTCATATACCAGCTCGCGCGGTTCAAAGAGCTGCATATGCTCGCTGTCGACACGTGGACGCCGCACGTTCAGGAAGCAGACGTTCCCTCGCCCGAAGGCTTTCGCTCCTACGAGGAAGATGATCTGGACGCCTATCTGCAAACGATCCAGCGCCGTATTGCAGAACTCGATGCCGTCGATCGCTGTGAAATCATGCGGATGACGACGGATCGCGCTGCTGATTTTGTCGCCCCCCAATCGATCGATTTCGTTTTTATCGATGCCGATCACACTTACGAGGGGGTCAAAAACGACATCTTGCGCTGGGCTCCCAAGATCCGCGAAGGCGGCATGTTGCTGGGGCATGATGCGAATAATCCTCCGTTTCCCGGTGTGAACAAGGCGCTTGATGAGCTGCTGCCCGGCTGGGAAGCAGGGCACGATCATACATGGATGATCGAGATCGAAAAGGTGAACAATGATCTCGCCTGAATATATCGAGGAAAACAAGCGCCTGCATCAGGAAATTGCCGATTATGGCGCGTGCGGTGCGCGCAATGCCGAGCAGGTCTATGCGCTGATCAACCTGTTCCGGCCGAAGAAGATTCTTGATTTCGGCTGCGGCAAGGGCAGCCTCAAACCTGCGGTCGAGGCGTTGATGTACAAGCGGCGGTCCGCTCTGCCGCAGACAGGTCGGTTCACCGATCGCATCCGGCGCAAGAGCATTTCACCGATCGCGGATTACCCGCGGTGGTCGGAGTATGATCCGGCCATCGAGGGCAAGGATCGGTTTCCGGTCGAGGGGTTGTTCGATCTGGTCGTCGCCACCGACGTTCTGGAGCACATCGAGCCCGACCAGCTCGAAGGGGTTCTGGAGACCATACGCGGCTGCACGGCGCACGCCTTCTTCTGCACGATCGGCGTCACGCCATCGACGCGCAGGCTGTCCGACGGCCGCGATGCGCATCTCATCATCGAAAGGGAGCAATGGTGGCGACAGGAGCTGCACGCGAATGTCTTCGAGACGGTGGTCACGCTGCCATCCAGCCGGAGCGGTGTCATCACGCTGCTGGCGATGTGATCAATATCGTCATGATGAAATGGGCCAGCACGGGGTGGGGACGTGTGCCGTATACCAGTGCCCATGTGAACAATCTCGTCGCAGGTATCGACCGCAACACCAATCTGAAAGTTCGCTACCACCTGATCACCGACGACCCCGAAGGCGTCGACGGCAGTGTCATCGTGCACCCGATCTGGAATGACGGCGTACGCGAGAAGGGGGGCTGCTATGTTCGGCTTGAGCTGTTTCACCCCCGGATGCGCGACATGATCGGTGAGCGCTTCTGTTCGATCGATCTCGACGCCGTGGTCATGGGCGACATGAACCCGATCCTCACCCGTCCGGAGGACTTCATCATCTGGAAGAACGGTTCGTCTTCGCTCTATTGCGGCTCGATGTTCATGATGAATGCAGGCTGCCGGTCGCAGGTTCGGGATTTCTTTGATCCGGACCGGCTGGTCAGACGGTCGAGTGGCAAGTTCAATCGCTCTGGCGGCGTGCATTGGTACGATCCGGCCGTGCGCAAGGCCGGTCACATTCTGGGCTCCGATCAGGCCGTGATCGCTCATGTGCTCGGCCCCGGCGAGGCCACATGGACCAGCCGGGACGGTGTGATGAGCTTCAAGAATGATATTTTGAGACATCGTGCCATGATCTTCGATGCGCGGATCGTCTTCTTTCATGGCAAGGAGGACCCGAGCCAGAAGCACTTACAAGACAAATATTCATGGATTCAAGAGAACTGGGAAAAGCATGACGATATTGAGAGCAAAAGAGAAAGACCTTAAGCTGTGGTCTTCAGCCCATGCGCGGGCTCGATACGATTACGATGCCGATGAATACCTTCTTGACGAGATGTTGAATGATGAGTTCTTCGGCGGCTGTCATGCCATCTTGAAGAACGGTGATTATATCACGATCACCGACGCCGAAGATCAGGTTATCATTGTCCGGGTCGACTTCATCGACAAGAAAGCTCTCACGGTTGGCCTCTCGAAGATGGAGCGTTTGCACGCACTTCCAGTCGTGAAGCCACGCGAGGACGTTGTCAATGATCCGGGCCTTGCCCATCGGTGGCGGACGTCCCGCGGCGGTGGACATTCCATAATCACAGCCAAGGGCGAGCTGGTCGGCATTCAATATGCCTCGAAAGACGACGCGGAGCGCGCCATCGCCATCATGTACGAAAACGCAAAGTTCATACCCGCGCCCGCACACATGCCGACGCGACAATTCGCGAAGAATATCAAGATCTTCGACTTCGATACGGAGTGACGTCATATGTCCTATACCCAGACGCTGATCGGAAATCTGGCCATGGGCCACCTTGGCGATCGGGAGATCAGCGATATTAATGATTCGCAGGACCTGGATGCCATTGTCCTGAAGCGCTACTATGCCCATGCCGTGCGGCGGACTTACGAGTCGCATGACTGGATCTGGGCGCGGCAGAACTATCAGCTTCAGCGGCGATCGGAAACCCCGGTCACGCGATATGCCTACGCTTATGCAAAGCCGCCTCATTACAGGCGGCTTTGCAATGTGTCGGAATATTCCGACATGCGCGCGACCATCGACGAATTTCAAAATGCCGATGGCGACATCCAGACGGATGCGGAAACTGTCTTCATGGAATATGTGTCGGGAGAATGGTCAGAGGGCATCTGGCCTGCCTATTTCGCCGATTGCGTCGGCGTCCAGCTCGCCATTCATGCCGTGATGCAGCTTACCCACGCCAAGGACGTCAAGGCGGATCTGATGCGGATGTTCAAGCGGGAGACCTTGCCCGAGGCCCGCTCGGTCGACAGTCAGGGTCAGCCATCAAGGCGTCGCATCATCCGCTCACCGTGGAACGAGGCCCGAATGAGCGGTCGTGGATCGAATTTGCGTCGGAATGCCTGACACATTCAGGGCAGAGATCGTAGCTGTCCCAGCTCAATCTTGAAGAGACCATCCAACCCTTCGCTCTGGCTTCGTCGGCTAGCATTGCTTGTTCGCCCCACCTGTATCCATAAAAGCGATAAATCCCTTTGTGATCCGGATAGTCACCGTCGAATGTTGATTTGCATTCATTGCATTGAATATATATCCCGCTCATAGGTTATCTCCATGGCCAATCTTAACGCCTATATCCAGACATTTGCGGGCGGTGAATTTGGCGATGCCATGTCCGCCCGCGTCGACATCGAGAGCTATCAGGCTGCTTGCGAGTTGTCCGAGAATTGGTGGCCGCGTGCGCAGGGGCCGATGTTCCGGCGTCCGCCTTTGCAGTACATCGATTCCTTCGAGAATTCAGCTCTGAAAGGCATCCTCAAGCGCTTCGAGTTCGATGTTGGTCAGAACTATATGCTGATCGTGGTCGAAAACAAGATCTCGTTCTATCTGAACGACGGGGCGCTCGACTTCCCCACCGTGACGGCCTCGATCTCGAATGGCAATTTCAGCAATTTCACCGGCTGGACCGACAATTCCGAGACCGGAAGTTCGGCCGGGGCCACCGGTGGTCAGATGTTCCTGACCTCGAATGGCGCAGGTGCCGCACGGGCGCGCACGACCTTCACGGTCAATGAGGACGACACGGTTCACGTCTTGCGGTTCATGGTCTCCAACGGCCCTGTCGATCTGCGCATCGGTACGGCCGCTGGAACCGGGGGTCTGGCGACAGCCACAGGGCTGGCTCGCGGCCTGCATCAGATCGAGTTTCTCCCAACTTCGACCGGAACGCATCACATCGAGATCTCTCACGCTGCCAATGCATCGACAAAGACCGTCGACGATCTGGCCATCGTCACTGCGGAAAGTCTCTACACGATCAGCTCGCCATGGACCGAGGAAGATCTGAGGGGGGTCTCGACGGCACAGGATGGCGATCGGCTTTATATGTTCCATCGGGACTATGCCCCTCGCGTTCTGGAACGGCGCGGACATAGATCGTGGTCGATGATCTATTTTGAGCCCGATGATGGGCCGCTGGAGTTCGGCGACCCGACAATTCAGATGACCCCCAGCGTCAGATCCGGCAACGGAACGATGACCTCCGAGGTGAATTATTTTTCCGCGGATGATGTCAGGCGCTTGTTGCGGGTCACGCATTCGGGTCAGTTCATTGAGGCCACGGTGATCGATGATTCGGTCTACACCGACGCGATCAAGGTGGCCGGGATCGGCATCGATCGAATTTTCGACGTTACCATTACAGGGACATTTTCTGGAACCATTACGCTCCAGCGTTCCGTCACCAATCAGAACGATTTTTCCGACGTCATCACCTTCACGGCCGCCAGCAGCGAAACCTACAATGACAGTTACAGCGCCTCTCAGGACAGCGGCAACAAGGCCGGATCATCAGATGCTGTCTATGATGTGACCTCGGAAGACGATGCGGCCAATTATGGCCGTCTCGACAACACCACGGTCTATTACCGGCTGGTGGTCAAGCCCGGTGACTGGACGTCCGGAAGCGCCACGCTTCAGATCTCGACGGAGGGCGGATCACAATCCGGGATTGCCCGGATCACCGAATTCACCAATGCCACAACGGTCTCGATCGAGGTCCTTGAGCCATTTTCGCAGGCAGGCGCATCCGACATTTGGGATATTTCACCATGGAGTGCAGAGTTCGAATATCCCGACATCGTCGCCTTTGCCAATGGCCGTTTATGGACGGCGCGGCGCAGGCAGCTCTGGGCCTCTGTCCCTGATGACTATTTCTCCTTCGAGCAGGGCACCGAGGCCGACAACGCCATTGCCATAACCTTGCGCTCCAAGAGCGCGGAAGGTGTACGCTGGATGCGCGAGCTGGATTTCCTGTGCCTTGGCACGCGCAATGAAGAGTATGTGATCCGCTCGACCTCGCCCAATGAGCCGATCGGCCCGTCAACCACGGAGCCATCCCTGCAAGGAGAGGAAGGCGCGGCGACCATCGAGGCGGAGGTCGGCGGCGAATCGATCCTTTATGTGCATCGCAATGGTCGCCGGGTCATGCAGTTCACGCACAACTCGCGCGCTCTGTCGCCGGACAGCTTCATCTCCGTCGATCTGACGCGCCTCAATCCGGACATTTGCGAAGACGGCATCATCAACATGGTGGTCCAGCAGGAGCCGGAACGACGAATTTTCGTGGTCCTGAAAAACGGTCTGGTCAAGACGGCGCTATTCCGCCGCGAAGAAGAGATCGTCTGTTGGACCACCATGCGCACTGATGGGGTCATCGAGGATGTGGCCGTGCTGCGCGAGTCCGATGAAGATGCGGTTTACTTTATCGTCAGGCGCAATATTGACGGCACATTCGTTCGTATGCTTGAGCGGATGCGCTCCGAAGTGATCCTGAATGATGAGGATCTGGTCCACCTCGATTCCATGCTGGAGACCGATATTTCCCGGCCGGATGGGGCGATCACGCCATCGTCCATCAGCATCGGTGCCGTCACGGTGACGTCGCCGGATGATGTGTTTTCCATGTCTGATGAGGGCAATGTCCTCTGGGTCGATGGCGGCCGGATCACGATCGACACCTACAACAGCGCCACCTCGATCACCGGCACGATTGTCTATCCGCTGCTCGGCAAGACCAATTCCATGACCGGGGCGCGCGAGGCGCGCGCGATCGCGCCGGGGCGCTGGGGGATTGCAACGGCGGTTACATCCGTCACCGGACTTGATCATCTGGAGGGCATGACCGTGCAGATCTGGGCCGATCTGACCTATCAGGGCACCGCGGTCGTCTCTTCCGGCGAGGTCGCTCTGCCAAGCGGTGTGTCAGCCTCACGGATCTTTGTCGGTCTGTCGTTCGAATCGCTCTGGGTCAGTCTGAAGCTGGCTTATGGCGGACAAAAGGGAACGGCCGTCACCCAGAAGAAGCGGGTCAATACCATGGGGCTGTTGATCTCCCGGTCGGCCGATACGCTCTTCATGGGCGATAAGTTCGGCAAGCTGGAACCGCTGGTCAAGCAGTCCGCCCCCAGCTTCATCGGCAATTCGCCGCGGCTTTACACCGGAGAGGCTCATGTTCCGTTCAACGGCCGGTTCGAAGACGACCCCCGGATCATTATCGCGACGGGCAATTGCGGACCCGCAACCATCAAGGCCCTTATCCCCAATATCCAGACCAACGAACGCTGAGGGATCGCCGCGGATCATTCAGATCGAACCGTGGCATTTTACCTATTTTCTACCCAAGGAAGAAGCGGAGAAGCTCAACGGCCGGGCGCTCGGGCGCACGCTGGTTGCCGCGGACGGCACGCCGCTGGGGTTCGGCGGCTGCTATTTCGATGAGAATGCCGACGGGCAGTGTGTCGCCATCGCCTTCTTCTATGGCGGGCCGAACGGCTATTTCATGCGCAAATATATGTCGCTGGCGTTCCGGGCCTTCGCTGAATCGGTCGAGATCATCTACGGCATGGGGATCGGCACTATCTACGCGGCCGCCGACCGGAAGGTCGAGGGGTCGGAGAGGTTCATCAGATGGTGTGGCGGGGAACTGGCGGTCATCGACAACCAAGATCCTGACAACCCGATCTATCTCATAAAACTGGAAAATTCGCCGCTGTTGAGACGCTCCAAAGCCCGGACTCTAACCATCTGAGTTACTTTGAGCCCTTAGCTCGCAGGGTGGAATCGAACCACCGACCGCCGACCTTTGAAGCGCCCTCCATTTTCATAACAAGGATTAGTGCCCATGGCAATGGCAGCAATGGCCATCTCGGCCGTGGCCGGTCTTGCTGGCTCGGTCATGCAGGCATCCGCCCTGAATGCACAGGCTGAAGCTCAAGAAAAGATCGCCCAGTTCAACGCGCATCAGAAAAATATTGAGGCCAACCGGCGTCAGGCCGAAGGCGTTCTTCAGGGGCAGCTTGAAGAGCGGGAAGCCCAATCCCTTGCCGGGCGCGCTCGCGCAGCTTTTGCGCAGATCGGTGTCGATACCAGCAGCGGATCACCCCTGTTGCTGGAGCAGGACATCATCAAGGAAGGCAAATTCCGCTCCGGAATTGCCGTTGCCTCCGCGCGCAATGAGGGCCGGTCCCTGAAGGAATCCGGCAAGGCCGATGTCTATGAAGGCAAGGTCCGTGCGGCTGCATCGCGCAGTCAGGCGAGAGCCTCGCTTCTCGGTGGCATCGGCAATGCCTTCGGCACCATCGGCAAAATGAACTTTGGATAACACCCATGCCCAACATTCCGACCCGGCAAGATCTTGGGCGAGTTCGCGTTCAAGGCAGCGCTCCGCCTCCTGAAATCAATCCGATGGTGGCCTACGACATCGGCCGCGCGGGAGCGGCGTGGAAACGCGCTCTTGAAGAGGTCGGAAGCGCATTCGCCAAGCTTGGCGAAAAGGAGCAGGCTGTCGAGGACCAGCGCTGGCTGTCCGAACGTAAGCTCGCCGTGCTTGAGGCAGATGATGCGATCCGGCGCGAAACCGCACTGAATGCCGAGCCTAATGGCGCTGGCTACGAGGCCGCGCCGGTTGAACTGTTCAAGAAGATCGAGGAGGAGGCAAGCACCCCCGGTGGGTCTGAAGCGGCCCGGCTGAACTTCGAGACATGGAGCGCCGAGCGCGGCTTCGAGACCGGCCGCTGGGCGTCGAATACGGCCCAGACCCAGCTTCGCGATTACACCGCTGGCAAGCTCGACAAATCGCTTGAGACTTACACGAATCTGACCACCTCGCGCCCAGAAAATGCAGGCGAGTATTTCACCGCCTATGAAGAGGAGGTGCGCTCCGTCATCGGCACGGCGATCACCAAGGCGGAAGGCGAGGCGCGCATCGCGCAGGCCCGCGAAGGCATTCTCAAGACCTCGACCATCTCCAAGGCGATCAACGATCCCTCATCGCTGGCCAAGGCCATCGGCGCGATCGACGGTGCAGGCGGGCAGACCGATCCCGAAATCAATACCGAATTGCGCGGCTTCGATGCGCAGCAGCGCGCCTTGGCTGGAAAGGGGCGCGTCGCCAGCACCATGGCCCGTGTGTCTGTCCGCCTTGAAACCGGCAGTTTTAATCCGCTGCGTGGTATCCGGCAGGTCGCCAAGGATGCGGGCGGCACTAAATCCTATGGCAATTTCGGGCTCAATTCAGGAGGCGGGGCTTCATCGAGCGCTGCACAGTTTCAGCGCAAATACGGCGATCAATTCGGACTGACGGCCAAGCCCGGCACTGCGGCGTTCGATCGGCAATGGCGCAATGCGGCGGGCGCGGCCCCGGTTGAGCTGCATGCGGCCG
>Ga0102947_1000002_pt1 | contig 88566 bp, 79 predicted proteins | sample SalPon2A_A_D2_MG_FD_78210 | JGI IMG/M metagenome (GOLD analysis project Ga0102947, IMG submission 78210) | Soil microbial communities from South San Francisco under conditions of wetland restoration - Salt Pond MetaG R2A_A_D2_MG | ecosystem: Environmental > Terrestrial > Soil > Wetlands | place... | reverse complement strand
TGGAAATCCTGGATTTTTATTGCAAAGATATGAGAATGGTTCTGTTGAAGCAACATCACTATTCATTGATGATGACACTGGTGACATTGAGATTGAAGCAAATTTAGACTTAACAAGTTCATCTCCAACGCTGACAGTTGGCGACGGAAGTGGTTCTCCTATTCTTTATTTGGATGGTGGCGAAGATGGAAGCAACGATCCGATTATTCGATTTGCCACTACTGGATCCCACCAATGGTCAATTCAACAGGACGAAAGTGCAGGTAGTAATCTTCGGGTACTGAGATATATTAACGGTTCATTCCAAGCGACTACGTTGGACATTGATCGATCTGGAAATATAACAATGGAGGCGGATCTTACACTGGATAGTGATTCACCAACATTAACAGTTGGCAATGGAACTGGTGGGGTACCCCGAATTGCTTTTGACAAGCCTAACGGAGATGTCGCACGTTGGGATTTTATGGACAATGGTGTCGTGCGTTGGAGAATTCAACACCACACGAATGAAGATTTAATTTGGAATAGGCTCAATAGCGCAGGGGGAGATCAACACACGTTCATGACGATGGATGTGGACGACGGGACGATGCGGTTAGAGGCGGACTTATCTCTGACGTCATCGGCTCCGACACTGACGGTAGGAGATGGAACAGGGGCGGTTGAGGTTGTACTTGATTCATCATCTGACAATGCTGACATAAGGTTTAGAGAGGGGGGAACAGAGTTTTGGTCATTAGCTAAGAAAACGTCTGGTGGTTCTCCTGGGTTTGTAATAGAAAGATATGACAATGGAGTTTTTGAGGCTGATTCTTTATTTATAGCAGAAAGTGATGGTGACATAAACATTGAAGCTAACTTGTCTTTGACGTCTTCTTCTCCTATATTGACAGTGGGTAATGGAAGTGATGGTTCTCCAGAAGTCGCTCTTGATCAGGTTGCTAATGCATCAGGCTCATTTACGTTTGGTTCTGCTGGTAGCACTCCAGCTTTACGAGGAGGGGTGGGAGAACCTTCAGACGATGCTGGAAATGATGGTGATTTTTATTTTCGTGCTGATGGTTCTTTTGGGAATGGAGCAATGTATATGAAACTTTCAGGAAGTTGGACTAGTTTAGTAACATAATAACTAACATTTTTACAAAAAACAATAGTTATGTTAAACTATTTATGAGGTTATTTAATATGCTTAAATTAGAGCTAACAGACGAGCAAGCACAAGTTCTTTTAGAAATTCTTGATGAATATGTTAAAAAAACAGGATTGAACGGAGCTCAAAATGCACTTTTTTTCCAGAAAAAGGTAGTGGAAGCAGTTTCGGTCAGAAACAATGAAAGAGAAAAACAAAACAATAAAGAAGACTCAATTTAATGTTTTTAGCTAATTAGCTTTAAATGTCTGGAATTCTTGAAAAGAAATCTCGTATATTAGATACGATTATTACCCAAGAAGGGAGGAAGAAACTTTCTACTGGAGGTTTAAATATAAGTTTTGTTGCTTTTTCTGATTCAAAAACTTTTTACAAGTCTGACCTTAGTGGATCGGCAGATGCTCAGTCTAGAGTTTATTTAGAGGCAGCGAATTTACCACAAGATCAAATTACTTTTGAGTCAGATGATTCGGGGAAATTGTCAGTATTTAAGGGGGGAAATTTAGGAGTTTTAGGGGGAAAGGTTTTATCTGGTAGTAATGTAAAGTATTTGACTTATGTCACAGGAAGTGACTTTTCAACTTTGGCATCAACAGTTTTATCCTCTTCTTTAGATAGTTTTGACAAATTAAGAGTAATTGGTTCATCGGATCCATTTTTAGATGATGAAAAATTTAGATTGAGTCATAATGTAGTGAATTTTTCAGCAACCAATAATTCTCCAATATCACCTGACAGACCAAAAAAAGTGTCAATAGATGATACAGAAAGTCTGTTTCAGGACAATAGATTGTCACATTTGCCAAATTTTAAATTTTTGCCACCAGTAAATAAGCCAACCATTGAAGAGCCAAACGGCTCTTCTTTGGGGAATTATTTACCAATTGGACAAAGAGAAATATTAACATTTGAAGAATTATTGAGTGAGTTACCTGATACGAAGGAAGTAATTGAGTTTTCATTGACGTCAAGAGAAAATAATGTTGCTGCTCAATTTTTTGAAATAATGCCTAATGAAATTAAAAAATTAGAAGTAATTGATTTTGGTAGTTTTTTGTCAAACGATCCTATTTTTCCAGAAAAAAGAGTATTTTTTGTTGGGAAATTATTTACTGACAATTATGGTAGTCATACATTTGTAAATGTTTTTACCCTTATTTTTTCTTAGTTCCTAACTATTATTATATAATATAAATTAATGCCAAGAATTTCAACAGATCTATCTTTAAAAAGTCTTTCTATAAACGAAGACAGTTTTGCTACTTTGGTTGACGTACAAGACAATAAGTTTGTTTATGATATATCATATGTAATAAACTCGGAAGATGTTGTTTCAAGGGGATTGAAGGGGGTTAAGGTATCAATTTTGTCAGAAATTCCTGATCCAGAACCAACAATTTTTACAACAGTACCTAGAAATTCGCCAAGATCTTCGGTTCCACCAAGGAATTTAAGGCTTTCATCGGGGGTAAGTTCAGGAGCTGGAGAAATTTCGTCTAAGTCATTATCTCTTGGGGCATCATCATCAAAGACAATCAAGGCAAATACAATTATTGACAATATTTTGCTTAGTTCTTCTGATTTAAAGAACCAGAAAGAAAATAATAAAAAAAAGATTATAAAATCTCATTTTAGTGATCCTACAGCGAATTTAGACAATAGTGTATCGTTTAAAGCAAATTCGAATAAAAGCAGAACATTTTCTTCTAATTTGTCTTTTTCATCTTCAAGAACTAGAAGTTCAATAAAATTGAAATTGGTTCAACCAAATTTAAGAAATTTTTCATCAAGAACAGCAACTCCAGTATTTCAAACAAATTCTTTGAAGTTGTCTTCATTGTCCAATTCTAAAAAAACAACTTCAAAGCTATCTTTATCTTTAATCTCAAAAGGGGTTGATCCTACACAGGGATTAACGTCTAATTTTGTAAGAAACACTTTCAGATCTGTTTCTGGAATGACTAATCCTTCTTCCTCGAGAAGAAGGTCTGGATTAAAATTAGGAACTAAAGACAAAACTTCTGGACCTAGATCTTTATCAAGTTCAAGAAAAAAGAAAAAGAAAAATAAATTAAAAATTGGGTCTGGAAAGAAGGTGTCTCCAGACGAACTATCTCATTTACAAGAGTTAATTTTAGACAGTCCTGAAGTTAGAGATAGTGAAGATTTAGAATTAAACTCATTTGTTCCAATTGTAGTAAGAGAACAAGAGCCCAACACTGAAACAATAACAACATTTATTATTCCTGACAACCTTATTGAGGGTGATAATTTTTATGTAAAATTTGAACTTTTTGACTTGAATGATGTGATTGTTGAACAATCTATTAAAAGAGTTCAGCATAGTAAAATTATAAAAATATTTTTTACTCCAAATTTTCCTCCCGAAGTTAGGTTGGTTGATTTTAGAAAAATTGGAGCAAATTCACTTGAAATTAGACAAATTGATCCAGTTGCAACATCAATTAGGATTTACAGGAAAAGAATAAGTCCTGATTCACAAGTAAGAAAAGCAAATTATGAATTTGTACAAGAAATAGATCTTGAAGAATCAGATGGCACCATTAATTTTATTGACGTTGTTAATAATGGAACAACTATAATATATAGAGTAATACCAATTGGTCCAAATGATCAGGTTGGGTCTATATTTTCAAACATAGTAGCTGTACCTGCACCTTTTAAGGGAAGTAAAAAAAATAAAAAACATCTTTTTTCTGTTGTCGTAGCCCAACCATCATTATCAGGAATAGATGTTAGGGTGTCTAATGTTTCATCTGAGGTATCATTTCTAAAGGTTTTCAGAAAAGATCTAACATTACACGAAAAACAGTTTACAACAATATCTCATAAGATTTCGGGAAACAAGATTATTAAAGTGGGAGAAAATAGTCCAAGTGAAATTTTTGTTGATACCGAAGTTAAATTCGGGCACATATATGAATATTGTGCGGTATTTATTTTTCCTGACGGAAAGGAAGAGATATCTACCGGGTGTGACACTATTGAATATATTCCATTTTCTGAAGGTTTAGTAAAAATTGTGACATCGGAACCTGAAATAATAAATTCGTTTAGTTCTGTTGATGTTCAATTTGACATAGAGTCAATAATAGAAGAGTCAAATCTTGATCGTGTAAAAAAGGCATTAGAGAGACAGGGGCTTTTGTCTTTGTTTGAAACTTCATTAGAGAAGGAAAGAGGTAAACTGCAAAGTTTAATTTCTCACAAGATAAAAAGAATAAACCTTACTACAGGAGCAATTGAGCATTTTCCTACATTTTCTGAAAAAAGGTTTTCGGATGAATTTTTGAGGGAAAGGGGAAATGTTTCTCCGCTTGAGTCAGGAAATAGTTATTTATATTTTATTTCTACTTTACTAAGAGTTCCTGAAACAATGTTTGAAGATGTTGAAAAAGAAGTTACGGACTCTAGAGGAAGGACATACACATTTAAGCCAAATAGATTTTTGCATCCTTTGATTTTATCTACTGGGGCAATAGTAAACACAAATTCTATATTGCGAAATCATTCAAAAGACGAATTTGGATTTGGAAACATTGGGAATATACACGAGGTATCTGTTTCATTAGAGTCTCTTTTCCCAGAAATATCTAATGCAAAAGTTAAAAATATAGGAGGGAAAAAAAATGTGGTCACATGGAATGTGCGTGGTGACAAGAATTTAATTGACCATTTTATTATTATACAAAGAAGAATGAGAATGGAAGAAATTGTTGGGACGGTTCATCCAATAACAGATTCAAATTTATTAGAATTTATAGATTTATTGGAAGAAGACGAAATTGGAGAAATGGATTACAGAATAGTTCCAGTATATAATAACTATAAACATGGTTCTGAATCTAAAACTAATAAGGTAATTGTATAGATGGCAACAGGATTAAAATTAGGTGGTAGTACTATAAAGATTGGCAACATAAGTGTCCAACCGGTTGAAACAAAAGAGTCAGAACTTAAACTTTCTGCCACAAAACAACCCATAACATTAGCTTTGGCTGGTGGGCAATTATCTTCTACCACAACAGCCCCTAAAAAAACGGGATTGCCCCCATTGGACATTACCTATGGTGTTGGGTTTACTCCACCATTACAACCGATAAATCCACGAAGAAGGGTTGATAGACCGAAATTAAAGCTTGCAAGTAGTACAAACAATAACTATAAACCAGTTCAGTTGGCTGGAATTAGCAACCAAAGACCTGAATTAATTTTTATGGTTGATTATAAGCCAATATATGAAAAAAATTCAACAGAACTAACCTCAGAGGGCAAATTTTTAGATGTCTTAATGTCTGCTAGAGATTTAAGAAATGAAGAATTGGTAAATCTAATAAAACAACTTAGCGAAAGTGAATCAACTATAGGAATAGTTGAAAAAATAAGAAAAAACTGGAACAAACAAATGGATTTGGCTATAGAAGAAGTTGAGTTTTTGAGATCTGTTGTTTCTGTTATAAAGTCAAGTAAAGATTCATTGGACATTAGGAAATTTTTTGGTTCTGATGTAGCAAGAGGGATTAGGACTTATAAAAGTTATTTTACTAACGAACTTCAATTCACTGAAAATGGGTTTAAAAACTTTTCAAATACAAAATTATTTCTTCAATTAATTTTTGATTTAAAGATTGCTTCTTCACAATATTCTCCAATGTTATTTGATGCTACAGATAGTGATAGAAATGGCGACAGGGACCCAATTGAGCTAGACAAGACCGTTAATTTAAATGATGGAAAATTTTCTTTCAATATTGGAAATTTTCAATCCTCAAACTCAGACATAATTCATATGTCAAACCAAGCAGAACATGAAACATTAATAAGGTCTCTTCCGACTAATTTTGAAGATAAAATAAAATTATTAACAATAACACTTTCAAAAGAAATAAGGGTTTCAAATGGGTTGGGAGCAACAGAGTCTCAAACATATCTTTCTCAATTTGGGGCTAACAATACAGGAAATCCATTTGAAAATATAATGGGAGAGCCTGGGGAAAAAATTACAGACATTCCTCTTGGAGAATCATCGATTTCTTCTATTGGGCGGTTTGTTGGAAATGATAATGTTGTTGTTTTACCGTTTGAAAAATATTTCTTAACTGATGAAAATGGAAGAACATATGTTCCTGGGAACACTTATTTGATAGATCCAATTCTTGAAAATGAGCCCCGTTTTGATCTTGGAAAAATTAGAGAATTTAAAAGAAGTTTTGAAAATAAGATTGAGGGTACAACGAGCTTATTTAATACTCTTTTAAAAATAAACAAAATAGAAAACGATCCTTCTTTTTCGGAATCTTTGTTAATTCATGTTTTGGAAGATATATCAAACATTTTAGATAGAGCAACAGAAGAGGAAAAAATAACTCGAGACTATATTATGTTAGCTATTATTTCGATGGTTAGTACCAATGCAAGACTTAAGTCAATGTTATTTCAGTATATCGTTCTTCTTGGATTGTCTGATGAAGTTCGCGGAAGTGCTTTTGAAAGAATGTCAAGATTTGAGTTTGACGATTTAACTGATTTTACCGAAGTTAGGCAAAGACCAGAATCTTCCAAGAACCCTAAAGAGATAAAGGTAACTGAAAAAACTGCTGTAGCATCTGAAGCTAGAACTTTGGCGTTTGAAATGAGTAGAGTGATATTAAGTGAAATAAAGACCTATTCTGGGCTTTCGTTAGATAGTAATATTGAAAAAGAAAATTTTTCTGTTGAATCAATAGCGGATACACTTACAAGCGTTGAGTCAAATTATGCTCTCGTTAGAATAATTGAGTTTATAAATTTTGTTGATGATTTAATTGATAGAAAAGGAATAGTAAATGATTCTACTGGAAGAAGTAAGTTTAATTTATTTAGCGTTTCAACTAGATCAGTAATGGCATTTGAATTATATATTTCTTTATTGTCCAGATTTTCTCATACGTTCTTTTCACAAAAAATAAGAAGAAAAACTGGTACATCTGGATTCTCTCATGAGGTCCAAGTTTCTTCTAATAGAACAAACATTCTATTAAGGTCTAAAGGAATAGGAGACGTAATAAAGAATTTTGGGAAAACAACTAGAAACCCTCAAAGGGGACCTAAATTAAGGCTTGGAAGTTCTCCTGTAAATTTGAGTGGTTTAAACAAACTAGAGCTAAAAGTTGACAATTCTGCATTGTCAAGTAAGCAGGAAAGACTTTTATCTAATACAAAAAAATCAATGGGAGAAGCTATTAGAAAGCTAAAGGCTGAAGATGATTTCCTTCGGGATGGTATTAGTTTATTAAAAAGAACGTTTGATCGAATTGATCGGTCTGTAGAAAGATTAGAGGAATTTTTTGGAAGAAATAGTCCAAATAGAAAAAAAATAGATGAATTAGAAAATCAAGTTGATTCAAATGACAAATTTGCCGTTTTAGATGATGCTCAAGTTAATTTGTCAAGAGCATTATTGTCTGAGACATTGGTTGATAATGTTGTTTCTGGTGGTCGTCAAAAAACTCCAATTGAACAAAAAAGAAAGGTGTCACAAGGAACAAAAAGCATGTGGAGACCTTTCTTGGATGATTCGGACATTTCAAAGAAGGCTAGAGAATCATTATTTGAATTTCTAAATGATCAAAAATTGTCAGGAGAAAATTCAACTGATATAAAAATATTAACAGTTGGAATACCAACTGGATTTATGGAAAATCTTAGAAGAAGAGTTGAGGTTTCTGAAGTTGAAGATATTAATATTTCTCAACAACAAATAGATGTAGTTTCAGTTAATGTTTATAGAAAAAATTTAGAATATGAAGATATTGTTTTTAAGCCAAAAAGATATATATTTGAAATGTCAAGATTTATGTCAAGACAAAGGGTTTCTTCTGCCAATGGGGATATATTGTTGCAGCCACATTTAGTTCAAAAGAATTTTTCTAATGAAACTTTGGCATTTGTAAACTCTGGTGACCTAATAAATGATAAAAGTTATGACTTTTTATCTGGTCCTGAAAAAAGAGAAATGTTAGATAATCATATGTTTGATTACCTTTTGGGACTTTATATAAAAATATTTACTGGACTATCAACTTCTGAAGAAGAATATTTAATAAATGATGAGATTAGACAAAATCCCATTGATGAAGAGTCAAAGAATTTATTTGTTGACTTATTGTTAGGACATATTGGAGAATTAGCAGGAAAAACCTTGACGTTACAGGATCTAGCAAATTCAAGTAGCCAAATAAAAAATCTTTTGGATAAATTGGAGAATATATCTGTAACACAATCGTCATTACAAGAAATAAACAATGTTCTTATTGAAGACGTTCCTGAGTCGGTCTCTATTGAAATGACTGAAAATCTAATAAACTTAATGAAGTTATTTGGACCGAATTCTTTTTTATCTGGTCCATCCGCAAAAAGAAATCAAATAACTTCTCCCAAATTATTTGAAAGAATTTTTAATATAATTGTTGACCCTTCTGATTTTGAAGTAGATACAGTAAAGACTAATTGGTCATTTACAGAACTTACAGAAAAGCTCAATTCAAAAGAATTTATATCGTTAACAGACGAAAATGGTGACTCTATTATTAAGATGTCCCCAAAATCAACACAAGATAGCTCTGTTATTATGGACGAATATTTTGTTACGGTTAGTACAGTTGGGGGACACGTAATATGACAGAATCATATCCATCAAGACCAGTTATTAATGTTGACGTTCCTGAAGTTAAGGTTTTTAGTGCCAAATTTATTTACAATTATTTCACTAAAGACGAAAGGGTAAACGATAGTGGGGAGATTGACCCAAAAATATTAGAAAATAATGTAGGAAATTTTGATCAAAAATTTATAGATGTATTTGACAGTAAAATACCTAGATTTGTTCAAATTAATTTTAATCCAGTAACAATAACAAATCCTATTAAGTCTAAAGACTTAACCACTGGACACCAATTGTCTTTGGGTGCAAGACCAAAAGACAACATTTCAATAAAAGACAATTTAAAAAGTGTACATTCAGAGAGACAGTTTACTAATGAAGCATTTACTGCCATAGGGTTTCAGGATACGGGAATTGACGGAAAGTTGTTTTTATTAACGTCTGGCTCAATGGCAAGGAAAATAAATTCAAACAACGAAAGGATTAAAAGACAAATTGATAATGAGACATCTGAGTTAATTGATGAATATAATAATGATAAAATTTCTTTGGCTGATGCAGTTAGATTTTTGAATGGAAATACAGATGATGCTGTTTCGGCAGAATTTATTTTTGATTCATTAAATGATTTGAGTAGATTAGGGGCTAAATTTATTGACAAGTCAAAAAAAGATGAATTAATAAATGCAAGATTTAAAGAAATAAAGAATGTTGACATTAAGTCAAAAATAAACAATAAAATTGTTGCTTCTGCACTGAAAACGATTACGAGTGATCCTTTGAGTATTTTTACTGATGAAGTCAGTGGTTTGTTAGCATCGGCAGAATCTTCTCAAAAACAATCTATTAGAGACTCAGAGCCTGATTCAATTGATAGCACGGAATATGATTTTACAGTTAGTTTTATTGGAAGAAGAAGGGTTTCTTCGTTATCTTTTGTTCCTAATCATAGGGTTATTGGTTATATAGTTGACAAATATGAAATTGCAAGTGATGGAAGATTTGTTGAACATGAACCAATTGTTGTGGAAAATGAATCTGCTAAATCTACAATAGATTTTAAGGTTTCGTATGGTTCCACATATTCGTATTCAATACGATCTGTTGTTGATACAGAAATATTGGTAAGTGATGAGACAGATGAAATTTATGCAGCGAGAATATTAATTTCTTCATCTCCTAGTCCCCGACAAATAGTTGAATGTGTTGAAAATGTTCCCCCTCCTCCACCATGTGATTTTGATGTTAGTTGGGATCATAATAATAAATCTGCAAGACTTTTATGGTCATTTCCCCTTAATTTGCAAAGGGACATAAAAAGATTTCAGGTATTCAGAAGATCTTCAATAAATGAACCATTTCAACTTATTAAAGAATATGATTTTGACAACAGTTTTGTTAAAACACATGGATTAGAAACCCCAAGTGCAAATTTGGTAGAAAGATTGTCAAGTCCAAAGACATTTTATTTAGATAATGAACTGAATAGGGACGGAAATAAATTTATATATTCTGTTTGTTCAATAGATGCTCATGGGTTGACATCAAATTATTCTACTCAATTTGAGGTACAGTTTGATAGATTTAAAAATAATATAAAAAAGAAATTGATATCATCTTCAGGTGCTCCAAAGTCATACCCAAATATGTTTTTAGATGGAGATACATTTGTTGACGTTATCAAGGATTCTGGACATACAAGAATGTCTATTTATTTTGATCCGGAATATTATTCCATTACCAATAGCGAAACGGTTGTTAGGAATAGTATAGGTGATAGAGGAATCCCTCGCAGAAGGGAAAATTTGAATTTGTTAGCAACTAATCAAAATGGCGGTTCATATAAAATGCAATTTATTAACACCGATTTACAACAAAGTGCAATTCTTGATATAATTGTTGATGATCGTTCAGATGAAGGAAACAGAATTGAAGAAAGAAGATTGGGGGGAATAATAAGAAAACCGAGACAAGTACCTATTTTAACTAAGGAAAAGTCTTCTGGATTAATTAAGCCAACTAATTTGAAGATTGGATCGGCTGAGAAACCTTCCAGAACTATAAACTCTTCTTGGAATTTGAAGTTGGGTTCAAGCTAATTATTGGATGAACATTATATGTCTGAAATAAATGATCACAAATTTGGCATTAGTGCTATTTATAAGTTAGTAGATGATATAACTTTATTGAGGGTTATAAAATTATATAATAAAACGAGGGAAATCAATGGGTTATCTTGATAGCAGTACAAACAATATTATTTTAGATGCAGTCCTTACAAATGAGGGCAGAGCAGCATTGGCGAGAAATGATGGATCATTTTCAATTGTAAAATTTGCATTTGGAGACGATGATGTTGATTATGGAATCATAAAGGAATTTGGGCGAGTTGTAGGTAAAGAAAAAATTGAGAAGAATACTCCAGTATTTGAAGCATTAACTAATTCAAAATTTTCACAAAAACATAGGCTAATAACTGTTTCAAACCCAAATTTGATTAGACTCCCCAACTTTACCCTAACAGGAGAGGGTCTTGTTAGTTCAGTTTTGTCAATTGGAGCTAAAACTACAAAAACAAGAGAATTGACTGTATCTCAAGATATTCAGAACGAAGATGAAATTGATGTTGAGTTAAGGGATCAGGCATTTATAGTAAAGTTAGATAATAAGTTTTTACAAATTGCAAATACGTCTCCAGATAGTATTGATAATAATAGAAATGCTACATATCTCTTACTTAAGAATGCTGGGGAAAATTCGGTTGGTGGTTCAAAGGTAACATTTACATTACAAGTTAAGTCAATTTCTGATGCCGAATTTGATGTTTCTGGAATTACTAGTAACAAAAATAGAATTAGAACATTTGTTAGTGTAAGTGGAGTAAATTCAGGTGCACAAACCGAATTTGAAGTACAGATAAACAAAAATGACTAATATTAGGAGATGGTAGAAAGTGTCAACATATAAAGAATTATCAGCTAATGACTTTAAGTCTGCTACAGTATCGCTTGAACAAATTATTGATATAATACAAGAAGATATTAGTGGTTCTTCTTCAAGAAAATCATATCAACATTTTGTAACTGGTGGTATTGGACCTGGGGTTACGTCATCTTTGTGGCAAACAATTTATGATCAAGACTTTTCCTTACAAACAGCAAACCCTGTTTTTGATATGACAATAGGAGTTTATGTAAGCTCATCTGCTGTACAAGACAATAAAACAGGAGATGATTCATCAGGAAAAATTCTTTTTCCATCTCGAACATTAATGATGAGAGAAAAGGTTGACATATATGAACAATATGCCCAAACATTATTGGGTAGTAATGCTTCACAATTTAGAGCTCCATTTAATTCGTCAGATTCTTCTAACGACATTGATTATGCTTTATTTATGAATTTCAACAGGCTCTTCCATAGAGATAGCCTTAAAAGAGAAACGTTTGCCATGCAATGGTACCAGAGTGCTTCGGTATCTTCTGACGGAAGTAATGGCCGTCCGAACAACTTGGTTGTTACCTCAGAAAGGGGGCTAAAAATCTATACTGATGCCAATTCGGCTGCAAATAAAGAACAAACATTTGGTGGTAATGTAGGAAACCTTGTAGACTCTTCTGATACTTCAAGAAATGTTGGGTTGTTATTTTACGATCAAGGAATAGCTGTATTTGATTTAGAAAAGATTCTTAGTGGAAGTGAGCACGCTCATGGTGTTATTAGTGCAATGAGTAATGCCTCAACTGGTTCGGCCGGTGCACAACAGAACGCTTCTGCTGGTCAAACAATTATTGGCGGTGGAAACAATACACAGGCTAAATTTATTCCCGATCTTTTGGTTTCTGGTTCAATTGATGATATAGTAGACCATTTAGCTAGTGCAAGAATGAGTAGTGGGACGAATTCGGGAGTGGTATTTCAGAATCTTACAAATATTCATTCCTCATTAGTCTTTTGTAGAGCTGAAGCTGACGAATTCAATTATTCGTCTAATCCAACATATATTGATTCAAACAACAGAATTGTTGTTATTGACGAAGGTCAGGAAGAAAACCAACAATCTTTTACTATGATTAGTTCTTTAGGTTTATATGATGCAAATAATAGCTTGCTTGCTGTAGCTAAACTTTCACGTCCGGTGGAAAAGAACCCAGAGAAGGATATAACTCTTCGTATTCGCTTGGACTTTTAAAAAAATGTATTTATATCAATGCAAATATTGTAAAAAAAAATTTGAACATCATAAAAAAAATAAAAAATTTTGCTCTTTTAAGTGTTATTCTTCTTCAAGAGATAACTCATTGATATTAATCTGCAAGTTATGTGCTAAAGAGTTTAAAGTTTCTTATAGGTTTAGAGACCAGAAATTTTGTAATCAAAAATGTTTAGGAAAATATTTTAGCATTACTTATGACAATAAGATTAAATTATATTGTAAACAATGTAATAAAGATTTTAGAGTTATTAGAAGTAGAAAAAATAATGCTAAATTTTGTTCTTATAATTGTTTTATAAACAATGTAAGGGGAGATTTAGGTGAAATTATAGAGAGGCAGTGTGAATATTGTAAAATACTTTTTGAAGTAGAATTCGCAAAAAGAAAAAGAAGATTTTGTTCAAAATCATGTGCTAATTCGGGAGAAAACAATTATTGTTATGGTAAAACAGGAAAAGAACATCCATTATCTGGAATTTCTCCTTGGATTAAGGGGAAAACAGCTAAAACCGACCCTAAAGTTGCATCTCTTGGGAAAAAAATATCTAAGTTATTAAAAAAGAAATTTTCTACTGGAGAAAAGTCTCATCATGGTTCAAAAAACCCAAATTATGGAAAAACAAGAGATCAAAGGACACCAGAACAATTAGAAAATTATTCTAGGGCAGCATCAAAAAGAATTATGGAGGGAGTTTCTGGACTTAAAGTAAGGCATGAGACCGGATATTATACAAGCATTAAAACAGGATACACTATGTTTTATAGATCTTCTTATGAACTTAGGGTAATGAAAATTTTAGATTCTTGGACGGACGTTGTTTGTTATGATTATGAGCCATTTTCAATAAAATATTCAAATGGCAGAAGATATATTCCGGATTTTTTAGTAAAATTTAACAGTTCTAATAAAAAAACTCTACTTGAAGTCAAACCAAAATCTTTATTAGAAGACGAAACTAATAAACTTAAAATTTTAGCAGGATATAATTATTGCTATATTAATGAATTAGAGTTTGATGTGTGGACTGAATCTGAAATTAATAAACTGGAACAAAAATATATTATATAAATGTCTTTATTTAGAATTACACGAGATGATTTTGATTTTTTCACAATTGTTGCAAATCCCGAAAGAGTATTTTCGTCTGGAACTCTAGGGGTTGGCACTACAGGGTCTGTTTCATTATTTCCTCGTGGCTCTATGATTGAAAAGGAGGTTGCTCCACTTTCTACATTTAGCGGAACACGTTTAGATGACTCAACGAATATTGATGTTGACCTTAGGGCATTACAACATGCTGCAAGAACAAAGGGAGATATAAGCAGTGAGGCTCAGAAATATATTTCAACAATTGAGGCTTTGTCAACTTCTTCAAGAAAATCTCACACAAGAAATATTAATAGATTTGTTCCAAGTTTCACATATACTGACAATACAATAACAAAGCATCAAATAAGGAATGTATTGATGCCATATTATAGGGCGGTATATCCATCTGCTCATTGGGCTCACACAAATTATCACACTTTAAATTTCTTTACAGCATCAACCGTTCCATCAGATAGTGCAATAATTTATCCTAATGCTTCTGGTTCGTCTTCTGATCCGTATGATGTTTCAAAACAATTTACTTTTGACTTTTGGATTAATTGCAGATATACATCAGATGATGATGTGTCAGGATATAAAGCTGGCACTATTATGCATTTGTCTTCTTCATATGCTGTTTCTGTAGTTTCTGGTTCAAATGTTGATTCTCGTGGTAAGCCAGTAGGCTTTAGGCTTTTATTGCAATTAAGTCATTCAGCTGGCTATGCACCATCATCTGTTCTCACAGGAACGTCTCCACATGATTTATCATTTATGTCAAGTGATAATTCGTTAGAGTTTAATCGTTGGCATCATGTTACTATTAGATGGGGTCGGGTTATAAATAATGGAACTGGCTCTTTCGTAATTGACGGAGAAGAAAAGGGACGATTTGTAGTAACTGCTTCAGCAATAAATCATGTAGGTTCAGGAGACCCATCTGTTCTTATGTTGGGAAATTTTTATGTTGGAAGCAATACGGGAAATGGGGCTATGGCTGTATTTTTTGCCAATGATCCGGCGAAAAGAGATGGATTAACAACACTTACGTCGGTGTCTGGAATTGATGAACCAACCTCTTTAAATCTTACCCATCCTTTGAATGCCGAATTACATGACATTAAAATCTATGATAGATTTATAAATGATTCTGAAATCAGAGATGTTGGACCTCCACTTAGTGAGCGTGGATTAAAATTTTATGTTCCCCCATTTTTTACAAAAGAATCTCCCACAAGAAAATCTGTTGGTAATTTTGGTGGGGTTCTTCAAACACCGTTTTTTGCTATAGATTCGTCTACAGACGATTCGTTTAATGTTGATATGTCGTTTGGTGTTGGTGGGCATTATTTGAATAATGAAAATTTTGGAAGAGATTTTGTAACAGGAAATTATCCAAGATGGTTTAACTTGACCGGAAGTGAAATTTCAACAACTAGCGAAGTTTTAAGTGCAAATACTTTCTTATACAGGACTGGTTCTGTTATCAAAAGGAATCTTTCAATTCTTCCTTGTGATAATGGAAAATTTACCCCTAACTTTAGTTGGCTTATGAGTGGAACCAATACTGCTCAACCACAAATTCCTGGAACAGGAAGTTTATTAAGCAAATATGTTAATGATTTGGGTGTATTAGATTTAAGTTTGATATCGCTAAATAACCTAATAGCAACCTCAAGTCTTCGCAGGGCTATTTTTGACGAGACAGGGTCAATGGCTCAGCAAATAATGGGAGCCTCTCCTGAGAGGATTGGGGTTGCTCCAGCGGATGTTTTAACCATTTACCAAAGAACAAGAGACAACTCTTCTAATGAAGTTGTTTATTTTGATATGAGTAACCTTTTTTATGGAGAAAGAATTAATCCTGGATCAATAGAATTAACAGACTCTAATCTATCTGGTTCGTCAAATAAAGTTTCTATTAAACTTAAAGATGACGGAAGAGGAAATTTATATAGAGCAGATTCCTTGACAAAACACGCTAAATGGAATAGTGTAGGAAATATTTTTTATAATGAAGGTATTATGGTTATAAAAAGTCCTAATATTCCACTTTTTGGTGAAGATCAGTGGAAAATGAAAATAGAGGGTGAGCAAAGCATTCACACTATGAAAATAACAACAACAGCTCCAGCTGGACTTGTTAATAGCTCATCAAATCCATCGTATACAGAAGTTTCGGCATCAGTTAATGCTAATGACAAAAATTCTAAGTTTGTTTATATAACAGATATTTTATATTTAGACGATAATTTAAATGTTGTAATGAAAACAAATTTGAGTCAACCTGTAGTGAAAAGAACTGATGAAAAAATAACTTTTAAATCAAAGATGGATTGGTAATGATGATAAGGGAATTTATACGCTCTATTCTTGAAAAAGACAAAAGAAATAAAATAACAGAAGTATTTCCAAATTCTTTATATGAAGAAGAAGATATTTGGAATGGAGCGATGGATCTTGTTGAAGATGTTGGGATAAACTTAACAGCTGAAAAAGATTTAAAGTTTTTTATTACTAATGGTGAAGAGGTTATTGGTGCTGCTTTTACATTTTGTAATGAAAATTACTTTGGATTTACAATCGTAACAGATCCTGATTTTAATGATTTGAAAGAAGAGCTTATCATTGATTGTTTAGATGAATATGATATTTTTCTCAATAAGAATCCCAATTTAGCAATTCAATTAGATGATGAAAGATTAGCTAAGCAATTAATTGAAAATTATGGAATGAAAAAAATAAAAAATAATGAAAATAATCAAATTTTATTAGATTCTCAATAATTTTATAAATAATTGATATTTATTGTTGATGTCATCTAAAGAAGTAAACCTAAATTTAGAGGAAGAAAATAGTCTTGAATTTGAAATAGAGATTCAATCAAATACTGCTATTGGAAAGACATCAGCTAGGCTTATGTGTGAAGCCGATGATATTGGATATTCATTTAAGGGAGAAATAAGTGGAAAAATAGCAAAGATTACTATTCCCCCAATGTTAAATAAAATAAAAGAGGGCTCTTATCCATCAAGGTTAGAAATTTTTATTGATGAAAAGAAATATTTTTCTCCAATTGAATTTAGTGCAAAATTTATTAGGGACACAAAAATAAATGCCAACATAAAACCTAATAATAATTCACAACTTAAAGAATCCGTTACTGCTAAAGTATTATCTAATAATATAAAGAAAGATGAAATAGTTGATTGGATTTATAAGGAATTAGATAAATGCAAACCATAAGGAAATACATAAGAAATATAATTTCTGAAGATGTAAATCCTGGTGTTTATTCGTCTGTAGACGATATGGCTCTTTTGGTTGACCGAGGACTGTATTTTACAGCATACACTCTTTATAAGCCTTCTTATTATGCTAAAAAAATAAAATCACAAGTAAAAAAAGCAAAAGAGCATTATGCGTCTGTTACATTTAAGGACAAAGATGACACATTTAAAGATTATTATAGTTTTGCTAACTTAGCAGACATTTTTAGAGATGACAGTGGAATTTTTGGATATATTGAAGTTCATAAAGGAAGATTGAAAGGTCTTGTTGGAAGTTGTTATGGTGCAAATGAAATTGTTGACGTTAATGCTAGAGATGGTTATGAAACATTTATGTTTGATGTAGCTCTTCACAACCATTCTCCCATTATGCCTAATCGGGAGAAGATGTCAAAAAATGCTTCTGAATTGTGGACATATTATTCGGCTAAACGAAAAGATGTAAAAGTGAAAAGATTTAAAAACGAAAAGGGTGCTCACCCAAAAAATGATGCAGATTGTGAAGTTTATGGATATGCCCCACTAGATCAATCCTTTTCTAAAGAAAAGGTTTCACACATTAGAAATTTAGAAGAGAGACACAAGAGATTTCTTGAACAAATGAAGGTATTTTTGAAAAATAATGAAGTTAAATTTCTAAAAACTAGAGCAGAAGAATTTATGGCTGATAGTGGGGAAATCTTCTTACATAGTCACGATGAAGACGAAGATTGGATTCGTCAAGACAAAAAAGATATTGGCTCTACATAACTAAAAGTATGGGATTAGTTGTTCTTGGACTTGATATTTCAACAAGAATAGTTGGATATACAATACTAGAAGATAAAAAATTAATAGTAAATGATCATATTGATCTTTCTAAAGAAGAAAAAAATCTTTACTTGAAGACAGAGACTGTAATAGATCATATTTCCTCTAAATTTATAGAAATAAATAGAAGACCAGACGCTATCTTTATAGAACAGCCTGCATATAGATACAATAAATCAACAGCAGAAACAATTTACAAATTGGTTAGTTTTAATTCAAAATGTTCTTATGGCTTGTATCGTACATATTGTCAAGAGCCAGAACATATTGTGGCTTCAACAGCAAGAAAAAAGTGTGGATTAACTATTAGAAAAAATGGAATTAATGCAAAGGATCAAGTTTTTGACTTTTTGTCAAAACAAGAAGTTTTTAAAGATAAGGAATGGCCACGAAAAAGAACAGGGAAACTTAAAGACTATGTATTGGATGAGCTTGATAGCTATATAATAGCATTAGCTGGATACCTAAGTTTAAGGGGAAATAAGGGAATATGTTAGACTTATTAATACAAGAATATAAAAAAATTATTCCAGATTTAACAATTATTAAAAAGAGTAAACATAAATTGTCAAAATTTTTAGGGAAAATTCTATTTTTCACAAATTATATGAAGACATATAGTTCATTCAGTCTTGGGTATAAGCCAAAAATCTATTTACCAGACAAAGAAAAATTTTCGACTTCTTCTTTTGAACATGAAATAATTCATTCCATTGATCAAAAAACTCTTTTTGGGCTTGTTAGTAAGTCAAAAATCTATTTACCAGACAAAGAAAAATTTTCATTTTCTTCTTTTGAACATGAAAAAATTCATTCCATTGATCAAAAAACTCTTTTGGGACTTGTTAGTAAGTTGTATTCACTTATAAATAATTGGATATTCAATATTTTATATCTTTTTCCACAATGTCTTGCTTTATTGTCCTTACCTTATTCTAATTGGTGGTTATTGGCATTATTGCCATGGCCAGCCCCTTTTAGAGCTTTAGCTGAAGCCCGTGCATATAGAAGAAATTTAGAAAGATATGGACAATATAGAATGGAAGCATACGTAAAAAATTTTACTGGAAAGAAATATTATTTTATGCTTCCAATAAAGGGGTTGGTTAAAAAAATGCTGGACAAACCATCTCCATACAAAGATTTACAAGATAAATTATTGAAAAAAGTGATATAGGTGATATAATTTGGCGATTTGTATACTACAAGTGAAAAAATAAAATTTATTGAAAAGACCTTTGGAAGAGTAGACAGATATAATGATGGTAATGTTCAGGTAAGATGCCCAGTTCTGAATTGTTGGTCAAGAAAAAAGAAAGGAAAAAGAAAATTAGCGATCAACATTTATAAAAATGACATTTTCAAATGCTGGACATGTGGTTATTCAGGAAGGCTGATCAAGGTTCTTAGGCAATATTGTTCACAACAAATAATTGAAGAATATATCAATACATTTTTTGAAGGAAAGTCCATAATAGACTATGGTAGTACAAAGACAGAAATTCTTACACTTCCAAATGACTTTAAATTATTGTCCTTACAGTCTGAATCAGATGGCTTTCTAGCCAAAAGGGCATTAAGATATTTGAAAAAAAGAGGAGTTTCCAATAGAGATCTTTGGTATTATAAATTTGGAACATCTAAAAAATGGTATGATAGAGTTATTATGCCATCTTTTGATAGAAGTGGTAATCTTAATTTCTATTCATGTAGATCCATAAGAGATGATGATTGGGTCATTCCATATATTTTACCAAAAGTTAGAAAAAAAGAAATTGTTTTTAATGAAATTAACATCAATTGGTCAAAGGAACTTACAATAACTGAAGGACCATTTGATATGGTGAAGTGTAATGAAAATACTACCATTTTGAGTGGTTCCGACTTATCAGACGATTCTTTATTGCTTATGAAGATAGTAGAAAATGAAACCCCCGTCCTTGTTGCTATTGATCCTGATATGAAATATACAAAATTATTAAAACAAGTAAAAATGTTGAACTCATATGGAATAAAGACAAGGGTTCTACCATTAGGCAATTTTGGAGATGTTGGTGATTTGTCAAAAAAAGAATTCCTTTCTTTGAGAGAAAGGGCTATTGAGTGGGACAAATATTCTGTAATAAAACAAAAAGCAGAATCAATAAAAAGACACAAATTTTAATTTTTTGGTGTTATAATCATTTAGGTCACATGAAAATTATTCATATAGCAGATACTCATTGGAGGCCCCTTGAGCGCCATGGAGAATACAGAGAATCTTTCAAAGACTTATTCGTACAGGCTAAAAAATTACGTCCAGACATAATTGTTGTTTCTGGAGATATAATCCACTGTAAAACATCTAGAATAACTCCAGAAATGATTGAGGAAGTTGTTTGGTTTTTAGATGAACTTAGTAAGGTTGCTATTGTTTATCTGATTTTGGGTAATCATGATTTAAATTTAAACAACAAATCAAGACAAGATGTAATTTCTCCAATCGTTAATGCAATGAATAATGAAAAAGTAATACTATTTAAACAGAGTGGTAATTATTTTTTAAAACATTTAGGATTAAAAGCAAATCTTTGTGTCTTCTCTTGTTGTGACGAAGAGGGGTGGAAAAATGTTTGTCCTGATCCAGACTTAATTAATATTGCCCTGTTTCACGGTAGTGTAAAGGGGGCAGTAACAGATCAAGATTATCCGTTGGGTGCAGAAGTTCCGGGAAATTTTTTTGATGATTATGATTTTGCTTTATTGGGAGATATTCACAAAAAGCAATTCCTAAACAAAAGAAAAACAATAGCATATCCTGGATCTACAATACAACAGAATTTTGGAGAAATTACTGAAAAGGGTTTTCTTTTTTGGGATATAAGATCTAAAAAAGATTTTGATGTTACCTTTCATAAGGTAAAGAATAATTTTCCATTTATTACTTTAGACTGGAGTGGAAGTGTTGAAGAAACAGTTGAAAAGTCAAAAAAATACCCAAAAAGCTCAAGGTTTAGAATAAAGTCAGACGAAGAATTAACACATGTTGACAAGTCACACTTAGAAAACGAATTGATGACACTTGGTGGAACGGAGGTTGTATTTTACCCAAGAAAATTTTCTACAGAAAATTATGACAACCTTGTTAAGAAAAAAATAAATTTAAGAGATCCAGAAGTTGTTTATAGTCTCTTTAGAGACTTGTATAAAGAAGAGGAACTTTCAGAAGAGAAATGGAAAGAATCTAAAGAGATAATAGAAAATTGTATGTCAAAGATATCAGGAAACGAAAATATTGCACGCAATACTGAGTGGTCATTAAGAAAGATAGAATTTAGCAATACTTTTTGTTATGGAAAAGATAATGTCATAGATTTTGAAAAATACCCAGGTGTTTCGGGGATATTCGCTCCTAATAGAAATGGGAAATCTTCAATTCTAGGAACAATTCTTTATACACTATACAATACTACCCATAAAGGTGCAGTAAAAAGTAAGGAAGTTGTAAATAAAAGAAGGTCATCTTGTTACGGAAGAATAGAATTCAGTTCTTCTGGAACAAATTATAAAATAGAGAGATCAACAAAGAATAAACTTTCTAAAAAAACCGGGAAATTATCAACTTCAAATTCTTTAGATTTTGTTGAGGTTGGTGATAGGTCAAGAAACGACATTAAAAGACAGGACACTGAAAAGGAAATAAGATCTGTTATTGGGTTACCAGAGGACTTTATTTTGACTGCTATGGCTACTGCTGGTAACATGCAAGCTTTTATTGAGAAGAAAAGTACAGCAAGAAAAGAAATATTTTCTCGTTTTCTTGATCTTGGGATTATTGAAGACATAAATTGTCTTATAAAAGAGGATTCAAAGGGAATTCAAAGGGAATTCAAAGATATGTCAAGTATTGATTGGGAAGATATAATAAAAGAATTAGAAAAGAAAAAAACAGACAAGGAAAAAATTGTAAAAAAATTAGGAAGTAGTATTGAGTCAAAAAGAAAAGAAATTGAAAAAATAAGAGAGAAGCATTCAGTTTTGAAAGAATCTTTTGAAAATATTATTACTAAATCTGACGTTGAAGATCAAGAAGAGGAAGTTGAAGATCTTGAAGAAAAAATAGAAAGAATCAACAACAAAATAAAAAGAAATGAAATAGCCTTAACAGAGGCAAAGACTGACTTATCTAAGATTGAAAAGATAAAAACAAAATTTTCTGTAGAAGAAAATAAAAAAAGATTGAAATCAATCAGAAAAATGGAAAAGATACTAGGAGAACTAAAAAACGATCTTCAGCAAGAAGAAACAGAATTATCTAACAAGAAAAAGTCTGTCAAAAAATTGACCCTAGTTCCTTGTGGAGAGGAATATCCTTCTTGCAGATTCATAAAAGATTCTCATTTAGATAAGAAATCATTACCAGCACAAAAAGAGAAGATAAAAAAAATATTACAAAAAGTTGAAGAGCAAGAAAAGGAACTTGAAGGTCTTGATTCTAATAAAATAGAAGAGAAAATAGAAAAATATGAAAAAATAATGACAAAGGGTTTAAAAATAGAAGCAAAAATTGCTAATATTGAAACCGAAATATCAAAAAACAAAAGAAAAAGGGACGACTTAAATAATAAACTTAAAAATGGGAAAGAAAAATTAAAAGACCTATTGACTAAAGTAATCGATGAAAATGATAGAGAAGAATTAGATTCTGTATCTGAACAATTGGTTGAGTTAAGAAGAGAAGAAAAAAATCTGGACAAACAAAGAATTGCTGTGGCAAGTGAGGTAGGGGGAATAGAATACGAACTAAAAAGAAATGAAAAAGAAAAAAAGAGATATAAACAAATTAGAGCTAAATGGTTATTATATGAAAAATTGCTATTTGCCTTCTCTAAAAAGGGCATACCAGCACTGATTATAAAATCAAGATTGCCAGATGTAAATAAAGAAGTTGAAAGAATACTAAGTGGTATAGCTGATTTCAAAATTGTTCTTGAAATAGACGAAAGCTCTAATTCCAATGACCTTGACATCTTTCTTGAAGAAGACGGGTATAGAATACCAATTGAATTAAATTGTGGCATGGAAAGCACTGTTGCCTCAATCGCTTTAAGAGTAGCAATGATCAATATTTCAACACTTCCAAGGCCCGACGTTCTAATTATTGACGAAGCATTCGACACTCTTGACCAAGATAATTTGCCAAAATGTGCGAAAATGTATTCTTTCCTAAAAAGATGGTTTAAAAATATTATTGTTATTTCTCACAATGAAAAACTAAAAAATATGGTTGATCACTTAATAGAAATTGAGAAAAAAGGAAAATTTTCTCATGTATGTCAATCTTAAAATAATCTCCTTATTTCTTGAGCTTTTTTAAATTGGTATTTATTTTATATATATGATATAATTGTCATGATTTGAAAGTAAAAAAAATAAAGGACGGTAGGCTACAAACAAAACACTCTGGAGGATTTCTAATCATTACTCCAGAGGTTTATGATTCACCAATACCATTATATTGCCCACTTTGTAAGGGGCAAATGAAAAATGTTGAAGATTCTAAATATTATAGAGAATTTGAGTGTTGTGTTCGTTGTGGAATAGAATATGCGGAGGGAAACAGAGAAAAGTGGGAAAATGGTTGGAGACCTATTTTAAGCAAAAATAAATAATAAAGTATAAACATTATTAATATAAACAATAGACTATCTTAAATTGATAAAAAAGAAGATAGAGAATAGTTATCTATAGGAAATTGTCTATGTTAACAATAGAAGAAAGTAATGTTCTTGGTGGAATAATAGATACAACTTGGTGTAGATCGTCAGCTATTTCAGGGAAACCAGCTTCTGTTGGTATAAAATGGCAACTTTTGGGTGAAGATCAGTTAATCGCTACTTGTAGTATGGTAGTACACTTGAGTGCGCCACAAGAGTTGAGAAGAGAAAAAGATAGATATACTCAAGAAGCTACAACTATTTTGAACAATCAATTGTCTGAGATAAAAAAAGAGTTTAAAGAACAATCGGGTAGAACACTGAAAGCTGAAACGAAACATTCAGATGCCTCAGTAGAGCCATATTATGGAGTTCCAGGTCCAGCCCTGTTTAGGCTTAAGGCTATAATAGACTTGGACTAAATGGCAAAAGTACAAAAGAAACAAGCAGGAGAGCTCATTAAGTGTGCTCGAAATCCAATATACTTTATAAATGAATACTGTAAAGTAGTATCGTTTGTTAGTAAAAATGGCTACGAAAATGTTATGTCTGTAAGGCCATTTAAGCTTTGGCAATTTCAGGAAGATTGCATTAATGATTTTCTAACATATAAAAATAATATTATACTAAAATCAAGACAGGTTGGAATGTCAACCCTTGTAGCAGCATATGCTACTTGGATGTTTTTGTTTCATCCACCAGCAAATATACTAATTGTAGCTACAAAACAGGATGTAGCAAAAAATCTTTTGAGAAAAGTAAAGGTTGTTATTTCAAACCTCCCTAAATGGATGCGTCAATATCTGAAAGTTGAAAAAGAATCTGTACATACTATGGAATCATCCAGGGGATCAATTATAAAAGCTGTAGCAACATCGGATGATGTAGGGGTTTCAGAGGCCCTTTCCTTATTGATTGTTGATGAGGCAGCCATTATTAAAAATATGGATAAACTGTGGTTGGGACTTAAACCAACTATCTCTACTGGAGGTAGGTGTATTTTACTTTCAACACCTAGAGGAGTAGGTAATCTTTTTCATAAATTATATGAAAGCTCAGCAAAAAAATGGGAAAACCAAAAACCAGGAGAAGATGGGTGTAATAACTTTAATGGAATCAAATTGGATTGGCGATGCGTTCCCGCTAGAGACGATGCATGGTTTGAAAGTCAAACGAAAGATATGGACGAAAAAGAAATCGCACAAGAATACGAATGTGATTTCTTATCGTCTGGTGATACTTTGGTAAGTGCACACATTATGAAAATGCTTGAGAAATCAACTAAAAACCCAGTTAGAAAAGAAGGATCAGATGGTGGGTTGTGGATTTGGAATTATCCAGTAAAAGGTCATTACTATGTGATTTCAGCAGATGTCGCAAGTGGATATGGAAAAGATTATTCAGCATTTCCTGTTATAGATCTTGATTCAAGTGAGTGTGTTGCTGAATATAAAGGAAAAATTGCCCCTGATAGATTTGCTGAATTATTAGATGAAGTAGGAAGAAAATATAATAATGCACTAGTAGCACCCGAAAGAAATCAGCATGGGCATGCATCCTTAATAAAGTTACGAGATTTAGAATATCCAAATATTTTTTATAGAGATAGCAAAATTATTTCAATAAACGAATTTACATATAGACAAGATTTGGATAAAGCAGGATTTGACACCAATGGACGCACAAGGAATCAGGCCATCTCTCAATTAGAAGAGTCCCTTAGGAATACAACCATAAAAATATACAGCACAAGGCTACTGAAAGAGCTGAGAACCTTTGTTTGGACTAACCCGGATAAAGCAGAAGCTATGAGGGGTTATAATGATGATTTAGTTATGTCTTATGCTATTGGTTCTTGGCTTATTGGGGAAAGTGGAACAGTTGACAAAAGAGCAAGAGAAACAAAAAAAATAATGCTTGATTCAATGGGTGTTAAAACTACTAAAATAGAAGATATCAAATCAAATACGGACGTTACAACAGGAAAACAAGAAGAGTACTCAATATTTATACCACTTCCAGGTAGTGGGGCAAGTAAAATCGGCTCCTTGAACAAAAGAGGTATGGTCCAAGGAAGATTAGGAAAAAAATGGAAATGGTTACTTGAGTAGTAATTAAATTTGATTGCTACATATATGATATAATAATTGAAATAGAAGAGCTTTCTATTCACTATAGGAGCAAAAATGGCTCAAAAAAACGATTTATTCAAAAGATTAACAAGACTATTTAGGTCCGGACCTATTGTAAAGCGAAAAGTAAGAGGCTTTAGAACAGGCGAAATCACAAGTAGTGCCCTTGATGTATTCCGAAAATCTACTACTGGTGTATACGGGAATGCACTAAATGCTTACGGTCAATACGATAGATTGTGTATTGATATTAATACAAAAATAGCCATTCCTGGACCTGAAGGGTTTTTGACATTAAAAGAGTTAATAGAAAAATATCCAAATGGAGAAAAATTTATTGTTTATTCTTATGATCATGAAAAGAGATGTATTGTTCCAGCATGGGCACACACTCCAAGAATTTCAGGCACTAAAGATACTGTAAAAATTACTTTTGATAATGGGAAATATTTGATTTGTACATCTGATCATCCGTGTATGATGAGAGATGGTTCATATAAGGATGCGGAAAATTTAAGTTCAGGTGATTCTATGATGCCTTTTTATAGAAAAAGGTTTGAAGGAAAATCGGATAAAGATGGAAAGAAATTTTTTGGTTATAGAAGTATATTAACTTTTAATAGAAAAGACAATAATTGGAATGGTTGGCAGTCAGAACACAAATTAATTGCTGAATGGTTCTTTAAAAGAAAAATAAAAAAAAGTGAACATGTTCATCATATAAATTTTTTGTCTCAAGACAATAATCCAGAAAACCTTCAAATTATGGATGCTCATGATCATTTAATTTTACATGGAAAAAATACTAAAGAACAATGGAAAAATTTAGAAATTAGAGAAAGAATGATAAATGGGATTAAAAAAGCCTGGGAAAGAGATGATGGATCTAGGGCAAAAAATGTAGCTAAAAATAATTCAAGAGAAGATGTAATCAAAAAAAGAAGAGAATTTTTATTAAAAAATAATCCAACAAATTTAAGTGAAATTAGAGATAAAATATCAAAAAAGGCAAAACAAAGAAAAAATAAGAATTTTGATTTAGTATGTTCTTTTGAGAATCTTATTTCTGTTTTTGGATATGGTTGTACATTAAACCAAAAAGAAGCTTCTGAAATTCTTGATATAAATCCACTTACTTTATGTAAGTATTTGAAAAAACAGGGATATGAATCTTGGTCTGATTTTAAACAAAAAGAATTGAGATTAAATAATCATAAAGTTGTTTCTGTTGAAAAATTTAACCAATTAGAAGTTGGAGATTTAACAGTAGATGGATATGAAAATTTCGCAACAGATAGCATTATTGTACATAATTCAAGATATTCGGATTTTTGTGTAAGGGGAGATACAAAAATTTATACTACTAATGGTATTTTTACCATTAAAGAGCTTTCGGAAAAATATAAAAATGGTGAAAGATTTCATGTTTATTCTTACGATCATGAAAATAACAAAATTGTTATAGCAGAAGCTCATAGTCCTAGACTTTCAAGAAATGGAGAAAAACAAAAATTAGTTAGAGTTCATTTTGATGGAGGACATATTGATTCTACATTAGACCATAAGTTTTTATTGAGAGGTGGAGATTATGTTCAGGCAAAAGATCTAAAATCAGGAATGGCACTTATGCCATTTACAATTAAAAAATTAGATTCTAATGGATACAAATACATTTATACAATGGAAAAATATGGGGGGTGGCAGAGAGAACATCGATTTGTTATAGAGCATTTTGTAAGAAAAATAGAGGATAATGAGGTTGTTCACCATATTGATTTTGATAAAGATAATAATAAACTTGAAAATTTAATGATAATGGATAGGATTGAGCATTACAAATATCATGCTCAACTTAATAACAAAAATAAATTTGGTAAACCAAATAATAAGCATTCAAAATGGATGCGAGAAAATAATCCTTCAAAAAGAACTGATATTACTTTTGAAAAAATTCTTGAGTTAGCAATAGAGCTTAATTTTGTAATGAGCAAGGTAAAAAAAGCTCTTAAGGTTGATCAAAATGTTATAAAAAGAAGATTAAGAGAAAGGGGCTTTAAAAATTGGGTTGACTTTAAGTCAAAAAGAAATGAAATACAACAACACATAACTGACAATAACATTATTAAAGAATCTACAAGTCCTGAAATAGAAGATATTATTGAAAAATCAAAAGATTGTCAAAACATTTATGAATTATGTCAAAAATTATCTTGTACTCCAAATGCAATACGTAGAAGAATTTTTTCCCATGGTTATGGAACATGGTCTAATCTTAAAGAAGATAATGGATTTAGTGTTGTTGAAGGGGTGGGAAGGAAAGAATTAATTGATCAATCAATTTCCTATCAGGATATTTGTAATTCTTATAAAGAGGGAATGACATATAGAGAATTGGCAAGCACTGTTGGAACTAGTCAAAATAAAATTTTAGCAAGAATTATTAAAGAAGGATTTAGGTCTTATTATGATTGGGTTCAAAACTATAATAATCATAAAGTTATAAGTGTAGATTTTTTAGATAAAAAGGAAATGGTTTATAACCTTACTGTAGATAAATACCATAATTTTGCAGCTGGTTCTGATTGCGATCTAAATTATGAGAATTTTAGTTGTGAACCACAAAAATTTGTAATAATAAAAAATTCGGAAATGGAATATACACCTGAGATAGCATCAGCCCTTCAGGTTCATGCGGAAGAATCGGTAGCGCCTGATGAAAAGGGTCGTTCTCTTCACATATTTTCAGAAAATGCTAAAATAAAAGAATTACTTGAGGAACTGTTTTACGACACACTTAATATTGAATTCGTACTGTTGGGTTGGGTGAGAAATTTATGCAAATATGGAGATTTTTTCATCTTTATTGATGTTACTGATGGATATGGTGTAATAAATGCTTATCCAATTCCTGTAAACGAGATAGAAAGAGAAGAGGGTTGGGATCCAAACGATCCAATGTCCGTAAGATTTAGGTGGGTAACTGTGGGAAACCAAGTTCTTCAAAATTGGCAAGTTGCACACTTTAGATTACAAGGGAATGATGCATTTTTACCTTATGGTTCTTCTATTTTGGAATCGGCTAGAAGAATTTGGAGACAACTTATTCTTATTGAAGATGCAATGCTTGTTTATAGGGTTATCAGAGCTCCAGAAAGAAGAGTTTTCTATATTGATGTTGCTGGAATTCCGCCAGATGATGTTCCAAATGTCATTGAGAATGCAAGAACACAGCTTAAGTCACAAGAAGTTATTGATAAAGATACCGGTCGAGTAGACCTTCGTTATAATCCTTGGTCAGTAGATATTGATTATTTTATTCCTATTCGAGGTACTGAAGGAGGTACAAGAATTGACACATTACCCGGTGGTACAAACACTACTGCTATTGATGATGTTGAATATATTCAGAAAAAGTTATTTGCTGCTCTTAAAGTTCCAAAAGCATATATTGGATTTGATGAACAGCTTTGTTTACATCCCGACACTAAAATTCCATTATTAGACGGTAGAGAATTGTCAATTAAAGAAATCTCTGAAGAATATAGAAATGGAATTAAAAATTGGGTTTATTCATCTGATTTACAGGGAAATATAAAACCAGGTGAAATTGAATGGGCAGGACCAACAAAAACAGTTAATAAATTAACTGAAGTTGTTTTAGATAATGGTGAAAAAATATTGTGTACAGAAAATCATCCATTTTTATTAAGAAATGGGCAATATAAAAGGGCAGATGAGATTATGGTTGGAGAGTCTTTGATGCCACTTTATAGAAAAATTTCTTCTAAAGAAAAAGGAGATAAAATTGAAGGTTATGAACAAATTCTCCAAGACGGAAAATGGATTTATACCCATAAATTAGTTTTTGAATCAACACAAAATTATAAATTGCCCTTGAATGATAGAGTTATTCATCATTCTTCTTTTAATAAAAGAAATAATAATCCTGATTTATTAGTTGAAATGGGGAAGAAAGAACACTTTGAATATCATGCCAACCATTTTATGACTCATATTATGGGCAATCCTGAAATAGAAGAGCGAAGAAGAAAAAATCAGCTTTTATGGGCTAATAGCGAGAAATGTCATGATTTATTAAGGAATATTCGGGTTGAAGAAAAAAGTATAAAGGCTCACAGAAAATGGCTTAGTTCTGAAGATCATAAGGAAATGTCTTCAAAGCAAATGAAATATGAAACCACAACTCCTGGTAGGCCACTATATGAATGGATTCATGGAGATGAGATTTCAGATGTTATGTCTGAAGTTATGAAGAAAAATTGGGAAGATTCTGAATATAGAAAAATTAAAACTAAACAAAATAAAGAAATACTTCAAAGACCTGAAGTTAGGGCTAAAATTTTTGGAGAAAATCATCATAGTAAGAGGAAGTATAAAACTTACACTTATGATTGGTTAATTGGTTACTGCGTAGAAAATGATCTTACTCATAGAGACGTATTCAAGTATAGAGATGGAAGATTTGATTTAGTTCCACCAGTTGGATTACGACATGTAAAAACTTTATTAAAGGAAAATGGTTTTAGTGGGTGGAGAGATTTTAAAAAAGAAATTTTAATTCCAAAACTTAAAGAAAAAACCCCAAATAACCATAAGGTTATAAGTGTTAGAGACATTAATTTAAAATTTCCAATTGAGGTTTATGATTTGACCGTTAAAAGATGGCATAATTTTGCCACTTCTTCTGGAAACATTGTTCATAACAGTTCGAAGGCGAATTTAGCTCAGGAGGACGTTAGATTCTCGCGTGCTATACAAGCTATTCAGAAAGTTATAATTTCAGAATTAAATAAAATAGCAGCAATTCACTTAGCAGCTAACGGATATGATGAAGAAGATTTAATTGATTTTAAAATTGCTTTATCTAATCCGTCTAATACAGCACAACAACAAAAATTGGAGCTTGTTGGTCGTAGATTTGAGATTGCACAATCAAAGCCTGAGAATTTGTTATCAAATGGATATGTTTATCGTGAAGTTTTTAACTTAACCAAAGAAGAAATTAAAAAAGTAGAAGAAGAACAGATAAAAGATCTACAAAGACAAGCAATCCTTGATCAAATTACTGAACCTGGAGCACTTGGTGGAGAAGGCGGTGGTGGAGGACTTGGGGGTGGAGGACTTGGTGGTGGTGGAGGTCCAGGATTAGAGGCTCTTGGGAGTGGAGAAGAAGAAATTGGTGGTGAAGAAGAAGGTGGATTAGGGGGATTAGGCGGTGAAGAAGGTCCAGGTGGTGGAGAAGAAGAGGGAGGGGAAGAAGAGGAAGAAGAAGACCTTTTCGCTGGAGAAGAAAAAAATAAAAAATCATTAATGTTAGACATTGAAGAAGAAGATGATGAATTTGATTTGGATGAAAGCGAAGAGGAAAAAGTTCCTGTAAAAAGAAATCCAATAAGTCAATCACAAAGAGTTCAATACAACAGAAAAAGACTAAAGCATGGTAAGGGTCCGTATGCTACTTCTATGCCTGATTTGTCAAGAATGAATTCTCTTGAGAGTGATTCTTATGATGCTAATGATGAAAGGTTTGAAGCAGAGGGGCCTTTTCACGAAATTAATGCTAGAACGAATAGGGATGTCTTAGATAAGATGATGTTTCAGCAGGCACGAATGACTAAAGAAATTAAAAAAGCTCTTAATTCAATGAAAAAGGACCTAAATATTAATAAGAGGAATATTCTTAAGGAATCAGAAAGTAGAGATGTTGATGATATTGAGATAATTTTTGAAGAAGAGGGAGAAAAAAAATTAGATGATCTGATTGTGGAAAATGAGTTAGATCACATTATAAAAGAGGAAAAAGAGGAAGAATAAAACGATGGCCAAACACAACAAAAAAAGAAATACTGGGCTACTATATGAATGGCTTGCTAGGTGTATTGCCAATGCTATCGTAGAGAAAGATGAAGAAAAGAGACTTAAGTCTTTTAATATTGTAAAGGAACACTTTAAAAAGGGTACTGAATTATATAAAGAATTTAGACTTTTTAATGCTTTAGTTTCTACTACAGTAAGTTCGGAATCGGTAGCAAATAGTATATTGACTGAAGCAAAGAGTGCTGCACGAAATTACGATAAAAAAAAGCTTGATTATGAAAAGTCTTTATTGATAAGAAGTATTAATCATGAATTGAACGATCCAAATTTTTATAATCAAATAGTAGAGGATTATACAGATTATGCTACGGTTCAGACACTTTTGAATGAGTGGAGAAATGGAGAAGGTTCAGACTTAGCAGTATTGGCGAAGTATGAGGATAAACTTAAAAAGAAACTAATGGCTGAAAAGAAGAGGGAAAACATTAGAGAACATATTGATACTACCTCTGATGCTTTAGTCGTAAAGTTAATGACAAAAAAAATAAATGAGAGATACGGCACTCTAAATGAAGAATCTCAAGACTTGATTAGGTCTTATGTTTTTGAAGAAAATCATGAAAAGGTAAAAAAACACATTAAATCACTTAAAGATTCTATTCTTGAAGGTTTAGATAGGTATTTATTAAGCGAAGGAACGGATAAGTACCTTGTTAAAAAATTAAGTCAAGTAAAAGAAAAAATTATGGAAGTAAATACTGATATTGTAAATGATGAGGTTGTAGATAGGTTTTTAGACATATCTAAACTAAGGGAGGAAATTGAATGTCGTTAATAAAGACAATTAATACAGTTTCGTCTAACCTTTCTTTTGCTCCAATAGAGAGAGGTGTTTTGATTGAGGGATGTACTTTAGAGGACAAAAAAGTAATTGTGGAACAGGTGAACGGTGAAGAGGTAATGTTTCTAGAGGGAATTTTACAAAGAGCAGATACCCTAAATCAAAATGGAAGAATTTATCCAAGAGATATTCTGGAGAAAGAACTAAGAAATTATCAAAAATTAATAAGAGAAAGAAGGGCACTTGGTGCACTAGACCATACTGACAACTCAATAATTGAATTGAAAACTGCTTCTCATGTTATTGTTGAGGCAGAGATGGACAACAAAGGTATTATTAGGGGACGTTTAGAGATTTTAAATCATACTACAAACGGTAAAGAGTTAAAAGGACTTATTAAACAAAATATAACTGTAGGAATATCTTCAAGGGGGGTTGGTTCAACACAATCTGACTCAAACGGATATCAGGTTGTTCAGGAAGACTTTCAACTTGTTTGTTGGGATGTTGTTTCTGAACCTTCTACTCCAGGTGCTTTTGTTTATTTGACAGAAGGCATTGATGAATATCTTAACAAAGTTTTTACAAAATCTGACAGAATAGATAGAATTGCAAATGACATTCTATCGTGGGGGAAATAATATATGACTTTACAATGGCCAAATAGTGGAATGAATTGGTTCACGGCATATCATGTGCCAGGAGTTCCGTGGGTAACTGGTTCTGTTTCAATTTCTCTTAATGAAACTAAAAAAATGGAGTTGAGTCATATTTGCAAATATTTTTCAGTTAGAAATTTAGGGGCTTCAGATCTTAGGGTTGGGTTTACCCTTAATGGTGTGACAGGAAGTAATTTTATGACTGTTCCAACTGGTACTATTATGGATTTTGACTTGAGAGTTAGAGATGTTTACTTATTGCCAGAGGACGGTTCAACGACATTTGATTTTCTTGCTGGATTAACTAATATTAGTAGAAATGCATTTCCTGACATTAGTGGTTCTACTTCTTTACAGGGAACAACTGGTTCAAATTATCAATTTGTTCCAAATATTGGATAATTTTTATGAAAAGATCAGAATTTAAAGCAATAGTGAAAGAATGTCTTCTTGAAATTTTTGGAGAAGTTCTTTTAAGCGAGACAAACCAAAGGAAAATGATGTCTTCTGCTATTAATAAAGGTTCCACTCAACAAATGGTAAGAAACAATAAAAGATCTTTAAACTCACTAATGCAAAAGGGAAATGTAAAAAATCCCAATATAGCAGGTAGACAGCCGATTCATAGGCAACATAATCATATTAGTCCACCAACAATGACTGAGATGATACTTTCAGCAAAATCAACAATGGAAGATCAAAACTCTAAGGGAGAAATGAGTGCAAGACCAATGGAGATGCTTTCAGTCCCTGGTGGAGGTGAAGGGGGTTATGTACAAGAAGGTTTTGATGGGTATGGTGGTGCTTATGGAAATGCCCCAATTCCCCAAAGTAATTTAATGAATTCAGCAGGAGTTGCCTCAATTGGTTCGGGTGCAGATATAGATGGTGATAGTCATTGGGCTACTGTTGCTTTTTTTGATGAACAATAACAAATACAAACATACTTAACTTTAGATTATGCCAATTGGAGGCAAGGAGAATTTTAAAAATGAAACTTTCTGTTAAACAACTAGAAAAAAAGATTTATGAACACGTTAAGCAATATGAAAAAGAGATTAATGCAGAAACTAATAAAACTAAAGAGGTAGAAGCTGATGAATATGCTGAAACTCTTGAGCAAAGTGTTGATTGGGAAAAGGCTGCTAAGGTAAAAGAAGCTGCAAAGAAAGTTGATGAAAAGTTAATGGCTGAAGAAAAGGCTTTTGAAAAGAAAATGAAATCATATGCTGTAAAAATGGCAGAAGCACGTAATAAAAGAGTACATTTACGGAAATTGATTTCAGAGGTTTCGACTACACGCAAACTTAATAATGATCCAAAGCCAAAAACACCAAAAAAGCAAGGGAAATAAATAAATAAATGGCACTTAATAAGAGAGTAAAAAAAACTCAAAGAGGATTGGGTAGATCAGATACGGCTCGAATGGTAGCTATGTATCCTGCTAGTCCAACTGAGGATTATGAGCCAGATTCAAGTATTTTGGTAGATGGTGTTGTTACAGAAAATGATCAGACTGGGCCTGTGGATTTAGATTATAATGAATCACCTAGCCTTGAGTTAGGGGACATGTATCCAAATACAAGCTCTCCAGGTCCTGGTTCAGACAACCCAGAAGATCAGGTGGAGCCAAAGCCAGAATATGAACCATCTGGAGCGGGCTCAACAGATGATCCCAAGGAAGGGGCGGAAAGAATTTCAAGACAAAAAATTGGAGAACTTATTAAGGGATCTTCTTCTCCAGTATAATAAGTGAGTTTGCGTATCAGATAGCCCAAAAGACGGGGTTGAAAAGGCAGTATTAGTAAAAATATGCTGTCTTTTTTTTTGAATGCAAGAATATACTTTAGAAAAGTTCAATCGTGAAATAAAAATTATAGACATTGATGTAACAGAGGTAAATGAATCTTGGGGTGTTAAAATTCTGTTTATTATCAATGGAAATAAAAAAAGAGCCATAATTACAAATAGTGAAAGCCCTAATTGAAGAACATCTTTTTCATATGCTTAATCCAGATGACGATACTGGACATGGCTATGGAACAACAAAAACAAGACATGACAAATTAGGTAAAGCTCATGATGATTTTCCATATGGGTGGGAACCACCAGAGGAAGAGGCATACGATTGGGATCCGGAAGAATTGGGACTTGATGGTTTGGATGGCATCAATAAATTTTCAAATAAAGTAGGAAATGCCAAAATTCCTTCCGATCCTGCCGGTATGTGGGTTAGGGATCGCTTTCATTACGTTGACGGGAGCACCAGAGGCGTTTCAGAGACTTATAAAAAAATAGTAGGTCTTGTACTGGAAGATATTTTTAGATTGCGTAGCGCTTCCTCTGAGCCCGATAGCTTGGGTCATGATGCCTGGCCCGGAGCAACACCACCAAAATATCCGGTTAGACCAAAAAGAAGAAAGCCTGCTTATACTTTGAAGTCTGTAATGGTAAGAGACGAAGATCAGTGGGATTCATACGAAGGTGATGTTGATGAAGATGATTTGGATAACCCAGTTCAATATTTTGACTTTCAAGAAGCAAAAATTAAGATAACAGAATCTGAACTTTCAAAGATTATAAAGTCCAGGATAAATAAAGAAATAAGAAAATAATTTTTGATATGTATTTTTGAAATGGAAGAAAAAGAAATTGAAAAAAAATATGAACTTAAAAAAGCTTTTAGGTGGACTCTTTCTGTTGACGGTATTGATTCAGACTTAATTTGTAGGACATCTCGACCAAGATTTATAAAACAAAATAATGGAAATTGGGAAATTTGTGATATTTGCTTTGTGATGTATGACTCAGTGGATCCTAGTGGTTCGAAACAGGTTATTGAAATTATTAAAACTAATAAAAAAAGAAAGGCATCAATAAGATTATTATCAGAAAATGGAGATGTTCTTGAAAAGTGGGAAATGATTGTTGATTTATATGAAGTAGATTTTGGTAATCTCTATGAGTTAGAGGATGTATCAATTACAATAAAGGTAAAAATGAGAGTACATGATGCTTCTTTAGTTTTATAATTTATTAATGTTTTGATTTTTACGGCGCTATTTATAAAAAGAAAGGTCGTTTGTGAAATTAAGTCCAGTAAAATTAAGAAAAATAGTTAGAGAAGAAAGGCTTGAGTCCTTTCTCAAAAAACATTTATCTAAAAAAAGTAATGAACAGAAAGAAGATTTATTTTGTTGCAAACCATGGGATTACATATGGACTGAAGAAGAATTAGAAGATTTTACTACACAAGACAATACGTCGTTTTCAATAAAAACATTCACTAAATGATGTGGTTAGTTTTTTTAGTTTTAGGGAAATAGTTATTCGTAAGGAATAAGGGAGATTTAAGTTGTCATTATTGCATAAGGAAGCGCTAGCAGAAGCCAAACAACTTAGAGAAGTAGCAACAAACAATGCTAAAAATGCAATTATTAAGTCAATTACGCCTACTGTAAAGAGGTTAATTGAACAAACTCTTATGGAAGAATCGTCTGATTCAGAAGAGGATGAAAAAAATGTATTGCAGGATGTTATGTCTGATATTGATGCGTTGAACACTCTTTCAGGGGACGGTCCACCATTACCAATGAATGTTCCTGACTCTAGTGGAAAAGTTACTTTAGATGTTGATGATGTCCGTGCTGATAGTCCCGTTGTAAATGTAACTAAAGATACTGGTGAAACAGTTGAGCTTACGACAGAATCCTTAAGGGCATTGGTTGATATTGCTAATTCAGAAGCAGATTATTATGGAATAAGAGTATTAGAGCTTTCTGATAAATTGTCAAAAATTAAGAAAAACAAAGGTTTGATTTCAGAAAGTGTAAAATATTCAGAAAAAATAAGACAATTTAAGGTTGAAACTGAAAAGTTGTATAAAAAACTACAAGAATCAAAGGGTGAAGATAAAATTTCTTCTGAAACTTGTGAAATTGTAGAGAAAAAACTTGAGTCAATTTATAGAGAAATTAACAAATTATATGTACCGGCGAGACTTTCTGTTATTGAAGAGGGTTTCGTTAATTTGGGGAAAAGAACTATTGGTATAAATCGTCTAATCAAAGCATCAGGCGATAATTTGGTAAAAGAATCTTCAAAAGAGCTTTCCTTAACATTGGGAAGAATGCTTGGAGAATCAGTGAAATTGTTCAAATTTACCAAGTCATTATCAAAAATTAATGAAACACAAGACGTAAAAAGGGTTTGTAACAACATAAGTAACTTATACAGGGAGCTACACAAAATGGCAAGAAATATATTAAGCGAAGCTGACTTTACCCTGCTACTCAAGGGACTTCCAGACGAAACAGATTTGGGAGAGCTTGACGTTGAAGTTAAGCCAGCAGTTGATGATGGGATGGGGATGAGTGGAGAAGAACTTCCAATGGAACTTCCAATGGAAGATCCAATGGACGAGCCAATGGGAGACGAGATGGGCGGAGAAGAATTAGATTTAGACTTAGACACAGACGAAGGTGAACCAGAAGTTGAAGGACTTTATGGAGAAATGGATGCTGAACTTCAAGTTGATTTACCAGGAGATGACGAGGAAGGACTTGATGTTTCTGGAATAAATGTAGACGTCCAAGCTGCTGCCGAAGATGCCGACGCCGGTGAAGATCTTGAAGGTGGTAGTGAAGGCGGAGAACTTGATCTTGATCTTGATGATGAAGACGGAGAAGAAGAAATGGATGTTAATGAAATTGTAGCAGAATTAGAATCAATGGCCGAATCAGAGGACGAAATGTCTGAAGCTGAAAATACAAGCGAATCAGAGGAAGTTTCTGAATCAGAAGAACTATCTGAGCTTGACGAGCTTGACGAACTTGACGAAATGGAAGACGAGGAAATGGACGGGGAGGAAGTTAAGGAATCAGAAGATGGTCTTAGCGAAGGTGAAGTTTATGAGATTTCTGAAGCTGCTCTACGAAGAGAACTTAAGAGAATGAAAGGAAAAGCCAAAAATGAGGCTTATGACGTTAGTGACAAGATGACCGATCCAAAAGCTGACCAGTATGGTGGCGGAGACGTTTGGAAAGAACCCTTTAGAGATACATCTGACGCTGATGTTACTACAGAAAACCTTACAAAGAAATTAAAAGAAAGTGCACGCATGAATCGTGAACTTAAAGAAACAATTGGCAAATTTAAAAAATATACTGCCAAGCTACGAAAAGAACTAGCAGAGCAATCTCTTTTCAATGAAAAAATTGTTCACGCTAACAAATTACTCCAGAACGAGAGTCTTACTCCGAAAATGCGCATGAAAGTTATTGATGCAATCGATGGAGCTGAGTCGTTGAAGGAAGTACGAAAGATCTATAAGGCACTTACCGAAGCACTTAGCAATAAGGGAAAGAAAAAGCTTCGTGAAGGAAATGTTCGAGGGTCTTCATCTAAACCAACCAAATCAGGCGCTTCGTCTGAAAAAACACTCAATGAGTCAGTCAGTCCTGAAGTACAGCGCTGGCAAAAACTCGCTTTTGATGCATAAATCAATGCATTTTTAACTTTTTGGAGAATATATAATAATAATAGGAGAAACAAATGAGTAAGTTTTCACTAGAGAAATTAACAGAAGACATTAGAGAACGGCACGTTGGTGCGGAGTCTCGTCGTCTTGTTGAAAAATGGGCCAGAACTGGTCTACTAAAAAATCTTGGGGGATATGACCGAGAAAATATGGCTCGATTGCTTGAAAACCAAGCTGCTGAGCTACTTCGAGAGACTTCATCCCTATCAACCGGAGCAGGAGCCCTAACATCTTCTGGCAATATCCGAGGTTTTACAAATGTTGCGTTCCCAATTGTACGTCGAGTATTCGGTGGGCTAGTGGCTAATGATCTTGTGTCAATTCAGCCAATGAGTCTTCCAGCTGGATTACTTTTCTACCTTGATTACACTTATGGTAACAATGTAGGTGGTGAAGCATCAGCTACTGACAATACATACCAAGCCGGTCAGTCAATTTATAACAATCCAGCTGGTGCTGGTGTCCGTTCAGGTTCACTTGCAACAGGTGGACAATATGACTTGGTTGGTACTGGATATACTAAAGTACACAGCGGTTCTCTAACCGTAGGTACTGGTTCAGTAGCTGGCGATGGTCTTGGACTTGGTGCCTTCACTGGCGCAAGCGAAGCCTTCACATCAGCTTCAGTTGTTGATACTTCCTCTGACTTTACAGGTACCAATGCTCGCTTGGCTGGCTTTGACCCTGATATTCAGAGAGATCTTGAAGACAACGTTCTTGATCTTACTTTCCTTTTCATCAGTACTGCTGAGCTTACAAGCAAAATCAGTAATGGCGATCTACAGGAAGTCAAGCAAATTACCATTACAGATCTTCCATCTGTACAGGGAGCTGTTGCTTGGGGAGAGAAATATCAGGCTGGTGCTGGAGTTCTAAATCTTCGTCGACTAAACGAGAGAGGAGATTGGGACGGTTCAACTTGGACACCAGACCCACTTGGTGGTGATCACATTAAGTTTGTTCTACGACTTTCTAATGGTGGAACTGTACCACAGATTGGTTCAGACAATATCCACGTAAGCATGGTAAAGTCTGACGTGAATAATATTGGTGGAACTGATGGTGACACTCTTGTTATTCCAAGCTTTGAGTCTGACTTCGGTGCGACTCCAACCCCAACAATCCCTGAAATTGACATTAAGATTGAACAGATCAGCGTTGTAGCCACTTCACGAAAGCTACGAGCTCGATGGTCTCCAGAGCTTGCTCAGGATCTTAATGCTTTCCACAGTCTTGATGCTGAGGTTGAGCTAACTAAGATTCTATCTGAACAGGTTGCTGTTGATATTGATAGAGAAATTCTTAATGATCTTCTAACAGAAGCTAATGGAGCTAACCTATATTGGAGTAGATCGCCGGGTAAGTTTGTGAACAAAGAAAATGGTTCACTAGTACAGCTAACCAGCACTCTTGATCCAGGTCCAGCATTCACTGGTACAGTTAGAGAATGGTACGAGACTCTTGTTGAGACCATTATTGATGCTGCTAACACTATTCACAGAAAAACACTTCGTGGTTCAGCCAACTTTGTTGTAACTTCACCAGATGTCTGTACAATCCTTGAACAGACCACTCTATACCGAAGTAATTATAACCTTGATGGTAATGGTCAAGTAGCAACTCCATTCTCAATCGGAGCCGAAAGAGTTGGTTCACTAACTCAACGATTCCAGGTCTATAAAGATCCATATTTCCCACGAAATAAGGTTCTACTTGGATACAAAGGTGGAACATATCTTGAAACTGGATATGTGTATGCACCATATGTACCACTTATCGTTACCCCAACAATCTTTGGACCAGAAGATTTCACGCCACGCAAAGGTGTCATGACGAGATATGGTAAGAAGATGGTAAGAAGCGATTTTTATGGAACAGTTACTGTTCTTGACATGAATACTATCTAAATCATAGAAATAGACTATCACAAGAGAGGGGTTTTTTCAAACCCCTTTTTTGTTTTATTTTTACACACTGTAAAACTAGTGAGAAATCTCACAGAACAACAGAAAAAAGTCTATATATCTGTAAACATTGAACAAATAAGAGATTTGTACCGACACCCTTTCGGGGAGTTAGATCCTGGTTTGTGATATGCTTCAAATATTATGACTATAAAATATCAAGGAAGAAAACCACCAATAATTTGTAATATCTGTAATGTTATTTTTAATGATTTGAAAGAATTTTCTTATCACCTTAGGAAACACAAAATATCATCATTAGAATATACAAACAAATATTTTTATAATGGCAAAAGACCGATATGTGCTGAAAGGTCTTGCATAAGAGAAACAAGATATATTAGATTCACATATAAAAAATATTGTAAGGAACATTCTTGTAAGGCGTCATCAGAAGGTGGCAAGATTGGTGGAAAAGCTGAAGCGTGGAATAAAAACAAAACTAAAGAAACCGATCCAAGAATATTAAAGCACGTTCATTATGGTGAGAAAAATGGATTTTATGGGAAAAAACATACTCCTGAATCTATTAATAAGATTAAGAAAAAGAAGTCTCTTAGTGAGGAAGAGTATAAATTAAGGCTTTTGGAAAGGGGTTTAGAATTTGAAGTTAAAACAAAATATAGTGAATATTATTCAAGACAACATCAATATCTTGATATTATTTGCAAAAAGTGTGGTACAGAACAAAGAAAAACTTTACAAGCGTTTGAGAGAAAGTCTTTGTGTATTAAATGTTATCCTTGTATAACCTCCAGGGCTGAAGTGGAGGTATTAGATTTTATAAAGTCATTAGGCATAAAAACAATACAAAGTGATAGAAAATCAATTGCCCCTAAAGAAATTGATGTTTTTATTCCAGATAAAATGGTTGGAATTGAATATCACGGACTTTATTGGCATATGGAAAATAATAATAATAAAAACAAGTATTGGGACAAAAATTCTCATAGAGATAAAATGTTGTTGTGCAGACAGAAAAAAATAAATCTTATTCAGATATTTTCTGATGAATGGATTGAGAAGAACGAAATAGTAAAATCAATTATAAAAAACAAATTAGGGTTAACCGATATAAAAATTGGTGCAAGAAAATGTGAAATAAGAGAAATTCATAGAAAAATTTCTAAACTATTTTTTGAAGAGAATCATATATCGGGTTATACAAGATCTAAAATAAGTTTCGGACTTTATTATGAGAATAAATTAGTTTGTGCAATAGCCCTTAGAAAGCCAAACCATAAGAAATATAAAAACAATATTGAAATATCAAGATTCGCAACAGCCTTAAATGTCCAGGTAATAGGTGGATTTAGTAAATTAATGAAAAGTGTGGAGAAGTGGATGAGTGATAAGGGATATAAAAAAATAATAACATATTCTGATTTGAGGTGGGGAGACGGCAATGTGTATAGGTCTTGTGGATTTGAATGGGTTTCAGATACTGGTATAGATTTTTGGTATACAGATGGTACAATAAGATATAATAGATTTATGTTTCGAGCCCAACCAGGAAAAACAGAAAAGCAAGTTGCGGAAGAAAATGGTGTATATAGGATATATGGGTGTGGAAATTATCTTTATGAAAAGAAAATATAAAAATTATGGACAAAAGTTGTAGTAAATGTAAAAATATAAAAACGATGAATAATTTTTATAAGGACAGATCATCAAAAGATGGATATTCTCATAGGTGCAAAGATTGTTCTAAGAAATTAAGGAAAAAATATTATAATAATAATAAACAATATTATATAAATTATGCTACAAATAGTGCTAACAAAAGAAAAAAACTATTATATCAATATCTTTTGAAACACCCATGTGTAATTTGTGGAGAGTCTGATCCAGTATGTCTTGAATTTGATCATTTATTTGATAAGGAAGTTAATATTTCGTGGGCAATTGGAAAGTGGTGCTGGGAAAGGGTTTTAAAAGAAATAAGTAAGTGTCAAATATTGTGTGCTAATTGTCATAAGAAAAAAACATCAAAACAACAAAATTGGTACGTTAAAGTTAGGTAGAATTAAAACTTTTTGTTTGTAAAGTATGGGGAAATTGTGGTAATATAGAAATATGGATTTTGACATTTCAGAGAAAATCAATGTTAAAAACGATCAAACGGTTCAAAAAATAATTGACTTGACAAAACCGTATACAAAGCAAAAAATAATGGGACCAATATATCGTTCTTCTATTGTAAAAAGAACAAATGAAGACAGGGTTATTTATGCTATTAGTGAAAATGATAATATAGTGGGTTATTTGATTTGGAAAAGATATAAAAAGGAACCATATTTTTTACTTGAAAAAATGGCGATTGATTCCGCGGTGCGCGGGAAAGGTGTTGGCTCAAAACTTTTAAGTGCCCTAATTGACAAAGCAAAAAAAGAAAAAAGAAATATTCGTCTTAGAGTAGCAAAAATTAATGAAATAGCAATAAAATTTTATAAGAAATATGGTTTTAATTTTATTAAAGAGGAAACACATGCCACTTATACAATGGAGTTGATTTTGTTTATGGAGGAAGGCAAAAAAGTAGAATTTTTTGATAAAAATGCACTAAAAATGCCTATGATAATAACAAAAAAAAAGAAAAGTGTGAGGGCAAACACAGAAAGTATTTTAAAAAGGAATAAAAAAGAAACTAAATTTACAAGAAACAATAATGATTTATCAAGATATGGTACTGATTATATAATCAGATATAAAAACATTCCTCTTACTGTTAAAAACATATTTGAAATGAGTGAAAATAAAAAAGAAGAGGTTGCTGAGTTTTTATTTGATTATTTTCGATCTAGATATTTTCCCTTTCCGGTCTATACAAAAGAGGAATTAGATAAGGATTGGGAAAAGTTGTGTAATTTTGATGTTGAATCAATATTTGACAAAGAAAAGAAAATTATAAGTTCTGGTTCAACAATAGGAAACCTTATTTTTAAAACTTATTCTCCACATTTCTTTTTTGTTAAAGAGGATAATAAAAAATCAAGAAGTATGGTTGAGGCATTTAATGATGATGAAACATTAATGAAAGTAATAAAAAATAGATTGGGAATAACCTTTTATTATAGAGGAGTTTCTCATCCATTTACAATGACGGGGAATATGTTAAGACAAGGATTTAGAAGTATGAGATTAGTTCCAGTTACGTCTAATTTTAGACCTACTGTTGCAAAATTTATATATAAAAAATTCTTACCGAATGGCGGAAGTGTTTATGATTTTTCTTCAGGATTTAATCAAAGACTTTTGGGTGCAATGTCTTGTGGAAATATTAAATATATTGGAGTAGATCCGTGGGAAACCACAATAAATAATGGAAAAAAAATTATTGAAGATTTTGGATTGAAAAATGCATCTTTAATAGAGGAAAGGTCAGAGAATTTCAACCCCATTGAAAATGTTGATTTGGCAATGAGTTCTCCGCCATATTTTTCAAAAGAAGTTTATAGTAATGATAAAAAACAAGCATATAACAATGGTTATGAATACTTTATAAATGAGTATTGGTTCAATACGGTGAAAAAAATTTATAATTGTCTAAATGATAATGGTATTTTTATATTCAATGTATGCAAAAAACATAAAAATTATGAAATATTAGATACAATGAAATCAATAGCTATTTCGATAGGATTTAAACATGTTGATACGTTTTATATGAGATTTAGTAAGAGTCACTTAAGTAAAAAGGTAGGAACTGATAACTTAATGAAAATGGAGCCATTTTTAATTTTGAAGAAAAAGGAAATATAATATGTATAGATGTTTATTGTTTAGAATGATAAAGATAAAGAACGACAACAACATGGAAGGTGGGAAAAACAAAAGTGAACAAACTTTTACATCTATGACGAAGGAATTGTTTTTGCCTTTTGTTCCTATTACAGGTCTTGAGATTAATTTTGCTAAAGCACTTTTGTTTATTGATAACGTTATTTGGAATCATGAATTTAGTTCATTTGAAATTTTTACATTTGAAGAGGATTTAGATTCTTTAGAATTGTATGAAATAAAAGTTCAGGAAGCTCTTGATTTTGGTTGGGAAATAATGGAATCTTCTAAAGAAGATAAGTCAACTAGGACATTAAATTAAAATGAAATTATCATCAAAAAATCACTATAATTGGTACGTTAATAACGTTGAGCACATTAGTACACTTTTTGGTAAAAAAAATGATGTCATTATAATAGATTCGAAAAATATAAATGATTATCCATGGAACTTAATCAGTGAAGTATCAGAATCATTGATATATAATTGTATTGATGTAGAAATTGAGGCTAAACATCCTTGTGGGCTTACTTTTTTTTGTCATGCGTCTATCACGAATATAAGTGATGTATATATTATGGGACAAATAATGTCATTTGATGATTTTTTGGATTATTTGCCGGAAAAATTTCATGACAAAATTAAGAAAATATATTTTAAATTTATAGAATTTAATAATATAGAAATAGAAAGTCTTAAAAAAAGAATTGGTGAACTTGAAAAGGCTAACGAAAAAATTATTAATAGAAAATAATAATTTTTATATAAAAAATAAAAAACGGTTTTAGTGTCTATATTTATAGACATGAAAAGAAAATCAATTAAAGAACATGTTGGATCTGCATTTGGTCCTGGATTTGCTTCGTGGGGTGGTGGAAATGGTAGTGGTGTCACTTCTGGCAAATTTACAGGACTAGGAAATGTTGAGGGACATTCATTTAAAAAATTGCAGCAAGAACATAATTTTAAGTGGGGAGATGAAGTTGATTTAGGTAGTGGATATAAGGCTGTGACTGATCATATGTCGGAAGATGGAAAATTGGTTTATAGAGTTTTCTTAAAAAATCCTAAAGGCGAACTTTTTCATGGAGAAGAACTTCAAACTCCCCAAAGAGCTTATAAGTCTCTTAAAACTTTTATGAGGTTGGGGAAAAATGGGGAATTATATAAAGTTGAAGAGCCAAGTGGAATGGCTGCATCATTTTTAGGTACAGACTATAGGCGTAAAGATAAAAATATAAAAAAAGAGTCTATTACAGAGAAGGAATTGAAAAAACTCGTAAGAGAAGAAATGGATGCTTTAATGGGAAATATGAATGAGAACGTTGTTACAGATGAGCAATTGGGGAGAATTGTTAGAGAAGAGGTTGACAACGTCAAATTGGTAAAAAAGTGGGAATTAACTGGACTTTTTAAAAGTCTGAATTTGTTTGAAAGTAAGTTAAGTGCTTCTCGATTTCTTGAAAGTGGAATGTCAAAGGTAATAAAATTACTACAGAAAAATAAACTAAATAAAAAACAAGCCACAAAATTGATGGAAGTTGTAATAGTTGAATCAAAACCTTTATTGAAAGAAAAAATGGTACCTGGGGATTCGGGTGCAAGAAAGGGAATAAGATATGATTTATCTGCTGGCTGGAAAGCCCAATTGGTAGAGAAGCCAGATGGTTCAGCTCAACTTAGAACTTTTGATCCAAAAGGTAGATTAGTTAATGCAACAAATCACCCATCTGTTTCAGATGCATATAGAACTTTAAAGAGTATGGTATCAATGAGTCCAGAAGATTTAATGTCTAATCTTCCATCTGTATGATATCATTCTATATGAGAAACCTTCACAAGAGATTTTAGAGTTTCATACGAAAAAAGACAAAAACCGTAAATCTCGTCGTTTTTTTAAAAATCAAATAAATAATATAAAAAAGACAGTTTATCTCATGTAATTATATTCATAATGGTTACATTTGCGAATACGGTTACACCCACACCATTTGGTATATTTGATGCAGATACAGCGTTTCAGACTGAAGCTGACAATATGGTTTTGTTTGTTAGGCGGATGCTAGGAGATGATGTTGTATCTGTTGCATTACCTAAAAGGACTATATGGGCAGCATTTGAGGAAGCTACATTACAATATAGCGAATTGGTAAATGAATATCAATTTAAGTCTCAAATTCATTTATTAAAAGGGCAACCAACAGGAAGTAATGTACAAAACCAATATCCTAGAGAAAGTGTTGATCATTTAATTCGTCAAGCTGAACCATATGCAATGGAAGCTGGATATAGTGGTTATAAACAACATGTTTCTGGTTCTATTGATTTAGTTTCAAGGCAACAAGACTATAATCTTTTAACGGATCTGAAGAATGGTGATGGAACGGCACTATTTCAGACACAAACCACGGGTTCTTTTGGAAAAATGAGAATTATGGAAGTTTTTCATTTTTCTCCTCTTGCTGCTTATAGATTTTTTGATTCAACTTCAGCTATTAATTATCTAAATAATGAGTTTAGCTTTGAAAGCTTTACTCCTGAGACAATTTTTTATGTTCTCCCTGTTTTTGAAGATTTATTGAGGGCTGGACAAATGCAATTGTCTCAAAGGGTTAGGAGATCAAATTATTCTTATGATATACGAGGATCAAGCATAAGAATATATCCAATGCCAACATTTATTGAGGGACAAACAAAAAAATTATGGATTCGTGTAATGCTTCCCCCAGATCCTTTCAACCCTTCTTATACGGACGATACGATTGATGGCATTTCTAATATTTCTGACGTACCATTTGGTAATTTGACATATACTGAAATTACTTCTATGGGAAGAAATTGGATAAGAAAATATACTTTATCGTTATGTATGGAAACTTTAGGTTATATTCGTGGAAAATTTAATACAATTCCAATTCCGGGTGGAGAAGTTACTTTAAATTATGGAGATCTTTTATCAAGTGGAAGGGACGACAAAGACAAATTAATAACAACTCTAAGAGAAACCCTTGATCAATTGACAGATCAGTCAATTGTGGAAATACAAGCCACAAAAGCTGAAAACTTGCTAAAACAACTTAGGTTGCTGCCAATGCCTAATGGTTATTTTATTAAGCCTGGCTAATTATAATAAATGGCACGATTATTTCTTACACCACGAGGTATTGATTTTTTTAATGATACTGTAAAAGAGCTAATTAAGGATGTAGCTGGACAGAAAATTTATTATTACCCGATATCAGTAACAAAAACAAAAGTCCATGAAATTTATGAAGAAAGTCCAGAAAAGATTTTTGATGATCCTTTGGAAATAGAGTGTTTTGTTAAGTGGGAAAGTCCAGAAACTTCAACAAACAGGTTTGGAATTGAATATAAAAGCAAAATAACTTGCTATGTTCAGTCAAGGGATATGATTGATAAAGAAATAAAATTAGAAGAGGGTGATTTTTTTAGTTTTGGACCTAAATTTTTTGAAGTTACATCTGTTGTTCCAGAAACCGTTGTTCATGGGCAAGTTGAATATAAAATGGGATTAATGATTAAGGGTGTTCAGGCAAGAAAAAGTCAATTTGAGAGCAAAATATTTGGACCTACTGATGAGAAATATTCAGATGATGATGCAGTTCAAAAAGACTTTGTACAACAGAGGGGTTTTGCTGATAATCGACTTGGGCCTACTGGAGATAGTCGGGATCTAGAGAAACAAGGAGTTATTGACAAAACAATAAAGAAACCGGACGAAGTTTCAACTAGGGCAAAAAGTGTAACTAATGCCAATTCGAAAAGATCGTCTTTTTATGGAGATGGAGATATATAATATTATGGGTAAAAAAAGAAGTTTACGAGAAGTATTTTTGATTGAAGAGTTAGAAACTCCTGAATTAAGAGGATATGAAAAGCCATTAAATAATGCTATGAAAAATGTATTTGATGGAATGTCAAAAGTTAGTAATATTATGTCTTATTTAGCTCAAAGATCTAAAAACCCTATGATTAAAAAGAAAGCTACTGAAAATTTGCAATGGATTTTGAAACAAGAGAAATTGTGGAATCAGATCGTTGATGAATTGGTAGTAATGGATGAAAAAATGAAGGGTGGACCAAAGCACGAATTGCCAGTAGCCCCTGGAGCTAAAAGGGTAGCCTAAATCCATTTAAAAATAATTGATTAGTCTTAGTATGTTCTGAAATAAAATCTTCTGAGAGTGGCTTGTGTGAGCTTGTGATTTTGTGTGGATTTCTTTTATTTTAAAGTTCATTTCTAATTGGCAAAGAATGCATTCCAAGAGCGTATTATATTGATAGTCTAATTTTGGTTCCATATTAATATCAAATATTTGCATTTGCCACATATTGTCATTCTTTGGACTTTTGAATATTACTCTTAGTGGTAAAAAATTTCTTGAATTAATCATTTTTACCATTAAAACATTATTTTCATTTTTAAAAAACACCTTTAGAAGGAATCTGACGAAGAAATCCTTCAATAAAGACATCATTTAATATGTATTTTTGATTCTTATCAAAACACAACAATAATTATAAATATGGCGAGACAGAGAAGAGCAGGTAGAGAACCTCTTAGTAATAGAATTTTATCTGGTTATGAGGGACTTAATATTCCAACAGATTTTAGTGTGGCACCAGTTGGAATAGAGGATGTTGATATAGCATTATTTAAATTGTTTGATGAAGTTGTTCCTATCCACGTAACACCAATAAAGAATTCTGGAGCATCTGGAAAGGTACCAGTAGTTTTTGCCTCTGGAGAGAGATTTGCTACACGGATGAGAAAAAACCCAATTAGAGATGAGAATGGACAACTTATATTGCCAATTATATCAATAGTAGGAACTGGAATTAGTCAAAAAACTCCGGTAGGACCTGAAAATAATGGTATGGGGATGGGTACTGATGTTGGAGATATTGTAATAAAAAAGAGATTATCTTCAAGCGATAGACAATATCAGTCTCTTGTTAATAAATTGTCCATACAAAATCAGGACAATGTTGATAGTGATAATAATTTTGAAAGTTCTACTAATGAAACAGGAAATTTGCCAGGAAGAGTAGCCTCTAGAAGAAGAAATGCTCCTGGACTTGGGGAGGAATTATTATCAAATAATAATTTGGGAAATAATATATTTGAAATAATAACCATTCCATTTCCTACTTTTTTTGTATGTGAATATGAAGTAACTTTATGGTCTCAATATAGAGAGCATTTAAATCAAATGATAGAAAGAATTTTTGCAAATTATGACGAACAATTAAACACATTTCAGCTTGAAACGGATAAGGGATATTGGTTTGTGGCTTATTTTGATGATAGCATTAGTGGTGATGATAATTCAGACGATTTTGCAGATGAGGAAAGGGTATTAAAATATGTTTTTAAAGTAAGGGTTCCAGCATATTCTCATGCTCAAAGAAATGATGCTGATCCAATTGCGATAAGAAGATATGTGTCTGCTCCACAAATATCATTTGGAATTTATGAGTCAAATTCAGACATAATAACATCAGAAACAAATAGTAGAAACCCAAGTGGCGATCACAACAAATTTGTTTTGAGTGACGTAGTCCCTTTAGACGTACAGGGCAATGCTAAAACGGGGCGCAATAAAGACACTTTTAAATCTGTCATAGTAAAAGATAGAATATCTGGAAAACAAACCACTAAATTTGTTAAGGTGGTGTCTAAAAATCCAAGAAATGGAGAAACAATAATAGGCGCAGACCACATAGACGATATTGCTCAGGTACTTAAAAGATGAAGTGCTTTTATCATTTGGACATCATAGTTATCTACAAGAATACTGTACTTTTTTGTAATTCAAGGAGAAATTATTAATGGCTGAACAAACTTTTAGAGCGCCAGGATATCGAGACCGAGAAATTGTATTGGTACAACCAACTCCAGGTCCCATAGGCACCCCAGCCGGAATTATTGGCACTGCTAAGCAAGGCCCAGCTTTTGTTCCGATGATTGTTGGTTCTTCTAATGATTTTGAACAAATTTTTGGTGGTCTTGATCCAAAAAAAGCAGGACCATATGCTGTAAACGAATATCTTAAGCACCAAAGCGCTGTAACATATATGAGAGTATTGGGCGGTGGTGCAAACGATACTGTTACTGATATTAACAACACTAGACTAACTGGACAAGTAAAAAATGCTGGTTTTGTAGTTACTGGAACTACTGTTGATACTCAAGACCCAAGACATCAGGGTGCGACCCAATTTATTGTTGCTCGACATGATTTGGCAACAAATGAAGCAATTGGAATGCCCTTATTTACTGATAATGATAGTTTTGTAGCCACTTCAGCTTCGGATTTCGTTAATCTTGTAAGGGCAGTAGTTCTTACTGCTAGTGGTACAAGACTAATGATATTAAATGGAGATGAAGCCACTCCAACTAACTTGGGATCAAATGTTGATGATGTAGCTTCATTGTCAAACAATGAATTTAAGTTAATTGTTTCGTCTTCAGCTAAACAAACAGTTTTAACTGCATCCCTTGATCCTGATAGTTCAAATTATATTTCAAAGATTCTTAATACTAATCCAGAAAATTTTCCATCAAAAGAGCATTTACTATATGCTGATTTTGCTGTAGATAACCAAATTGCTACTGTAGATACAAACGGAATTTCTGTAGCGGTAGTTTCGGGTTCTACTGCCACTTCTGATTCTTCTGGTAATACCACAATGCCATATAGAGACGCTTATGGACATTTTGATACCAGATACAGATCATCAAGAACTACAAACTTTATTTCACAACCTTTTGGTGATACCGAATTTGATTTGTTTTACATCGAAGCTCTCGATGATGGTGAAGAAACCAATGAAAAGTGGAAGGTTTCAATTGCTGATGTAAGAATGTCAAACGAAACTAATAATGAATATGGAACTTTTTCTGTTCTTATTCGTAGATTTGACGATACTGATCAAGTTCCAGAAATTATTGAAAGATATACAGGATGTAATTTAAACCCATTATCAGAAGATTATGTTGCTGCTAAAATTGGAGACATAAAAGCTCAATATATTTGGGATGCTGAAGATGAAGATGATAGACGGGTTGAAATTACAGGAAAATACTCCAATAAATCAAGAATCGTACGAGTTGTAATGAACGAAGCCGTAGAAAGAAGGGAAGTTCCAGCGAGAGCTTTACCATTTGGTTTCAGGGGACTTAGTGTTCTAAAAACTAATCCAGATAATGTTGACACTGGAAGTTTGGCTTCAAGCGATTCAAGGCTTGGAATTGTAGGATCAAGCGGACTTGGGCTTACAAGCTCAATTGTTCCACCAGTACCATTTAGATTTAAAGTTACAAGAGGTTCAGTTTCAACTAGTGGATTTGCTGGTAATCCTGGTTCATCAGAAGAGGTTGATGGTAGATTATATTGGGGAGTTAAATTTGAAAGAAATACTACTCCACTTAATCCAAATATAACAAAGAAACAAAACAAATTAGTTGCTTCACTAGCTAAATTGGCTGGTATTGAGAAGTTAGACGTACTTGTCACGGGCTCAACAGTCGATTCATTCAATGAAAATAAATTTACCTTAGCAAGGGTTGCATTTTCTAATGCTGCTGTTTCTGAGATTACTGGAACCGCTCAGGCACATATGAAAGAGGCGGCTTATATTAGAAATGGAAATCCAAATTTCTCTGGCTCTGTTTCGGACGGAGTTCTTACTAATAGAATAACGTTAGGTACATTAGTGGCTGAAACTGGTTCAGCTAAATTCAATAAGTTTACTACATATAATAAATTTACCAATATGATGTATGGTGGATGGGATGGACTTAATGTTCTTGATAAGAATTCGGCAAGAATGAATGACAAAGGGTCTTCAAGTGACACTGGTGGTTCAGCTGCTAGCGCATTTACTGCGCCTGGATTGTCTAATAATCCAGCCGGAACCGGTAAAAATAACAACTCTGTTGTAGCTTATAGAACAGCTGCTAAAATAATGACAGATCCATTTACAAGTCCAGCTAACTTGAGAAATGGTCCTGGAGTACAATTATTAGCAATTCCTGGAATTAGAGATAGCTTTATTACTGATTATGTAGCAGACCTTACAAAGGATTATGGATTAGCATTTTATGTTATGGATATTGCTGGTTATGACGATTCTACTACAAGGCTTTATGACATTAGTAGTGATAAGCCAGATGTGGAGAAAACAGCAGAACAATTTGACTCAAGGGCAATAAACAACAATTATTCTGCTGCTTATTTTCCTGATCTAATAATCACGGATTCAGTAAATAATAGAACAGTAAAAGTTCCACCTTCTGTTGGGGTTATGGGAGCTATTGCCTTCAATGATAAGGTAGGATTCCCATGGTTTGCTCCAGCAGGATTTAATCGTGGTTCTCTTGATTTCGTGGAAAGTATTGATGTTAGATTGAAAAAGGATGATCGTGCAACCTTACATGATGCTCGGATTAATCCAATTGCTAATTTTCCACCACAGATAAAGGTTATTTTTGGACAAAGAACATTACAACAAGCAGCTTCGGCACTTGACAGAGTTAATGTAAGAAGATTACTAATTGCTGTGAAAAGAACCGTTAGTGATGCTGCAAGAAGACTTGTGTTTGAACAACCAATTTCTGAACAAAGAGATCGGTTTGTTTCTATTGTTACTCCGATATTGTCTCTTGTACAACTTCAGGCTGGAATTGAAGGATTTAATATCATTGCTAATGATTCAAATAATTCAGCAGAAGATGAAGAAGCTAATAAAATGAATGGAATAATTGAACTAATTCCAACAAGAACAGCTGAAAAGATTTCAATTGATTTCGTTATTGATGATAGCGGAGTAACTTTTAATGAGTAAATTTAGAGATTGTTATATTTATGAGTAATAGGAGACAAGAATGGTCGAATTAAAATTGCAAAGTGCTGGGGTAAGCGTAAGAGAGATTGATCAGAGCGGTCCATCTAATGTAGATCCGGTTGGGGTCCCAGCGGGCGTAATTGGTACTGCTAATCAGGGTCCAGCATTTGTTCCTGTAACTGTTGGTTCAGTGCAGGATCTTGTTTCAGTATTTGGAGATACAGACGCTAAAGACGGAATGTTGGCAATGTTTGAGTGGTTACGCAACGCAACTGCTGGAACGTATCTTCGAGTTCTTGGTGCTGGAAAGGGAGAAAAAAGACTAACAACAGGCAACAATATTGGAAGCGTAGAAAGTGCTGGGTTTGTTGTTGGGGAAGAGCAACCAAACGATTCTGGAAATTTTGGTTCTAATACAGATGCTGTGGAAAATGGTCCACTTGGGCGAACATATTTTCTTGGTGCATATATGTCGGAATCAGCTGGCTCTACAGTTTTTTCTGATGCAGGCATTGCCATTGATTCTCCACACCCAATTGTAAGGGGTGTTTTAATGGCAGCTTCAGGGGTAGTTTTGAGGCTATCTTCAAGTTTTGTTGATTCAGCTGATCCAAGTACTTCTACAGCAGCGGTGGCAGGTGGTGGAAAAGGACACATTACAGGAACAGTAGACCTTAGTGCTGGTAAGCAGGAATTTGTTTTATTACTAAATGGACATAAAGAACTTGATCCAAGCTATCCAAATGTCATTACAGCTAGTTTTGACACTACTGCACCAAATTATTTCCCAAATATCTTGAATGAAGATCCGCTAAAATTACAAGATGCTGGATATCTACTATATACCCATTATGATATTCACACTTCACAGGCGGTATTAACCGGTACAGGAATCGCTGGTGTAACTGGTAGTTCTGACCTAATATCCGAAAGTAAAGAGCAAATTGCATTCTTGACTACAGGATCAGCTGGAAGAAATGCCGGAACTACTACAGTTCCTAACTATGAAAATTTTGAAGATAGATTCCAAGCAGCTGAAACTCCTTGGATTACTTCACAAAAGTTTGGTGGATCCACTGTAAATTTATTTAAACTAGTTTCCAGATCAGATGGGGCAGTATCTAGCGACAAGTGGAAGGTTTCTATTGAAAATGTAACTCCATCAACATCTGATACTGATTTATATGGAAAATTTGATGTTGTAGTTAGAGACTTTGGTGATAATGATGACGAAAAAGTTGTTCTTGAACAATATAGAGGGTTGTCATTAAATCCATCATCTGATCGGTTTATCGCCAAAATAATTGGTGATAAAAATATCTATTTTGATTTTGATAAAGCATTAGGATCTCAAAAACTAGTAGAAGAAGGAAGTTATCCAAATAAATCTAATAGAATTAGAGTAAAACTACCGGACGATGTTGTAAATGCGGATATTGATCAGGAATCACTTCCAGTAGGGTTCAGAGGGCCAAGGCATCTTGTAACATCAGGTTCAGATCCAATGACCGCTCCTGGTGATGCTTCTCCACTGAAGGAGACAGTGGAATATCCAATCCCACTTAGAGAGAATTTGACTGTTGGGGTTTCACCGAAACAGGTAGTAAATAAAAATTTCTATTGGGGAGTTCAATTTCAGCAGAAAACATCTCTTACTGAACCAAATAGTAGTGTAAAGCTTGACGAAACCATTAGAAGTTATACTAAATATTTTCCTAACTTCATGACCTCATTAAGGAATGTTCACGTTGGGGATAATGCTGGAACAGCAGATTCAAATGGAACTGTTCTTGATTCCGATCTTTTTAATAACAATTCTTTTAGTCTTGAAAATGTTCAGGTTGTAACCGGTTCTGATACTAAGGCTGACGTTAAGACAATTGATCAATGGACCTATGTTAGACAGGGAGGAATTTCTTCCAATGCAGCGAATAAAACCAGGGGTCTTGATGTTTCAACCGATTTGTCGGTTCCAGCAGTTAGAACTGTTGCTAAATTTAGTATATTTTTACAGGGTGGTTTTGATGGAGTTAATGTCTTCAACAAAAATGAATCAGATATGTCCAATAGGGCAATCATAGAAGAAATGTCATTTTCAGATAGAGGACAAAATAATGGTCCAACAGTTAAAACATATAAAAAGGCTCTTGAGGTTCTTGAAGAGACTTCTGATGTTGACATTAATCTTATGGCCATTCCGGGAATTAGACATAATGTAATAACTGATTCAGCTATTTTAACTGCTGAAGGTCGTTTTGATGCTTTGTATCTAATGGACGTTGAAGAGAAAGATACAGTGAATACGGTTGTTACTTCTTCTTTACAGGATGTTTCGGTCAACAATACTGTAACAGCACATTCGGCAAGAAGTCTTGATTCAAGCTTTGCTGCTGCATATTTCCCAGACGTTGTAATGACCGATCCAAGCAGTGGGGCATTAGTACAGGCTCCACCATCTGTTGTGGCTCTTGGGGCAATGGCGCTGAACGATGCTTTATCTCACCCATGGTTCGCTCCAGCCGGATTTTCTCGTGGAGTATTGTCAAGTGTTGAAAGGGCAACAGTAAGTTTGAAAAGAGATAAGTTGGACGATCTTCAAAGTGCGGATATTAATCCAATAGTTTCTTTTCCAGGTGGTCCAGGAGTTACAATTTGGGGACAGAATACTCTCCTATCAGAAGCTAATAGTCTTGAGAAGGTTAATGTAAGAAGAATGCTTTTGGACGTTAGAAGAAAGGTTCGAGAAGTTGGGCGAACTTTCTTATTTGAGCCAAATAGAGAAGAAACTCTTGAAAGATTCTCAAATCAAGTAAGACCTATTTTGAGAAGAATTCAAGAACAGGCCGGAATTGATAAATTTAGAGTTTTGATTAATACGGAGACAACAACACAAGCTGACGTTGATAATAATGTCATTAGGGGACAAATCGTACTTAAACCGGTAAGATCTCTTGAGTTTATTTCATTAGACTTTGTTGTAAATAATCAAGGAGCTGAAATTCAATAAGTTTGTTTGGGTAATATTTTATATTATATGATAGTTAGTTAATAATAGCGGAGTTTTTTATTATGGTTGAAACACTTGGAGTTACTGATATGTTGGCTAATCGATATGAGCCAAAAAGAAAATATCGATGGATTTTTCAAATTGAAGGAATTGATGCTTATTTGATGAAAACAGCAGCAAGGCCACATATTACTCATGAAAAAATAACAATTGATTATATCAATGATAAAAGATGGCTCGCTGGAAAAAGGAGTTTTGATACAGTATCAGTAACAATGTATGATGCTATTTCACCATCAGGAGCACAACAATTGATGGAATGGCTAAGGTTGACAAGCGAAGCAGTATCGGGACGAGATGGTTATGCCGATTTTTATAAAAGAAATATTCAAATGAAATTGCTTGATCCAATGGGCAATGTTGTAGAACTGTGGGACGGAAGGGGAGCTTGGGTCGAAGATGCTAATTTCAACGATTTAGACTATTCATCGAGTGATGCTCAAGATATTGCTTTAGTTATCCAAGCCGATAAGTGGATTTTGCAATATTAATATATTTTTAGTTTCTATAATCTCCTTGAATTGATTTAAGGAGATTATTTATTTTAAGATGAGAGAAACGCTAAAAAAAATTGTTAGGTTTGTTATAAAAGAACAGAATAATTTACAGGAAAAAATATCAAATGCTATTGACGAATCTGGCTTAGCTATTGATGAATATGGTTGGAGCATATATAAATTTGAAGAAATGGGTCCAGCCACATATAGTATAATAATACAAAGAAAAGACGCTCATCTACCAGGAAGAAGAGAGGTCTCTATAAAAAACAGCGTTTTGAGAGGACTTAAAAATTTGTTGGATGGTGCTTGGTCTCGTATTGGATTATCCCCTGAAAGTATTGATATGAAAGATGTTGGAAATGGAATGGTGAGGGGGATTATTGTACTACCAGAGAAAGAATCTTATATAAAATGGGAAATTCCATAATTTTTGTTTTTGATATAGTTAGAATTGTTGAGTCATTAAAGTAAAAGATTTAACAGATTATATTCAATATTATAGAATGTATAGTAGGTCTATAATTTATTGTTTAATAAGGATTTTTGTATATGGAAAATGAAGAACGACAAGAAAAAAATGCAGTAGCTTTTGGCGGATCTCCTCCGGTAAATAAAGTGACTAGTGAAGAGGAAGAGATTCCTTATGAGGACATTCCATTACCATCAAATGGTGTTATATATGAATCTGGCACTTCATTACACAAAAGAGAATCTCTCCCAGTAAAAGTTATGACAGCAGAAGAAGAAAACATTCTTACTAATCCAGCATATATGAAAAGAGGAACAGTATTAGAAGAGCTTGTTAGTTCTTGTGTTTTAGATAAAACAGTAAATCATGCTGACTTAATTGCAGGAGATCATAATGCTCTTTTGGTTGGTTTGAGAATTATTGGATATGGTTCTGAGTATCCTGGAAGAGTTGAGTGTTCTTCTTGTGGAGAGATATATGAACATACCTTCAGATTAGACGAATTGGAACTTAAAAGATTAAAAATAAGTCCCGTAGAGGTAGGAAAAAATTTATTTGAATATACACTTCCTGTTTCTAAAGAGAAGGTTATTTTCAAATTTTTGACAGTTAAAGATCAGGACGATATATCAACAGCAAAAGAAAGAATGCGCAAAATCCTTGGAAAAAGCCGAAAAGAAGAAAATGTAACTGATAAATTGAGATATTCTATTGTAAAAATTGGTAACATTGAGAATAAAATACAATTAGAAAAGAAGATAAGAAGAATGAGAGCTATGGATTCCTCTGCACTTAGAAGATATATGCAAGATAATGAACCAGGTATTGATATGAAACAATCAGTTGAATGTCCTGAATGTACTCATGTAGAGGAGGTTGTGATGCCGTTAGGCATCGACTTTCTTTATCCAAATGCCACCGAATAAAGAAATATTTTGGGAGCCAATTTTTTTATTAATGGAATATGGACATTTTTCGTATACAGAAGCCTATAAATTGCCGATCAATGCGAGAAGATGGTTTTTGGACAGAATAGCGAAAGAAAGAAAAAAACAAAATAGTGACGAAAACAACCCAGAAGATAACGATTCTGAAAATTCTGACAAAAAACCAAAAAATAACCCCATTTATGAAAATATGAAGCAAATTAACTTTTGACATTAGGCATATTTATTTCGTAGGAGAACAATAATGCCCATATCAAGTGAATTTCCATTTTTAATGGTTGAGGATCGCAAAGAGTCTTTAGAAGAATCTAAAAAAGACAAAAAAAACAATTTAATTGAAGAAGGAATTCAATTAAGCACTACAGGAAAGATATTTTTAGGTGGATTAGCTGCTTGGATGGTGGGTAAAGCCTCTAACTTGAGAGTTCGTGGTACTCAACAGGAAGTTACAGCTATTGCGAATGCTCTTAGATCCTCGAGAAGGTTTCAGGATGAATTAAAAAAGCCTGGAGCAACTGTAAAAAGTGTAATGAATTTACTAAACCTTTCAAGACTTAAGGGAAGAGAATTTGAAAGGGTTCTTGGAATACCCTGGCCCCTTAAGTAATATTTTTTATTTTTAACAGATAATAAACAGTAAACAGACGAGTGTAATAATAGATGGCAGTAGACAATCTAAAGCTTCAGCAACAGATTAATGAGGCAATGAGGGAAAGGCAAAAGCTTTTAGAAAAACAAACTAAAGAGCTTGAGAGTCAATCTGATATGGCTGAACGGATTAGGGAGTCAATTTCTAAAATTAATTTTCCTGATGATTCTACAAAACAAACGAGAGACTTTAATAAATCGGTACAGGAAGGAACTGAAAAGATTGAGGAGCAAAAAGATCTTCACGAAGAATTAGAAGAAAAAATTAGAGAATCTTTTGAGACTAGTACGATTTCTGATTGGGTTGAGTCATTAGAACAAGCAAATAGAGAGACAAGCACTTTAGCTGTTGGGTGGGGAGCGTTTGCTTCTGGAATGTTTGAGACTGGTGGATTTATTGGAAAAACACTTAAAACAATTATTGGTCTTGCGGGAGAGTTGGCTGGTACTGTTTTTAGTATTGGTAAAGCTATTTTGGCTATACCAATTAAAATATTTAATGGACTTGTAGATATTGCCAATTCTTTTCATGGCGGAACGCAGCTAATGCAAGCGTTTGAGGATATCAGAAAACAATTTGGTGATTTCCGAACAGGTGTATCAAAGGATGTAATTGGGGCTTCACGACAATTGAGGGGGTCTCTTGAAGGTACTGGACTTAGATCGTATAGGGTTTTTGGTCTTTTATATGAAAGACTAAATTTAGTTAGAGAGTTAATGACGGACATGGGGGCAGTGGCTCACCAATTTAGTGGTGAAATTTATAGAAATGCTGAAGCTGTTTTGCAATTCCAAAAGGGGTTGGGAATGACAAATGAGGCAATGGGCGCCATGGCTATATTTGCCAATAAACATTTTACAACATTAGCTGATTCACAAAGAATGGTTGCAAACCAATCTCTTCAAATGGGAAAGAGGTTTGGAATTGATCAAAAAGTGATCGCTAGAGACATATCGGAAATGGTTTTAGATTTTAAAACGTTTGGAAGTGTTGGAACCAAACAAATGGCATCATTATCGGTTTTTGCGAGAAAATTAGGTGCAGATTTCAAAGAGCTTCTTGGCATTGTTGATAAGTTTGATAATTTTGAAGATGCAGCTGAAAGTGCTGCAAAATTAGCTCAATCATTTGGACTCAATATTGATGCTTTTGAAATGATGAAAGCTCAAGATCCTGGAGAAAGAATTGACATGTTACGTAAGTCATTTTTTGATGCTGGAAAAAGCATTGAAGGAATGACAAGGCAAGAAAGAAATTTATTAGCACAAACTACTGGATTAGAGGGAGCTTCTCTTGAAGCTACATTTGCAGCCAAAAATCAAGCATTAAGTTATCAAGAAGTGCAGAATGCTTCTGCGGATGCTGAAAAATCACAATTAAGTCAAGCTGAAGCTTTGAAAGGTTTGACTAATTCAATTGAGAGATTAGTAAAGCAAGGAAATAGACAAGGTGGGTTTTTTCAAAGATTCATGATGGGATTTAGAAAAGGTCTTTTTTGGACTAGAGACTTTTGGAAGATGATTAGAAACATTAAAAGATCTTTATGGGCTGCCGAAAGGGCTGGTCGAAGAGTTGGTCGTGCTTTTGCAAAATTATTCCCTGGTGTTGCTACTGCTTTAGAGGGACTTAAAGAATTCTTTGCAACCATGAAAGGTTCAAGGGACTTTATGAATATTGGTCCTTTTCAAGAATTTGTAAATGACTTTAGACAACTATTTTCAGATCTTGGAGATCCAAAATTGGCTTCAAATGCTTTAGGTAGGTTCTTTGAAAACTTACGAAAATCATTCAAAATGTTAATAGGAAAGGAAACAACTCCAGCAGGAAAGATAGTTTCTGGATTTAAAAGGATATTTAAGGCGATCGGAAGTATCGCGTTACAGGGATTACGACTAATAATGGATCAATTCACTTTCTGGATAAAAAAAATAACAAAAGTTGTATTAGATCCAGCACCATTTACAGATGCTTTTATGAAAATTTTTGGAGAGGCAAAAGATGGTTCAAAAACAATGGTTGGAAAACTTATTGATGCAATTAAAGAAGCTTTGGGAAAATCTTGGGGTGCTCTTGTTGATGCTACACAAACTTTGTTCGGTATATTGTGGAATAAGGTTAAGAAGTTCGCAATAAAAAAATGGAATGAGATAACAGACAATCAGGGTATATGGGGCTTGATAAAGAAGGGAATGAAATTTCTTGCTTTTGATGAAGTGGGACAAATAATATCTTTAATATTATTTGGTCCATCTATTATAAAAGCTGTCATAGCTTCAGGAATACACATGATGTCAAAAGTTGCTTTGGGAATAGGGTCTCATGTCTTAAAGTCTAAAACAGGATCAAAAATTGGAGAAGTCGTTGGAGAGAATATGAATGATGGGATTCTTAAAAAGATAACAAACTCTTCTATGGCTAAGAAAATAACTGATTCATTTTCTGGTATAGCAAAAAAGACTGGTGGAAAATTTCTTATGGCAGGTAAATCAATAGGGTCATTATTATTTAGGGGACTAACAGCTATTTTGGGAACTCTTGGTGCTACGATAGCATCGGCTATTGGTGTTGGGTTGGCGGCTTATTTTGGAACCTCTTGGTTACTTGAAGCAACTGGGCTTGATAAGCAAATTGATAAGTTGGTTGGGTGGATTACTGGACAAACAGAAAATTTAAGAAAAAATGTAAATGATGCCATTTCTAAAATGCAAGCTGGAATGCCTGATTTTATTTCAAAACAAGCATCAATTGTAAAAAATCAAGAATTGTCTAATGCATTAAGAAGTAAAGAAAAGGATGCATTGAGTGGAATTCAAAGTGTTCTTAATACAAACATTGATTTATCTTTAAAGGATAGAAAAATAGCCTTACAAGCAGTCCGATTCAAACAAGACCAGCTTAAAGCCGAATTAAGCAGACAGATTGTAGAGAGAGAAGGAATCAAGCTTGGTCGTGGTGGAAAGGCAAGTGCTGAAGATCGTATAAAAATTGAAGAAAGAATAAATGAAGAGCTTAGGAAGCGCGGAACTGTTTTAATGGACGTTAATAGTGAGCTTAAAAATATTGCAAGAGAAGAAGAAAAGAAAAAGAATTTAGAATCATTAGGAAAGAAACCTGTAGCAAAAGGGAAAGAGTTTGGATCTGAAGGGTCTGGATTGTCCGATAAGGCAAAAAGGGTTGCTGATATTTCCAATTCAATGAAAACGATTGAGGGAGCAAAATTTAATAAAGAAAAAGTAGTAAAAAGAATAGGAGATGTAGAGGCAACGATTAATAGTATTGCTCAACAGGTATCAGTGTTTGCTGGTGACGCATCTGCACTAGAGGCTCCAGTTGTGAAAGGAATTACGAATATGGTGACTATAGCCAATGAAGTTTCAGAACAATTGAGCAATTTAAAGGCGCTAAATGCTTCTGTTAAGCTTAGAGAATTGGGAAAAGCGCTTGGGATGGGTGCTACTGAAGAGTTTACAATAAAACAGGGTCAAATTCATCAACATTTTCATATTAATGTTTCAATGGATGCAAAAAAGGTAGCTGATGCTACTTTAGAGACTGGTAGAGTTGCTGCTGGGCCAAGGATGCAAAAATGACAGATTTATACAGACAACTACTTAATGATAACAAATATAAAGAAATAATAGAGGGATTATCAGAAAAAGAAAGAGAAGTAGTAGAAGAGCAAATGAAAAGATTTATGGAAACTTTAGAAAGTGGATTATTAAATCCATTATCAACTGCACTTGGCAATGCCAGAGTTTCAGAAGAATTGAAAAAAATATATTCAAAAAAGACATTAGGAGATTTTATTAAGAGAGGTGGCTAGAGATATTGACATAAACGGCGTTGATGCTGTTCTTGAGGGTAGTGGACCTGAAGGTCTTCTTAGAGAAGGAGATGATTTTCATGAAACAACTAAAAAAACTATTGGGGATTATCTTAGTTGTTTAACGAAAGAAGGAAATAATAGATTTGTTCTCAAAGAAGGGTCAAAAAAATCAACATTAGATACGTTCTCACAACCACAAAATGGAGCCAAAGAATCATTTGCTCCTAATGACCACCACTTAAATGGTATTTCTGATAGTGGGTTAGTTTTCAAGCCTTCAGTTTCGGATTTTGTTGAAAAAGGTAAGGATGGTCACGATACTTTACGAAAGATTTCAGGAAATACAAATAAAAACGGCTCAAATACTGCCCCCCTTCCCAAGGGAAAGATTCAAAGAGCAGTATCTTCTGTTTTGACAAATAATAGATTTAACCCATCAGGTGAAAGTCCCTATGTTTCTGAAGGGGAAGCACCTGACGTGGTTGCAGTTGAGCAAAACCAACTTGGTGTTTATAACCCTAAAGGAAAAGATATAACATTTGAACAATTGTCCAAAGTTTCCAAATCTATGGCAATAAAAGCTGTTGGAAATTTTCTTGAAGGAGATCCAGATGACTTTGTATCAGGTGTTGGCTCTCTTATTCCGGGAGAAGCACAATTGGGAGCAACAAAATTATCTTCACAAGATATGTATGCTGAAAATGCTTTTGGAGCCCCTAGCAAATCAAGACTAGAAGGAGATCTAAAAGAAAATAAGGGAATGGGATCATGGGGGCAATTGAACAATTATGCAGAACCTTTTGATGGGTTTGCTCCCTTAAGCATGCTTGCGTTGAGTGGAATTCTAATTGTTTCTCTTAGAATTGTTGCTGCTTCATTAGTTTCTTTATTAAGTTTAGTTGTTAGTCCAAACAGTGAAAAAAATTCAATTCCCCCAAGAGGACCATTTATTTTGGGGGAGTTTGGAAGACCAGATCTAAATGGACCTTTTACACTAAAGAGTATAGGAATACAGCCAACAGAAAGGGACTTTTTATCTGCTGTTGATAAGGGAATTGACATTTTTTTAAGGTTTGATTTTCAATCTCCTGGATATTATGTTACGATAATTAGATCAATAATCAGAGGTGGAAACCTTATCGTAAATGACGTAAAGGATGCATTTAGTTTTAGGAATAGAAACCCATTAGAGATTGCTCAATCAGTAGTTGGTATAGTGGACACCCTTAAGGGGTCAAAAGTTATTTCTTTTCTTAATGTAATGGCTCAAATAGGTGATAAAGCATTAGAGGTTGAATCGCAGGGATTTGAATCTGGTGATAAAGAGATCTCCACTATTGACAAGCTTGTTGATAATGCAGCAACAAGAGTTATGAAAAGTAGGCGTGGTGATATGAAATTATCTTGGCAAAATTCTGGACCACCATCAAAATACTTATTTCCATCAACGATTCAAAAATTAGATAAAATGATGAATGGTATAACTGACGCAAAAGCGTTAGGAGCTATTGCTGGATTAAATGGTCGCGCATCTAATAGTGACGAGATAAAAAATAATAGAATTGATCCATTAGTTGTACAAAAGCTAGAAGACGAATTGGACGCTGAATATGTTCCGTTTTATTTTCATGATCTTAGGACTAATGAAATAGTTTCTTTTCCCGCCTTTTTAACTGCATTGGACGACAATTATTCGGCAAATTATAATTCTTCTGAACCTTATGGAAGGGTCGACCCAATACAAATCTATAAGAATACTGTTAGGACATTAACTGTTGGTTTTAAGGCAGTAGCAACAAATAAAGAAGACTTTGACGAAATGTGGTGGAAGATAAATCACTTATCTTCTTATATGTATCCTCAATGGTCTCAGGGTCAACAGGTTTTGTCAAGAAATGTTGAGGGAAATAAAAAATTCATACAGCCATTTTCACAAATACCAAAAGCCTCTCCTTTGATAAGGATAAGAATCGGTGATGTTATTAAGTCAAATTATTCTAAATTTAATCTTGCAAGAATATTTGGTTTTGGAACAGACAAAAATGATATTGCAATAATTGAAGATGACTTGAGTGAATTACAAGATCTTAAGAAAAAAATTGAAGCAGAAAAAATTAGAATGTCTACTGATCCTTCAAACGAACCCTCAGGACATACCGGAAGATCTGGATATCGTTCTGGGGATGTTGCTATGTTGATGCCCAAAATACACAAGGGGTATGTTGAAGCAACATTTGCTTCCGGTAAGGCTGGAATTATTGCTCGTGGAATAATTGGAAGAATTTCTAATGGAAGGATTGGGAATTTAGAATCAAGAAGATTAAGAATAACAGCAGCAACAAGAGTAAGGATTGTAAAAAGCCCTTCAGATGATAGGGGACTTTTAGTAAATTATGGTGGTAAGCCGATAACATATTATACCGTTGAGGTAATAAATCCCGGAGGAGACGAACAGCAGGGTAATTGGTTAGTTACTCATCAGGACTTGTATCCCGATCTAAAGTCTTTAGCTACAGCTGTTCGTGGTGGAATTCCAGATGAAGAAATTGATTCATTGGATGATAGATTAGACATAATCTCTGAATTTATGTCAGATAGTGAAAATTCAATAGTAAAATCATTTAATTCAACAAGAGGAAGAGGTCTCGCTGGTGTGATAAATACTTTATCGTTTCCCGAAATGAATGCTTCTGTATGGGAGACAACAGAACATGGTTCTAGGGCTCCAAAAATAATACAAGTTAATTTAACATTTAGTGTTATACACGATATTTCTCCTGGACTTGATAATGAAGGATTTAATAGGGCACCTATTTATCCTGTTGGTCAAGTATCAAAATTGATTTCGGGTGATGCTTATGATTTTGATGGATCAGAGAAGTTTGAATTTGATCACGCTAAAGCTTCTACAAGTATAGGTAAGGGAGTATAAAATAAATGGCAAGAAGATATGGAAGAGCACCAATTTTGCGTGCTGGGAAAATGTTGGGAACAACAAATTCAACTCGAATTGTTAGAGAAGGTGTTGAAGATGGACGAATTAGGTTAAAAGAAACTAGGAAATTAAGGGGTGGAGAAAGGCTTGATAGTATTGCTGGTAAAGAATATGGTCGTTCTGATTATTATTGGATAATAGCTGCTGCTAGTAAAATTGGTTGGTCTTTACAGGTTCCCCCTGGTACCGAAATAAAAATCCCTATACTTGAAGATGTTGAGGAGGCTGTTGGATAATGCCGTCTCCCCAACTAAAGAATGCTGTTGAGGAGCTTTCAAGATATTTTGCCTTATATTCATTAAGAGATGTTGTTGGGGCGGATTTGGCTTTAGCTGGATTGCCCGAACAAGACATTGGCAGTGGTCAATCTAAAATAATAGAAAATAATATTTCCTTAATTGTTGATGACACTAATTCTCTTAATATAATTGGACAAAAAATTGTTGATGCTCAAACTGGCGGAAAATTTACAAGAGAGATTATAGACGAAATAACATTGTTGTTTGGAGAGGAAGTTGTTGCTGAAGAGAGAAAAGAATTTTTGAATAGAATTCCTATTATTTATCAAGAAAATTTCTTTTTTCCTAATTTGCCAACCATAAAACAAATACTTGGTTCAAGGGGAGATGAAATAAATAATTCACCCAATTTGCCGTCTAGAGACAGTCCATCTTTAGCGGTTTATAACATTAATACAATTAGGGTAAATCCTGCCAGTAGAAACACTGGTGCTGCAACTATATTTTTAAATTCAGTTCCAACGATAGAGCTTAGCAGGTGTGTTCCTTATTTGAATGTTCAGTTTCAAATTATAAGACCACCAACTGACATATCGGGAAGACCACTTACAATGAGTTTAATAAAGTTTCTTGATGGTGCTAATAATCTTGAAAATAATAGTGTAAACAATTCTATTCATACAGCTCAACCAACTAACATTGAAGCTAGGTCAGATAAAGATGAACAGGGAAACGTTATAGTCGGGGGGGCTACTGGATTTTCGGGAATGGAATTGTTTACCTCTCCACAAACACTAGTGAATGCTGACCCGGACAATAGTGAACTTTCAAGAGTTTCTCCTGTTATTGATAAATTCAGGCCATTTATGTCAATTGAAGAGTTTGAGGTTCAAGTCGTGCCAACAACGGGTGTTATGAGCTATAAAACAGCTACAATGAAGATTATATTACATGACAGATCAAGATTGTCTGAAATTGCAGAATTTATTAAGCCAGACATGACAGGGTTTCATAATATTGAAATGCTTATTGAATATGGCTGGTCTCATCCCGATTTGCAAAGTCCTTATGGGAAATTTTTGAATTCCATGCGAAAGAAAGAAAAATATAGTATAAGGAACCACAAGGCAAGAATAACAAATGATGGACAGGTAGAAATAGAACTTGAGTTATATATGAAGGGAGCCCTTGATTCATATAACACAACAATAAATGATGGAGGACAAGTTGGAAAGACCCAACAACAGGTTGTAAATTTACAAAAAAGGATATCTGAATTAAAAAGTAGGTTATACAATAAACAATCAACTTTTGTAAAAGAATTGAGAGGAACTCAAATTTTAAGTGCAGCAAGTGATATATCAAGCAATCTGTCATTATCTAGAGACCTAAGGAAGGAATTGAGAAAAAACCTTTCTTCCCTTGAGAATGTTCCAGGAGATGACGCTAGAGAACTAAAGAGAATGTTACAGGATCTATATGGGAAGGACGGAAAGGACGGGTTAGCTTCAGGGCTATTAAAGACAATAGCTGAAGAGTTTCAGGAAAGAATGAAGTTGGTTACAGATGGAAAAACAGTTCCTGAAGGTCAAAGGACCCCGGATCCTTGGATTCACGGACTTGAAGATAGGGTAGAAGAATTTGATCTTGCAAATAACTTTAGAAAAAGTGATTATGTTTCCTTTGGAAAGTTAGCCACTCTTTTTATTGGACAACCATTAGCAGCATCAAAAAAGTTTGATGAAGTACAATTATTGTTTTATCCGTTTAATGATGGTGCTGGTTTTGCAAGGCACTTAAATATTTCTAGTTTTTCAATAGAAATATCAAGATTCGAAAGAAAGTTTGCAAAGATTAGAGATAGTAAAAGAACTATTGATTTGTCCATTAGAGACTTTGTTCAATTTATGACAAATAATTTTTTTGATGATCCTGCTTCTCTTGATTATGGAATGAGAAGATTTTATACCTATGAAAAAAATAAAAAAACAGGAAGTAAAGAACCAAGGTCACTAATAAGAAAATCTAAAGGGCAGAAAAAAACAGACTTAAGAGACGAATATGAAGAAAGAATAAGAGAGTCCGGTGTTCCAAACGGAACATTTAAAATGGCTCATTTAGATGTTTATTTTGAATGTGTTCCATCTGAAACGCTTGAGGGTTCTAAAAATTCAAATGATCATAGATCAATATTAAGAATTCACTTTTTTGATCGTGTTGCTACTCCGTTTTCTTCATTAGGTGATTTACTAAGAGCACTTAGAGACGAAGACATAGGGTCAATAACAAGAAGTAATGTAAAAGAGGGAGAGGGAAATACGTCTGATCATGAAGAGGTAGCTAAAAAAATAATTCAACAAGCTAAAAGCATGGGGCTTATTGAGGCTGATTTTGTAGATGGATCTGGATCTTCATATAGACTTGTTGGTGGTCCAAGAAAAGTTAAAGAATTTATTTCAAATACAATGCCAAGTATAATTTTTTCTTCTAATGGAACCGCCGTAAATGAGGCTGGGTTAAAAACTATGCATGATCCAAGACTTGGTACTGTTAATATGTTACGTTCTGGGGATGCTTCGCCACTAACACCATCGGGTGCAGGGCAGGGAGGAATTCCGCTATGGGTTCATCCTGCACAAATGGATATGGAAATTTTTGGTTGTCCAATTATTGAGTTTATGCAAAGTTATTTTGTTGATTTTCAAACTTACACAACGTTTGACAACATTTATAATGTTACAAAATTAACTCACAGATTTAGAGCTGGAGAATTTAATACAAGTATTTCATTTACTCCTGCTGACGCATACCCGACCTATAGGGCATTAAGTGATAAAATTGCCGGTGCAAATAGCATTTTAAGTAAAATAGTTTCTGATGATAATACAGACGTTTCAACAGGAAATGTTTAAAGAATAAAAAGTGTGATAAAATTTTACTTGTGAATTTAACAGATCACCCCAGATGGAAAGAGTGTTTAATTAATGAGTGGCACTACGCAATAGGTGGTAACCCTAAAGACTTTTCTCACGGATCAAGCAAAAAGGTTTGGTGGAAATGTTACAAGTATAAACATGAGTGGAAAGCGAGTATAAACAAAAGAATTAATGGAAGAAATTGTCCTTTTTGTTCGGGAAAGAAAGTTTTAGAAGGATATAATGACTTAAAAACAACTCACTCTGAACTTTGTGAAGAGTGGAATTGTGATAAAAATAAAAAAGGACCTGAATGTTATTCGGCAGGTTCTAACAAGAAAGTTGGATGGAAATGTAAAAAGTATCATGAATGGGATGCAAGAGTATCAGATAGGACAATAAAAAAAGTTGGTTGTCCCTATTGTCGGGGAAGATATCCGATTATTGGGAAAACAGATCTAAAAACAATTTATCCTGAACTTTGTGAAGAATGGAATTATGAAAAAAATAAATATGGACCAGAATTTTACTCTGTTTTCTCTAATAAAAAAGTTTGGTGGAAATGTAAAGAAGGTCATGAGTGGAAAACTAGTATAAGTCATATTTCGTCTGGTAGTAGATGTCCTTATTGTTCGGGATTTAAAGTATTAAAAGGATTTAATGACTTAAAAACAATTAATCCAAAATTGTGTAAAGAATGGAATTATGTAAAGAACAATAAAGGACCTGAATACTATCCAAAATGTTCTGGTAAAAAGGTTTGGTGGATATGTACAAAAAATCATGAATGGAATTCTTCTATAAATAATAGGGTTTATGGAAACTCTTGTCCAGAGTGCTCTAAAGGTTCAAACAAAAAAGAAAAAATAATAAAAAAAATAATATTAAAAAATGTTTTATCAAACAACTTAAAAATAAGTCCACATTATTTTCTTAAGTGTTCAGCTTTTAGTAAAGATGGTGAACGAATTAGAAAATATTTGTTTATTGATTTTAAAATTACATTAAACAAAAAAATTAAAATATTTGTTGAATATAATGGAGAACAACATTATAAAGAACACTACTTTTTTCACAAGGAAAAAGGTACATTTAAGAAGCAACAACAACGAGATCAATGGTTGAGGAATTATTGTAAACAAAACAACATTATCTTAATAGAAATTGATGGTAGAAAATATAAAACTAGGCAAGAAATTGAGCCTTATTTACTAAAAGAGGTGTTATGTAAAATAATTCAATTTAATAAAAGAAATAAGACATTATAATAACGTGATATACTTTTTATGTAATGAATGAGGTTGATAAAAAAAAATTTAAAAACTACTCATCCAGAACTTTGTAAAGAATGGGACTATGATAAAAATAAAAAGGGTCTTGAGTATTATACAAAAGGTTCTAACAAGAAAGTTGGATGGAAATGTACAGAAGGTCATGAATGGGAAGCAATAATAAAAAACAGATCAAAAGGAATGGGTTGTCCTTATTGTTCTGGAAACAAAGTTTTAGAAAGGTATAATGATTTAAAAACAATTAACCCAAAATTGTGTAAAGAATGGGATTACGTAAAAAACAAAAAAGGACCTGAATGTTATTCGGTAGGTTCTACGAAGAAAGTTTGGTGGAAATGTACAGAAGGTCATGAATGGGAAGCAATAATAGCTAGTAGATCAAATGGATGCTGTTGTCCTTATTGTTCTGGAAACAAAGTTTTAGAAGGGTATAATGACTTAAAAACAACTCACTCTGAACTTTGTGAAGAGTGGAATTATGATAAAAATAAAAAAAGACCTGAATGTTATTCGGCAGGTTCTACGAAGAAAGTTTGGTGGAAATGTAAAAAAGATCATGAATGGGAATCAATAATAAACAAAAGAACAAAGGGAATAGGTTGTCCTTATTGTTCTGGACAAAAGACACTAAAAGGATATAATGATTTAAAAACCACGAATTCTGAACTTTGTAAAGAATGGAACTGTGATAAAAACGAAAAAGGATCTGAGTGTTATTCGGCAGGTTCTGGCAAGAAAGTTTGGTGGAAATGTACAGAAGATCATGAGTGGAAAGCAACAATAAACAAAAGAACAAATGGAAGTGGTTGTCCAAAATGTCTTTATAAGTCTCAAACAATAACAGAAAAAATATTAAAAGAAAATTTTCCTAATAAAGAGATAGTTTCACAACATAGACTAAAAAAACCAATAACGAATGAATTTGGAGAGACAATTCAAAAATCAGTAGAAATTGATTTTAAAATTACATTAAACAAAAAAATTAAAATATTTGTTGAATATAATGGAGAACAACACTATAAAGAAACTTCGTTTTTTCACAGGGAAAAAGGAAGGTTTGAACAGCAACAACAACGAGATAGGTGGTTGAGGAATTATTGTAAAGAAAACAACATTATCTTAATAGAAATTGATGGTAGAAAATATAAAACGGAGGAAGAAATTGAGCCTTATTTATTAAAAGAAATGTTATTTGAGATCATTCAATTTAATAAAAGAAATAAGACATTATAATGGTGTGATATACTTTTTATATTGTGATAAAAATATTTTATGGTGATTGTTTAAAATTATTAAAGTCTATAGAGAATGACTGTGTTGATGCTGTTATTGTAGATCTCCCATATGGAACAAGTCAAAATAAATGGGACATCATTATTCCTTTTGATCCTTTGTGGAAAGAGTTTTACAGAATTGGTAAAAATGATTGTCCTTTTATTTTTACTGCTACACAACCATTTACTTCAATGCTGGTATCGTCAAACATTAGAGATTTCAGATATGAGATAATCTGGGAAAAAACAATTGGTTCTGGACAATTAAATATAAAAAGACAACCACTAAGGGTTCATGAGTCTATTTTAGTTTTTTATAGAAAACAACCTACATACAATGAACAAAAAACAAAAGGAAGCCCATATAAAATAAGTAGAAAAGCTCTAAAAGAACAAGGTTACGGAAAACAAAGAGAAAACAAAAAAGAAAATGACGGATATAGACATGCTAGATCCGTCATAAGGGTATCTAATCCAAGAATAAAAAATGGACACCCAACACAAAAGCCATTAGAGCTTATGAAATATATTGTAAGAACTTATACGAATGAAGGAGATATGGTTTTAGATTGTTGTATGGGATCAGGAACTACTGGAAAAGCATGTAAAGAATTGAATAGGGACTTTATGGGAATTGAAAACGATAAAGAATGGTATTATAGGTGTTTATCTTCCCTTATAGATCTCAAGAAACCTTCTAAGTGAAGGAGTTGTATGTTGTATTAGTTTTCTGGATACTGAGGAGTCTCCATAATTTTCAATCCACCTATTAAAGTCTTTACCATTTACGTCTAACCTAACAGTTTTTTCTTCACTGTCTGAATGTGATTTTGAAACCTTTCTTGTTTGTTCAAGTTCATATTCCATTTCTTCTTTGGTTAGAGAAAATGATAAAATAGAAATTTTATTATTGTTTTTTATATTAAACCAAATAAGAATATATCTTTCAAGATCATCTATGAAATTTCTTATTTGAAGATAATCTAATGTTTTTAGTTCATCTTCAAATGTAATTCTGTGTTTAATTTCAACAGTTTCACCTGTAAAAATGTCATATGCATCACCAAATGGACTAAAATTTCCAAGAGTAGAAAATCCCATAGAATATGAAATGAATTTCTCTATTTCAGTGGAAACTAGTTGTGGAGATGTTGTTTTGTTTAGATAAACTAAATTTGGAAGTCTTTTATTGACCACTTCACTATTTTTGTTTTCATGAAATCTTTTTCTTATATTCTTTATTTGTTTAGACAGTTTTTGTAATGTATTAGTATTAAGCATGTACTGATGTTCTCATCATCTGTATAAAAAGTCAAGGGATTTTTTTGGTTTGTGATAGAATTTTTTAACGTAATGAATGATGTTGATAAAAAAAATAATAAAAAGGAAGATTTAAAAACTACTCATCCAGAACTTTGCAAAGAATGGAACTGTGATAAAAACGAAAAAGGACCTGAATGTTATTCGGCAGGTTCTGAAAAGAAAGTTTGGTGGAAATGTACAGAAGGTCATGAATGGGAAGCAATAATAAATAATAGAAGTAGAGCAAATGGAAGTTGTTGTTCAAAATGTTCGGGAAGATATCCCATTATTGGGAAAACAGATTTAAAAACCACTCATCCAGAACTTTGTAAAGAATGGGACTATAATAAAAATGAAAAAGGTCCCGATTGTTATTCGGCAGGTTCTGAAAAGAAAGTTTGGTGGAAATGTATAGAAGATCATGAATGGGAGGCAATAATAAATAATAGGGGTAGAACAAATGGAAGTTGTTGCCCTTATTGTTCGGGAAGATATCCGATTATTGGAGAAACAGATTTAAAAACAACTCACCCAGAACTTTGCAAAGAATGGAATTATGATAAAAATGAAAAAGGTCCTGAATGTTATTCGGCAGGTTCTGAAAAGAAAGTTTGGTGGAAATGTAAAGAAGGTCATGAGTGGAAATCAAGAATAAACAAAAAAAGTAATGGAAGAAGTTGTCCAAAGTGTTTATATAAATCGCAAACAATAACAGGAGAAATATTAAAAGAAAATTTTTCTAATAAAGAGATAGTTTCATCATATAAATTAAAAAAACCAATAACGAATGAATTTGGAGAGACAATTCAAAAATCAGTAGAAATTGATTTTAAAATTATATTAAACAAAAATAAAATATTTGTTGAATATAATGGAGAACAACACTATAAAGAAAATTCGTTTTTTCACAAGGAAAAAGGTAGATTTAAGAAGCAACAACAAAGAGATCAGTGGTTGAGGAATTATTGTAAAGAAAACAACATTATCTTAATAGAAATTGATGGTAGAAAATATAAAACGAGGCAAGAAATTGAACCTTATCTACTAAAAGAAATGTTTTCTGAGGTCATTCAATTTAGTAGACAAAATAATAGAACTTTATGAAAATTTGTATTGAAAATAAAATAATAGGACATGAAAAGCATTTAGTTTTTGATGGAAAAAAAATATTACAATCTAATTCTATTCCTGACGACTGTTGGGTTTACAACAATAGTGAAAACTACAAGAATAATCTAAAAAAATTATTTCTTGTAAATGGTCTTAAAATTAATGAATCTCCCCGTAGAAATCTAGCCTGGGATAATGTTATTAGTTTATTGGGGTGTGAAGATGAATATATACCTTGGAGAAAATTTATGCCCAAGGATCAATGGATGGAATACGCTCAGAACCTTGTGTCGTCCATGTGGAAAGACTTAAAAGAAATTGGGTGTGAGTATTATGAAAATATATATTGTACGTCTCAAAAGGTTCTGGGGCACCTAAAAAGGTGTTGTATTGATAATGACGTGCTGAATCAATATTTGAGTAATGATAAAGATGTAAACGGGTCCCTAAAAAGCTTTATTCCACTTGAGGATGGTTTGGCTGGGGAAATAAAATATTCTAGAAATACTCTAACTGGTAGAATGAAAATAAAAAAGGGTCCAAGAATATTAACGTTAAAAAAAGAATATAGAAATATAATAAAATCAAGATATGAAAATGGATTGATAGTATCAATTGATTATATTTCTATAGAGCCAAAAATTGCTTTGATTTTAGCAGGTAGAGAGATGAAAGAGGGGGATATATATCAAGACATTTCAAATGAGCTTTTTAATTCTAAAATTAGTAGAGATATTACGAAACAGTTAGTTTTATCAATTTTGTATGGTGCAGGAAAAGAATTGTTATCTAAATCTACAAAAATAGAGAATATTGATTTATATCAATACATTTCAAAAATAAAAGAATATTTTAAAGTACAAAAGATAACAAAAGACTTATTGTATGAATATAATGAATTAGGGTTTATAAGAAATTTTTATGGAAAAATCATTAGAATAAAAGATCCAGCCCCTCACAAGTTATATAATGCGAAAATACAATCAACTGCTGTTGACGCTTATATGTTAGGATTTTCCAATATTAATTTTTCTAATATTGAAGGGGCAGATCCCGTAGCAGTTATTCATGATGATATACTAATAGACGTTAAGAGTAGTTTATTGGATACCCTTAAGGAAGAAATGAATAGAATGAAAAAGATTAAAGGGTTTAAAAACAATTTTGAGGCAAAACATGATATAATTTCTGAAAACTATGAAGAGTCAAGAGATAAAAGAAATTGACAAAATTGAGTCAAATTATAATGTTTATTTAAAATTGTGTGATTCTTTAGGGAATAGAGCAGAAAAATTTAAGGAAATGGTAGAATTTTTTGGAGAAAGATTAGCAATTGCCCCATTCTCCAGTGAATATGGAGGTTCTTATGAGGGGGGGCTTGTTGATTTTTCATTGTCTGTTCTAAAAAGAATGAGAGATGTGGTCAAAGTAACAAAAACAAAAGTAGATAAAAGATCTATGATTATCTGTTGTTTATTTTTTGCTATAGGGATTGTTGGAACAAGAAAAGATGACTTATTTGAAAAATCTGATGCATATTGGACTGAAAGGGGTAAGCCTTACACATACAATAAAGATATTAGTTTTATGGCGACTACTCATAGAAGCTTATTTTTAATCCAAGAGTTTGGAATTAAACTAACAGAAGAAGAATGGTTAGCAATATTATTGTCTTATGGTCCTGGTTATCCCGAAAATCATAGATATCGAATGAAAGAGCCAGATCTTGCAGTTTTATTGTCAAATTGTATTGACATTGTTAGAATTCAAGGAAAAACAAAGAAAAATATCCTTTCTTAATTTTTGTTTTCCATTAAAAGTGAGACTAATTACATTAGTAGTGCCTACTAATAACAAAGTAAAAGATTTTATTTTGCAGAGAACGGCAACGTTTGTATCTCCGGGAGATTATCGTTCAGGAAGGGGAATTGCTGTACCAGGCGGTCCTCCTGAAACTTGGTATGACAAACACACATTAGGAAATGTTCCAAGAGACTTTCCGTCTTCTGGACAGTCAGGAGATCCCTCGTCAGCACCATCAGTTACTATGTCACAAATTCAACAACAACATATGACTGATGAGGATATTGAATATTGGGAGGATGCTGCCTTTGATCCTCCTTATATTGTTAATGGAAATGAAAGTGACATGGGACAATATTCACATCATGTTAGGGAAGTAAAAATGAATAATCTTAGAAAATTAATTAGAAAAATTGTAGAAAGTGCAATGACCGAACTAGAAATAGAAGAAGATGGTGAAAAAACTGATGAAGTTTCAACTCTGGGCGGTGGTGCAATAGCGGGATATACAACCCCTCTTGGAACAGGGGGAAATCAAGACGATGATAGAATAGAAAAGATGGCTAAGTCTTTTGGTGGCGGAAAAATGAAAAAATAAAAAATGTAATAATATTTTTATTTTTTGTTGTAAAATATATTTGCTAAGAAGATAGCAAAACAATAAAAAAAGAGAAAATTTTATAAAATGAAAAGATGTTCAAAGTGTAGTGAAGAGCAGGATTTAAAATGTTTTAGCAAAGACAAAAGCAAAAAAGATGGATTACAGTCTAAATGTAAATCGTGTAATAAAGAATATCAAAAAGAACATCGTCAAAAAAATAAAGAAAATTATGAAAAAAATAAAAAAACGATAAAAGGAAAGAAAAGGTGTTTGAATTGTGGGAAAGAGAAGAGATTAGATTGTTTTTATAAAGACAAAAGCAAAAAAGATGGATTACAATCTTGTTGTAAAGATTGTAAAAAAGAATATTATGAAGAAAACAGAAAAAAGATAAAAGAAAAGAAAAAAGAATATTATGAAGAAAACAGAGAAAAGATAATAGAAAATCAAATTTTTTATTCTAAAAAAAGAAGAGAAATTGATCCAGTTTTTAGATTAATTGGAAATTTAAGAAGAAGACTGAATCTCGTATTAAGTGGCAAAAATAAATCCAAATCAACATTAGATCTTCTTGGTTGTACTGTAGATTATTTAAAAAAACATTTACAAAAACAGTTTCAACCAGGTATGACTTGGGACAATTATGGACTTAAAGGTTGGCATATTGATCATATCATGCCGTGTTCATCGTTTGATTTTTTAGATCCAAAACAACAAAAGGAATGTTTTAACTATAAAAATTTACAACCTTTGTGGGAGGAGGATAATTTAAAGAAGGGAAATAAAATTCTTTGAAAATTCTTGATACATTCTTTATTTTTTGATATACAATATACTTTGCCAAGACGAAGATGGCACAACAATAAAAAAAGAAAGAGGAAAAAATGAAACGAAAAGCATTATTAGACAGATATAAAAGAAATAAAGAACGACAAAGCGGAGAAAAACAAGAGAGACGTAAAAGAAAGTTCAAACCTGAACTTGGAACCAAATATAGAGTTAGGGTTCTTCCTTGGAATCCAAACGATCCACAAGATGAGTGGGATCCGTTCAAAGACATTTCTTTTTATTATAATATTGCAAGATGGGGTATTCCAGCTCCTTCGCAATATGGAAAAAAAGATCCGGTTCAAGAAACGATCGATCAACTTTTGGAAGACGGAATGGCAAAAAACGATCCAGAAGTAAAACGCCTTTATCCACGTAAGAGAACTTTTACGCCTGTTCTTGTAGAAGGACAAGAAGAAAAGGGAGTACAATATTGGGAATACGGAGTAACTGTGGAAAGTCAGCTTCTTGAAATCTTAAACGATGAAGAAGAATATGGAGATCCAATGGACTTTAAAGAAGGTAGATGGATGAAGGTTATGACCAAAAAACCAGAAGGTAAACAATATCCTGAAACCACTGTACAGTGTGGAGGACGACCAACTCCATTGACAAAGAGCAAGTCAAAACTAAATGAATGGCTAGAAAACTTGCCCGATCTTGATGAGGAGTATCCAGTCATGAGTTATGATGAGCTTGAGGGTCATCTAAATAAGATGTTGGGAGAGGACGAAGAAGAAGAAAAGGGCGACGATGACGAGGATGACGACGATAGCGAAAAAATCTCTACGAAGAGTAGTAAAAGCAAAAAGGCAGCAAAGAAAACAGCATCAACAGTTGTTGAAGATGATGATGACGATGATGATGATTTTGATGATGTAGATGAAGCGTTTGCCGATCTTGACGATGATGATGAATAAAAAATAAAAGATGTTGTTAAATTAATGATTGGGGGAGTTATCATGCTCCCCTTAATCATACAGAGAGGCTGTATGGCAAAAAAGAAAAAGGATAAAGAAGAAAAAGGTGTGATTAACGAGAGTATTTCTAATATTGATGAATATTCACAAACATTAATGGACGAATTGAACAAAGAAGAGGGGTCAAAGTTATTTTTGAATTTGGAAAAAGATTCTGCTCCAACTGACGTTAAGTGGTGGGCTTCTACCAGTAGCGATCTTTTAGATTGGATTTGTTCAGGAATTCCAAATGGAGGATTTCCCGGAGGAAAAATTATTGAAGTTTCAGGACCAGAATCAATAGGAAAGTCTCATTTGGCTTATCAAATTGCAAAAAGTGTTCAGGCTCTTGGGGGGATTGTTTGTTATATTGACACTGAAAGCGCAACAGCAAAAGATAATTTGGTGTCGCTTGGGGTTGATTTTACAAAAAGATTTTGGTTTACGCAACAAGATACGATTGAGGCTGTTTTTAGTGCAATGGAAAAATTTGTTAAGAAAACAACTAAAATTCCGGAAAATATTAGGAAAAATGTTCCCCTTTGTGTTATTTGGGATTCTGTTGGGGGGATTGATTCAGTGATGGATTCTGAAAAGGATCTGGACATGGCTCAACAGCCAGGTGTAAATGCTAAACAAATTTCAAGAGGAATATCAAGGGTTCAGAATACAATAGGATTTAATGACATAATGCTTGTCGTTATAAATCAACAATATACTATAATTGGGGCTGAACGATGGGAGAAGAAAACAAGTACCCGCGGAGGAAAGAAGTTGCGATATGCTGCTGATATTAGATTAGAACTTGATCCTCGTTACGGCGGGCAAGCTTATGTTTATCCTGATGAAATGGAACATAAAGAAGCAAGCAAAAAAAATATTCCCCCAATAGGAATTAGAGTTAAGGCAAAGGCAATAAAAAACAAAATAACTAGTCCATTCAGAAGTTGTGAATTTGAAATTCATTTTGGGGTTGGAATAAAAGACTGGAAAGCAAAGTGGGAAATGTTAATTGAGAATTCTCCAGTTGAGTTGAGTGATGGTAGAAGTGTTGAGTTTAGCAATGCTGCCTGGAAGAAAATTATTGTAACTAATGGAGACAAGATTGTATTGGATGATAAGTTTAGAAAGCCTGATATACAAGAAAAATTAAAGGAACATAAAAAAATAGTAAAAGAGTGTGTAGATGCTATTATGAGCAAGAGAATGAAGGCATCTTCTGCCAAGGAGGCGTCTGATCTTAATCCAAATAGTTTTGAAGAGGTTAGAGCAGTAAGGGAATCAGTTGATGAACTTGATAGTGCATTTGAGGAATTGTCATGATAAAAAAACATTTAACTACAATTTTTATAAAAAAATTAGACGAAAGAGCAAAATTGCCAACACAAAATAAAGACGATTCAGGTTGGGATTTATATTCAGTAGCGAGACAATATTTGCTACCACAAGAAACAACCCTAATATCAACCGGAATATCTTTTGCCACAACACCATATTATAAAAACAACCCTTATCTTCCATATTCAATAAATTCGCAAATAAAAGGAAGGTCAGGATTGGCTACAAAGAGTATATTTCCTATTGGTGGAGTAATTGATAGGAGTTATCGTGGGGATTTTAAGATTTGTTTATATAATGGAAGCAAAAAAGGGTATTGGGTTGAAGAGGGAGACAAAGTTGCTCAAATAGTTTTTGAATTAGTGTTGGCGAATACAGATGCTCATGAAGTTTGCGTAAAAGAGGTAAATTGGCAGGAAAAAAGCGAAAGAGGAGATAAGGGGTTTGGGAGTTCCGGACGATAAAGAAACCATCTTATTAATTGATGGGTTGAGTGTTTTTACAAGAAATTATCTTGGTAATCCATTGATGTCTACTGAGGGTGAATTAATGGGTGGTGCTGTAGGAACTGCTTCTTTAGTTTCAAGGATTTCAAGACAGTTAAAGCCAAAAAATATTTATATGGTTTGGGAGTCAGGTGGGTCTAAAAAAAGAAGGGCAATATATCCTGAATATAAGGCAAACAGAAAACCTAAGAAGATGAACAGGTTTTATGGAAAAGACATTCCTGATTCTCCGGAAAATGAAATGCAACAAAAAATTGTTGCTGTAAAATTATTGAAAACAGTTCCGGTTTGTCAGATATACGTTCCCAATTGTGAAGCTGACGATGTTATTGGGTATTTGTGTAGAAATAGATTTAAAAACAATAAAAAAATAATAGTATCTTCTGATAAGGACTATTATCAGTTATTAGATAGTAATACTTGGATTTATTCTCCTGGAAAGAAAATTTTTATTTATGAAGAAGACGTAAAAAAAGAATTTGACATTACAGCAAAAAACTTTTGTGTTGCAAAAGCATTTTGTGGGGATTCATCTGACAACATTAAGGGAATTGATAGGGTTGGTTTCAAGAATTTGCCTAAAAAATTTCCAATTTTAGGAAGTGACCACGAAACTAGTGTAGAGGAACTACTTACACTAAATGAACAAAAGATGGTCACTGATAAGAAAGCGGCTAAATTAAAAATTCATCAAAGAATTAAAAGTAATTCTGATATAGTTAGGAGAAATTGGAAGCTCATGTATCTTGATACGGCGATGTTGTCTATTCAACAAATAAATAAAATAAACAAGATAATAGATTCATATAAGCCAAAGAAGAGCAAATTCAGATTAATCAAGGTAAGGAGAAAATTTCAATTAGAACAAGCAATAGACACAAATTTATTTATGGGTGGATTTTCTCATTTTACGGTGTAAAAATATATGACAATTGACATAGAAGATAATGGTTTAGATGAAGGTGAAGCTATATTTGCCAATTTTGGAGAAGACTTCCAAAAGAAAGTTGTACAAGCAATGATTGTTGATCATAATTGGTCTGAACAAGTTTATGAGATGATGAAGGCTTCATATTTTGATTTACAATATTTACAGTATATTGTTGATAAGCACCTTTCATATTATAAGAAATATGGGGCATATCCTTCTCAAAGGATGCTTAAAACAATAATAAAAGAATCATTAAAAGATGAAGACGATAAAAAATTAACAAAAAAAGTAGTAAATTTTTTCAAGGAGATTAGAAACAATCCTGAATTGTCAGACTTACCATTTGTTCAAGAACAATCTCATAAATTTTGTAAAAATCAAGCATTTGCTGAAGCTATTGAACAATGTGTTGATTTGGTGAAGCAAGGAAAATATGATGAAATAGAAACGTTGTTTAAAAAAGCTGTTACTGTAGGTCAGGAGATTCCAAATGGACATGATTTTTTTAGAGATAAAGAACAGAGATGGTCTGAAGGGCATCGAAGCACTATTCCTACAGGAATTCCAGAATTGGATGACAAAAATGTTCTTGATGGTGGACTTGGCAGGGGTGAGCTCGGTGTTTTTATGGCGCCAAAAGGTGTGGGGAAATCGCATTGGCTAGTACAGGTTGGGGCTTATGCACTATATAAGGGTTATAATGTTGTTCATTATACTTTTGAAATGGACGAAACTAAAGTAGGTAGAAGATATGATGCTTGGCTTACTGGAATAAACAGTAAAGAAATTTGTGAAAGAAAAGATGAAGTAGCTGAAATATACACAAAAGAATTGTTGGTAGAAAAATGTGGAAGGCTTAAGATTGCTCAATATGGTTTAGGTCAAGTTAATTCAACAACCCTTAGGGCTCATTTACAAAGATTAAAATTAAAAGACAATTTTATTCCCGACCTTATTGTTGTTGACTATGCTGACAATATGAGGGCTACAGAAAATTTTGACACCAATCAAACCAGACACGAACTGAAAAGGATTAATCAAAATCTACGTAATCTTGCCAAGGAATTTAATTGTCCTCTCTGGACGGCATTTCAGTCTAATAAGGACGGTTCAAATGGAAGTGATTTAATTATCACAATTCAACATTGTGCAGAAGGATATAGCAGATCAGATGATCCCGACATAATTTTGGGTTTCGGTATGGATCTTAAAAAGAAGTCCTTTGGATTTGGTAAACTTCATATAGCAAAGAGTAGAGATAATGCTGACGGATTATTGTTCAATATGTTTATTGATAGAAGGGTTTCGAGATTCAGAGTGGTATCAGACGAAGAATTACCGGAAGCTTTTGGTGATCAAGAAAAAGAAATAAAAAACAATATAAAAAGGGCTAGAGAAAAAGCAAAAAGTAAAGAATTAAATAAATTAGATTCCCTTGATGGAGAAAAGGTGGTACATTGAACATGAAAAAATATACGAGAGAGGAAGTTAGAAATGCTACATTAGCATATTTTGATGGTGATGAGTTAGCAGCTGATGTTTTTTTTAAATATTGTTTAACGGACGGGAAAAATTATTATGAAAAAACACCAGACGATATGCATAGAAGGTTGGCTAGAGAATTTGCTCGTATTGAATCCAAATATCCAAATGCGATGAGTGAAGATGAGATTTATGGATATTTAAAAGACTTTAGGTATATTATTCCACAGGGTAGTCCAATGAGTGCTATAGGAAATCCCTATAGAATAGAATCAACTTCTAATTGTGTAGTTGTTAGTCCACCGGTTGATTCCTATGGAGGAATATTGTATGTTGATCAACTTTTGGTTCAAGCATGCAAACGAAGGTGTGGCGTTGGATTTGACATTTCAAACATTAGACCAAAAGGACTGCCAACTAAAAATGCTTCTGGGACTACAGATGGAATTGGTATTTTTATGGAAAGATATTCAAATTCTACAAGAGAAGTGGCACAAAGTGGGAGGCGTGGAGCTCTTATGATAAGTTTGAGTGTTCATCATCCAGAAATTAGAAAATTTATTTCAATTAAAGACGATAAAACAGAATGTAGAAAGTGTGGACATGAAGAAAGAACAAGAGTAACAGGGGCGAATGTTTCAGTTAGATTAACAGATGAGTTTCTTAATGCAGCTAAAAATAATAAAAAATTTCAATTAAGGTGGCCAGTTGAAAGTGATGATCCAGACATCAGTGAAAAGTGTGATGCTAAAGAGCTTTGGGACGATATCTGTAAAATGGCTAGAGACTCATCAGAGCCAGGACTAATGTTCTGGAACAACGTTAAGAAATATTGTCCTTCTGAATCTTATGAGGGGTATAGATCTACAAGTAGTAATCCTTGTAGTGAAATCTTTATGGGATCTCCTGACTTAACTGCCGATTCATGTAGATTATTATTGGTAAATTTATTAAACTTTGTTAATAGTCCATTTACAAAAGGTGCAGAATTTGATTTTGAAAAATTCTTTTTAGTTTCTAAAAAGGCACAAAAATTAATGGATGATTTGGTTGACATTGAATCAGAACACATAGATCGTATAATTGAAAAAATTGAAAAAGATCCTGAAGATCCAAAAATAAAACAAATAGAAAAAGATCATTGGATAGGAATGAAAAGAACTTGTGAAGAAGCAAGAAGAACAGGCTTAGGGATAACTGCATTGGGAGACACGATTGCATCATTGGGAATAAAATATGGAACAGAGGAGAGTATAGAGATAGCAGAAAAAATTTATAAAACACTTTGTTTGGGGGCTTATTATTCTTCTTGTGAAATGGCAAGAGACAGAGGTCCATTTAAGATTTATTCTTATGAAAAAGAAAAAAATAATTCTTTTATAAAAAGAGTAATGAAAGAAGACAAGAAGTTAAATGACATTTATAAGAAATATGGAAGAAGGAATATAGCTCTATTAACAACGGCTCCTACTGGAAGCACTTCAATATTAGCAAGAACATCATCTGGTATAGAGCCTGTGTATTTACTAAAATACAATAGAAGCAGAAAAGTTAGGGATGGAGAAAAATATAAAAAAATTGATGCAAATGGGGATAAGTGGATAGAATATGTTGTTTATCATAATGGACTAAAAAAATGGATGGAAATAACTGGAGATAAAGAAATTGAAAAATCTCCTTATTTTGGTTCTACTGCTTATGAAATAGATTGGTTGTCAAGAGTTAAATTACAGGCTAGTTGTCAGAAATGGGTTGATCATAGTATTAGTTCTACAGTTAATCTTCCAGAAGATGTTTCTTGGGAAACAGTACAAGAAATATATGAAGAAGCATGGAAATCAGGGGTTAAGGGGATTACTGTATATAGAGAGGGGTCAAGAGATGGTGTATTAACACAAATTTCCGAAGACAATAAATCAAATGGAATGATGTATGAAGTTATTTTAGAAGATGGAAGCATAGTGTCCGTTGAAGAAGGAACAATTATAGAGTATAACGATAAAAGAATTAAGGTTGAAGATTTAAAAGAGGCTTTAGATTTATGAAATATTTAGTTTGGGATGAGTTGAATTCAGATGAAGAGTGTGCTGATGCGTTTGAGGCTTATTGCCCTGAATATGCAGCAGAAGAATATGCAGATGAAGATTCTGACGGATTAATGGACGGAATTTATGATAATGGACACCCAATTATTGTAAAATGTCCTTCCGGAGAAAAATATAGATTTACAATTTGTGTAGAAGCCGTACCAAATTTTTATGCTACTAAAAAAGAAAAAATATTATGAATAGGAATTAATTTTTTATGAAATTAAAAAAGTTATTGAGAAGATTTATATCTGAAACCATAAGGAAGTGTGGTTCAAAATGGTGTTTATATACTAAAGACGGATCAAAAATATTAGGAAAGCACGACACAAAAAAAGACGCAATAGGACAAGAGAGGGCGATTTACGCTAATGAAAATGAAGAAGATTAAAATCGAAAAACAAATAATATCTTTTCACAAAATTGAAAAAGATTTTCCAAATGAAATAATACACCATTCTTCTCCAAAGAGGCCAGAATATTTGCCGTGTGAAATACACCGATCAAAAATGAAGGGAGAAGAATGGCTTTTTCTTGTTGGTATTTATAATAACAAACCATATGAGTTATTTGGTGGACTATCAGAAACAATTGAAATTCCTAAAAAGTATGAAAATGGACTAATAAAGAAGAGAAGATTTAAGAGTGGTGGAAAATATGACTTGATTTTGGGGGATGGAGATGATAAGTGGGTAATCAAGGATGTCGTCAAGACTTTTGACAACGGAGATCATTCAGTTATGACAAGAATGATAAGCTTAAGTTTAAGACATGGTATTCAAATAAATTTTCTTTCTGAACAATTAGGAAGAGATAAAGATGCAGATTTATTTAGTTTTAATAAAACCATAGCAAGAGTATTAAAGAAATACATTGAAGATGGAACAAAAGTTAACAAAAAGTGCGACAGTTGTAGTGGGGAAAATATGACTTATCAAGAAGGTTGTTTATTGTGTTTAGATTGTGGGTATTCTAAATGTGGGTAAGTAATTCATTAGAGTATTTGGGTTATCACCTTATTTTAGATGGAATTATAAAAAAAGACTCAATTGAGAAAGCAAGAAATGAAAAATTCGTTCTTGCTTTTTTTGATGATGTTACAAAAAAAATAAAAGAAAAAATAAAAACAAAACCACAAAGAGACATAATGTCACGTAATAAAGTTAGAACATTTTGCTTTTTAGAAAGTGGACATATTAATGTTTTGTCTGATTTTGATACGAGAAGATTTAGTATAGAGATATTTTCAGAGAATTTATATGATAGGGATCAAACTACGGATTATATACTTCAGTATATTGGAATTGAAAAAAAATGGTCTCATTTTATCCATAGAATGTGGATTGAATGAGCTATAATATTTCATGATTATAGAACGGAACCATTCAGAAGAACAATACTTAGATCTTTTGCAAAAAATACTTGATAATGGAATAGAAAAGGGAGATAGAACAGGTACTGGAATGTTAGAGTTATTTGGTCCACAAATGGAATTTGATCTATCTAAAGGATTTCCTTTGTTAACAACTAAAAAAATGTTTTTGAAAGGAATAATTCATGAATTGATTTGGTTTTTAGGGGGAGATACAAATATAAAATATTTAAATGATAATGGTGTGCATATATGGGATGAGTGGGCAGACGAAAATGGAAATTTGGGACCAATATATGGATCACAATGGAGAAATTGGGGAGGAGTAGATCAGATAAGTAATTTAATCAATGAAATTAAGAACAGTTCTGATAGTAGGAGAATGATAGTTTCAGCATGGAATGTTAGGGAAATTCCAAATATGAAACTTCCTCCTTGTCATTGTTTATTTCAAATGAACGTTCAAAATAACAAATTGCATTGCAAATTATATCAACGAAGTGCTGATATGTTCCTTGGTATTCCTTTCAATATCGCCAGTTATGCACTTTTAACAATGATGATAGCTCAAGTCTGCAATTTGAGTCCTGGAAAGTTTATTCATTCTTTGGGTTCGGCACACATTTATCTTAATCATCTTACTCAAGTAAAGCAACAATTAGGAAGAGAACCATATCCTATGCCAACAATGAAAATAAATCCTGAAGTTAAAGATATAAAAGATTTTAAGTTTGAAGATTTTGAATTACAGAACTATAAATGTCAATCTAGAATAAAGGCTCCAATAGCAGTATGAGATATGTAGAATTTTTAAGGGTATAAAAATAATGAAACTAAAAGACTTTATAAAAAAACTTCAAAAATACGAAAAAGAAATAATCAGCGGTAGTCCTCATAGGTCATGTGGAAATATCCAATTTTGGTTAGAGGAACCGGAAAGGAGTGAAGAGATAAATAGTGCAATATATGATGATTTTGATTTAGAATTTACTGAATTAGACATAACCAACACTCCTTGTGGTTGTGAGTGTGATTTGGTGGTTAATTTAAAACTAGTAAAGTAAAAACAGAACAAAAGGAATAAAAATGTTAATATCACTTATTGTAGCAATGTCAACAGAAAACAGGGTTATAGGAAATGACAATGACATACCGTGGAATGGTAAGTGTCCATTAGATTTTAAATTTTTTAAACTTAATACAAAAGGAAAATCTGTTGTTATGGGAAGAAAAACCCACGAATCAATTGGGGGTGTGTTGCCAGACAGAAGAAATATTATAATGACTAGACAAAAAAAATATGAATCTCCAGACTGTTTAGTTGTTTCTACTTTGGAGGACGCAGTATATTCAGCGAGCCACAAATTTGGATCTTCTGAACTTATGGTTATTGGGGGTCAAGAAATTTATCGTCTTTTTCTTCCAGTGGCTGGTAAAATATATCTAACACACATAAAGGAAAAATTTGAAGGAGATACTTTTTTCCCACAGCTAAATGATTTATGGAAATCAACCCTTAAAACACCTTGGTTTAAGAATGAAAAAAATATTCCTCATAGATTTGAAATTTTAGAAAAGAGTCGTTAATATGTCAAAACCAAAGATAATAGTAATAGAAGGTCCTGATAAATTAGGGAAACAAACGCAAACGAAATTGTTGTTAAGTGCATTGAGAGATTTGGACTTAGATGGTGATTCAGTAGAAATACCATATAATGATGGTTATATATATAAAAAAATATATAAGATGCTTGAGAGTGGAGACGCTTCAAAATACCCAAGGATTTTTCAGACTCTACAATATGCAAATAGGCTTTTATGGCAAAATGAGAAGTATAAAGATTATGAGTGTTGTGGAACAGAATTTTTGATACTTGATAGATGGACAGTTTCGGGATGGGTATATGGAAAGGCTTCTGGGTTGAGTGACAATGTTCTTAATATGTTGTCAGAGGATTTGGTAATACCAGATTTAGTGTTTGTTTTTAAGGGTAAATCGTTTAAAACAAAAGATCGTGGTGACGATTGTTATGAGTCAGATAATGATTTTCAGTTTAAGGTTAGAAATTGTTATAATGATTGGCTTAAAAATAATAAAGATATTGGGGTGCCAGTAAATGCAAATAGAGATAAAAAGATAATTTTGTCTGAATTGGTTGAAAAATGTAAAGAAATACTAAACGAACAATAGGGACATGTGATAGCATATATTAAAATGATTTGCAAAGACTGTAAAGGAACAGGGATTTATGTTGGATTATTTGAAAATGGTCCATGTTTGACTTGTTGTGGAGGGCAGGAAAGAAAAGTTGTTGAAGAAAAGTCAACAATGCTGGAATTTCCAAGAGGAACTAAAGTTTGGGTAATGAATCCTGAAGAATTGGATATAAAAGATTTTGATTGGGGTAAAGCCATTTTTCATAGGGAAAATGATTTGCCAGCTGTTGAATATTCAGATGGTGAAAAATGTTGGTACAAAGAAGGAAAAATACATAGAGATAATGATTTGCCAGCTATTGAGTGGTTAGACG
>Ga0102947_1000001_pt1 | contig 93622 bp, 84 predicted proteins | sample SalPon2A_A_D2_MG_FD_78210 | JGI IMG/M metagenome (GOLD analysis project Ga0102947, IMG submission 78210) | Soil microbial communities from South San Francisco under conditions of wetland restoration - Salt Pond MetaG R2A_A_D2_MG | ecosystem: Environmental > Terrestrial > Soil > Wetlands | place... | reverse complement strand
TACCGACCCCGATCACCGCACCGGCGTTGACCGCGGAGCGCATGCCGGCCAGCCCGATCCCCGATGGGCGGTCCACCGCCGGTGCCGAGCGTAAGGAAGCGTCTCGGGGGTTGGCGGTGGCGGCGTCGGTGGCCGGCGCGGTCTGGCTGCTCGGCCTTCTGGTCGTGGCGGCCGCCGGCGTTCGCCGACACCTTCTTCGGCGCCGTGCCCGGCGGGAGCTGCGGCCGGTCACCGACCCCGCCACCCTGGCTCTGCTCGACCGCCTCTCCCACCGCTTCCGGGTCGTGCCGCCGCCGCTGGCCACCTCGTCCCGGGTCGGCACGCCTCAGCTCGTCGGCTGGCTGCGCCCCCGGCTGCTCCTGCCCCCGGCGCTGGCCGAAGGGACCGGCGATGATTCCGGCGCGGTCGCCGGCGGGGACTGTTCCGACCTAGCGCTGGCGCTGGCCCACGAGTTGGCCCACCTGCGGCGGCTGGACCTGGCCTGGGGCGTCGTGCCCTGGGCCGCCCGCCTGGCCTTCTTCTTCCATCCCCTGGCCGCGCTGGCGCTGCGCGAGTACCTGCTGGCGCGGGAAGCGGCCTGCGACGCCGAGGTCGTGGAGACCCTCGACGCCTCGCCCCGGGCCTACGGCCGTCTGCTGCTCAACTGGGGCACGGTCCGCCCCGGCGAGAGCGCGCTGGCCGCCACCCTCGGCCACCCCCGACAACTCAAACGGAGATTGACCATGCTTCAGACCGCCACCTCCAAGTCCGACACCTCCCAGACCGGCCCCCGCCGGCTCCTGACCCGCTACCTGCCGTTGCCGGCCGCTCTCCTGCTCCTGCTGGCCCTCGTCCCGATCCGCCTGGTGGCGGCCCCGGACCCGGCAACCGCCGCCGGCAGCGCGACCGGCGCCGCAGCCGCAACCGCCGAGCCCATGGAAGTCCGTTCCACCGCCACCGCCCCGGACGAGGCCCCGGAGGCCGCACCCGCCGCCCACACCACCACCGTGGTGACCTCCGACAATGCCGCATCGGTTGGCCACGGTGTCGACGTGGCATCGGCCGGCAGCACGGCCCGGGGCGTCACTGACGACGACTCCGACGGCGCCCACGGCAGCAGCTACGCCTACTCCTGGGGGGACGGCGACGACGAGCCGATGATTTACCTCCAGGGGGAGAACCGCTCGGTGGGCATCAGCACCTCCAGCGGCCAGTGGGACCGGGTGCGGGAGCTGCAGCGGGGCGACGAGGCGCTGCTCTGGTTCGTCCGCGACGGCCAGGAGTACGTCCTCCGCGACCCGGCGCTCCTGGCGGAGGTCGAGCGGGCCTACCGCCCGGTGATGGAGTTGGGCAAGAAGCAGGGTGAGCTGGGTGCGGACCAGGGCGAGCTCGGTTCGGAGCAGGGAGAGCTGGGCGCCCGCCAGGGCCGCCTGGCCGCCGAGCAGGGTGAGCTGGCCGGCAAGCAGGCGATCCTCGCTGCCGAGCTGGCCCTCCTGGCCGCCGACCGCGCCGCCCGGGAGCTCGACGGCGACGGTCTCACCGACGTCGAGCGCCAGCGCATCGAAGAGCGCACCCGGGAGGTCCGCGACGAGATGGAAGCCATCCGCAGGAGCATCGGCGCCGTAGGCGACCGCCAGCGCGCCCTCGGTGTAGGGCAAAGAGAGCTGGGCGATCGCCAACGCGCCCTGGGTGAGCGTCAGCGTGAGCTGGGCGAGCGCCAGCGCAGCGCCTCCGAGGCCGCCCGCAAGACCGTCGACGACATCCTCGCCCGCGCCCTCTCCTCCGGCAAGGCCGAAGCGATCAACTAGCCAATCTTCTCGATTTACGCCCCCTCACCCCAGAGTTACGCCCCCCCACCCCAGAGGCGGGGGCGTTTCCACCTCCCTCCACAATCCCCCTTGAGCCCCCCCCCCAACGCCGGAGCCCATCACCTCCCACAGTGCGAATGGAAGGGCGACACGACCGGGTTAGGGAAGGGGTTCGACCTGGAAAAACACGTCCCAGGCCGTGTGGCTGACGCCCTGTGTAGCGTGGCGAACCTGAGAGCGGTATCGCAGCCGGTTGCCCTGGGGGTCGCGGCGCTCGCTACGAGTGTATGCAAGCCCCACCGCCTCGACGCCACGTTCCGCCAACCCGCTCAGCTCGCTGGCTTGGGAAAGTCCGTCATGGTTGCTGTCTACCCAGAGCCCCAGGTGTTCGTACACAGGATCTGCTGAATCGACCCAGCCATCGCCGTTACCGCCGTTCAGTGGGTCGTCGAAGATGGCCAGCGCTCGGAAGCCGTTTTTTTCGGATGAAGGCAATTGTGGGCTATGGTCCCCAAACAATTCTGTGCCGTCCTCGATCTGCCCGTTTTGATTGCGGTCGATTACCAGGAAAGCCTCCTCCGCGCCCTGGGCAGTCCAAGACATTCGCTCCTTGCGGCCATCGGCATTCAAGTCAAACTCCACACTGCTTTCCAAATCGGTCAGGCGTAACCGGCTGTCCTCCAAGCTGATGATGATCGGGGAACCATAGAACGGGTTCGGATCGTCCGGTTCTCCATCCTCTGGCTCGTCTGGATCGCCGCCAGGCAACGTACCGCCGGGGTCACCACCACACGCTGGGGCACATGGGCAGTTCCCGTCGGTCTTGACGAAGATGTCATAATTAATATTGCACCCCGAAAAGACGGCCTGGCCGAAAGCGTTCGTGGTGCCATACATGCCATTCACATGGTCCAGTTGGGCAAACTGGGGAACGCATGCGTGTTGGGGGAGTAAGGAGCAATCGCCTGGCGCTGTGTCAGATTGGGGCGGTAGGCTATTCCACTTGGTCCCACATTCGTCGTAGCAGTCGATGCGTTGGTTCCACTGCAAATAGGGTAAGTCCCCATCAAACACACTGCACTGCGAACTGCTCGAAGAAGATGTCAGTGACATCGCGTACCCTTCACATGCCTGTCCCTCAATAGACAGGCTAAGGGCCAGGGAGAGCAACAAGGTCAGCGTGACCGTGGTGGAAAACCGAAGTCTAGACATCACCGCGCTCCGTGCTGATCAGTTCAAGGTCACTAGGCCTAAGCTGGCTCATGCCTTGATTTAAATGCCAATCCATTAGATTCGCCAAGTCCTCCAACTTAGCCAGAGACAGACGACCACTGGCCGTCAATTCCTGACGAATCAATGATAAATCAGCTCCGTACCTGGCGGGTATTCTGAGCGCCTCAATAGCCTTTTCAACATCCTTCGCCTCTGATGGATCCCTAGCTAGGGAAAGGAGATTCCTCACCATTCCCCTGGCCTCTTTGATCTGCATCACCATGACCCTACGCTCGGCATAGATTTCTTCCACGATCTCCGGGGCCCCTGCCACTTCCCCGCCCTCGAAGGTGACCGCAACGAGCCCGCAGCTCTGAACGCCGTAAGGGGTATCCGGGTTGGTTTGCAGTCCGGTGCGGACCTTGATTCTCTCTCCCGGGAGAACCCGTGCCTGGCTCCTACGAATACCTGGCGGTTCAGACGGACGAGTCAGAGTCAGGGGTGCAAGATGTGCGGAAGCCGTCCAACCAGTCCTCCCGTCGTTCATGGCCACGATACACATGTGCTTATACCCGGTGATGGCTCTCGCGTCCTCGTTTTCGTAGACATAGGACAATAGGTCGGAAGGAGCATTTTCGAAGTTCGATTCAGTATCGGTCCCCCAGCTGCGAGAGACAGCAGCAACAGCGGTTGAAGTCGGGGCTTCGACGACGCTAACCGTCGGAATGTCCGGATGGCCCTGTCCATGGACGAGCAGGGCGAGGGAGCAGGTCAAAATGGAATAGGCTGCACGTTTCATGATGTCGAATTTTAGATTTCGCTGCTGCACGCTGTCAAGGAATAGCTGCCTGCCAGGGACCCAGCAAGCGCGATCCAGGAGGCCCCGACCCCGCCCGTCTTCGCGCACCCGACCCGTCCCCGCGCCCAGGTCCATCTCCGCCCCGCCATCCTTCCCCCAACCCACTACCCCACCACGACAAAACCCCCGCCGCGGCGGGGGTTTGCGTCTTCCTATCGGTACTGCCTCGTCCTGCTCGCCGAGCCTCAGCCCCCCGGCAGCCCCAACAGCCCCCGCGTCAGGTAGTCCGACAACACGATGCCGATGAGGATGAAGAAGAACAGCACGCCGGACAGCACCGTCAGCGCGGTCAGCCGCCCGCTGTACTTCACATGCATGAAGAACAGCACCACCAGCACCGCCTTGGTCACCGCGATGCCCAGCATCACGATGTCGTTCATCGCCGGGATGCCGGTGGCCGCCGACAGGTCGACGAAGGCGGCCCCCACGGTCAACGCGGTGCCCACCATGAGGGCGGCGAAGATGAGGAAGTAGGTCTTGCGGGGAACTACGTGTTCAGACACGGCTGGGCTCCTGGTGACAGTCGGTTAGTGACGGCCGATGAGGTAAAGCAGGGGGAAAAGGAAGATCCACACGATGTCCACGAAGTGCCAGTAAAGACCGGTCACCTCCACCGGGTTGTTGTACTCCGGCCCGTACTTGCCCTTCCAGGCCGGGATGCACAACCAGAAGAGCACCCCGATGCCGATCACCATGTGGAGGGCGTGGAGCCCGGTCATGGCGAAGTACAGCGAGTAGAACTGCTCCGCCGCGTCCGGGAACTGCCCCTCCCACAGGAAGTGGCTTCCGGGGACGTGGTCCTCGTGGAACTTGTGGCTGTACTCCACCGCCTTGACGCCGAGGAAGACGCCGCCCAGGAGGATGGTGGCCAGCAGGAACAGGACGATCAGCTTGCGCTTGCCCAACTGGGCCGCCCACACCGCCATCGCCATGGTCAGGCTGGAACCGATGAGGACCGCCGTGTTGAAGGTTCCCAGGCCGATGTCCAACTCGTGGCTCGCCTCGGCGAAGCCGGCGAAGCTCGCCCGCCGGTAGATCAGGTAGGCGCAGAACAGGCCGCCGAAGAACATGATCTCCGTGACCAGGAAGAGCCACATGCCGAAGGTCGACGACTCCTTCTGCTGCTCCAGCGTGTCGAACTGGTGCGCCAGGTTGGCGGGATGCCCGTGGTGGGCATCGTGGGCGGCATGGGCTGCGTCAGACATATTCCTCTTCCTCCCGGGCCAGGTGCGGTCGGCGCTGGGCGTCCGGATCGAAGTTCGAGTAATCGTACGGTCCGCCGGTCACCACCGGCATCTCGTGGAAGTTGAAGGTCGGCGGCGGCGAGGTGGTCTCCCACTCCAGGCCGGTGGCGCCCCACGGGTTGTCCCCCGCCTTCTGGCCGTACTTCAGGGACCAGAAGAGGTAGGTGAAGGGCAGGATGTAGCCGACCCCCAAGATCGTCGCGCCGGCGGTGGAGAGCACGTTCAGCACCTGCCACTCCTCCGGGTACGTCCAGTAGCGCCGGGGCATGCCCATGTAGCCGAGGAGGAACTGGGGCAGGAAGGTGAGGTTGAAGCCGACGAAGACCAGGATGGCCGACACCCGGGACCAGAAGGCCGGGTAGAGGCGGCCGGTCATCTTCGGCCACCAGTAGTGGAGGCCGCCGAGGTAGCCCATGATGGCGCCGCCCACCATGATGTAGTGGAAGTGGGCGACCACGAAGTAGGTGTCGTGGACGTGGACGTCGATGCCCATGGTGGCCAGCATGACGCCGGTCAGGCCGCCGACGGTGAACAGGCCGATGAAGCCGAGGGCGTAAAGCATCGGCGTCTCGCGGGAGATCGACCCCTGGTAGAGGGTGGCGGTCCAGTTGAACACCTTCACCGCTGACGGGATGGCCACCAACATGCTGAGCACCGAGAAGACCATGCCGGCGTAGGTCGACTGGCCGGCGACGAACATGTGGTGCCCCCAGACCAGGAAGCCCAAAACCGCGATGGCGATGGAGGCGAAGGCGACGAAGTGGTAGCCGAAGATCTTCTTGCGCGAGAAGGCGGCGATGAGCTCCGAGATCACGCCCATGGTGGGCAGGATCATGATGTAGACCGCCGGGTGGGAGTAGAACCAGAAAAGGTGCTGGTAGAGCACCGGGTCCCCACCCAGGGCCGGGTCGAAGATCCCCAACCCGAAGGCCCTCTCCACCGCCACCAGGAGCAGCGTGATGGCCACCACCGGCGTGCCCAGCATGATGATGATGCTGGTGGCGTAGTGGCTCCAGATGAACAGCGGCAGGCGGAACCAGGTCAACCCCGGCGCCCGCATGCGGTGGATGGTGACGATGAAGTTCAGGCCGGTGAAGATGGACGAGAAGCCGTTGATGAACAACCCGACCAGGGTCAGCACCACGTAGCCGTTGGCGTAGGTGGTGGAAAACGGCGTGTAGAACGTCCAGCCGGTGTCGATGCCGCCCGCCAGGATGGCAAAGAGCGTCAGCAACCCGGCGATGTTGTAGAGGTACCAACTGGCCAGGTTGAGGCGTGGGAAGGCCAGGTCCTTCGCCCCGATCATGATCGGCACCAGGAAGTTGCCCAGGGTGGCCGGGATCGACGGAATCAGGAAGAAGAAGATCATCACCACGCCGTGCATGGTGAACATCCGGTTGTAGGTGTCCGGCTCCAGCAGGTCACCGGCCGGGGTCAGCAGCTCGAGGCGGATGATCAGGGCAAACAGCGCGCCGAGGAAGAAGAACACGGTGATCGAGATCAGGTAGAGGATCCCGATGCGCTTGTGGTCCTTCGTCAGGAGCCAGGACTTCAGGTCCCAGCCCGCGCCGGTGAGGTAGTTGCTCGGCCCGGCGTCGTGGGGCGCGGCGGTCATGGCGGGTTCGGTCGCAGGGTTACTCATTGCCGGAAGGCTCCTCAGCGGTGGCCATGTCTGCCACCTCCTCGCCACCGGCGGACGGCTCGTCCGCGGTGCCGAGGGTCTTGATGTACGCCACCAAGGTGTTCAACTGCTCCTCGGTGACCTGTCCCTTGAAGGTGGGCATGATGGGCTGCCAACCCGCCACGACCTTGGCCTGGGGGTTGAGGATGGATTCGCGGATGTAGGTCTCGTCGGCCACCACGCTGCGGCCGCTGGCCAACATCACCTCGGCCCCGAAGATGCCGTCCAGGGAGGGCGCCCGGGGGATCCGGCCGGAGGCTTCCGCCTCGCCCGGCAGGTGGCAGGTGTCGCAGGCGAGCTGGCCGAAAAGCTCCTCGCCGCTGGCCAGGATGGTGGGGCCGGCGTCGCCGGTCTCCAGCCAGCGCTCGTACTCCTCCGGCTCCAGCACGATCACCTTGCCGCCCATCACCGAGTGCTCGGCGCCGCAGTACTCGGCGCAGAACAGGTGGAAGGTGCCGGTCTTGGTGGGGGTGAACCACACCGACGTGTAGCGGCCCGGCAGGACGTCCTTCTTCACCCGGAAGGCCGGGATGTAGAAGCTGTGGATGGTGTCCTCGGAGGTCATGGTCAGGCGCACCGGCTGGCCCACCGGGACGTGGAGGGTGTTGATCTCGCGCACGCCCTCGGGGTGCTGGATCTTCCACATCCACTGCTTGCCGGTGACCCAGTACTCGACGGCGTCGGCGGGGGCCCGGGCGGTGGAGAAGAAGACCTGGACGCCCCAGGCGAACATGGCCAGGGCGATGATCAGCGGGATCACCGACCAGGTGAGTTCCAGGGGAAGGGTCTTGATGTCCGCCGTCGAGCCCACCTCGCCCGCCTTGCGGCGGCGGAAGTGGACGAAGAAGACCAGGATCATGACCGCGATCAACACCGAGAAGAAGGCGCTGATGGCCAGCCACGCCAGGGTGAGGGCGTCGATCTGGCCGGCGATGGTGGAGGCGGCCTCCGGAAACAGGGGGAAATTCATTCTAGGCGGTCCTCGCTGCGGCGTTGGCGTGGGCGGCTTCCCGCCGCTCGCGGCGGAGCATCAGCACGATGAACCCGCCCAGCAGCAGCACCGTCAAGGCACCGCCGGCGCGGATCAGGTTCATGGTCGCCGCGCTGTAGCGGCCCAGTGCCGGATCGTAGTTGTAGCAGTAGAGAAGGATCTGGTCGATGGCGGTGCCGATCTGGTCGTCGGCGGTCTCCACCAGGCCGAGGCGCAGGTCCTTGGCCGGGTGCTCGGTGCCGAAGAAGTAGCGCGAGATCTCGCCCTCCGGGGTGATCATCACCAGGCCGGCGGCGTGGGCGTACTCGTCGGTCTCCTCTTCGTAGGCGTAGCGGAAGCCCACGGCGTCGGCGAGCTGGCGGATCTCGGCCTCGTCACCGGTCAGGAAGTGCCAACTCTGCCAAGCGGTCTCGCGGCCGTAGCGGGGGACGTAGAGCTTCTTCGCGTCGGCCGCCACCTGCGGCCCCTCGCCGGGGTCGAAGCTGACGGTGACCACTTCGAAGTCCTCGCCCATGTTGAGCTCCAGGGGGCGCAGGCTCTGGGCCAGGCCGGTCAGGGTCAGGTCGCAGAGCATGGGGCACTCGTAATAGACCAGGGAGAGGACCACCGGCCGGCCGGCCTCGAAGTAGTCGCCCAGGCGCACCGTCTCGCCGTCGGAGTCGCGGAAGGTCAGGTCCAGCGGCACGTCCTCGCCCAGGCGCTGGTCGAAGCCGACCTCCTTGAGCTTCTCCGGCAGGCCGCCGGCGACGTCGTTGACCGCGGCGTCCTGGGGCGGCCGCTGGGCCGTGGCCAGCGGTGCCAGGCCGAGGGTCAGGGCGGCCAGCACGGCGACCGCCCGGAGGGTATGAGACACGGGGCGGGTCACGATCCACCCCCCGGGGCACCGGCGGCAGCCGGGGCCGGTGCGGCCTCAGCACCAGCAGTGCCAGCACCAGCAGCGCCAGCGGTGGGCGCCGGGGTTGCCGCGCCGGGGTCGCCGGTGGCCGAGGCCGTGTCGGTGGCGGGGTTGATGGCCATGGCGCCCATGCCGGCGTCCAGCCCCTCCTCGGCCAGCAGCTCCATGGCGCGGCCGACGGGGATGCGGGCGATGCCGGCGTCCCGGTCCTGCCAGGCGTAGGAGGTGCGCAGGGCGTTCTGGTGGGCGCGCCACTGTTCCATGTCGCGCTCCGGCGAGGCCTGGAGGCGCGGGCCCGACGGCTCGACGCCCTCGCGCGCCTCGATGAGCGGCGGCGGCGCCGGGTCGGAGGCCAGCTCGGAGGCCAGCAGGTGCTCGAACATCCACCACATGGCGACCATGGAGAGCACGGTCAGGACGAACAGCCCGATCACCGTCATGGTGAGGCCGCGGAGGTTGATGTCGCGGTCGATTTCCCGCTCGTGGCCTTTGGGGCGGGCGTAGGGGTCGTCCCCCATGGGGGCGCCGCTGTGGGGTAGGGGCTTGTCGCTGTGGTGATCAGTCATGGCCGTGGGACTCCTCGCCGACGGATTCCAGCAGGTAGGGGTCGTTGGGGGGCAGCAGCGGTGCGCGCTTGAGGACGAAGACGAAGGCGGCGATCCAGAAGCCGCCCACCGCCACCGGCGCCGCCACGTCGAGCCAGTGGACGTACAGGCTCTGGTGGTTCACCGGCCCCACCTGCCACAGCAGGTCCACCCAGCGCATGAAGATCAGGAAGCCGGCGATCCAGACGATGCGCTTGGCGTTCTTCTTCAGGTCCCGGGAGAGCAGCAGGGCGAAGGGGATGGCGAAGTGAAACAGCACCAGGGCCAGCGCCAGGTAGCCCCAGCCGTGGTTGATGCGGTGCAGGTACCACTCGATCTCCTCCGGCAGGTTGCCGGACCAGGTGATGAGGAACTGGGAGAAGGCGAAGTAGGCCCACACCATGATGAAGGCGAACATCAGCTTGCCCCAGTCATGGAGGTGGCGCTTGCCCAGCACCGACTTCATGGGCTCGACCTTGGCCAGCCACACCGTGATGATGATCAGGAACGCCAACGTCGTCAGCCCCGCCCCGGCGAAGAAGTAGAGGCCGTAGATGGTGGAGAACCAGAGCGGCTCCAGCGACATGAACCAGTCGAAGTAGGCGAAGGTGGTGACGAAGGCGTAGAGCACCAGGCCGGGGGCCGCCACCCGGGTCATCTTGATGTTCCACTGCGGCGACGCCTCGCCGTCCTGCTTCAGGGACAGCCGGCGCAGCCAGAAGGCCAGGCCGATCCAGAGGACGAAGTAGACGAAGTAGCGGATGGTGAAGGCGTCCGCGTTGAGATACGCCTCCTTGTGGGCGATGATCGGGTTCTCGTCCATCAGCGGGCCGGTCCAGGAGTACAGGGTCTCCAGGCCGGCCAGGATCGGCAGGTAGAGGATCGCCATCAGCGGCAGGACGCCGGTGGCGGCCTCGAAGATGCGCCGCGCCGGGAGGCCCCAGGCACCGCTGGTGAGGTGGTGGATCATGAGCAGCGCCAGCGAGCCCAGCGACAGGCCGAGCCACACCGTGCAGCCGATGAGCCAGGAGAAGTAGAACTGCTCCGGGGCGGTGAAGTAGCCGATGGCGCAGGCGATGGCGCCGACGACGCCGACACCCAGGCCGATGGCCTGGAGGCGGTTGACGGCACTCGGCACCGTGTAGTCGGCGGCCCCGCCGTGGTGGTGAGAATGGGTGGTCGCGGTCATCTCGGGTTACTCCCCATCCTCGGTGCGGGTGGTGGCGGCGTCAGCGGCGGCGGCAGTCTCAGTGTCCGTGGCAGCTTCAGTGTCCGTGGCAGTCTCAGTGGCACTGCTCTCGCGGTGCCCCGCGGTCCCGCCGTCGTCGCCGACGCCCATCAGGGCGGCGTCGCCGGTGTTGTCCTCCAGCGCCGCCCGGGCCACCTCGCCGGCCTCACCGGTGAGGGCCGCGACGTCGGCGCTCTGGGAGAGCTGCAACGCCCGCAGGTAGGCGACGATGGCCCAGCGGTCCTCCACCGGCACCTGGCTGGCGTAGGCCGGCATGCGGCCGAAGCCCTGGGTGATGACGTCGAAGAAGTAGCCCACCGGCATCTTCTGCAGCCGGGCCTCGTGGTAGGAGGCGGGCTTGAAGTAGCCGCGCTGCACGATCATGCCGTCGCCGTAGCCCAGGGCGCCGTGGCAGGGGGCGCAGAAGATGCCGTAGCGCTCCTCGCCGCGGCGCATGTAGGCCGGGGTGACCTCGATGCGCTCCGGCAGCGAGGTGATGAAGGCGCCACCGTCGGTGGTGCCGCGGGTGTAGGCACGGTCCGGGTCGAAGCGGCCGCGGGCGATGGTCCCCTCGGGATGCACCCGGCCCGCGCCCCCGTCGTCGAACAGTTCGCTCGACTCGTAGGGCTCGTACTTGGCCTGGTCGTACATCGCTTGGCGGGGCTCACGGCAGCCGACCACCAGGGTCAGCAGCGCCAGGCCGGCGGCCAGGGCGAGTATTCGTCGTTCAGCTCTCAACTTCCTTCACCTCGTTGGGTCCCAGGCCGCGCAGAAAGGCCTCGGTGTCGTCGCGGTCGTACTTCGGATCGTCGGCCTCGATGGCCAGGAAGAAGCGGTCCCGGGATGCGCGCACGAAGCGGTCCCAGTTGAAGACCGGGTGGTACGGCTGGGGCAGCCCGTTCAGCAGGATCATGCCCACCACGCCGGCGAGGGCGGCGGCCAGGATGGTGCACTCGAAGGTCGGCACGATGAAGGCCGGCCAGGAGTTGAAGGGGCGCCCGCCGATGTTCATCGGGTAGCGGATCACCTGGCTCCAGTACTGGAGGCCGAAGCCCCCCAGGCCGCCCAGGATGCCGCCGATCAGGACGATGAGGGGCACCTTGGAACGGGGCAGGTCCATGGCCGACTCCAGCGCCTCCACCGGGTAGGGGCTGAACGCGTCGATGCGCGTGTAGCCCGCCTCCCGGACCTGGCGCGCCGCGGCTACCAGCCCTTCGTCGGTGTCGAACTCGGCTATCAGGCCGTAGGTCTCGTTGTCCACTGCGTGGGAAGTGCTCATACCTTGCCCTCGTCAACCGCTTCGGAGCCGCGCTTATGGGCCACCAGGTGGCGCATCTCGAAGCCCGAGATCAGCGGCAGGAAGCGGACGAACAGGAAGATCAGCGAAAGGAACAGCCCGATGGTGCCGACGTAGATGGCCCAGTCCCACACCGTCCCGGAGTACATGTCCCAGGACGAGGGCAGGAAGTCGCGGGCCAGCGACACCACCACGATGACGTAGCGCTCCAGCCACATGCCGACGTTGATGAACATGGCGATGCCCCAGAGCAGCAGCGGCGAGGTCCGGAACTTCCGGATCCACAGGAGCTGGGGGACGATGATGTTGCACACCCAGAGCATCGCGTACTGGAAGGCGTAGGGCCCGGAGAGGCGGTTCTCCATCATGAAGATCTCGAACTCGACGCCCGAGTACCAGGCGATGAACGCCTCGATGATGTAGCCGTAGGCGACGATCAGCCCGGTGGCCAGCATCACTTTGGCCATGGCGTTCAGATGGCGCTCGGTGACCAGGTCCTTGAGGCCGAACAACGAGCGCAGCGGCAGCATCAGGGTGACCACCATGGCGAAGCCGGAGTAGATGGCGCCGGCGACGAAGTAGGGCGGGAAGATCGTCGTGTGCCAACCCGGGACGACGGAGATGGCGAAGTCGAAGGACACCACCGTGTGGACCGACAGCACCAGCGGCGTCGCCAGGCCGGCCAGCAGCAGGTACAGGGTCTCGTAGTTGTGCCAGTGCCGCGCCGAGCCGCGCCAGCCGAGGGAGAAGATCCCCGCCGCGCGCTTCGCCCAGACGTTCTGCAGGCGGTCGCGCAGGGTGGCCAGGTCGGGCACCAGGCCGACGTACCAGAACAGCGCCGACACCGTGGCGTAGGTGGTCACCGCGAAGACGTCCCAGATCAGCGGACTGCGGAACTGGGGCCACAGGGTCATGGTGTTGGGGTACGGCATCAGCCAGTAAAACAGCCACGGCCGGCCGAGGTGGAGGATCGGGAACATGCCGGCACAAGCCACGGCGAACAGCGTCATCGCTTCGGCGAAGCGGTTGATGGAGGTTCGCCACTCCTGTCGGAAGAGGAGCAGGATCGCCGAGATCAGGGTGCCGGCGTGGCCGATGCCGATCCACCAGACGAAGTTGACGATGGCGAAGCCCCAGGCCACCGGGATGTTCAGGCCCCAGATGCCGGTGCCCTTGGCAAACAGCCAGGTGACGCCGACGAGGAAGAACATCAGCAGGGTGAACGAGCCGGCGAGGCCGATCAGCCACCATGTCGGGGTGGGCCCGAAGACCACCTTGTTCACCTGGTCGGTGATGGTGGCCGGGGTGTAGCCCGGCGTCACCACCTCCGGGTGGTGGGGCTTCTCGAGCACGGGCGCCGCGGGGGTGCCGGCGGCGGATTCGGGAGACGTCATGCGGTCAGCTCTCCAGCGCGGGGTTCGGCCAGCCGTTCATTGGGATTGTTCAGCTTGGCGAGGTACGAGGTGCGGGGTCGGGTGTTGAGCTCTTCAAGCAGCCCGTAGTTGAGCATCTGCTCCTTCCAACGCGACACCCGGGAGTCGGGGTCGTTGATGTTGCCGAAGGCGATGGCGTCGGACGGGCAGGCCTGCTGGCAGGCGGAGAGGATCTCGCCGTCGCGGATCTCCCGCTGCTCCCGTTTCGAGGCGATGCGCGCCTTGGCGACACGTTGGATGCAGTAGCTGCACTTCTCCATGACGCCCCGGTTGCGCACCGTGACGTCCGGGTTGCGCACCGCCTTGAGCACCTCGGTCTTCTCATCGACGTACTGGAAGAAGTTGAAGCGGCGCACCTTGTAGGGGCAGTTGTTGGAGCAGTAGCGGGTGCCGACGCAACGGTTGTACACCATGTCGTTGGTGCCCTCGTCGCTGTGCACCGTGGCCGCCACCGGGCAGACCACCTCGCAGGGCGCCAGCTCGCAGTGCTGGCACATCACCGGCTGGTTGTGCATCTTGGGCTCCTCCAGGGAGCCCTCGTAGTAGCGGTCGAGGCGGATCCAGTGCATCTCCCGGCCGTTGAGGACCTGCTCCTTGCCGACCACCGGGATGTTGTTCTCCGACTGGCAGGCGATGACGCAGGCGTTGCAGCCGGTGCAGGCGTTGAGGTCCACCGCCATGCCCCAGGAGTAGCCGTCGTACTCGTAGGGCGGGAACATGGTGAGGGTGGGGACGTGGCCCATCTGGTGCACGAAATCCGGGTTGGCCTGGTAGTCGGCCAGGCTGCCGGTGCGCACCAGGTGGCGCCCCTCCATGGAGTGGTGGTCCTGGGTGCAGGCCAGCGGGTAGGTGCCGCCCATGCGGCGCACCTCGACGGCGGGCAGGGTCCACAGGGCGTCGCTGGTGCGGATGGCGCTGGCGTCGAAGCCGACCCCGTCCCCGACCCGCCCGGCGTGGCGCCGGCCGTAGCCCAGGTGGAGGGTGCCGCAACCGTCGGCGTGGGCCGGGACGACCCACACCGGGACTTGCAGGGTGCGGCCCTTGAAGGCCAGCTCCACCAGGTCGTTGGAGGCCAGGCCGAAGCGCTCCGCCGTCGCCAGCGAGATCAGCAGGGCGTTGTCCCAGACCAGCTTGGTGATCGGCTTGGGGATCTCCTGCAACCAGGCGTTGTTGGCGTAGCGGCCGTCCCAGATGGTGGGGTCGGGGCGCAGGTTGATCTCCAGGATGGCGGTGTCGGCGGCTGCGCCCTGGAGGTCGTCCTCCTGGTTGGCCGCCTGGACCCTGGCCACCGCGGCGGCGGTGCCCAGGGTCGGGGCGGCGACGCCTGCGTCGGTGGCATTCTCAGCGCCATCACCCGCGCCACCCCCAGCGGCACCGCCGGAGGCTGCGACCGCGGCGGCCGGGGCCGCGGCGGCGCCGCTGCCGGCGGCGCGCAGGACGCCGTCGTGGAGCGACTGCTTCCAGGAGTCTTCAAAGGCGTCGCCAGTGGCACCGATGCTGGCGCCGGCCTGGCCCTGCCAGTGCTCCCGCACCAGCTCGTAGCCCTTCGCGCCGGAGGTGCCGGCCAGCGCCGCCACCAGCTCGATCTCGCTCTTGGTGGCGTCGTAGAGCGGGCTGATCAGCGGCTGGACCAGGGAGGCGGTGCCGTCGAAGGCCACCGCGTCGCCCCAGGACTCCAGGTAGTGCTTGGCCGGCACCATCCACTGGCAGTAGCGCGACGTCTCGTCCTCGTAGAGGCCGTGGTAGACGCGCAGCCGGGCCTTCTCGATGACCGCGGTGAAGTCGAGGTCGGCGGGCGCCGTCTGCACCGGGTTGGTGCCGGCGATGACCAGCAGATCGACGGCACCGGCGGCCAGGTCGGCCACCAGCTCGTCCAGGCTGCCGGCGGCCTCGCCGGCGGCGGCCACCACCGGCTCCTCGTAGCGCACCGTGGTGCCCACCGCGCCCAAAGCCTGGTTGATGCGGGCCGCCAGCTCGTGGACCTCGGCGGAGGCGTAGTCGCCGGGCACCACCAGGGCGGCAGAGCCCCGGGAGCGCAGGTCGGCGGCGACCTCGCGCACCCACTTGGCGGCGCGGGGCTTGGAGAAGCGGGCCGGAGCCCCACCACCGGCGCCCAGCTCGGCGGCCAGGGCGCTGGCGAAGGCGGCCACCTCGCTGGGCGGCAGGGTGAGGCGGTGGTCGGCCAGGGTGCCGGTGGAGGTCGGCGTCGATTCCACCGAGTAGAGGCGGATCATCTCCCGGTCGGCGCCGTTGCCGGCGCCGGAGCCGTTGGCGGCGTTGGCGGTGTCATCACCCGCGGCACCTTCCGTGCCGTTGCCGGTGGCCGCCATCTTGTCGGCGCCGTCCCAGGCGCGGCGGCGGGCGGTGAATTGGCGGGCGTAGGCCTGGGCACCGGCGCCGGTGGTCAGGAAGTCTGAGTCCAGGGCGAGCACGGCGTCGGCGGCTTGAAGGTCGTAGACCGCCTGGCGCGGGCTGCCCAGGGCGCTGGCCGTGCCGGCGCCAGCGCCGTCCGCCGCCGCGGGCTCCCAGACGTGCCACTTGGCCTGGGGGTTGGCCTGGAGCATGGTGTCGATCTGGGCCCGCAGGGTGGGCGAGGAGACGGCACCGGTCAACAGCCGCACGCCGGAGCCCTGGAGCGCCGTCTGGGCGTTGAGGGCGCCGCCCAGCTCGTCGGCCAGCCGCGTCCAGGTGGTCACCCGGCCGAGCTTCTTCACCGCCTGTGCCCGGTCCGGGTCGTAGAGGTCGAGGACCGAGGCCTGGGCGAAGACGTCGGTGGCGCCGAGGCTGGCGGGGTGGTCCGGGTTGCCCTCGATCTTGGTCGGGCGACCCTCGTGGCTCTCGGCGAGAACGCCCATGCCGTAGCCGTTCAGGGTGTGGGTGGTGGCGAAGTACCACGGCTCGCCGGCCACCAGGCCCTCGGGCTGATCGACGTAGGGGATGATCTCTTCCCGCGGCTGCTGAAGGCAGCCGGTGAGGCCGCCCAGGGCCAGCGACGCGCTCATCACCTGCAGGAAGCGGCGCCGGCTGACCTCGCCGCCGGCCCACTGGGACGCCTGGCGCGGGAACTCCCGGTGCAGCATCTCCTCGAACTCCGGGGTCTCGGCCAGCTCTTCCAGGCTGCGCCACATCTCGGGCCCCTCGGCCGCGGCCAGCTTGTCGCGCACCGCATCCACGGTGAGGCGGCGGCCGGTGGAGACGTTCTCCAGGGCCACGCTCTCACCCTCCGGCGGCAGCGGGTTGGCGTCGGCTCGGTCACCCGGCTGTCGCGCCGGCTGTTCCACGTTGTCCAGTACCTTCAATCGGCTCATTCTTCGATTCCTAGCGGTGGCACACCGAGCAGGCGGTCAGGCTCTCGATCCCGTACTCCTCGACGAGCTGCGGACCCATCTGGCTCTGGGGCACGGGGGGTTCCCATCCAAAGGTGAAGACCTCGTCCCGAGGCCGGACGAATTTCTCCGGCTCACGGTGGCACTCCAGGCACCAGCCCATGGTCAGATCCTCGGCCTGCATCATCAGCGGCATCTGGTCGACCCGACCGTGGCAGCTTTCGCAACCGATGCCGTTGGCGACGTGGACCGAGTGGTTGAAATAGACGAAGTCGGGCAGGTCGTGGACGCGCTGCCACTTCACCGCCACGCCATCGCGGTAGGCGGCGCGGATCGGCTCCAGGAGATCGGCGTTGGTCCAGATCTCGCGGTGGCAGTTCATGCAGGTGGCGATGGGCGGGATGCCCGCCGACGCCGCCCGGTCCACCGAGGTATGGCAGTAGCGGCAGTCGATGCCGAGCCCGGCGGTGTGGTGATCGTGGCTGAACGGCACCGGCTGGTTGAGGACGACGCCCTCGCCGGTCACGTACCCGGAGTTGCTCAGCTCGGCGCCCACCCAGCCAAGGCCGGCCAACAGGCCGAGCAACAGCACGATGCTGACGCGGGATAGGGCGTTGGAGCTGCGCGGAAATAGCTGTCGCATGAAAGGGTGCCTCATTCGGACGGAGCCGTGCTCCGTACGGTGGTGACCTTGGGTGCTTTCCAGTTCTGGGGCCTGGCTGGCAATACGGGCGCCATCGGGCCTCCAACGGCCTGCGGAGGTACAGACGTCCGCTGGCGGAACCCGACTCGCGAGCTTGTGAAACTCTTCACAAGCGGGCCGGGCGCATCGTACCGTGTGCTCGGGGAGGACGCAAGGCGCCACAGAGTGACGGGTCCTACCCTTCGGTGTCGCTTGACCTTTCCCCCATCGACATGCAGGACTCGAGCCTGCCGAGCCTGTCGGGTGCGGGGTTTCCTGTTTGGACACGCGGGCCGGCTCACGCGGAGCGGCCCTCGGGACGGCCCATTGTACGCACACCGGCCAGCGGCCACAAATCGCGGTGGCCCGCATTGAACTTCGCCCATTCGTTGAAGTACGTAGCGGCGTGGGTGGAGATCCGCGCTCAAGGGGGGGTCGGGCGCGGGTGGGCTCGGCGGATAGGTTAAAGTGTGCCGATCCGGGAAATAGGCTGGGCCGCGCGCCGGTTGCCACCCGTCGCGGGGGTCACGATAGACTGCCCCGCACCCAGCCTGCCCCCGCCTGCCGCAACTGCCAATGGGGTGACCGCGAGAAGAGTCACCCCGAGAGAGTCACAGCCGAACCATGGAAAGCCTCAAGCTCGCCCCGCCCCCCGATGCCCTGGAGGTGACGGCCCTGGACGACGCCGCGCCCCGCACGGTGCGCCTGGCGGATCTCTCCGGGCTGACCAAGCCGCGCATCACCCTGATGGTGGCCCTGACCACCGCGGCGGGGTTCGTCATGGCCAGCGCCGGATCGCTGGCGAGCCTCGACCTGGTGCTCCTCCTCCACACCCTGGCCGGCACGGCGCTGGTGGCCAGCGGCGCCTCGGCCCTCAACCAGGTGGTGGAGCGCGACGTCGACGCCCGCATGCGGCGCACCGCCGACCGCCCCCTGGCCAGCGGCCGCATGCACCCCGACCTGGGCCTGCTGTGGGCGGTGGCGCTGTCGGTGGCGGGGATCGGTTGGCTGGCGCTGGCGGTGAACCTGCTGACCGCGCTGCTGGGCGCCCTGACCCTGGCCGGCTACGTTTTCATCTACACGCCGATGAAGCGGCTGTCGTCGCTGGCCACCATCGTCGGGGCGATCCCCGGCGCGGTGCCGCCGATGATGGGCTGGACCGCGGCCCGGGACGCCCTGGAGCCGGGGGCGTGGGCGCTGTTCGCCATCCTCTTCCTGTGGCAACTCCCCCACTTCCTGGCCATCGCCTGGATGTACCGGGCCGACTACGAGCGCGGCGGCATGCCGATGCTGCCGGTCATCGACCCGAGCGGCGAGCGCACCGGCCGCCAGGCGGTCCTCTACGCCGCCGCCCTGGTCCCGGTCAGCCTGCTGCCGACCCCGCTGGGACTGACCGGCGGCATCTACTTCGTCGGCGCCCTGCTCCTGTCGCTGTTCTTCCTGCACACCAGTTGGACGTTCCAGCGCGAGCGCACCAACGCCTCGGCCAAGCGCCTGCTGCTGGTGTCGGTGACCTACCTCCCCGCCATCCTGGCGGTGATGCTGCTCGACCGCGTGGCTTGACCGGGCTGCGGGACAGGACCCCGGAAGCCGCCTCCCCGGCGGTCACCGCCCGCGACCTCACCCACACCTACCCGGGCCGGCGCCGCCGGCCCCCCCGGCGCGGCCTGGACGGCGTCAGCTTCGAAGTCGCCCCGGGCACCGTCTTCGGTTTCCTCGGCCCCAACGGCGGTGGCAAGACCACCCTCTTCCGCATCCTCGCCACCCTGCTGCCGGTGAGCGGCGGCGCGGCCAGCGTCGCCGGCCACGACCTGGCGGCGGAGCCGCTGGCGGTGCGCCGGGCGCTGGGGGTGGCCTTCCAGTCGCCGGCCCTCGACCTGCGCCTGACGGTGGAGGAGAACCTGCGCCACGGCGGCCACCTCTACGGCCTCTCCGGAGCCGACCTGGCGGAGCGCATCGACCGCAACCTGGCCCGCTTCTCCGTCGCCGACCGGCGCCGCGACCGGGCCGAGGAGCTGTCCGGCGGCCTGCGCCGCCGGGTGGAGCTGGCCAAGGCGCTTCTCCACGAGCCCCGGGTACTGCTGCTGGACGAGCCCTCCACCGGCCTCGACCCCCGGGCCCGGCGGGAGCTGTGGGACGTGCTGGCCGAACTCGCCGCCGGGGGCGTCACCGTCTTGCTGACCACCCACTTCATCGAGGAGGCGGAGCGTTGCCACCGCCTGTTGCTCCTGGACCGGGGGCGGGTGGTGGCGGAGGGCGCGCCGGAGGAGCTCAAGCGCCAGGTCGGCGGCGAGGTGGTGACCCTGGCCAGCGGCGACCCGGACGGCCTGGCGGCGGCTCTGGAAGCGGACCTTGAAGCGGGCCCGGCGACGGCCGGCCAGGGGGCGCCTGGCGTGCTGGCCGTCGCGGCCTCGGAAGCCAGCGTCCGCCTGGAGATGTCGGCCGGCGAGGGCGAGGGAGAGGTCGGCACCGGGGCCTGGGACCTGGTCAGCCGCCTCGCCCGCCGCCTGCCCGGTTGGGAGGAGCGGGTGACGGCGGTCACCGTCGCCCGCCCCACCCTGGAGGACGTCTTCCTGCATCGCACCGGCCGGCCGCTGGAGGCCGGCGACGCGGACCCGGCGGAGGGCGCGCCGTGAGCCGGGACAGCCACACGGCAGGCCGCGGTGGGGAGCGCGGTTCGGGCCGCAATGCTGAACGCAGTGCGGGAAGCGCCCGCAGCGCCCCCTGGCTGGCCGCCGCCACCCTCTGGCGGCGGGAGATCGTCCGTTTTCTCCGCGAGCCTTCCCGGGTGGCTTCGGCGGCGGTGACCCCGCTTCTTTTCTGGGGCTTGATCGGCTCCGGCTTCTCCGGCGCCTTCCGCCTGCCCGGCGAGGGGGGTGCCGCCGATGCGGGGGATGCGGCCACCGGCTTCCTCGAGTACTTCTACCCGGGGACGCTGCTGCTGATCTTGCTGTTCGCCGCCATCTTCTCCACCATCTCGCTGATCGAGGACCGCCGGGAGGGCTTCCTCCAGGGGGTGTTGGCGGCGCCGGTGCCGCGCCTGGCGGTGGTCGCCGGCAAGGTGGCCGGTGGCGCCACCCTGGCCTGGTTGCAGGCGGCGCCGATCCTCTTGCTGGCGCCGCTGGCCGGCGTGCCGTGGAGCGCCGCTTCCCTGGCCGCCGCCGCCGGGGTGATGGTGCTGGTGGCGGTGGAGTTGGCTGCGGTGGGGGTCGTCTTCGCCTGGCGCACCTCCTCGGTGCAGGGGTTCCACGCGGTGATGAACCTGTTGCTGATCCCCCTGTGGCTGCTCTCCGGCGCCTTCTTCCCGATCAGCGCCGCGCCGGGTTGGTTGGCCGCGGTGATGCGGGTCAACCCGTTGACCTTCGCCCTCGCCGCCCTCCGTGGCGCCCTCTACTCCGCGGCTCCGGCCACCGAGGCCGCCGCCACCGGCCTGCCCGCGTTGGCCCCGGCGTTGTTGGTCACCGGCGCCCTCGCCGTGGCGGCCTTCGGCCTCGCCGTCGTGGTCGCCCGCCCGCCCAGAGTCACCTGAAGTCGGCGCGGCCCGGGCAGGGATGAGAGAATCGACCCGTGATTGATCCGACCCCTCCCACGCCCGTCCGCCGCGGCCTCCTCTGGTCGTTCCTGGTCCTCGTGTTGGCCACCGTCGCCCTCGGCTTCTGGTGGACCCAGCAGGAGCCGCCGCCGGCCCCGCCGCCGGTCCTCGCCGAGATCCCCGACTTCACCCTCACCGACCAGCGGGGTGAGACGGTGACCCGCGCCGACCTCCTGGGCACCCCCTGGGTGGCCGACCTGATCTTCACCCGCTGCGTCCTTGCCTGCCCGGTGATGACCGGCAAGATGGCGATCCTCGACCGCCGCCTGCCGGGTGGTGTGGAAGCGGGCGGCACCGGCAACGCAGCCACCCCGCCGGTGCGCCTGGTCTCCATCTCCATCGACCCGGAGCACGACCAGCCGGAGGTGTTGGCCGACTACTCCGAGGGCTTCAATGCCAGTGACCGCTGGTGGTTCCTCACCGGCGACCGCAGCGAGATCGTCCGCATTGCCAGCGAGGGCCTCCGCCTCGGCTTCGACCCCAACCCCCGCCTGACTCCGCTGGAGCCCGGCGACAACATCTACCACTCGACCAAGTTCGTGTTGGTGGACGCGGAGGGCCAGGTGCGCGGGTATTACGACTCGATGGAAGGGAACGAGCCGCTGGCTCAGTTGGAGCGCGACCTTTCCGCCCTGGAGTAGCTGGATGCCAGCAGGGCGTTCGCGTCAGTCGGCCAGAGTCTCGCGGAGAGCGCGGACAGCCTGGGTGGCGGTGGGCTGATCGAGGAGGGAGACGAGGAGGTCGAGATCGAGATCGGGGAAGAGGCGGCTGCGGCTGACGCTCTCGTAGTGATCGCCGTCAAGGACGTGAACCTCGATCCGCCCGCCCTTCCAGGTCCACACCTCTTCAACACCCAGGCGGCGGTAGATCTCGAGCTTTTCGATCCCGCCGCTGGTCCACACCACCTCAATGGCCAGGTCCGGCACCTGCCGTGCCTGGTCCGGGCCGACCAGGTAGCACTCGTCCGGCTCGAGGCCGGCCGCCGCGGGAGCGTGCTTCAGGGTCCACGAGCCGTAAGGTGAAAGATCGGTCCCGGTTTCCAGAGCGTAGGCTTCGAGGAGGCGTCCCAGGTAGGACTTGATGCGCTCGTGGTCCTTCGATGGGCTCATCAGCTCAAGCACTCCGTCCAGGTAGGCGATCCGCGGCACCGGGGAGTCGCCGCGAAGCGCGAGTTGGGTCTCGAAGTGCGACCACGGCACTCCATGGGTCACGATCCGCTGATCCGCGGTCTCGACCCGCTCGCCAGGGGCGACGGCGGCGCTGGCGACGTTCGGCATAGAGGACACTCTACCAGCCGGCCGAAAGCAATTCGCCCAGGTAGTAGCTGCCTTCCCGGCCCGCCCCCACCGGGAGCCCAGTCCGCGCCGGCAAGAGCCGCCCCAACGCCGCTTCCCCAACTCTCTCCTGCCCAGCCAGCTCTACCAGCCGGTTTGGCCAGTGGATAGCAGGCTTCCCGCCCACCAGCCAGCGGCAGATGGGTCGCATGGCCGCTGAATCACCCCAAATCGATCAGCGCAGGGCGACGGGAGCTATGGAAACCGTGGAAGGTGCCCTCCCCCCTCCCATCCTGGAAATCCCTGCGGGATTCCCACACCTCCCACCGTTCCCACAGCCCCGGCGACGATTCACAACCTGTCCCCGAAAAACCGAATAATTCATAACCTGTCCCCGAAATACCCGTCGGCCAGAGTCTCCCCGACAACGCGGACAGCCCGCCATTGCGAGGGTCGCGGCGGGCGTCCAGCCCGCCAAGACACGAGCTAGCCCACTCCCTCTCCCCCTCGAGATGCGGGGCATTTTTCGGTGAGGGGGGAGCGGGCCTCCCGTGGCGGGGTGCTCTGTAGCGGCCATTGGCAATGCCGATCTGCGGGGTATGTCGTGCCGGGGCCGCGGAAGTGCAGCGAGCCCCCGACCTTTGTCCACCGAAAGCGAGCGGCCCCGCCACGGGAGGCCCGCTCCCCCCGTTTCCATGCTCCCCCGGTCCCCCTACTCCTTGACCTCGATCCCCCTCTTGTCCAACAACGTCTTCACCCGGTCATACATGTTCTGCCCCAACAACCCCTGCGCCGCATCCGCCACGTCCCCCAGAACCTTGCGCAGATCCTCCTTCCCACTCCAGTGCTTCCGCGCATACGGCTCCAGGTCGCCGGAAAACGTATGCGCCAGCACCGCGCTGGCCAGCACCAGGTCATCCAGGTAGCCGCCGACCCCCATCACCGCCTCCGGCAGCAGGTCCACCGGCAGGATGAAGTAGGCCAGGGCACCGCCGATCATCGCCCGGGCCGAGGCCGGCACCTCCCGGTCCATGGTCAGGCGCACCATCAGGATGAAGATGTCCGGCACCACCAGGAGCGCCCGCACCGCCGCCGGACCGAGCTTGCCGCCCCGCTCCTCGACCGCGTCCATCACCCGCTCCCGCAGGCGGTCGTAGAAGGAGAGCAGGCGCGATTTCGGGGCGTCCCCCTCGTCGAAGGAGGCGTCCTCGAAGTCGCTGTGGTGGGCGTAGTCCTCCGCCACGGCGGCGGACAGGTCCGCCGCCTCGCGGTCGAACTCGGCGCCGGCGTCCACGTCGTCCTGGGCGGAGGCCGTGCCCGACTCTTCGGCGGTGCCCGCCACCCCGGTCTTGCTCAGTTCTTCCAGTTGCTCGTTGACGTTCTTGGCCATGTTGGGTCTCGCTCTCTCGAATCGCTGGTGCGGGTCGGTAGTCGTGGGGGTCGTTTCTCGTGCGGGTCGCAGGTAGTTGCGGTAGCTCGGGTAGCGGACCGCTCCACGCGGACGCTACAACCTCTACCCATAAGCCCTACCCATTCAGGTTTCAATCACCGTGCCACGGAGGCGGGCCGCGCCCGGGGCCCGGCGTCGCCGCCTCAGACCGTCTCCTCCTCCAGCATGCGAACCACCTCCGCCGCCGCGTCGGCCACGTCCACCATCCGCTTCTGGCGATCGCGGCGCAGCGACAGCTCCACCTTGCCCTCGGCCAGGGAACGGGCGCCCACCACGATGCGCACCGGGAAACCGATCAGATCCGCGTCCTTGAACTTCACGCCGGGGCGCTCGTCGCGGTCGTCGTAGAGCAGATCGACGCCCTTCTCCTGGAGCGTCGAGTACAGCTCCTCGGCCACCTTGCCGACCTCGGCGTCGTCCGGGTTCAAGGCCACCAGCAGCACCTCGAAGGGGGCCAGGGGACGGGGCCAGACGATCCCTTCCTTGTCGTGGTTCTGCTCGATGGCGGCGGCCACGGTGCGGCCGATGCCCAAGCCGTAGCAACCCATCATCATGGGGTGCTCCTGGCCGTTCTCGTCGGTGAAGTTGCAGCCCATGGCCTCGGAGTACTTGGTGCCCAGCTTGAAGATGTGGCCGGTCTCGATGCCGCGGAACGCCTCCAGGGTGCCGTCGCAGTTGGGGCAGGCGTCGCCGGCATCGACCAGCAGCAGGTCCTCCACCCGGGTGGGCTCGGCGTCGCGGCCCCAGTTGACGTTGGTCAAGTGCATGTCCGCCTTGTTGGCGCCGCAGACGAAGTTGACCAGGTCCGCCGCCGAGCGGTCCACCACCAGCGGCACGTCGTCGCCCAGGCCGACGGGGCCGGCGTAGCCCACCGGCGCGCCGGTGGCCTGGCGCACCTTCTCCTCGCTGGCCAGGTTGAGGTGCTGGACGCCCAGCAGGTTCATGAGCTTCACCTCGTTGATCTCCCGGTCGCCGCGGACCGCCACGGCCACCAGGCCATCGACCTGCTCCCCGTCCTTCTCTTCGACGGTTTCGTAGAGCATCGTCTTGACGATGCGCTCCGGCGTCCAGTCCAGGAAGTCGGCGACGTCGGGCACCGCGGTCTGGCCGGGGGTCGCCACCTCTTCCAGGGCGCCGCCCTCCGCCTCGCCCTCGGCCAGGGCCGGCGCCGCCAGGGGCGCCGTCTCGGCCTTCTCCACGTTGGCGGCGTAGTCGCAGCCGGGGCAGCGCACGACGGCGCTCTCGCCGGTGTCCGCCATGACCATGAACTCGTGGGACGACGAGCCGCCGATCGAACCGGTGTCCGCCTCGACCACGTTGTAGTCCAGGCCGCAGGCGGCGAAGATCCGCTGGTAGGCGGCGTTCATCTCCTCGTAGGTCTCGTCCAGGGAGGCGGCGTCGACGTGGAACGAGTAGGCGTCCTTCATCAGGAACTCGCGGCCCCGCATGAGGCCGAAGCGGGGCCGGATCTCGTCCCGGAACTTGGTCTGGATCTGGTAGAGGTTCAAGGGCAGTTGGCGGTAGCTCCTCACGTCCCGGCGCACCGTGTCGGTGATCACCTCCTCGTGGGTCGGGCCGAAGGCGAAGTCCCGGTCGTGGCGGTCCTGGATGCGCAGCAGCTCCTTGCCGTAGACCTGCCAGCGGCCCGACTCCTGCCACAGCTCGGCGGGCTGGATGGCGGGCATGGAGAGCTCGACACTTCCGGCCTCGCCCAGCTCCCGGCGCACGATGGCCGACATCTTCTGCATCGACCGCCAGCCCAGCGGCAGATAGGTGTAGATGCCGGCGGCGACCTTGCGGATCATGCCGGCGCGGGCCATGAGCTGGTGACTGACGACCTCCGCGTCGGTGGGCACCTCGCGGGTGGTGAAGGCGTAATAACGGGACCAACGCATGGGTGACTCTCTCTCGGGATGTTGTGAAGTCAGGGGAACGGCGCGGCGGCGGTAGTGGCCGACGCGGGAGGGATAGCCTACCGCGTTTGCGCGACAGGTCGAGGGTCGGCGGGGTGGGGTGGGCTCAGCTCTGGCCCCGGCGGGAGCGCTGCAACAGCACGCTGCTGGTCCTCATGCTCTGCAGCACGCGGCTCTCCAGGCCGTCCGCCCGGTCGCCCCGATCCCGCGCCTCGGCCAGCACCCGGCGCGCCTCGTCGTCCTCGCCGGCGGCAATCAGCGCCATGCCGAGGTGGGTCAGGGTGGTGGCGGAGGCTTCCAGGTCCCGCGCCCGGGAGAGGAAGTCCACCGCCTTGTCGAACTCCTGGCGCTTGTAGTGGACCCAGCCCAGGGCCGCCAGGGGGAACGCCTTGAGCTCCTCCGGCGACAGCTCCAGGGAACGTTTCGCCAGCTCCAGCGCCTCGTCCAGGTCCTCCTCCATCTCCGCCAGGTTGTAGGCCATCTCGTAGTAGGCGACGGTCTTGGTGAAGTTGGACTCGCCCTCCTCCAGCAGCCGCCGGCCGAGGCGGTTGCCCTCGCGGAAGCGGCCCTGGCTGCGCAGCGACTCGGCGAGGGCGGCGTACGCCGTCGCCTGCAACATCTCCCCCGGGGCCAGCTCCAGCACCCGGCGGGTGAAGCCCTCGATCTCCCGGGTGCGGTCGAGTTGCAGGCAGACCAGGGCGGCGGAGAGCAGCAGGGTGGGGTTGTCCGGCTCCAGGGCCAGGGCGCGGCGGTAGCACTCCACGGCCTGGGCCGGCTCGTCGGCCAGCCGGTGCTCCTCCCCGGCCTCGTAGTGCTCGCCGGCCTTGCCGGTGACCTCCGGCAGCGGCGAGCCGGCGCCCCGGGGGAGGTAGCGCACCAGGTCCTGGTAGCGCAGCTTCTTCGGGTTCAGCCGCTGGGCGTGGCGGAAGGCATCCAGCGCCTTGCGGTTCCACCCCCGGTCGAGGCAGGCCAGGCCGAGGACGTACCACGCCTCCTCGAAGCCCGGGTCGAGGTGCACCGCCTCCCGCAGGTGGCGCAGGGCGGGCGTCAGCTTGCCCATCTCGTAGAAGCAGTTGCCCAGGAGGTAGAGGGCCTGGGGCAGGCGCTCCAGCTCCACCGCCCGCTCCAGGTAGGGCACCGCGAGGGTCAGGTTGCCGGTGCCGGCGTAGACCGCCCCCAGGCTGAAGACCGGCAGGAACTCCTCCGGGAAGTGCTGCACGGCGCGGCGCAGCAGCTCCTCGGCGGCGTCGCTGGCGTCCTGTTCGTGGAGCAGGACGCCGCCGTAGACCAGCGCCTCGTAGTGGTCGCGCTGGGCCTCCAGGACGCGCAGGAAGTAGCCCAGGGCGGTGTCGCCCCGGCCCTCGTTGAACCAGGTCTCACCCAGGAAGAAGGCCAGCTCGTAGTTGCCCCGGTCGAGCAGCAGGGCCTCCTCCAGGACCTCCACGGCGCGCTCCACGTCGAAGCGGGTGAAGGCGTGCTCGGCCTCGCGCAGCAGTTCCTGGAACTCGCCGCGGCGGTCGTCGCCGCCGGCGAACAGGCCGGCGATCTTGTCGCGCACGGCGGCGAAGCGCTCGCGTTTCTCCAGCGCCAGGAGCTGGAAGTCCATCTTCGACTGCCACAGCTCGTCCCACGCCTCGCCGTCGAGGACGCCGCGCTCCTCCAGCAGGTCGCGCAGCGCGGCCAGGCCGGTCTGGTTGACCAGGATGGTCTGTTCCTGCTTGCGCACCGCGCCGAGGAGCTGGCGCACGGTCTCGGCGGTGCGCTTGACCACCTCCTCCAGGACCGAGATGCGCTCCAGCAGGTGCTCGTCGAAGGAGAAAGAGTCGTCCTCGTCCTCCATCTCCTCGTCCGCCGCCTGCATCGGCCCGGAGACGACCAGGAGCTTCTGACTGCAGCGCAGGCAGTACTCCACGTCTTCCGGGTTGAGGGCGCCGCAGGACTGGCAGAGCATGGTCGGTGTCGGCTCCTCAGCTCGCGTAGTCGTAGAAGCCGCGGCCCGACTTGCGGCCCAGGTAGCCGGCATCGACCATCTTCACCAGCAGCGGGCAGGGGCGGTACTTGGGGTCGCCGAAGCCGTCCTGGAGGACGCCCAGGATGTCGAGGCAGACGTCGAGGCCGATCAGGTCGGCCAGGGCCAGCGGGCCCATGGGGTGGTTCATGCCGAGCTTCATCACCTCGTCGATGGCCTCCGCCTCGCCGACCCCTTCGTAGAGGCAGAAGACCGCTTCGTTGATCATCGGCATGAGCACCCGGTTGGACACGAAGCCGGGGGCGTCGTGGACCTCCACCGGGGTCTTGCCCATCGCCCGGGCGGCGGCTTCGACGGCGTCGAAGGTCGCCTGGGAGGTGGCCAGGCCGCGGATCAGCTCCACCAGCTTCATCAGCGGCACCGGGTTCATGAAGTGCATGCCGATGACCCGGTCGGCGCGGCCGGTGGCGGCGCCCAGCTTGGTGATGGAGATGGAGCTGGTGTTGGACGACAGGATGGTCTCCGGCGGGCAGATCGAGTCCAGCTCGCCGAACACCTGCTGCTTGACGTCCAGCCGCTCCACCACCGCCTCCACCACCAGGTCGGCGTCGGCCAGGGCGGCGAGCTCCCCGGCGGTGCCGAGGCGCCCGCGGGCGGCGTCCCGGTCGTCGGCCGAGATCCGCTCCTTGGAGACCAGCTTGTCCAGGCTCTTCTCGATGGCGCCGATGCCCTTCTCAAGGGCCGGGGCGGAGACGTCCACCAGGGTCACCTTGTAACCCGCCTGGGCCGCCACCTGGGCGATCCCGTGCCCCATGGTCCCGGCGCCCACGACGCCGACGTGCGAAATGTCCGACATGTTTGACCTACCTCCAACTCTTTTACTGGGACTGGATTTACTAAGACTGGGTTGGCTGGGACTGGACTGCTCGGCTAGAACTGCGGTTGGCTCCGCTGCGGGCGGGGCTCGGCCCCAGAGCAGCCAGAAAGCAGCGTAAAGAAAAGGTGCGGGAGGGTCAACTCCCGGGGACGTTCGGCGACTTGACTAAAACCGGCCTCTTGACAGCAGAGTCAATCAGGTGAATTTAGTCAAGCACTCATCCGCCTGCTGGGTGCGGGGGATAGACTCCGCTCATGACCGAGTCAGCAGAAGGGGCGAAGAAGGCCACCCGTCGGGGTGTCGAGTGGACGATCACCGTGCGATCTCAGGAGGAGGCCCGGGAGGCGGACGCCCGCTACTGGCATGAACGCTTGACCCCCGAGGAACGGGTCGCCGCTGTCGCCGACTGCACCCTGAGCGCCCTCAAAACCCGAGGCTACCGTGAGCTCCCGAGATTACGAAGAGTTTGTCGAGTCGTTGACGCGCCATGGCGCTAGGTTCCTCATCGTCGGTGCCCACGCCGTCGCCCTCTACGCCCAGCCGCGGGCCACGAAGGATCTGGACGTCCTCATCGACAACGATGCAGACAATGCCGTCCGGGTCTTGGACGCCATCCGGGATTTCTTCGGTGGCGCAGATTTGGGCATCAGCGCGGCCGACTTGACGGAACCGGGCCGCGTGGTCCAGCTTGGCGTGTCCCCGGCCCGCATCGACATCCTCACTTCGCTGCCCTCCGTCGCTCACTTCGAGAGGGCGTGGTCCAACCGGGTGGACAGCTCCTTTGGCTCAGTAGCCGCCCACTATCTGTCGCTCGACGAATTGCTACGCGAGAAAGAGGGGTCCAACCGTCTCCAGGATCAGGCGGATGCCGAGAACCTGCGACGGGCAAGAAGCTCAGACTCTTAACCCGGCGAGCTCGCAGGGTCGTCGCCGTAGGTCCACTCCGTCTCGATGACCCCGTCCTTCTTGTGGACGATCACCTGGCTGGGTTTATTGTTCTTGGCCACCGCCCGAGCCTTTTCGATGGCCTCTTCCTTGGTTTCAAACACGAACGAGGCGCGCTCGGCACCCTGACGCTTGACCTCCCAATGCTGTTCGTCGCTGTCGTAGACCACGTGGTAGATGGTTCGCGCTGCCATGAATTACCTCCAAGTTGATGAATAGCCGAGCCTGGCATCAGGCTTTTGACACTACTTCTTGACCCATAGGTCTTTGATTGAGCAGTGCAAAGGTCACGCCCACTTCCCGCTCGACAGCCGCCGATCCGGGGCATCCTTGGCGAACCAGAACTCGCGGTGGCCGGCGGCGTGGAACTGGGACCAAAGATGGAAGGCTCTTGGCTCCCGCGCTCAGCGGTTCCAATCAGCCTCGGCCTCCTCCCACGATCTACCCCTCTCCAGCGCGGTGAGGACGAACCGGGCTCCGAGGTTGTCGCTGGGCGATAGCCAGAGCAGGCGGCGGAAGACGGCATCGGCGCCCGCCAGGTCTCCGCTGCGCCACTGGCAAAGGCCCAGGCCATTGAAGCAGCGAAGAAACGGGCGGTTGTTGAGAAATCCCCACGGCAACAGATCGGGAAAGTCGAGCACCCTTCCACCCAACGCCATCTCGCCGAGAGCGACACCGACGCGAAAATGGCGCTCGGCCAGGTCCAGGTCTCCCGGCCAGGAGCCATGGAAACGGAAGATGCCCAGGTGGGCGTGGGCGTCGAGGCAACGCAGGTCGATGCTCAGAAGCTCTCCCAATAGATCCTCGGCCTCGTCGCCGGCGCCAGCGGCGTTCAGTTCGACGGCCTCCAGGATCGGGCCTTCGTCCCATCTCAGGTCCACCGCGTCCTCCGGCATGACCTGCTCCATCTCGTAGATGCGGCGCGGCCCCGCAGCCCGGATCAGCCCGTGGGTGGGACTCGGCTCCTCGTCGTACAGCCAGGCCTCCTCCTCGGGATCTAGCTCACCGCGGTCGTGGAGGTCGAGGGGTGGCAGATCCAAGCGCAGGGGATCGAGGACCGTACCGGTGATCGTCCCTTTGGCGTAGTCGGTATGACCGAAGACCCACGAACGCTCCACGTCGAGGGTGAAGACTTCTCCGGGCACGGGCATCACTTTGGAGCGCCCCGTGCGCACGATGACCCTCGGTCCGTGGGGCAGGAAACGACCGCGAACGACGTCGTAGAGGCTCTTCAGACACACCAACTCGACCCGCTTACCCGCGGACAGCGCTGCCCGGAACATGTCGTCCGGTTCCCGACTCACGCCAGCCTCCGGTCCGGGGCGTCCATGGCGAACCAGGGCTCGCGGCGGCCGAACTTGGTGTCGAGGGTGGCGCCGACGCCGATCAGGGTGGCGGCGGTCCAGACCCAGGGGCCGACCCAGGGCAGCAGCTTGAAGACACCCAGGGCCATCAGGCCGGCGACGGCGACGTTCAGGGCGGTGGTGGGGCGCTTGTCCCGGCCCAGCAGGTCGAACAGCCAGTGGCCGGCGGCGTGGAACACCGCCACCATGCCCCACAGCTTCAGGACCAGCAGCAGCACCACCACCAGGATCAGCATCGGGATGCCCACCAGGGCGGCGGAGAAGGCGCTGAAGAAGAGGGCCGCCAGGACCAGGGTGAGGCTCGCCGTCAGGCCGATGAAGAAGTTGCGGAACGGTTCGGCGGCGACGCTCTCGGAGGTGGCCAGGACCTCGCGGCTGGAGGTGGCGAAGAAGAGCAGCACCAGCGCCAGCCAGGCGGTGATGAGAGCCAGCTTGGCGGCCACCACCAGCGGGTCGGTGGCGGCGAGGCCGAAGGAGGGGCCTTCGAGGAGCGTCAGCCAGGCGGAGCTCACCGTCGGGTGGGAGACGGAACGGCCACCGATCTCGGCACCGGCGGCGGCCTCGATGGAGCCCCCGAGGGCGAAGACGTCGCCGTAGACCCGGGCGGTGGCGGCGAGCACCGCGCTGCCGCCGAGGACGATGACGTCCCCCTCCACCTGCCCGGAGACGCGGACGTCGCCGTCCATCGCCGCGACGTCCGCCATGGCCCGGCCCCGAACTTCCAGATCCCGGCCGATGGCCACCAATTCCTGGCGGGCGATGGCACCTTCTTCGAGCACCAGGGCGGGGCGGGCGCCGCGTTCGGTGATCGACGGTTCCGGGTTTCCAGCCTCGGTGGCATCGGAGCTTTCAACCGGAGCGGCCTTTACCGACTCTTGTCCTTGGACCAGGGTGGACGGAGCGAATCCGGCCCACAGAGCCAGCAGTACGACGGTGACGGAGGGAAGTCGGCGCATGACGCTACGTTACTCCATGAACGCGTTGTCGGGACGCTCTCGCTACGGGCGTTCATGAATAATCCGGGCTATAGTACTTCCATGAACACAGGGATCTCCGATGCGGTGCGGATCGAAGTCCCGACGGCAGCATTGGCCGGCCTTTGCCGTCGTAGGGGCGTGCGCCGCTTATGGTTCTTCGGCTCCGTCCTCCGGGATGACTTCTCGTCGGCGAGCGACGTCGATGTACTGGTGGAGTTCGCGCCGGGACAGATCCCAGGGCTTTTTGGATTTTCCCGCCTCGAACGAGAACTGGGTGACCTCCTCGGCCGGCCTGTGGATCTCCACACCCCTGACAGTCTGAGCATCGAGTTGCAGGAGCGGGTCCTCTCCCAGGCGCAGCCCCTCTATGACGCAGCATGATGACTCAGTCCGCCTGCGCCACATGCTGCGGCACGCGCAGGAAGCGGTGGAGTCTGATGATCCGGGCTGACGACGCTTTGGCTGTTGGTCTCCAGGCTCAGTCGATGGCCGCCCCGGCGAAGCGGCGGTGGAAGATCTCCAGCACCTTCCAGTCCCACTCCGTCCCCTTTCCCTCCAGGGTGGAGGTGAGGACCACGGCGACGCCGGCCTCCGGGGCGACGTAGAGGAACTGGCCGCCGTAGCCCACCGCCGTGTACGCCCCGCCGTGGCCGCGGGGGAGCCACCAGAGCCAGGCGTAGTCGCCGTAGCGCTCGCCCCACCCCTCGGGGGTCTCCATCCGCTGGCGGGTGGAGAGCTCGATCCAACCCTCTGGCACCACCTGCCGCTCCCCCCACCTTCCGCCCTGGAGCAACATCCAACCGACCCGGGCGAGATCCCTCGGGGCCATGGAGAGGTTGTTGCCGCCGAAGCGGACCCCCTCGGGGCTCTCCTGCCAGCTCACCGCGCCGATGCCCAGCGGGTCGAACAGCTCGCGGCGGGCGTAGGCCAGGAGATCGTCCCCCGTTGCCCGCTCCAGCACCGCGGCCAGCAGGTGCGTGTTCCCCGTCGAGTAGCGGAACCCCTCCCCCGCCGGGCCGAGCAGCGGCCGGCCCAAGGCGGCGGCGGTCCAGTCGTCGGTGGACACCCAGGCGCCGTAGCCGTCGCCGCTGGTGGATTCCAGACCGCTGGACATGCTGAGCAGGTGGCGCAGGCGGATCTCCTCCCGGCCCCCCGCCAGCTCCCGGCCGAGGAGCGGCGCCACCCGTTCATCGACGCCGCGCAGCTTTCCTTCCTCCACGGCGATGCCGGTGAGGAGGGACAGCAGGCTCTTCGACGCCGACTTCATGTTGTGGGGCGCCCCCGGGTCGGCATTGCCGGGGCCGGAGCCACCGAACGCCTCCTCCACCACCAGGGCCCCGTCGGCCACCACCAGCAACGTCCGCACCCCGGGCATGGAGCCGATCTCCTCCACCCCGGCGGCCACCGACTCCGGGTCCAGCCCCACCTCCGCCGGCTCGGCACGGGCCCAGCCGCCGCCGGCCTCCACCGAGGGCGATTCCGCCGCCAGGGCCGGGACGTTGATCACCAGCAGAGCCCAGAGGAGCGCGGTGCGCAGCGGCAGGACGGGGAAGGGTGGACGGCGGGCGGGGAGGTGGGTGATGGTCATGGGGCACCATCCTAAAGCCTGCACCCCTCACCAGGGGACAAATGCGGGCCAACGCTCACCGCCCCTCTTACGCCCCTATAATGGCCGCCGTGGCTCCTCGATTCGATGGTGAACGCCTGACCCTCGACCTGTCGGTCAACGACCTCCTGGACGGCGCGTCCCAGCGCCACCTGGGGTTCGCCAACCGTGGCGGGTACGAGCGGCTGTGGCTGGGGCAGGCGATCCACAGCCGCTACCAGGAGGACAAGCTGGCCGAGGACGGCTCCTACCGGCGGGAGGTCCACCTGGCGCTGACCTTCGGCCACCGCGGCTGGGAGGTCACCATCCAGGGCCGGGCCGACGGTGTGCGCCGCGACCCGGACGGGGTGCAGGTGGTCGAGGAGATCAAGTCGGTGCGCCGGGGCAGCGAGCTGGCGCCGGCGGTGCGCGCGAACTACGAGCGCCAGGCGCGCCTCTACGCCTGGCTCCTCCACCGCCTCGAAGGCGAGAACGTGCGCGCCGAGCTGGTGCTGATCGAGATCGGCGGCGAGGCCGACGACCGCCACCCGGTGGAAACCGACTTCCGGCGCCTGGAAGCCGCCGTCAAGCAGCGCATCAACGGCCTGATCCGCGCCTACGAAGCGCAGCGCATGGCGGCCATGGCGCGCCAGGAGGCGGCGGAGCGCATGGCCTTCCCGTACGACGAGCCGCGCCCCGGCCAGGCGGAGATCATCGCCGGGGTGGAGACGGCGCTGGAGCACGGCGAGCACCTACTGCTCCAGGCCACCACCGGCATCGGCAAGACGGTGGCCGCCCTCTACCCGGCGCTGCGCTACTGCCTGGCCCACGACAAGCGGCTGTTCTTCCTCACCGCCAAGACCACCCAGCAGGAGATGGCCCAGACCGTCCTCGACCTGCTGGACGACCAGGGCGCCTTCCACGCCCTGACGGTGCGCGCCAAGGGGAAGATGTGCGCCAACGACCAGATTATCTGCCACGAGGAGTACTGCCCCTTCGCCCGGGACTACTACCAGAAGCTCCACTCCACCCAGGTGGTGCCGCGGCTGCTGGACGAGGGCGGCCACCTGGACCCGAACGCGGTGTTCGAGACCGCCCGGGGCTGCGAGGTCTGCCCCTTCGAGGTCAGCCTGGAGCTGGCCCGGCGTGCCCAGGTGGTGGTCTGCGACTACAACTACGCCTTCGACCCCTACGTCTCGTTGACCGACTTCGCGCCCGAGGCCGACCTGGGGGACACGGTGCTGGTGGTCGATGAGATCCACAACCTGGTGGACCGGGGGCGGGGCTACTACAGCCCGGCGCTGGCCGCCGACGACGCCCGCCGGGCCGGCGAGATGACCGGCCGGGGCGGCGCCCCGGTGCACCGCCGCATCGAGAGCCTGTGCTTCCGCCTGGCGGATCTCATCGACGCCTGGGTGGAGGACGCCCTGGGCCCGGGCATCCTCACCGGCGAGGCGGGCGCCACCCCGCAGCGCCAGCCCGGCGCGGTGGAGGCGAGCCTGCCGGAGGACGAGCTGTGGATGCTGCGCCGCCAGCTCGACGCCGCCTTCGTCGACTTCCTGGAGCACAACCGGGAGAACAAGTCGTTCCGCGCCGAGGACCCCTTCGTCGGCCTCTACTTCGACTACCTGAAGTTCCTGAACGGCCTGGCGGTCTCCGATTCCGCCTTCAGCCACCTCGCCGAGCGGGTGGATGTGCGGCGCTCCAACGAGAGCGGCGCCCGGCTGAAGATCCTGTGCAAGGACCCGAGCCGCTTCCTCGGCTCGGTGATCGGCCGCACCCACGCCACCATCGGCCTTTCCGCCACCCTGTCGCCGGCGGAATTCTACCGCGACCTCCTCGGCTTCGACCGCGACCGCACCGCCGCCGTCACCATCCCCAACCCGTTCCCGCCGGAGCACCGGCGGGTGGTCATCGACGCTTCCGTGGCCACCACCTGGCGCCAGCGCCCGGCCTACGCCGCCCGCATCGCCGAGCGCCTGGCGGAGCTGGCCACGGCGGTGCCCGGCAACTGCCTGGCACTCTTCCCGAGCTACGGCTTCCTCGCCCAGGTGGTGGCCCACCTGCCGACCCTGGACAAGAGGGTGCTGGTCCAGGAGCGCTCCTCCAGCGACAAGGAGCGCGAGGAGATCCTGGAGCACCTGCGGGGGACGCTGTTTGGCGAGGTGCTACTGCTGGCGGTGGCCGGCGGGGTCTTCGCCGAGGGGGTGGACTACCCCGGCGACTCGTTGAAGGCGGTGGCGGTGGTGGGGCCGTGCCTGCCCGGGCTGTCGCTGGACCGCAAGCTCCTCCAGGGCTTTTACCAGGACCGCTTCGAGCGCGGCTTCGAGTACGCCTTCGTGGTCCCCGGCATGACCCGGGTGGTGCAGGCCGCCGGCCGACTGATCCGCTCCCAGGAGGACACCGGGATCATCGCCCTGCTGGACCGCCGCTTCCTGGAGCGCCCCTACCGCGACCACCTACCCGAGGACTGGCTGCCGGAGGACGGCGCCGGCGCCCTGGCCGGGGACCCGGCGGCGGTGGCGGAGGAGTTTTTCGGCGGCGGCGAGGGGGCCTGGCGGAAGCGCAAACGAAACGCATTCGGCCCGCGCTCCGTATAAGGGGGTGAAGAGCGGGCACGAGACTGTCTCCTTCTTCCCTCCTCGTTTGGCCCCGCCGGTTTCGGCGGGGTTTTTTTCATGGCCTGTGGTGGCGGCGCCCGGGGTGCGGGCCGCCCTCCCCCGCCGGGCCGTGGCCGGGACCGGCACCGGGGCCGCGCCGCCCGCCGTGGCGGTGCATGCGCCGCAGGATCTCCAGGTAGCGTCGCTGCTCGTCTTCATCGAGGAGAGCCCGGCTCTCCAGGATGCCGGTGGCGGTCAGGCGCTCGGTCTCGGTGTAGAGGCGGGAGAGCTCGTCCAGAAGCTCCTCGACCCGCCCCTGGTCCGGCTCCGGCGCGGCCAGTTCGACGTAGAGATCGCGGGTCAGGGCGCGGCGGAGCACCCGGGAGCGGGCCATGCGGGTGAAGACCTCCCGCTGCAGGCGCAGGAAGCTCTGCCGCTTCTCCCCTTCCAGCCCCAGGTGGTCGGCCATGCGGCCGAGGGGCGGCATGTGGCGACGGAACTCTTCGTCCCCCGGCCGGGTGGACATCCCTTCTTCCCCCGGCTCCCAGTCGGCGGCACGGTCGCCACTCGCCATGGGCTCCGGGGGAAGGTCGCCGGGCGCGGGCCGGGGGTCTTCGATGACCTGGTGGCCCTCATCGCCATGCCCCGGCGCCGCCCACCAGTGGCCCGCCATCGAAGCGAGAAGCCCCAGGTTGACCCCCAGGGAGAGGAGCAGGGCGACGCCCAGCCACCAACGGCGGCCCGGGGTCACGTTCCCTCCCCGCTGGCCAGCTCGCTCAAGGCGGCGGCGTAGTCGGCCGCCAGGGAGCCAGCGGAGGTGCCACCGTTCTCGCCACCCTCATCCCCCGTCGCGCCGGCCTGCGCCGAGGCCGCGCCCAGGCCGGAGTAGAGGTCGCCGTAGGCGAAGCTCAGGGCGAAGGGGTCATCGTCCACGGCACTGACGGTGACGTCACTGACGGTGACGGCACTGCCGGTGACCGGGCCGGTGACCGGGCCGGTGACCGGGCCTGTCATCTGGGCCAGGCCGAGCCCCAGGGCCAGGCCGCCGGCCAGGGCGGCGGCACCGGCGGCCCGGGACCAGGCGGCCGAGAGCGAGCCGCGGCCGGACGAGCCCGCCCGCTGCCGCACTTCGGACATCACCCGGCCGGCGAACCCCGGCGGCACACCCTCGCCGGGAGCCGAGGCGGGGGCCTCCAGCCGTCGCCAGGTGCGGCGGCGGGCCTCGGCGGCCCGGGCCAGGTCCGGCTCGGCGGCCAGCCGCGCCTCGAAGGCCCGGGCCTCAGCGGCATCCATCTCCCCGGCGAGCCAGCGCAGCACGGCACCCTCGGACGCGGCGTCCAAGGCGGGGTCGCCGGCGCGGGCGCGGCGATGGGGGCGGTCTCTGTCTTCGCTCTGGCCTGTCATCTCGGTGTCCTCGTCTCAGCGAACCGGGTTTCAGCCACCCGCCGGGCTACCCTTGCAACACTCGGCACGGCGGCTTCTTGCGGCGGCATCTGTGGTTTCATCTGTGGTTTCATCTGCGGTCTCATCCTTCCCCCTCCTCGCCGGCCAGGGCCGACTCCAGGTTGCGCATGGCGCGGAAGAGGCGGCTTTCCACCGCCCCCAGCGACACTCCCAGCACTTCCGCCGTCTCCTTGTAGCTCAAGCCCTCGAAGCGCACCAGGACGACCACCGCCCGCTGCGTGTCGGGCAGCTCCGCCAGGGCGCGCTGGACCCGCCGCCAGCGCTGCCGCGCCGCCAGGCGGTCGTCGGCGGCGGGCTCGTGGCCGGGCGGGTCGAAGGCCGGCCCGGCCTCCGCCGCCTCGCCGTCGCCGCCACCCCCCATGCCGCTCCACGGCAGGAAGCGCACCACCCGCTGGCGGCGCAGGCGGTTCAGGCAGTGGTTCACGGCGATGCGGTAGAGCCAGGTGTAGACCTTGCCCCGGGGCCGATAACGGCCGGCGTTGCGGTAGGCCTTGAGGAAGACCTCCTGGGCGGCGTCCCGGGCCGCCTCCGGGTCGCCCAACATGCGCCGGCAGACCCGCAGCAGGCGCTCCTCGTGGCGCTCCACCACCAGGGCGAACGCCTCCGCCTCCCCCGCCGCCACCCGCGCCAGGGCGTCCCGCTCCTCGGCCTCCCGGGCGTCAGGGCCCACCGCCGCCGCCTCGGGGCCGCCGCCGGAGTCACCGCCACCGGAGTCACCAGTGTCACCGGGTACCGCCGCTCGCTCCGTCATCGCCAACACACTCGGTGCAACCCGCGGCGGGGCGACAACTTGCGGCCCGCCGCCGAGACAGCTCCTAAAACCGCCGCCGAGACCGCCCCGGAAAGCGCCACGGAAAGCGCCCCGGAAAGCACCACCGGGCCGCTACGCGGTGACCCGGCTGAGGGCGACCGTCACCTCATCGCCGTCCGCCGGCCGGGCGTCGGGGGTGGGTGCCAGGCAACGGCGCAGCAGGGCCACCAGGTCCTCCGGCAGCCCGGCGCCGCCCTGCTCCTCCGGGCCGTCCGCCGCCACCGCCCCTTCGCCGGTCCACCAGCGGCCGGACGCCAACCGCGCCAGCAGAGCGCCGAAGGCGTAGACGTCGGAGCGGGCGTCGCCGAGACGGTCGAGGGACTGCTCCGGGGCGCGCAGCCGGTCGCCGGCGCTGGCCGACAGCGACGAGCCGGCCAGGGTGCCGACCCCCAGGTCGGTGAGCCGGGCGCCGACGCCGGGCACCAGGATGACGTTCTCCGGCTTCAGCCGGCCGTGGACCAGGCCGGCGCCGTGGATCGCGGCCAGCGCCGCTGCGAGCTGGCGGGCCAGCCCCAGGGCGGCGGGCAGCGGCAGGTCCCGGCCCACCACCAGCGGCGCCCCGGCGACCCACTCCCGGGTCATGAGCATCGCCGACCCCACCGCCGGCGCCAGGTCCTCGGGAGCGAAGCCCGGGGCATCGCCGGAGACGTCCCGCAGGCCATAGACCTCCGCCACGTTGGGGTGGCTGAAGCGGCGGACGGCGGACAGCACGCCGGCCCGGTTGTCGTTGCCGCCGGAACCGGCGGCAGCGACGTCATCGACCACGATGCGCTTCAACGCCAGGTCCCGGTCCATCTCCCGATCCCGGGCCAGGAACAGGGTGCCCGCGCCGGAGCCACCACGGTCGCCCAGGATCTCGTACCTGCCCTCGAGGATCTCGCCGGGCACCGGAGCAGCGGAGCCGGCGCCCACGCCGGAGGAGGCCACCAGCTCCGCCGCCGCCTCGCGGCCGAGCACGAAGAGCGGCTGGGGCGACAGGATTCCCGCCATCTCGCCGGCCGCCACCCCGGCCTCGTGCAGCCGTTCGCCCACGGCGCGGTGAACCGGCCGGGCCATCACCAGTTCGCCGGGGGAGGCCTCCCGCAGCAGGCTCTCGACGAGTTGCACGGCGGGCCCCACCAGGAACGGGCGGCCGGCGGCGCCGGTGCCGTGGGCGGCGCGGCCGGAGGCCACCGCCACCGCCGGCGGGTCGCCCTCGTCGAAGGCGCTCTCCTTTTCGGCCAGGGCGGCGAGGATGGAGGCGCCGGCGGTGACCCCGCGCCAGGCCGCGTCATCGCCGTCGAAGGCTGCCAGCAGGCGGTGGCCGGCGGCGCCGGCGAGGCGGCCGGAGTGGGCCGCCACCAGGGAGCGCACGCGGGTCTCGTCCCGGCGCAGCCGGTCCGCCGTGTCGCGCACCCCGCCGGCCTCGGTGTCGAGGCGGGCGTAGCGCCGCAGGTCGATGCCCACCAGGGTCGGCTTGTCGATCCCCGGCTCCCCCGCCTCATCCAAGCCGCCCCCTTCCGCCGCCGCCGTGGCCGCGGCGGTGGCGGACAGGGTGCGTTCCTCCTGGAGGTCCCGGAACAGGCGCCGCAGGGCGGCCGCCAGCGGCGCCAGGTGCCCGGCCCGCGCCGGCTCGGGGCGGCGTGCGAAGCTCTCCTGGGGAGCCGCCCTCACCATGCCCGCCAGGCGCTCCACCGGCGACAGGGTGGAGCTCGCCAGGAGGAACGCCAGGAGCAGGGCGACGACGACGGCGGCGGCCAGGGCGGCGGCGATCCACGGCAGGTCGGTGGCTTCACCGCCGGCGTCCACCGGCGCCGCCAGGACCACCGCCCCCAGGGCGTCGCCGGAGGCGTCCCGGAGGGGCGCCATGAGCGCCTCGTAGACCTCGCCCCCGGGGCCGCCGACCTTCACTTCCCGACCTGTTTCGGGCTCGCCCAACGCCCGGATGCCGCCGGTGGAAAGCTCGGCGCCCAGGCTCTCGGCGACGCCGGCGTCGAAGGAGGCGCCCACGGCCCGGCTCCGCTCGGCGACCTCACCCGGCGAGCTGCCGGCGACCGGCGCCAGGAACGCGACGCCGGCACCGGTGGTGCGTTGCAGTTGGAGGGCGAGGACGTCGTCCAGGTCGAGGCCGACCACGACGTACCCCAGGAGCTCGAAGTCCGGTGCCACCCACTCCACGGCGGCGTGGGCCAGGCGGCCGTCGCGCCGCAGCCAGGCGCCGCGGGCGGCGCCGTCCTCCAGCCCCCGGGCCACCAGGCCACGGCCGGACAGGTCGGTGCCGACCATCTCCGGGCCCTCGGTGGTGGCCACCACCCCGCCGTTGCCGTCGAGGACGTAGGCGAAGTCGTAGCCGAGCTGGTCGCGGCGCTGCGCCAGCAGGTCGGCGAGGGCCGCCCCGGCGTCCGCGGCGCCGTCCTGGCGGGTGCCGCCGGCGCCAGTGGCGCCCTGCGGTCCGGTGCCGACCTGGGGAGCGCCGTCCTGCAGCACCGCGCGCAGGGAGCCCTCCATGGCCAGCACCCGAGCGGCCAGGCCGAGGCGATCGTAGCGGTCCTCCTGGGCGGCGGAAAACGCCCCCCACGCCCGGGACACGGCGGCCGCCGCCGGCCGCTCCGGCTCCGCCGCCAGCTTCCAGTGGACGAAGGCCCAGGTCGCCGCCACGATGGCCGCGGCGACCAGCGCCACCAGGAAGATCTTCAGTGCCAGCCGGGCGGAACCCGCCCCGGGCGTCGATTCAGCCATCCTCGCTCCCTCCTGGCCGCTCACCGGCCAACCCGGTCTCCCCGCCCCGACACCAGCCGCGCCTCCGGGCAAGAGTCCGGGCAGCGTTGCGGGCAGGGTTCTCCTCGATCCGAAAGTCAACCCATGCTAGCAGGAGGCCAGGAGTCTGCGCGGCAGAAAGCCACGGTCGCGCAGACTCCTCTAGACGTCGGGCTCCACGGCCAGGGCTATCCGTAACGCCTTGTCCAGTTCCCGCAGAAGTGGCGACGGCAGCGCCCCGACCCAATCGGTGAGGACATTCTTCGCAAGGCTGACCAACGCGTCGCAGTGGATACTGGACGCGTGCTTGAGACCGTGCTCCGGGCCCACCTCCACCTGGGTGGCAAGACCATCGCGCCGGCTGTACACCGGGGCGCAGACGACGGCGGAAAAGCGGGAATCGATGAGCGTCTGCCGGCTGACCACGACGAACACCCGGGAACGCTTCGGGTCACCGCCACCAGGCCGCCGCACCCGGAACAGGTCACCGCGCCTCACAACGGCGCCTGGAAGTCGAGGACGTCCTCCACTTCCAGGTTCAGCCCGTCGGCCTCCGCGTCGAGGATCCGGCGGTCGCGCTCCTCACGTAGCCGGCGACGCTCCCGGGCGACGTGGGCCAGGATCGCCTCTTCGATGACCCGGGAGCGGTTCGTCCCTTCGCCCGAGATTTCGTCCAGGGCGCGCAGGGTCTCGCGGTCGAGGGTGATGGACGTCTTCTGTCTCATACCGGAAACATACCGCGAACCGCGGTATCCAGCAATTCTGGATCACGGGCCCGGCGGACAGGCTCCGGGGGCAGGCAGGGTCAGCGCAGCCACTCCACCGGGTCCTCCGGTTGCTGGTCGGCGCGGACTTCGAAGTAGAGGTCGTCGTCGGCGTTGCCGAGGCGCTGGCCCAGGGTGACCTCGTCGCCCACTTCGACGGCCAGGCGGTCGAGGCCGGCGTAGAGGGTGAAGACGCGACCCGGGTGGTGGACGACGACGGTGGGGCCGTAGCCCTGGAACGGCGCGGCGTAGAGCACTTTGCCGGAGTAGACCGCGGCCACCGGGGCGCCGGGGGCGGTGGCGTAGGTCAGGCCGTTGTGGGGCACCCGGGTGCGGTAGCGGGGGTCGAGGCGGAAGCCGAAGCCGGCGGTCACCCGGCCCACCACCGGCGGCTCGAGGACACCCTTGACCTCCAGCATGGAGGAGCCGCCGGGGTCGCGGCCACTCTCGCCGGCCACCAGGTCGAGGAAGCGGCTCATCTTGCGCTCCCGGTCGGCCAGCTCGCCGACCTCTTCGTCGAGGCGCCGGCGCTCCCCTTCGATGCGCTGTAGCACCGCCGCCAGCCGGCGCTGGCCGGCCGCCAGCTCGCCGCGGCGCTCCGCCTCCTCGGCGATCCAACGCTCCGCCTCGTCGCGGCGGGCGAGAAGCGTCTCGCGCTCCGCCTCCAGCTCCTCCTTGGCCCGGGAGTAGCCCTCCACCGCCCGGGCGTCGCGCCGCGCCAGGTAGCGCAGCGTCCGCAGGCCGGTCAAAAGGTCTTCGCCGTCCGCCTCCAGCGCCAGCAGCATGCGCAGGTAACCCTGGCCGCCCAGCCGGTAGAGCCCCCCCAGGCGGCGGGTCAGAGCCGTCCGCGCCACCTCCAGGTCGGCGCTGAGCCGGGCCACCTCCTCGGCGCTGGCCTCGGCCCGCTCGCCGGCCAGTTCCCCGGCGGCCCGGGCCTCCTCCAGGCGCTGCTCCTGGAGTTGCAGCTCCACCTCCAGCTCCTGGAGGTCCCCGGCCACCCCCTCGGCCCGCTGCCGCACCCGCGCCAGCCGGCTCTCCACCTCGCCGATCTCGCGGCGGATGCGGGCCAGCTCCTCCTCGCGGCTCTCGTCCCCGGCGGCGAGGGTATATACGGGGGGGAGCGCGGAGAGGGCGGCGAGGAGGGAAGCGAGGGCGAGGGCGACCATCCCCGGCACTCTGCGGCCGGCCCGCCGCGGTCGGCAGTGTCGGAGCACAGACCTCGGAGGTGTTTCGGGGTGACTCAAGGGTCGGCGCCTTCGGGCTTCAGCTCGAAACAGTGATGCCCGCTCGGGTGGCTCCAGAAGTCCTCGTCGCGGCGCCACCCATCGCCGGCCGGTGGCTCTTCGGTGGTGAACGTGGCGCAGAGCTCGATGCGATCGTCAGCGAGGAGGCTGTACCCGTAGGCCTCGCCGGTCTCGGGGTCGCGCAGGCGGTCATCGACGCCGTACTCCTCGGCGATGGGGTCGAGATTGGCCGGCAGCTCCTCGTGCCGTTGCAGGTGCAGGGAGAGCGCCGAGGCGATGGCCCGCAGATCGGTCATCCGCCTCTGGTCGATGCGCCGCTGCCGCGCCTCTGTGGGAGATTGCATCAGCGAGATCGCCACCCCCAGCGTCACCACCACCACCGCCACCGAGGCGGCGAGCAACCAGCCCTTGCCGCCGGGGAAACGGGTCACGACTCTTCTTTACGCAGGTCGTTAAGGTAGTACGTGAAGATTGTTCCGGCCAGCGCCGCCACCACCGCCACCTTGAGCAGGAAGCGACTCGACAGCTCCCCTTCCAGCAACTTGTAGACCAGGGTGACGAGGTCGCCCATGAGGAAGCCGGCGGCGACCAAGAGAGTCATGTAGGTCAGCCACTTGCGCACCTTCGATCCGCGGGCCGCCGGCTCCTTGGCCAGCTCTCGCTCCTGGCGGACGGCGAGGGCCACGAACAGTGGGAAGGCGACGACGACGTGGGCGACGTTCCAGGAGATCGACAGACCCCGCCTCACCGGGTCCGCCGGGTCGGGGATCCAGACCTCGATCAGCTCGAAGAGGATGGCGCCAAGATTGAAAGCCGCCAGGTACAGACAGGTGAAGAGCAGCAGGTAGAGAAACGCCTCCCGTGGCGACAGGTACGGCCGCGGCCGCGGCACCGGCACCGGGAACTCCACCTCCGCGTACGCCCCCAGCGCCTCGTCCACCTTCTCCCGTCGCCACCCGGCCGCCAGCAGCTCCGCCTCGATCCGCCCCCGCTCCACGCCCCGCTCCAGCGCACCCCGCACGAACCGCGTCAGTTCCTCGGAAACGCTCATCCCACCTCCCGCCGAAAATAAACCTGTCGGAATCTCAGGAGCCCAGTCTACCCCCAACCCACCCACCCCATGTCCAAAAGTGGATCGGGCGGCTCACCTTCGGATCGCAGATGAAGAACTGCTGTATACCTCTAACTGCTGTATACCTCTACCTGCTGTATACTTCACCCATGGGTGTTTCCGAAATGCGTACTCAGATCTATCTTTCGCGGGATCAGCACAGCGAGCTGAAGCGTGCCGCCGAACGGCGGTCCGTCAGCATGGCCGAGGTGATCCGTGAGGCGCTGGCCGACTACCTGGACCGACAGGGAACCGGCGCACCCCAAGGGAGTGAGAGGACCGACCCGGCGTGGGCGGTGGCGGAGTTGGCGGAGCGCATCGGCGGCTCCGGCGACCCGGAGGCCGACGCCAGCCGGGTGGACGAAGAGCTCTACGGGCCGGCCGGGGCGTGAATCCCACCATCTTCGTCGATACTTCGGCCTGGGTCGCCCTCATCGACCGCAATGATCGCCTGCACGCTGCCGCCCAGAGGCATTGGCACCGCAGCCTGGAGGACGGCCGCTCCTTCCTGACCAGCGACTACGTCCTGGACGAGAGCTACACCCTTCTGCGCCGCCGTGGTCGCGGCTTGGCGATGGCGATGGCCGTCCACCAACTGGTGACGGAAAGCCGCCTCATCGAGGTTCTAGCCGTGGATGCCGAAATCCGCTTTGCCGCCTGGGATCTCTTCATTCGCTACGACGACCAGGTGCTCTCCTTCACCGACTGCACCTCCTTCGCCCTGATGCACCGCCAAGGCCTCCAGGAAGCCTTCACCTTCGACTCCGACTTCCCCACCGCAGGCTTCATCGCCGCTCCCCGTCCCTGAAGCACCGAGAATCCACCCCACCCATCTTGAATCCAAACCTGCCCCTCCAAGCACGCCAAGGGCAGCCAGATTCAACAGAAGCATCGTCTCGGTCATTGTGGCCGGTGAGGGCCGGGGCGGGGCGCCCTCCCCGGGGTGCTCGGCCGAGGCGACTGGCCAGTCCCCTTGCAGGATTCCATCGGTCCCAGCCTCGGCTGACGCAGGCGCGCTCCCCTCCCATCCACCACGGAAAGCGCGCCGGCCCCCGGGGAGGGCGCGCCGCCCCGGCCCGTCTCCGCGACGCCGACTCTCCTACCTCTACCCCGCCCTACCGCAGCAGGCTCCGCCCGTCCAGTTCCACCGGCGGCTCCACCCCGAACAGGTCGAGGATCGTGGCCGGCACGTCGGCCATGTAGGCGTCGGTCGTGTCCATCGGCTGGTTGGAGAAGAAGACCCCCTTGACCAGCGGCGGGTACACCGAGCAGTGGTCACCGCTCCAGATGTCGGCGTTGGGCTCGATGAAGTCCTTGGCGACGATCCCCAGGCTGTCCTGCCAACCCACCCGGTAGCCCCGGTTGTTGGCCAGGAAGAGGTCCGGGATCAACTTCGGGTCGTAGGTGCCGTAGGCCTCGTCCCGGCTCATCACCCGGGCCACCGGGTTCTCGCCGGTCTCCTCGTGGACGAAGCCCTCCAGCTTCTGCTGTAGCTCCGCCACCAGGGCGTCGTACTCCTCGCCGGGCTGGACGATGCCCTGCCCCTCGCGCCCCGCCAGGTTGACGTAGAGGTTGCCCAGGCCCATGGAGTAGGCCCGGCTGCGGCTCCAATCGACGTTGACGAAGAACTCGCCCTGGTCGAAGAGATCCTCCAGGTTGGCCCGCTCCGGCCCCTCGCCCTTGAGCACCAGGTAGCCCTCCTTGGCCAGCCAGGTGTTGTAGTTCACCGACCAGCGCCAGGGGGCGAAGCCGTGGTCCGAGACCACCAGGATCATGGTGCCCTCCGGCGCCTCGTCCATGGTGCGGCCGACGATGGCGTCCATGCGCTTGTAGGAGTCGAGGATCGCGTCGCCCCACTCGGCGGCCTCCTCCTCGCTGTAGAGCGGGTGCTCCGGGTCGATGAAGCGGTACATGACGTGCTGCACCCGGTCGGTGAACTCGAAGTAGTGGACCAGGACGTCCCAGTCGGCCAGCTCCTGCAGGGAGGCGAAGAGCATCTCCTCGGACTTCGACACGGTGTGCTCCACGTCCTCCAGAAACACCTTCTCGTCGATGGTGCCCTCGCTGATGGACCAGGTGTCGATGGCCCAGCCCTGGGTCTTGAAGCGGCCGAAATGGTCGGTCAGCTCATCGACGTAGCCCGCCGGGGCGGTGATGTCGAAGATCGGCGGCAGGTTCTCCGGGTCGAACTGGATCGGCGACAGGTAGAGGCGCACGTCCGGCTCCAGCGACGTCAGGTGGAAGCGGCCGATGCCGTTCATGGCGATGACCGGGTTGAACTGGAACGGCAGCTCCACCCAGTCGCTCCACTCCCCCGGCGCCAGGTCGACGCTCTGCCCCGCCACCTCGATGGTCAGCTTGGAGCGGTCGTCGGCCACCACCAGGTTCATCGGCAGCTCGATGTAGTTCGGGCCGTCGGGGAACAGCTTGTTGGGCGGGCCCTTGATCTTGGTGGCGATCTCGCCCTGGTTGTCGATCAGCTCCACCACCTCGATGGCGAAGTCACCGCCCGCCTTGGGCTGGAAGAACAGCTCCGAGGTGAAGTAGAACGGCTTGCCCATGCGCAGCGACATGTCGGGCACGCCGAGGCCGGAGAGGAGCTGGCCGTGGGCGAACTCCTCCGGCGGGAAGGTCACCGGGACCCGGATCACCCGCACCCGCTTGCCGGCGGCGCCGAGGGTCTCCCAGAAGGTTTCCCCCTGCTGGCGGTTGACCGCCAGGGGGCGATCCTCGGGCAGCAGGTCGGTGGCCGCGTAGCCGATGCCGACGCCGCCGACCAGGGCGACGCCCACCGCCACCGCCGCCGCCACCAGGGTGCGCACCCGCAGCACCTTGAGCAGCGCGAAGAGGAGGAGCAGCAGGATGCCGGCGGTGATCAGGCCCAGGTAGAGGCCGTTGTCCGGCCCCCACAGGAAGGGGATGGTGGTCTCGTCGAAGGCGGCGAAGGTCGGGTGGTAGGTCTCCGTCTCCCGGCGCAGGAAGTCGAAGATGGAGTGGCGCCCGGGGTTCAGGCCGGTGGAGAAGGTGGACCAGGAGACCGGCGTCTGGGAGGGCACGGTGGGCAGCAGTGGCGCGAAGCTACCCTGCTCCTGGAGCTTGGCCAGGTTGGGCAGCTCGCCGGCTTCCATCCACTGGCGGGCAAGCTCGGCGTCGGCGCCGTCGAAGCCGAGGACGATGACCTTCGGCTCGCCGGCGGCGTCGGGCTCGGCAGCCTGCACCGGCGCCGCCGCCAGCAGCGGCAGCAGCATGAGGAGCGCCAGCGCGAAGCCGGCGACGGGACGGAGAGCGGTAGCGGCGCGGCGCACCGCCGCGGTAAGGGTCTGCGAGATCATGGACTTCAGTTCCTCCGAGGTATGAGGATCCCAGGGTGGTGGGCGGGATCGGGTGAGCGCCGAGCCCGGGTTCCCCTGCCGGCGGCGCGTCAAGCCCTTGATTCTAGCAGACCCGGCGGGCCTCTCCAGCAGCCCATGTGCCTATCCCGGGCTAGAGATAGCCGAGGGCGCGCAGGCTCTCCAGGTATTCGTCCGGGTCGCCGGCGCCGGGGCCCGTACCCGGCGACGCGGCCGGATGACGGCTGCCGAAGGAGGGCAGGGTGGCGGGCGCCGGCGGCCAGGGGCAGCCCGCCGGCGGCGGCGGCAGCTCGGCGCTCTGGGGGAGCCCCAGGGAACGCAACAGGGCCGACGCGACGGCCCGTGGGTCGAGGGAGGGGAGCTCTCCGCCGGCCCCGGCATCTCCAGGGTCCCCGGCCCGGGCACACCCCTCGGCCGTCCACACCAGGATCCGGCCTTCAACCTCGCCAGCCTCGCCCGCCTCGTCCCCCTCGGCCGGCGCCGGCCGCCGGCGACCCGGGTCGAAGATCAGGACCACAGCGCCCGGAGCCTGCACCGCCACCGCCCGGCCCAGGGTGCGGTCCGCCGCCCCCAGCTCCGCGGCCAGGAGGTCGCCGAAAGCCAGGTCGTTCCAGCGCCAGCCCGCCGCCGCGATGTCCGGCCCGGGCAGGTAGAGGGCGGCGGCGCGGGTGTCGGCGTCGAGGCCGGCGAGCAGCGCCTGGCGGTAGAAGCGGTCCGGCGCCAGCACGGCGGGCAGCAGGAACGACCGGGCCTCCGCCGGCAGGGCCGCGGGGATGGAAACCTCCGCGGCACCGTCCGCCGCCCCGCGGCCGAGGACGGCAGCGGCGCGGCGCGCCAGGCGGGCCATCTCGTCCCGTGCCCCCGCCGGGGCTATGACCCCCTCCGGCACTCCCCCAGCACCACTCCCCGGAATCGCCGCACCATCCCCCGCCCCCGTCTCCACGCCCCCGTGGAGGAGCTGGTAGGCGCCGTGGGCCACCACCAGCCCCGGCAACGGCTCGGCGGGGAAGGTCGACCACCAGTTCACCGCCACCACCGGGTCGCCCCCCCGGGCCGCCAGCTCCCAGAAGGTGAAGACGTGGCGGCGGGTGGAGAGCAGCGGCCGGTACTCGGCCAGGCCCAGGGGCACGGCGATCCGGCTCCAGTAGGGGCGCAACGGGCCGGACCGGGAGAGCGGCGTCGCCAGCCCCAGGGGGCGGAAGCTATCGACGGAGATCACCCCGTGGTCGGCGGCGGCGTGGCCGGTGGCCACCGAGGTCCAGAAGCTCGCCGGCGCCGCGTCGGAGCGCGAGTACCTGTAGAGGCGGCCGCCGGAGGCGAGGAGCGCCCGGGCGTGGGGCAGGCGCCCCGCCGCCAGCAGGTAGTCCAACTCCTCCCCCAGGACGCCGTCCACCCCCACCACCAGCACCGGCACGCCGGGGGCCGAGGGCATGGACACCGGCTCCGGGTGGGGCTGCTGGCGGGCCGAGAGGAGCGGTGGCAACACCAGCACCACCGCCACCACCAGCAGCCCGGCGGTGACGAAGCGGCGGGAGAGGGCGCGGCGCTCCGGGATCGCCCGGGTCCAGCGCATGACCAGCGCCAGCAGCGCGCCGTGGACCACCTTGGCCACCGCCGCCACCACCAGGGCGGCGAGCAGCGCCGCGCTCACCAGCCACTCCGCCCCCACCCCGCCCTGGGCCAGTTCCAGGAGACGGGCCGCCAGGAAGGCGGCCAAGGCCGCCGCCGCCGCCGCCGCGATGACCAGCGACAGCGTCTCGATGCGGCGCACCGGGTAGAAGCGCAGGACCGCCAGCAGGAGGCCCGAGAGGACGAGGAAGGCGAGCCCGGAGGCCAGGGCCACCGGCGGCAGGAGGTGGAGGAAGAGGGGGAGGAGGTCGAACGGCGTCGTGGCGAGATTGCCATTGACCGCTGCCAGCACCAGGGCGAGCACCGCCGCCACCACCAGCCCGGCGAGCACCGCCACCCGCCCGGCGGCCAGCAGCAGCGCACGGCCCGACGGCCGGGGCCGCAGCGCGTCCTGCAACAGGAAGCGGTCGAAGCGGTCGGAGAGATACCCCAGCCGCCGCAGCTCGCCGCGCACGTCGTCGATGTCCCGCCGCTGGCCCTCGTTGGTCACTTGCCCACGCTCCACGGCGGCACGCTATCAGGGAACGGGGGTGGGAGAGGTAGGATTCGCCTATGCCGACGCTCAACGAAGGACTGGATATCTTGCGGGACAAGGCTGCCGAGGCGAGGGGATTGGAGCTACTGGTCCTCCACGGATCTCGCGCCAGGGGCGAGGCGCGGACCGATTCCGACTGGGATCTCGCCTTCCTCGCCTCCCCAGCCTTCGACCCGGACGACTTCCTCACCGAACTCGTCCTGGCCCTCGGGACCGACCGCATCGACCTTTCCCGGCTCGACACCGCCGGCGGCCTTTTCCGCTACCGCGTCGCCGGCGATGGTCAGGTCGTCTTCGAAAACGAGGACGGCCGGTTCGAGCGCTTCTGGACGTCCGCGGTCACGTTCTGGTGTGAAGCCGAACCGATTTTGCGCCCCGCCTACAGGGCGCGCCTGGAGGAGTACCGCTGATGGGACGGCTCGACGAGGCGCTCCTGGCCGAGAAGGCCGCGGCCATCGAGCGGCATCTGAGTCGCGTCGAATCCAGGGTCGCGGCCGAACCCGAAAGGCTCGAGCCGGGGACCGACGCCGCCGACGTGGTCATCCTCCATCTCTGGCAAGCGGTCCAACTCGTCATTGATCTCGCCCTGGCCGCGTGCGTGCAGCTCGACCTGGGCACGCCTCAAAATTACGGAGACGCATTTACCAAGCTGGCCGAGGCTGGGCACCTGGGCACCGACCTCGCCCGCCGGCTGGTCCGGGCCACCGGCTTCCGAAACCAGGTGGCCCACGCCTACGAGAAGCTGGACATGGAGCGCGTCCACAGCGCCGCCCAGCGCGGCCCGGAGGATCTCAGGGCGTTCATCGCCGTCCTGGTCGGCCTGGTGGGCGACGCCGGCGATTGACCGAGGGGGCTGCTCGTTGCGCCCTACCGCCCCCGCCGCTTGACGAAGGAGGCCAGGGCGCGGAGGGGGTCGGCGGCGGTGCCGAGGGGGTCGAGGGAGCCGATGGCGAAGTCCAGCAGTTCGTCGGCCAGGATCTCGGCGCCCTCGACGCCGAGCAGCGAGACGAAGGTCACCTTGCCGGCGTCCTGGCCCACGTCCTTGCCCGCCTCCTCGACGGTGGCGGTGGCGTCGATCAGGTCGTCGGAGATCTGGAACGCCAACCCCAGGTTCTTGGCGTAACGGGTCACGAGCTCCAGGTCCCGGCGCCGGGCGTCCACCGCCATCGCTCCGAGCTCGCCGGCGGCGATGAACAGCGCCCCGGTCTTGTGGCTGTGGATGTACTCCAGGCGCTCGAGGTCGAGGTCGTCCGGGCCGCTCTCAAGATCCAGCGCCTGGCCGCCGATCAGGCCGTCGCTGCCCACCGCCATGGCCAGGTGGTGGACCAGGTCTTCCGCCGTGTAGCGGCGCAGCGGCAGCCGGTGGGCACCCTCCGCCACCACGCCGTAGGCCCGGTTGAGCAGGCCCAGGCCAGCGAGCTGGGCGGTGGCCTCGTCGAACTCCCGGTGCACCGTCGGCCGGCCGCGGCGCAGCGCCGCGTCGTCCATCGCCGGCAGGTCGTCGAAGATCAGCGAGCAGGCGTGGACCATCTCCACGGCGCAGGAGAGGTCGAGGACGGCGTCGGCGGCCGGGCCCGGCAGGCGCCGGCCGGCGCCGACCAGCCGCACCCGGGCCAGGGAGCTACCGAGGGAGCCGCCCCCGCCGCCGAAGATCTCGGCCACCGCCAGGGCCAGGGCGGGCCGCAGCCGCTTGCCCGGGCTGGTCAGGGCGTAGAGCATGGCCCCGTGGACCCGCTCCGGCCGCTCCTGCGCCGGCGGCAGCAGCTCCGGCAACCGCCGGTTGACCCGCTCCGTGAGGCGGGAGAGGCGGCCTTCGACACCACTGCCGCGGACGCCGGCCCCGGTCACGTCACCGCCTCAGAAAGAGGCGACCGCTTCGTCTTCGTCGTCGTACACCTCGAACACCGTGATGAGCTGGGTGATCTGCAGGATGTCGTTGATCTTCGGCGGCAGGTTGAGCAGCTTCAGCTTGCCACCCCGGTTGTTGACCGAGGTGTAGGCGGAGACCAGCTCACCGATCCCGGAAGAGTCCATGGTGGTGACCCCGGACATGTTCATGAGGAGCTGCTTCGCCCCGCCGTCCACCTGCTCCAACACCGCTTCCCGCAGCGCCACGTCGCCGACGCCGATGGTGATCTTGCCCTTGGGCTCCAGGATGACCACCCCGTCGCGTTCCCTCGTAGAAATCTTCATCCGTCTCCTCCTGAATCCGACTCCGCGGCCCCGGAGGGGACCGCGGTGGTTGTAGATACCGCTTCATTCTGTCGTTTGTACAAGGTGACCACCGTGCCGCCGGCGTCGCGGGGCGCGTAGTCCACCCGATCCATGAAGCTCTGCATGTAAAACAGACCGCGGCCACTGGGCCGCAGAAGGTTCTCCGGCGACAGCGGGTCGCCGACGTCGCCGGGGTCGAAACCCTCCCCCTCGTCGGCGACGCTCACCGCCAACTCCTCCCCCTGCCGCCACATGCGCACCTCCACGTGCTTGCCGGGGGTGTTGTGGTTGCCGTGCTTGATGGCGTTGGCCACCGCCTCGCGGGTGGCGAGGTCGAACCAGTGGCGAGCGTCCTCGGCCATGCCCATGCGCTCCAGGCAGTCGTTGAGCACCACCTGGACGAGCTCGATGTTCTCGAGCCGGCTGTCGATGGTGAGGCGAAATTGGAGCTGTCGTTGTGCCATGGCCGCCGGGGGTTCGCCTCGCTGGGTGGAAATCACAGGGCTGCCCACTCTACCAGAGGGCCGGGCACCAGGCGGCACCGGCCACCGCCTCGGGAAGGGTCTCCAGCGCCAGCGGCATGAGGATGAGGAGCTGCACCCCGTCGAACACCGCGTGGGCCGTGGCCGCGGCCCAGACACTGCCGCGCCAATGGTAGAGGCCGGCGTAGGTCAGCGACAGCAGCGTGACCCCCACCAGCATGAACGGCTCGCCGTAGCTCCAGTGGGCGAGGGCGAAGAGCAACGTCGAAAGCCCCACCCCCACCCGCGGCTGGAGGAAGCCGCGAAAGAAAGTCTCCTCGACGAAGCCCGCCGACAGGCTGCCCAGGAGACGGATCCAGAACGGCTGACTGGCGATGAACACCACCAGTTCCGGCGGCCCCTGGGGCAGCCAGTCGTCCCGCCCGGCCAGGGTCAGCAGCACCCCCAGGGCGGTGACCACGGCGAGCACCGCGGCCCAGATGAGAACCCCCGTCACCAGGCCGACGGCGATCTCCCGCCGCCGGTCCGACTCCTCCAGGCCGACGGCGCGGATGAGGGCACGAAGGGGGGTGGCGTGGGGCGGGGAAGGGGGCGCTGGCGGGGCCACCGCCCCTTCCTCCGCGTCCTCAGCCGCCGTCGTTTCATCTCCCGTCGATTCATCCCGCGTCGTTTCCTCCCTGCTGGCGCCCTCCACTCCGGCACCCTCGGCCGGTCGCCGGGGAAAGGCGAGGGCGCCCCAGGCCAGCAGGGTGGCGGCGATGACGGCGTGGAGGGCGAAGAGCGTCCACGAGCCGACCGTCGACAGGTCGATCTCCACCTGCCGTCCCGCCATGCCGAAGCTGGCGAAAATCCCGACCCAGAAGAACCCCGCCAGAAGCGCCGTCCCGGCGACCCGCCGCCAGCGCCCGCCGGGCCGGTCGTCGCGGAAGCCCGGCGGCAGCCACCCCCGCCGCTCCGCCATGCGGTCCACCACCAGGGCGGTGACCACCGCCGCCAGCAGCGGCAGGGCGAAGCGCAGGAAGTCCCCGGCGGAGCCCGGCGCCGGTCCCGCGGCCGCGCCGGTGGCCACCGCCAGCGGGGTGGCCGCCAGGGGGAGGCTGGGTGGGATGATCGAGGTAAGCATGGCGGGGAGACTACCGCGGGTGAGAACGGCGAGCCGGTTTCGCGTCTGAAAGGGCGCGACCGCCCGGCCGCCCAACCGGGCGCCTTCCGGTATCGTACAAGTCGATTGAAAACTACGTCGCGCGGGTGGCCCGCCGCCACCCAGCATCCGACCTGCACAGTCAGGAGCCCCCTATGGCCTCGAAATCCCGCGCCCTGCTGGCCGTCGCCGCCAGCCTGGGCACAGTCCTCCTCTCCCTCCCGCTGGCCGCCCAACCCTCGGGCCCGGGGCGCGTCCTGGACGCGCCGGGCGCGGAAACCCGCGACGTCGATGGCCGGGGCGAGACCCCGGCGCCCCAGGCGCGGCGCCCGGCGCCGACCTTCCGCGCCATCGCCGTGCGCGGCGCCTCCGCCGCCGGCCGGGCGCCGGGCCACGTCCTGGTGCGTTTCCAGAGCGGCCTGGCGCCCGGCCTGGCGAAGCAGATCGCCAGCGGCCTGGGGGCGCCCCTGGTGCGCCCCGCGCGCTTCGGTGAGTTCAGCCGCGTCGAGGTCCCCGCCGGCAGGACGGCGGAACAGGTGGTGGCCGACTTCCGCGCCCACCCGTCGGTGCGCTGGGCCGAGACCGACCCGCTGGTGCGGGCGGCGGCGACGTCGATCCACGCCGCCTCGACGACCGCCACCGGCGCCTCTTCATCTACCGCCGCCGCCGCCACCGACGACCCGTTCTTCTCCCGCCAGTGGCACCTGGAGCGCATCGGCCTGGAGGAGGCGCTGCGGCGCAACCCGGCGGACGGCGCCGGCGTCATCGTCGCGGTCCTCGACAGCGGCGTCGCCTTCGGCTCCGGCACCCGCTACCCCACCCGCCCCGGTCCCGACCTCGGCTCGGCCAGCTTCGTCCCCGGCTTCGACTTCGTCGACAACGACCCGGTGGCGCTGGACCTGGGGATCGCCGGCGACGACACGCCCACCGGCATCCGCTTCAGCCACGGCACCTTCGCCGCCTCGATCATCGCCGCGACGGCGAACAACGGCCTGGCCGGCACCGGCATCGCCCCCCGGGCGTCCATCATGCCGGTGCGGGTGCTCGGCATCGACGGTTCCGGGTTCTCGTCCGACATCGCCGAGGGCATCCGCTTCGCCGTCGACAACGGTGCCCGGGTGATCAACCTCAGCCTCGGCGGCACCGGCATCGCCACCGTCACCCGGGAAGCGCTCAATCACGCCCAGTCCCGGGGCGTCGTGGTGGTCGCCGCCAGCGGCAACGACGCGGACGATTCGGAGGTCTTTGAAGGCGACCTGGACAGCGATGTCGCCTACCCGGCCCGCTTCCCCACCGTCATCGCCGTCGGCTCCACCGCCTTCGACGGCGGGCGCGCCGACTACTCCAACTTCGGCCCCGGCCTGGATCTCATGGCGCCGGCCGGCGAGAGCTCCAGCAGCGAGGTGCAACCGGGCGTCCGCGACGCGGTGCTGGCCACCGGCTTCCTCTTCGACCCTGTCAGCGGCCAGGAGATCTACGGCGGCTTCTGGGCCACCGGCACCTCCTTCGCCTGCCCCCAGGTGGCCGGCGCCGCGGCGCTGCTCCTCTCCCTCGGGGTGGATGGCCCGGACGCGGTGCGCACCCTGCTGCAACTGACCGCCCGCGACCTCCTACAGCCCGGCTTCGACAACGACACCGGCTTCGGCCTCCTCGACGCCGCCGCCGCCCACCGCGGCCTGGGGTTCACCCAGTGAGCCGCCAACCCGCCATCCGACCGACGAACCGACCGAGGACCGCCATCTCCACCATGCAGCCGCCGAAGACCCTCCGCCCGACTCCTCTCCTCACCGCCCTAGCCGCCCTCCTCGCCCTCGCCCTGGCGCCGCTGCCCGGCGCCACCGTCTCGGCCCAGGAGGCCGTCGCCAGCCGGCCGGCCCCGTCCTGGGGCGGCGGCTTCCGCCTCGGCCTGTTCGACATGACCAACGCCGCCGACAGCTACGACGAGGTCTACGGCGACCCCATGCCCCGCTTGGGCTTCCAACTGGAGCGCCAGCGCGGGCACCTGCGCTACAGCCTGAGCCTGGACTACGGCACGGTGGACGGCGAGCGGGTCCTGCTGGGCACCGGCATCGGCTCCGGCATCGACGACGGGTTGACCATGATCCCGGTCCACTTCACCGCCGCCTGGCGCTTCAACCCGGCGGCGGCCTGGGAGTGGTCCGCTGGCCTCGGGCCGTCGTTTTTGTCGTGGGAGAACGACGGGGTCACGACCAGCGAGAGCGGCTCCGACTTCGGCGGCAGCGCCGTCGTGGCGCTGCGCCGCCAGGGCCGGCAGTGGGACTTCGCCGGCGAGCTGCGCTGGTCCACCTTCCCCGGCGCCCTGGACGACCTGGGTGGCGTCGTCTCCTTCTTCGACGAGGACGACCCCGGGGGGACATCGCTGACCCTGGCGGCGGTGCGGCGGTTCTGATCAAGTCACCGGCGTCGGCCCACGGACCGAGATCCACCCGCAAGTCATGAAAGCGCACCGCCGAGCCCCTAGTCTCCCTGTAGCCGCTACGTTCCTCTGCCTCCTGGCCCTGCTCACCCCGGCGGCCCAAGCCGCCCCCGCGGAGCCTGCGCCCCGGGTGGCCGGCCGCGTCGTCCAAGCCGACGGCACGGGTGCCGGAGGAATCGCCGTGTCGGTGGTCCCGGTGACTCCGGACAGCCAGGGCCGGAGCCGCTCCACGGCCACCGATGAGCAGGGGCATTTCTCCGTCGAGGTCAGCCCGGGGCTGTACCGAGTCCGCGTCGGCTCCCGGTGGACCCAAACTGTTTACGTGGCCTATCCGGTGGTCCTCCCGTCCCTGACTCTTCGCTCGGAAGGCACGGGGGATGATGACCTGAGCGCTGACTGGACGGACGATCGAGAGCTCGAACGGGCACCTCCGCTGCTCTCTCAGATCGAGGGCAAGGCGGTGGAACACAGGCTGCTGGGAGACCCCGTCGCGGGCGCCTGGGCGTGGGTCGAAGGCTACGGGGACATGGCGGTGCGGTCCGCCGCGGACGGCACTTTCCGGTTGCCGGTGCCGAACGCCGAAGGTCTGGGGCTCCGGGTGGAGAAGCCAGGGTACATGCCGGGCCGGGCTCCGGCGCTGGGCGGAGCGGAGGGTGAGGTCATCCAGGGTTGGTCGGTGCGGCTGCACCCGGCCGCCTACCTCCAGGGTCGGGTGGTGGACGGCGAAGGCGACCCCGTCGCCGCTGAGGTGGAGACAGTTCCCGCCGAGCCGGACCGGGCTTGGGACAAGGGATTGCGGCCCCCCGTGCCCGTCGCCCACACCGACCGGGAGGGGAACTTCTTCCTGCCCACCGCCCCCGGCGAGCCGGTGGACCTCAGATTCACCGCCCCCGGTCACGTCCCGGAGACGGTGCGGCTGACCACGCCGGGGACCGGAGCCTGGAGTGAGCCGATCCGCGTCTCCCTCGACAGGTCGGCGGTGGCCGTTGGCCAAGTTCTGTCGGAGGAGGGACAACCCATCGCCGGCGCCAGGGTGTCCCCGGTGCCCTGGGGCGAGGAGCGTGACCTGCTGCGACGCCTGGCTGGCCGGAAGGTTCGATCCACCGCCATCGCGCCGGTTGAGACCGACGGCGGGGGGGAGTTTCTCCTCGAAGACCTGCCCCCGGGGCGCTACAGCTTGGCGGTCACCGCCGAAGGATTCGAGCCGGTAGCCGTCTCCGGTCTCACGGTGACCGGCGACGGCGGAACCCAAGCGCTGGGCACGATCTTCCTTGCTGCCGCGGCCACGGTCAGCGGCGAGGTCGTCGATGCGGCGGGGGACCCGGTCCCGGAGGCCGAGGTCTACGTCGCCCTGGTGGCCACCGATGGCCTGGGGGCCGCGGGGCGGCCGGGGGTGGCCGCCCACACCGATGCCCAAGGCCGCTTCACCGTCGGTGGCCTGGCCGGCGGCTCCAGGATCCAGCTCGTGGCACGGCGCGACGGATATCTCTCCGCCTTACTCGGCGCGGTCGCCGTGCCCGCCGAAGCAGCCGTCCGCCTGGAATTGAAACGCGCCGCCAGGCTCACCGGGCGGGTGACCGACGACGGCGGCGATCCGGTGCCAGACGCCCGGGTCACCGCCCGCCCCGCGTCGATGCGTGGCTCCCTGCTGCGCAGTGAGCGGATCAACAGCCAGGAGGCCAGCGGGGTGACCACCGACGCCGACGGCGTGTACCGCATGGTGGAAGCGGTGCCCGGCGCCAACACCCTGACCGTCAAAGCGGATTGCTGCCGGCCGGAGCGCCGAGAGGTGGAACTGCCACTGTCCGTGGAGCCCACGGTGATGGACCTCACCCTGCGCCGTGGAGCCTCCCTCGCCGGCCGCGTCCTCGCCTTCGACGGCCGCCCGGTGGCCCGCGCCCAGGTAGGGGGCGCCGGCCAGTTCACCCTCGCCGACGAAGAGGGCGGTTTCCGACTGGCGGGCGTGACCGAGGAGCCGTTCACCCTCACCGCCCACCACCCCCGCCACGGCCGGGCAAGAACCGAAGTGGACCCGACGCGGCGCCCCCGGGTCGAGATCCGCTTCGCCGAAGCGGGGCGCCTCGCCGGTCGGGTCACCGACGACTCCGGCAACCCGGTGGCCGAGGCGCAGATCACCACGGATTGTGAAGGGGCTCGTGGTGTCGCACACCTGACCAGCGACGCCAGCGGGCGCTTCGAGTTCACCGCCCAACCCGGCGAGTGCACGCTGCGCGCTTCCCACGCCGACTTCCCACCGAGCCGCCGGCAGACCACCACCCTGGAGGCCGGTGCCACCGTCGAGGTGGTGATCCCCCTCCCCCCGGGCCTCACCCTCCACGGGCGCCTGCTCGGTGCCGAGGCCTTCGACCTGGCTCGGGCGGAGGTGGCGGCCCGGGCATCGGGACAGGCGTCTCGCCGCGGCCGGATGGACACCGAGGGCCGCCTGGAGATCGCCGGCCTCTCCCCCGCCACCTGGCGCGTGGTGGCAACCCTGCCGGACGGCCGGCGGGCGGAGGCGGTGGTGGAGATCCGGCAGGGCGAGGGCCAGCCGTGGGTCGATCTGGAGCTCGACCGCGGCCACAGCCTGCGCGGCGAGGTGTCGGTGGACGGCCGGCCCCTGGCCGGCGCCTGGGTGTCGGTGAGCACCCTCGACGGCATGCGCCTGGCCCACACCCTGGCCGGCCCCGATGGCAGCTTCGAGGTGCGCGGGCTGATGCGCGACGCCGACCCGGGCGCGGGCGCCGACCCCGCGGCCGGCCGCGCCCGGTTGAGCGTCACCAGCCCGCCGGGCGACCTGCGCTGGAGCCAGACGGTGGAGGTCGGCGCCGTGCGGCCGGTCGAGGTTGCCATCCACACCGGAGCTCTGAGCGGCCGGGTGATCGCGATGGACGGCGGCCCGGGCGTCGCCGACGCCGCAGTGCGGGTGGAGCCGCTGGGGGATGCCCGGTGGCTGGAAGGCCCGACGCCCCCCACCGGCCCCGAGGGCGGCTTCGGGCCCTGGCGCCTCCCCGAGGGGCGCTACCGGGTGACGGTGCGGGCCGCCGGCTTCACCCCGGCCGAGACCGAGCTGCGGGTCGAGCGCGGGCGGCAGCACGAGCTGATCGTGCCGCTGGCGCAGGGCCCCCCCGGATAGCCCGCGATTCTCAGCGCTTCAAGCGCCGCCGGGTGTTGGTGAGGATCATGCGGGCGGTGTTGAGGCGCTGCATGCGGCGGTGTCGGTCCTGGATGGCGCGGCGGTCGTCCTGTGGCGTTTGCTCGGCCCGTACGCTGCGCAGCATGCGCTCCATCTCGAAGGCGATCTTGTCGAGTTGGGGCTTCTGAAAGCGCTGGAAGGTGCGCTCCGACACCAGCAGGTGGCCGGAGCAGATGTCCTTGGCCATGGCCCAAGGGCTACCGCCGGGGAAAGATGCCATGGGCCCAGGATACCGCAGGTAGAAGACATCGCCGGACGGGCCTTCGGTGTCAGCCGCCCCCCAGCACCGCCTGCAAGACCCTCTCGACCGCCGCCATCTCCTCCCCCGTCAGCCGGGTCAGCGGCCCGTCGCCGATCCGGCGGCGGTCGAGGGTGCGGGGCTGATCGACGAGGATCTGGCACTCGCGGCGCAGCCGGTCACGGGCGGGCAGGGTCAACCGCAGGTGCTCCACGCCTTGCCGCACCTGGGAGGTCAGCGGCAGGACGACGACGGTGGCGGTGACCTCCGGCCCGAGGGCGTCCTCCTGGATCACCAGGACGGGGCGCACCTTCCCCACCTCCGCATCCCGGTTGGGCGCCGGAATCGTGCGCAGCCCCAATGGTATGCTTGTCTTTCGAGCGCCGGCCCGCGGCGTCCAAAGACCCCCGTACGCCCACGCCCGTTCCCAAATGCCCCAAAGGAGACCCTTGTGAGCCGCTTCCCCGGTGTGGATTTCATCGAATTCGACGCCCTGTTGAGCGACGAGGAGCGCATGGTGCGCGACACCGTGCGCAGCTTCGTCGACGACCAGGTCATGCCGCTGATCACCGAAGCCCATCGCGACGGCACCTTCCCCATGCACCTGGTGCCGGAGATGGGAAAGCTGAACCTGTTCGGGGCGAACATTGACGAGTACGGCCTGCCGGGCCTCAATAGCGTCGCCTACGGGCTGATCATGCAGGAGCTGGAGCGCTGCGATTCCGGCCTGCGCAGCTTCGTGTCGGTGCAGAGCGCTCTCGTCATGTACCCGATCTACACCTTCGGCTCCCAGGAGCAGAAGGACCGCTGGATCCCCAAGCTGGCCTCCGGCGAGGCCATCGGCTGCTTCGGCCTCACCGAGCCGGACTTCGGCTCCAACCCCGGCGGCATGCGCACCCGGGCGGTGCGGGACGGCGACGGCTGGGTTTTGAACGGCGCCAAGCAGTGGATCACCAACGGCTCCCTGGCCGACGTCGCCGTGGTCTGGGCCCAGACCGACGACGACGTGCGCGGCTTCCTGGTGGAGAAGGGCATGGACGGCTTCACCGCCAGCGACCAGCACGGCAAGTTCTCCCTCCGCGCCTCGGTGACCTCGGAGCTGGGCTTCTCCGACGTCCGCCTGCCGGCGGACGCCATGCTGCCGAAGACCGTCGGCCTGAAAAACGCCCTGATGTGCCTCAACCAGGCGCGCTACGGCATCGCCTGGGGCGGCATCGGCGCCGCCATGGACTGCTACGTCTGCGCCCGGGACTACGCCAAGGAGCGCATCCAGTTCAGCGGCCAGCCCATCGCCGCCCACCAGTTGGTGCAGGAGAAACTGGTCTGGATGGTGTCCGAGATCACCAAGGGGCAACTCCTGGCGCTCCAACTCGGCCGCCTGAAGGACCAGGGGAAGCTGAAGCACTACCACGTCTCCCTGGGCAAGCGGAACAACGTCTGGGTGGCCCGGGAGTCGGCCAAGCTGGCGCGGGAGGTCCTGGGCGCCAACGGCATCGTCGATGACTACCCGGTGATCCGCCACATGCTCAACATCGAGTCGGTCTACACCTACGAGGGAACCCACGACATCCACGGCCTGGTGATCGGTCAGCAGATCACCGGCATCCCCGCCTTCGAAGCGCCCCGGGAGCCGGCCCCCAAGGCCGCCACCGGGGGCCAGGGGGCCAAGGCGCCGGTGGCCGGAAACGAGGGCGCGGGCGAGGCCGCCGGCGACCGCGAGCTCCAGCCCGCCGGCGTCGGGGAGAGCGCCTGATGCGGGTGGACCACACGCTGGAGCAGGGCTTCATCCGGGTCACCGAGCAGGCCGCCATCGCCGCCGCCCGCACCATGGGCCACGGCGACAAGCACTGGTCGGACAAGATGGCGGTGGAGTCGATGCGCGAGGAGATCGACGCCCTGGACGCCTCGGTGCGCATCGTCATCGGCGAGGGAGAGCGGGACAAGGCGCCCATGCTCTTCATCGGCGAGGAGCTGGGCAAGCGCAAGGGGGACGACGACGACGCGGCCGGCGTCGACATCGCCGTCGATCCGCTGGAGGGCACCAATCTCTGCGCCTACGGCATCAACGGCGCGGTGGCGGTGCTGGCCGCCGCCGAGCGCGGCGGGCTGCTCCACGCGCCGGACACCTACATGGACAAGATCGTCGTCGGGCCCACCGCCAAGGGCGTCGTCCACATCGACGCGCCGGTGGTGGAAAACCTGCGCAACATCGCCAAGGCGTTCCGCCGCGAGGTCGATGAGCTGGTGGTGGTGGTCCTGGACCGCGAGCGCCACGAGCAACTGATCCAGGACATCCGCACCGCCGGCGCCCGCATCCGCCTGATCCTCGACGGCGATCTCGCCGCCGGCGTCGCCGCCGCCATCCGCGGCACCGGAGTCCACGCCGTCATGGGCATCGGCGGCGCTCCGGAAGGGGTGATCACCGCCGCCGCCATGAAGTGCATGGGGGGCGAGATCCAGGCCCGGCTGACCGCCATCGGCGATGACCAGGTGGAGCGCCTGAGGAACCTCGGCTACGAGGACCTGGACAAGGTCTACTCCACCGAGGACCTGGCGCCGGGGGAGCAGATCCTGTTCTCCTGCACCGGGGTGACCGACGGCGAGCTGCTGTCCGGAGTGCGGCTTTTCGGCGGCTCGATCCGCACCTCGACGCTCTACATGTCCCATACCCGGCGCATCCTGCGCTTCGTCGATACCGTCCACCGCCAGCGCCTCGACTCGCCGGTGCAACTCTGATGATCAAACCGGACCGCTGGATCCGCCGCTGGGCCGAGGAGGGTGGGGTCGATCCCTACTCCCCGGATCAGGTCAACTCGGCGAGCTTCGACGTGCGGGTGTCGAGCCACTGGATCTGCCCCACCCGCGACCCGGAGGACTTCACCTCCGACCACGTCAAGCTGTTCCCCGGCGAGGTGGTTCTGGCCTCGACCCTGGAGTACGTCAAGATCCCCCGCACCGTGGCCTGCGACCTGAAACTGAAATCCACCCTCGGCCGCCTGTGGATCAACCACTCCCTGGCCGGCTGGTGCGACCCGGGGTTCGAGGGCAACATCACCCTGGAGTTGCAGAACCTGGGGCCGGAACCGTTCGTGCTGGACGCCGGGCGGCGCATCGCCCAGCTCATCTTCGTCGCCATGGAGGAGGAGCCGGAGGTCGCCTACGGCGAGCCCGGCTCGTCGAGCCACTACCAGGGCCAGAAAGGCACCACCCCGGCCCGCGGCTGAGGTGGCAGCGGAGGGCGACCGCCCCCCGGTCCCCCTACCCCTCCGACATTGGCTCATCGGCATTTGGCAACCTCTATGACCGTCTCCCAGGCACCGTTCTTGATGCGTATTCCTCTCTGATGGGTATCACCGGCAATCTGAAGACCATGCAGCTCGCCGAGCTGCTGCAATGGCTTTCCCAGTCGAAAAAGACCGGGACCCTGGTCATCGACGACGACAGCGTGGAGAAGAAGATCTTCTTCCGCGAAGGCAGGGTGATCTCCTCCGCCTCGTCCAACCCCCAGGAGTACCTGGGGCAGTTTCTGGTCAGCCGCGGCCACATCACCAACGAGGAGCTGACCGGCGCCATCCAGATGCAGGAGAAGACCCGCATGCTGCTGGGCAAGATCCTGGTCTCCATCGGCGCCATCGAGGAGAAGGAGGTCCACCGCCTGTTGCAGCTCAAGGCGGAGGAGTCGATCTTCGATCTGTTCACCTGGGAGGAGGGCAGCTTCGAGTTCCTGGACGGCGAGCTGCCGGAGATGGAGATGATCCCCATCAGCCTCGACGTCACCGGCCTGGTGATGGAGGGGGCGCGGCGGGTGGACGAGTGGAACCGCATCCGCAGCGTCGTCCCCTCCGCCGACGCCATCCCGGTGACCCTGGTGGACGATCCCGCCGACGCCGACCTGTTCGCCCCGGAGGAGCGCCGCCTGCTCTCCGCCATCGACGACCGCTCCACCGTCGATCAGGTGCGCGAGCGCGCCCAGGCCACCGAGTTCTTCGCCTGCCGCGTGCTCTACAAGGCGGTGGAGGCGAAGAAGGTGAAGGTGATCCCGTCGCCCTTTGCGGGGCGGGCGCCGGGGACCAGCCAAGGGGGGCGGGGGAAGGCGAAGCGGGAGGCCGCCGCCAGCGAGGCGCCGGCGGCGCCGGGCACCATCACCGCCCAGATGCTCCTCGCCGCCGCCCAGCCGCTCCTCGACTCCCAGGACTTCGAGGAGGGTCTGCGCTACCTGCGGGCCGCCGGCGAGCTGAAGCCCTACGACCGGGGCATCAAGGAATCGGTGGAAAAAGCCCAGGACAAGGTGCGGGACGCCCTGTCGGCGGCCGGCGTCAAGCCCAGCGCCGTGCCCTCTCTAACCACCGGCCTCGAAGAGCTGACCAACTCCCAGCTCTCCAGGAACGAGGGCTTCGTCCTCTCCCGCATCAACGGCAGCTACGACATCAAGTCGATCATGAAGATCAGCTCGCTGCCGGAGCTCGACGCGCTGCTGGCCTTCTGGCGCCTGAGCAAGGCGGGCCACGTCAAGTTGGAGTGAGGGCTCGCGCCTCAGGCCATCAGCTCGCCGAGTGCCGCACAGGCGGCGTCGATCTCCTCCGGACGTGTGAACGGCCCCGGGCTGAGGCGCAGAGTGCCCTGGGGAAAGGTGCCCAGTTGACGGTGGGCGCCGGGTGAGCAATGGAGGCCGGCGCGCACCGCGATGCCGAAACCTTCATCCAGCACGGAGGCGGCTTCCATCGGGTCCCATCCGTCGAGCTGTATGGAGACCACCCCGACCCTCCCCTCGGTGCCCTTCATCCCCAGGACGGTGACGCCCTGCAACTCCTCCAGGGCGCCGAGGAGTTGGGCCACGACTTCTTTCTCCCGCTCCTGGGCCGCCTGCCCCTGCGGCGAACGCAGGTAGTCCAAAGCCGCCTCCAGGCCCGCCAGACCAAGGGTGTTGGGAGTGCCGGCTTCGAGGAAATGGGGCAGCGCCCGGGGCTGGAGGGGCGAGGAGGAGTCACCGCCGGTCCCCCCCTCCCGCCAGGCTCGGAAGGTCGGATCCCACTGGCCGTCGGCGCCGTGGACGTCTTCCACCGGCAGACAGCGGGGGCCGACATAGAGGGCACCGACACCGGTGGGGCCCAGCAGGCCCTTGTGTCCCGGCAGGGCCACCAGGTCGGCCCGCAACTCCGTGACGTCCAGATCCACCAAGCCGGCGGTCTGCGCCGCGTCGAGCAGAAAGAGAGCACCGTGGTCCCGCACCACCCGGCCGATGGCGGCGGCGTCCTGCAGGGTGCCGAGGACGTTGGAAGCGTGGCTCACCACGACAAGTCGCGTGTCCTCGCGCATCGCCTGGGCCACGTCCTCCGGGTCCACCATCCCCCGCGAGTCGCTGTCCACCCGGGTCAGGCGGATGACACCCCGCTGGTGCAGCGCTTCCAGCGGTCGGCTCACCGAGTTGTGCTCCAGGTGGGTGGTGACGACGTGACAGGGCGTCTCCCCCGCCGCCGGCAGCACCCCCTTGATGCCTACGTTCAGGGCATCGGTGCAGTTGAGGGTGAAGATCAGGCGCTCCGGCTCATCGACCCCCAGGAGCTCCGCCAGGAGCCGGCGCACCCGGCCGATGCGCCCCTCCGCCGCCACCGCCATGCGATGGCCGGCCCGCCCCGGGTTGGCCGCCGCCTCATCGACGAAGCGAGCGATGGCCGCGCCCACCCCCGGTGCTTTGGGGAAGCTGGTTGCGGCGTTGTCGAGATAGATGACGTCGCCTCTGCCACCGTCCGCCGCTCGCTCTCCGCTCCCCATCATGTGCCCACGTACTGGGCGTAAACCCGCCGGGCCACCTCGGGCTCCTGGGTGCCCTTGACGATGGCCCGACCGTCGCGGAACAGGGTCAGCTCGAACGGCTCGCCACGGAAGTCGAAGCTGGCCCGCAGCAGGAAGCGGTTGCGGGTCACCTCGCCGTGAGCCTCCAGGCGGCGGGCGATCTCCACCAGGTCCACCACCTGGTCCGGTGGCGGGCTGATCTGCACCGCCCGGCGGCCGCACAGGCTGGTCGATCCCGAGCCCGCCCGACCCTCCAGGTAGTCGAAACTGCGTTCCTGGCAGCACGGGCACCCGGCCCGCGGTGTCTCCGCCAGCCGGAAGCCACGGAAGGTGTTGTCCCAAAGATCGACGTGGGTCATCTCCCGGCGCACCGTGGCCCAATTACCGGTGAGGATCTTCAGAGCCTCCACCGCCGCCATCAGGGCGATGGACGACGACACGGGCCCGAGGACGCCGGCGGTGTCGCAGGTCGGGGTCATGCCGGGGGGCGGGGCCTCCTCATAGATGCACCGCAGGCATGGCGTCGCCAGTTCCAGCTCCTCCCAGGGCGCATCGCCGCCGGGGCTCGTGGGCAACACGTCGAAGGTCATGCCGTGGGTACCGACGGCGGCGGCGTAGATGTAGGGGATGCCGTGGCGCACCGCGTAGTCGTTGAGCAGCAACCGGCTCTCAAAGTTGTCCAACCCGTCCAGGATGACGCCGCTGCCCGCGAGGAGGCGGTCGATGTTGGCCGGCACCAGATCCTCGACGTGGGCGTGTATCCGGACGTCGGAGTTGATGCGCTCCAGGCGGCGCCGGGCGGCCTCCGCCTTGGGCATGCCGGCCTCGACGTCGGACTCGTCGTAGAGTACCTGGCGCTGCAGGTTCGTCAGCTCCACGAAGTCGCGGTCGATCAGGCGCAGCTCGCCGACACCGGCCCGCGCCAAGCTGTCGGCGATGACGCTGCCCAAGGCTCCGCAGCCGACGATGGTGGCCACCGACGTCAGGAGCCTGCGTTGGGCCTCTTCGCCGAAGCCCGGCAGGAGCATCTGCCGATGATAGCGGCCCAGGGCGGGAGCGGGAGGAGCGGTCACGGAACTGGTCATGGTAGGCACATCTCTTTTGGAAGATACGGTTGGACGGAGAACGACGAGGACTCCGAGGACTTGACGACACCTGAATTCAAGAGTCGATGCGACTGAGACAGGTCGAACAATCCGTTATACTATCAGCTCGCTTTCGGAATCCAGAAACCCCCACAAGCCGCCGGGCTTGCAAACTTCTCAAGGAACCCTCCCCATGAACTCAAGGCTGAAGAACGCGCTCCTCTGCAGCGCTATGACCCTACTGCTCATCACCTCCAGCGGCTGCGAACATCACGAGCACATGATGCAGCTACAAGCCAAGGTAGCCGCCGATTCGGTATACCGCATGCACATGGTCACCGGTCAGGCCGTCGCCCTTGTGGCCGACGGTTCCAGCATGCAACTCGCCGCAGACATGGGCACCTCCCCCGGCACCGACGACATGCTGCGCGCCGCCGGCACCGATCTGGTGAACCGCGGTCAGGAGATGCTGAGCGCCATCGAGGAGGTGGTGGTCAGCCAAGAGCCGGAAGACGCCGAGGCCGAGTCCGCCTACGTCTACACCCGGGACCTGCTGCAGGCGGCCCAGGCCTACGTCCGCGAGGCCCAAGGGCTGCGCGGTGAAGCCGACCAGCCCCACGCTCACCACCCCGCTGCCCACCACGCCCACCTGCTGGTCAACAACGCCGTGAAGGAGGCGGTGGCCGGAGCGGAAATCCAGATGCTCGCCAACATGGGCATCGCCGCGGACCTCCAGGGGCAGATCACCGAAACCGGCAAAGAGATGGTCCAGGAGTCGTCGGCGCTGGTCCACCAGGCCATGAGCCAGGCGCTGTCCGAGATGGCGGCGTCCCCGGCGGATGGTGAGGCCGCAGGCGACCACGGGGCGCAAGGCCACGGCGGAGCCGGTGACCACGCCGGCGCCGGCAGCGGCGACGTCAATCCCCGCCTCCACACCTACGCCCAGGCCGCTTCGGCCTTCATCGCCAAGCTCAGCGAGATGGAAGGCGAGGGGCACGCCGCAGGTGGCGGCGCCCACACTGGCCACAACGGGGACCACTCGGGCCACTGACGTGCGAGAGTTCCTCACGGCCGTCACCCTGACGGTGGCCCTCGTCGCCGGGCTCGTCCCGGCGGCGGCGGCCCAGGCGCCCCACACGGCCACGGTCTACGCCGCCGCCTCGCTGAGCGACGTTCTGGAAGCTCAGGCCGAGGCATTTCGCACCGTCCACCCGTTCGCCCGCATCCGGTTCAACTTCGGCGGCTCCAACCTGCTGACCCAGCAGATCCTCCACGGCGCTCCCGCCGATGCCTACGTCTCAGCAGACCGGCACCAGATGCGCCTGCTGGAGGAGGCGGGCAAAGTGGATGCGTCCCGGGTGAGGCCGCTGCTCTCCAACCAGCTCGTCGTCATCGTCCCCGCCGCCGACGAGGGGAGCGTGGAGTCGGTGAAAGACCTGAACCGCTTCCGCCGCCTGATCGTCGCAGACCCGGAGGCCGTGCCGGCGGGGGTCTACGCTCGTCACTGGCTCGAAGAAGCCGGGCTCTGGGAGGATCTTCGGGAGCGCGTGGTCCCGGCCCTCGACGTCCGCGCCGCCCTGTCCGCCGTGGCATCCGGCAACCTGCCCGCGGGCATCGTCTATGCGACCGATGCGGCGACCAGCGACAAGGTACGGGTGGCCTACCGGGTACCCCTGGGCGACGGCCCGCGAATCCGCTACTTCGCCGCCCCGGTGGGAGAACGCCCCAGCCATCTGGTGGGGATCTTCCTCGACTTCCTGACCACGCCCCGGGCGTCGGAGATTTTCGTCCTCCACGGATTCTCGCCGGTCACGGACCGAGACCAGGGTTAGACTCGACCCTTCGTGGATCTCTGGCGGATCATCTCGTTCACCCTGGAGGTGGCCCTCGCCAGCACGGCGATCATCCTCCTACCGGGCCTGCTGCTGTCTTGGGCGCTGTCCAAGAGCTGGCCCGGTAAGGCCGTGATCGAAGCCTTGGTCAGCGTGCCGCTGGTCATACCCCCAACCGCCATCGGCCTGGTCCTGCTCATCGCCCTGGGGCCGGTCAGCCCCGTCGGCCGGTGGCTTCACGAAACGCTGGGCTGGGAGGTGGCGTTTACCTGGCGGGCCGTCGTGTTGTCCTGCGCCGTGGTCTCCTTCCCCCTCTTCGTGCGCCAGGCGCGCTCGGCCCTGGAGGAGGTGGACCCGGCAATCCTGGGCGTCGCCCGCACCCTCGGCCGGGGCCCCGTGGCCTGCTTCGTCCAGGTCCACGCGCCCCTCGCCTGGCGCGGCATCCTGGCCGGCTTGGTGCTCGCCTTCACCCGCGCCCTCGGCGAGTTCGGCGCGACCATTGTGGTGGCCGGTAACATTCCCGGCCAGACCCAGACGCTGGCCCTGGCCCTGTTCCAGCAAATCCAGGTCGGCCGCGAGTGGGAGGCGATGAAGCTGGCCGCCATCTCCACCCTCATCGCAGTCATCGCCCTGGCCTGGGTCGAGCTTCTGACGCGCAGTCGCGATAGGGCCATGTCCCGGTGATCCTCGACTTCGACCTGCGCCTGAAGAAGGGTGACTTCCATCTCGATGCCGCTGCCCAGGTGGGGGGCGCCACCGCGATCCTCGGTGAGTCCGGCTGTGGCAAAACCTCCCTGCTCCACGCCATCGCCGGCCTGAGCCGGGCAGAGGGGCGGGTCACCGTCCGCGGCGAAGTGCTCCAGGACACCGACGCCGGCATATACCTGCCGGCGGAAAAACGCCACCTGGGGCTTGTCCCCCAGAACGGCCAGCTCTTTCCCCACCTGTCGGTCTGCAAAAACCTGCTTTTCGGCATCCGGGGCCGCGATCGACGCCGCCAGGTCCTCGCTGGCGAGAACTTCCAGGGGTTGGTCGAGGCCCTGGACCTGGGTCACCTGCTGGAACGCTCACCCCGCTACCTGTCCGGTGGTGAGCGGCGGCGGGTGGCCCTGGGCCGGGCACTTCTCTACCAGCCCCGACTCCTCCTTCTCGACGAGCCCACCGAGGGGCTGGACGCGGAGCGGGCACGATGCGCCCTCGCCCAGGTTCTACAGGCCACGCGCATCCTCGACATCCCCCTACTGGTGGTGACCCACAAAGTGCCCGAAGCGCTGGCCCTGGCTCACCAGGTGGTGGTGTTGAACCAGGGGAAGGTGATCGCCTCCGGCCGCTGCAGCGACATTCTCAGCCGCAAGGGACGGGTCGGGGTCGTCGATGAGCACCGCAACATCAACGTCGTCCACGGCACCGTCGTCAGCCACGAGCCGGAGGACGGGGAAACCCACATCAGCACCGATGACGGCCTGCAACTGGCCATCCCGCTGGACACCGACCTGCGGCTGGGCAGCGAGGTGGTCCTGTCCGTCGATGCGGAGGAGGTTCTACTCTCGACCCAATCGCCTGAGGCGATCTCGGCACGCAACGTCTTCGCCGAGCGGGTCCGGGAGGTGTGGTGGGAGGAGGGGTCGGCCTACATCGACACCGGGCGCTGGATGGCACTTCTCACCGCCCGCGCCGCCCGCGCCCTGGAGATCCGTGAAGGCACCCCCCTGTGGCTCATCGTCAAGGCCCACAGCTGGCGGGTGCTGATCGGCTGAACAACTGCTGAGCTACCGCTGAGCGACCGTCCCCGCCAGAGCCCTCAGGACGTCGCCTGAGACTTGCGGTTGAACGTCCAAACCAGCAACCGCCATGCGCCGCGGGCCAGCAGGAACAAGACCAGGACCGGCCACAGCAACTGTCGTACCACCGGGCCGAGGGCCTTGGTGGCCTCCCAGGTCTGCCCCTCGCTCCATGCCGCCGACGCAGCCTGCTCGGCTTGGCCCATCACCTGGGGCAGACCCATGTAGGTCCCGTGGAGAATGATAAAGACGAGGAAGAAGGCCAGGACGTAGAAGGCGAAGCTGAACAGGATGTAGAGGACCATCACTGCCCAACGCCGGCGGGTCAACGTCGGCAGCGGCGCCGGCAGGCCGCGCAGCCGCCGATAGGGGTAGGCGAGCACGTCGACCATCCGCTGGTGCAGGTTGCGCAGGCCCGAGAGATCCACCAGCAACCAGTAGCCGTCCAGCTTGAAGACGGGGTTGATGGTGAAGGCCATGAGGAAGGTGACGATCCAGACGAGCTGAAGCCACAACAGGTCCCCCGTGGCCCACGCCGCCAGCCCGGCAAGACAAACGAACAGCGCCTGGAAGTACAGACCACCGGCATCGACCACCGCACGCTGCCTCTGGCTCAGGCCCCAGGCCCGGGTGACGTCGGCGTAGAAAGCCGGGAAAATCAGGTAGAGACCGAAGCCGATGCCGCCGTGGCTGACGCCGAATTTACGGCAGGCGGCGACGTGGCCCAGTTCGTGGAACAGGCCCGAGAAGATGACCAGGAGCACCAGGATACCCAGCCGGCCCCAGCTGAGGGACGTCTCCATGGCCTCCACCGAACTTTGGAAAGCCAACACTTCCACCGCAAAGAAACCCACCACGGTGAGGATCGCCAGCGGCCAGTTGAAGAGGGCGGCCAGAGCGGTTGCCATGGGCTCCACAAGCTCGCGGCGCAGAAGCTGGAAGTTGAGCAGGAATGGGTTGCCGAGCCGAGGCACGGTGCCACCGGAGAAAAACGCCGACGGCAGGGCACCACCGTGGAGGAGCTGGGAGAGGGTTTCCTCGTCCACCTCGAGGCCGCTGATGCGCTCGAAGGCGGCTCCCAGGGAGGCGAGGTCCGGCGGCTCCTCTTCCAGAGCCACCAACAGATCCCGCACCTGGCGGCTGACCACGTAGTGACCCTCGCCGACCTCGATGAGGAACTGCTCCTCGGTGGCGGCCGAGTCTTCGAAAGGCAGGATCCTCAGTTCGGGGTGGAGGCTGGGGACCGCGTCGTCAACCGCGGGGGGCGGTGGAGCAGTAGGGAATGCCGCCGGATCATCAGGGTGGGTCTGTTCAAGGGTCAAAGTGTCGCGTCCTCGCTCTGCGGCCCCGGCAGTGGGAGTCGTCCGGTGCCTCTCCCCGGGGTCGGGCGGGCGTCCGGTCCCGAGGCGTGGGGTGCACCGCACGTCTCAAAAGAAACTCGGCCTCCCCTCTAGAGAAGGGAGACCGAGTCATGAAGCACTTACTGCGTCAGGCTCAGATGAAGAGCGGCTTGACGGCGCAGGACTGGACCGTAGCCATGCAGGCGGTGTTGCAGCTGGTCTGGTCGATCGGAGCAGCCAGAACCTGCATTTCGAAACGCGCTTCCAACTGCTCGACGGCGAAAGCCTTCAGGGTCGCTTTCTTCATGATACTTCTCCTTAGCGCCAAGGCGGCGCTTGGTAAGGGATGAATCCGTTGCGGCCGAAGGATTTCGAGCCGCGGCTTTGTGCAGCTGCGCCGCAGGGTACACCACGTCTCTCAACAAGTCAACAGCGTGCTTCAATTAGTCGCAGGCGTGCTTGAGCGTGCACCGTGTTGAGAGCCTTCTACGAGGCTGATTCGGTTTGATATCATAACCTGGAGTTCACGAATATCGAGTTCACGAACACACTTCCTTCGCCGACAACATCCGGGCCGTGCCCGCCAACCCTTCGGGGGCTTTGCAGCCACCTCAGGATTCCCACGGCCCACGCGCACGAGTACCGAGGAGATAGTCCATGAATCAACCCTCCCTGAAGAGCCCCCCGTCGGTCCTTCCCCGCTCCGCCACCGACCTGCCGCCCCTGAGTGAGCACGAGAAGAAGGTCTTTGAGCGCCAGATCCAACTGCCCGAACTCGGCGAGGAGGGACAGCGCCGGCTCAAGGCCGCCTCGGTCCTGGTCTCCCGCGTCGGGGGCCTGGGGGGCACGGTGGCGATGCTCCTGGCCCGGGCCGGCGTCGGCAAGCTGGTGCTGGCCCACGACGGCGAGATCGAGCACGAGAACCTGAACCGCATGCACCTGGCCTTTCACCAGGATCTGGGGCGCCGCCGCGTCGATGTCTTCGACGAGACCCTGCGGCGCATCAACCCGGACATCGAGGTGGTCACGGAGCCGGACAACGTGCATGAAGGAAACGTCGAGGGCCTGATGCGACAGGCCGACCTTACGGTGGACGGAGCCCCCCTGTTCGAGGAACGTTACGCCATGAACGCCGAAGCGGTGCGCCAGGGCAAGCCGCTGGTGATGGCGGCGATGTTCGCCCTCGAGGGCTACGTCTCCTCGCTCCGCCCACCCCACACACCCTGCCTGACCTGCCTCTACCCCGAGCAGCCGGACTACTGGAACGTCAAGGTCTTCCCGGTCATCTGCCCCAGCTCGGTGCTGGTGGCGACGGTGGCGGCGATGGAAGCGATCAAGTACATCACCGGCCTGGGCGACCGCCTGGAGGGTGAGATGCTGTACTTCGACCTGGCGGGTAACGTGTTTCGCAAGTTCCGCGTGGAGCGCCGCGCAGACTGCCCGGTGTGTGCGGCTCCGGCGGCGGCCACGGCATGAGCGAATTGTTCGAGCGCGACGAGCTGGCGCGCTACGAGCGCCAGATCCGCATCGAGGGTTTCGGCCAGGAGGCTCAAGAGAAGCTCAAGCGGTCGTCGGTCCTGATCTCCCGCGTCGGCGGTGTCGGCGGCACCATCGCCCTGGGCTTGGCCCGGGCCGGCATCGGCCGCCTGGTCCTGGCCCACGGCGGCACGCTGACCCACGAGTACATGAATCGCATGCTCCTGGCCGACCCGGCCGACGTCGGCCGGCCGTGCGTCGAGGTCTTCGTCGAGCGGCTGCGCCGGGTCAACCCCCAACTGGAGTTGGAAGCCGTGGCGGAGAACGTGTCCGCCGACAACGTCCAGGGCCTGGTGGACAAGGTGGACCTGGTGGCCGATGGCGCGCCCCTGTTCGAAGAGCGGTACCTGATGAACGCCGAGGTGGTGCGCCAGGGCAAGCCTCTGGTCATGGGGGCGATGTACGGCACCGAGGGATATGTCACGGTGATACGCCCGGGAGACACTCCCTGTTTGAAGTGCATCTACCCACAGCGCCCCGACTACTGGACACACATCAAGGTCTTCCCCGCCATCGGCCCTTCGCCGTGGATCGTGGGGGCGACGGCGACCATGGAAGCCATCAAAGTGTTGACCGGCTTCGGGGAGCCCCTGGCCGGGAAGCTGTGGAGTTTCGACCTGGAAAACAATTCAACCCGTAAGCTCGTGCTTTACCGTGACCCGGACTGCCCGGTGTGCGGTGACCGCGAGGCACGAGAGGAGACCTGAAAACGATGGCCACAATTCACATCCCCACCACCATGCGCCGCTTCACCGACGGCGAGCGTAGCTTCGAAGTCGAGGCCGAGAACGTAGGCAGCCTGCTGTCAGCGTTGGTCGACCGCTACCCCGAGCTCGATGGCGAGATTCGCAACCAGGAGGGCGATCTGAAGCAGTTCATCGCCATCTTCGTCAACGACACCGACCTCCGCAACCTGGATTCCATGGAGACCTCCCTCACCGCCCGGGATGAGGTCCACATCATCCCCGCCATGGCCGGCGGCTGACGCCGGGGCAGGAGGAGGACTTTGCGAGACTTGCGCTTCGCCCTGCGGGGCTGGAAGAGGAACCCGGGGTTCGCCCTCATGGCGATTCTGACCCTGGCGCTGGGCATCGGCTTCAGCACGTCGATGTTCAGCCTGGTGGATGGCCTGTGGCTGGAGCCATACCCGTTCCCCGACGCAGAAGAGCTGGTGGTTCTCAGCGGCTTCAACCCCGAGAACGACATCGAAGAAAGCGGCGTCTCGCTCCCCGACGCCCTCGACCTGCAGAGCTCGAGTCGCGCTCTCGAGGATCTCGCCGTCTTCTGGTACCTGGACCGGTCCCTGACCGGGGACGGCAATGCCCGCCGCCTCAACGCGGTGGGGACGACTCCCAACCTGTTCTCGATTCTCGGTACCGACATGCAGGTCGGCCGTGGTTTCACGGCCGAGGAAGCGGCCTCCGGCATGGGCAAAGTCGTGGTCCTCTCCGATCACATCTGGCAGCGTGACTTCGGCGCCGACCCGAAGCTGGTGGGCGACACCATCGAGATCGACGGGGAGGCCTCGACGGTGGTCGGGGTGCTGCCCCCGGGTGGCCAGTTCCCAGACACCGACCGGGGTGACGTCTTCGTCCCCCTGGGCCGCGATCCCCAACGCTTGCCGCGCCAGGGCCGACCGTTCACCGGCGTCGCTCGCCTCGCCGACGACGTGACTCTGGAAAGCGCCCAAGCCGAACTCAACAGCCTGGCGGCCAGCCTGGAGTCCGACCACCCGATGACCAACCGTGGCTGGCGGATCCGCGTCCACAGCCTACGGGAGATCCGGACTCGGGAGTTTGAGCCCCTGCTGCCGCTGGTCTTCCTCATCGCCCTCATCCTGCTCATCGCCTGTGCCAACGTCGGCAACCTGATGCTGCAGAGGGCGGCGCGGCGCACCAGCGAGATAGCCATCCGCTCGGCCCATGGCGCATCCCGGGGCCGGCTGGTGCGCCAACTGTTGGTGGAAAGCGGCACCCTGGCCGTGGCCAGCGCCATCGCCGGCCTCGCCATCGCCTTCCTGCTCCTCCGGGTCACCGTGCGCCTGATACCGGTGGCCCTGCCCTCGACCCTGGAATTGCAGCTCGACGGGCGGGCGATCCTGTTCGCCTTCGCCGTGGCGGTGGTCACCACCGCCCTGGCCGGCATGGCACCGGCCCTCTTCGCCTCGTCCCGTAGCCCGGCCCGGGACCTCGCCGCCTCCCAGCGCACCGTGAGTGGTGACAGCCGCTCCCGCCGCTTGGCCGACGGCTTACTCGTCCTCCAGGTCGCCCTCGCCCTGGTGCTGGTGATCGGTGCATTGCTCACGGTGCGCAGCTTCGACCAACTCAACACGGTCGATCCCGGCTTCACGACCGATGGCGTCGTCACCATGGACGTCAACCTGCCGGCGGCCCAGTACCAGATGCCGCCTCAAAAGCTGGCATTCTTCCGCCAAGCGCTGGAGAACGTCGGCGCCGTGGCGGGGGTGCAGGCGGTGGGGCTGGGCAGTCGCCTGCCCTTCGACGACAGCTTCACCACCACGGTCAACCTGGAGGGGCAGACGCCGGAGGAGGCGGAGACCAACCCGTCCCCCCAGTTCCAGAATGTCTACGGCGACCTGTTCGGGGTTCTCGACCTGCCGCTGCTCGCCGGCCGCTACTTCGAGGCCGGCGACCGCATGGGCTCGGAGTCGGTGGTGGTGGTGAGCGCCCGCCTCGCCGACCGCCTGTGGCCCGACGAGGACGCGGTGGGCCAGCGCCTGCGCTACTCGATGCAGCGCGAGGAGGGCTGGTCCAGGGTCGTGGGGGTGGTGGGTGACATCCGCTTCGAGAATCTCGCCGTCGAGCCCGCCGGAGATCTCTACATCCCCTTCCCCCAACTGCCCATGGGCGGCCTCAACCTCTTCGCCCGGGTGGCCGGCGATCCCAGCCAAGCCAGCCCCGCCATCCGCCAGGCGATCCGGCGCATCGACCCCAACGTGCCGGTGGAGGATCTGCGCCGGTTGGAAACGGTGGTGGACGACTCGATCTGGCTGGAGCGGATGACCAGTGTCCTGTTCAGCCTGCTGGCCACCGCCGCCCTGGTGCTGACCCTGGTGGGCATCTACGCCAGCATCGCCTACAGCGTCGCCCGGCGCCACCGTGAGATCGGTATCCGCATGGCTTTCGGCTCGGACCGCACCACCGAGGCGGCGCGGGTGGTCAAGCGGGCGCTGGGGGTGACCGCCCTCGGCGCGGTGATCGGTATCGTGGGAGCCGTGCTCCTGGCACGCTATCTCTCCACCAAGCTGTTCGGCATCGTCGGCCCCGAGCCCTGGACCTTCGGGCTCGCCGTCTTCCTGCTCCTGGCCGGCGCCGCCCTGGCCGCCCTCGCCCCGTCGTGGCGGGCTGCCAGGCTCAACCCGGTCACCGCACTGCGTAGCGAGTAAGGCTGGGACGGAGCCATGGACTGGAGCTCCCTCCTCATCCTGATCTCCATCGGCGCCGCCAGCGGCCTCTTCGGCGCTCTCCTGGGCGTCGGCGGAGGACTACTGGTGATCCCGGTGCTGCACCTGGTCTTCGACCTCCCCATGCCGCTGGCCATCGGCACCAGCCTGGTCTCGGTAGTGCTCACCACCCTGGTGGCCAGTCGCAGCTACCTGGCCCGAGGGCTGGTCGATCTGCCCGCCGCCACCCACCTCGCCTTCGGCTCCCTCATCGGGGCCTACGTCGGCAGCCACCTCATCGTGCGGGTGCCGGAGACGGTGCTCTCCGTTGCTTTCAGCGCCGTCGTCCTCACCGCCGCCTGGCGCCTCGCTTTCCGCCGCCGCCGCGACGCTGAGGCCACCGCGGGAGCCCCCAGCGGCATCCGGCGGCGGGCCACCGCATTTCTCTTGAGCCCCTTCGCCGGCGCCCTGGCCGGACTGCTGGGGGTCGGAGGCGGCTTTCTCCAACTTCCCCTGCTGCGCCTGATCTCCGAGCTAGACTTACGCCAAGTGATCGCCACCAATGCCCTGATCGTCACCTGGATCGCCTCCGTGGCTTCCGCCGTTCACTGGTCCCAAGGCCATGTGGTGGGATCGATCCTGCCGCCGTTGCTGGCCGGTTCGGCACTCGGTGCCCTGGCCGGACCGGCCGCTTTGATGGGGATACCCCAGCGCCGCGTCGAACTCCTCCTCGGCACGGTCCTCGCCGTGGTCGCCCTGAGGATGCTCTGGCGATGAGCGACAAAGCGCCGGAAGCCGTCGCCGCCCCCACCGATGCGGCCACCGCCATCGGGCCGGTGGTGGCTTGCGGCCTGGCCCTGGCACTGGCCGCCGGGGCTGTCGGCCACCTGGTGTCAGAGTGGGCCGAGTTGGGTCAGCGCGTCCTCATCAGCTTGGTCCTGGGCCTGCCGTGGGCCGTCCTCGCCCTTCAGCTCGGCGCCTATGCCCGCCAGCGCCGGTGGCGGCACTTCACCATCGCCGCCCTTCTGCTTCTCCTCGCCCTCATCCTTCTGGCGGGAGCGTGAGTTTCTCGAGGCAGAGTGTCCGGCGCCTGTTCATCCGGCCCCGGGGGCCGGACGGAGAGGTCACGTCCTCCTCCGCCATGGTGGCCCTACCGCTGCTCATCCGCCTGCGTTGGCTGGCGGTGCCGGGCCAGGTTCTGGCCCTGCTCGGACTGCCGACCCTGGTCGGCGTCGAAGCGCCGTTGGAGGCATACCTGGTACCGCTGATGATGATCGTCTCCAACCAGGCGGCCTCCTACCTGCGCCACGGCCGAGCCTCGCCGGCCACCCTGGCCGCCTGCCTGATCGTCTTCGACACCCTGCTCCTCACCGCCTGGCTCGGCTGGGCCGGCGGCGCGGTCAACCCGTTCACGATTCTCTACCTGGTGCTGATCGTCCTCGCCGCCCTGGTACTGGGGGCCGGGTGGACCTGGGGCACGGCGGCGCTGTCGGTGCTCTGCTTCGGGTTGCTGGTGGCGCTGGAACCGGCCGGCAGCACCCACGGCGAGCTCCACACTCACCTGCGCGGCATGTGGGTCGCCTTCACCCTGGCGGCCGGGCTGACGGCGCTGTTCGTCGTCGTGCTGCGCCGGGACCTCAACCAGCGGGAGCGGGAGCTCGCCCACGAGCGCACCGGGCGCTACCACGCGGAGCAGCTCGCCGCCCTGTCCACGGTGGTGGGCACCGCCGCCCACGAACTGGCGACACCGGTGACCACCCTGGCCTTGGCGGCGGCGGAGGTCGAGGCGATGCTGGCTCGAGAAGCGCCGGAGTTGCGCGACCGCCTCGACCCGGAACTGGAGGCCATGCGCCACCAAGCGGCGCGCTGCCGGCAGATCTTGAACGAGATGGGCGGGCGCGCCGGGCGGGTGCGGGGCGAAGGCCCCCACCCCACCCGGCTCGTCAACCTGGTGGAGCAGTCGCTGTACGACCTGGCCCCGGAGGAGCGGAGCAGAATCGTCTACGAAGACGTCGATCCGGACCTCATGGTCACCGTGCCGCAGCGCGCCCTGGTACGCTCCATGGCAGCCCTCGTGCGCAACGCCTGCGACGCCTCACCCCGAACGGAAACCATCCGGATCACCGCCGCGGGGGATGGCGGCGACCTGGTGATCGAGGTCTTGGACCGGGGACGCGGGATGTCGGACCCGGAGCTCCAGCGGGCGGGCGAGCCCTTCTTCACCACCAAACCGATGGGCCACGGACATGGCCTCGGCCTCTACATGACTCGATCCAGCCTCAACCAACTGGGCGGCACCTTGAACCTGGAGCGGCGCCCGGGGCGCGGTATCCGAGCCGTCCTCCGCCTGCCCGCTGACCCGCAGATCGTGGCCCCCGAGACCGGCGACGAGGGAACGGCGTGAGCCTCGGCCCTCGTCACCTGCTGCTGGTGGAGGACGATGATCACTTGCGCCGGATCCTCGGCCGGGCCCTCCAAGCGCGAGGCTACGAGGTGCACGAAGCGCCGAGCTTCGAGGCGGCGGTGGAGCGATTGCTCGGCCTCCGCAGCCTGACCGCCGCCATCCTCGACCTCCGCTTACCCGATGGCAGCGGCCTGGATCTGCTGCCGATGATCAAGCGCCACTCGGGGGGGGCCCGGGTCGTTCTGATGAGCGGCTGGGGGTCCATCGCCACCGCGCTGGCGGCGATCCGGGGCGGCGCCGTCGATTTCGTCTCCAAGCCGGTGGTGGTGGACGACCTGCTGGAAGCGCTGGAGGGCACCCCGGAGGAGCCGGAAGGACCGACCGCCGGCGGCGAAACCGGAGACGCGGAGGAGGAGACCACGGTCCCCAGCCTCAACCGGGTGGAGTGGGAGCACATCCAGCGGGTGTTGGCGAACTGCGACGGCAATATCTCCCAGGCCGCCCGCCTGCTGGGCATCCACCGCCGCTCGTTGCAGCGCAAGTTGGCCAAGCGGCCGCCGACGCGCTGAACCGCCGGGACGGCGCCGGAGACCCCGGGCTCAAGGCAGGATGGCCACCCGACGCGAGCCCCACTGGGAGGTGCTTGCGCTTTCGTCCCACTCGGTCCACAGCACCAGGAAGGCTTCGGCGACGGGCACCACCAGCGGCTGCCGGGCACTGACCCCGGCCGCCGACAGCGCCATCACCGGGCCGAAACGGCGGCCATCGGCTGCGACCTGGGCGGCACGGACCCGGTGTTCAGGGCCCTCCCGCCCCTCCCATGCGACCAGCACTTTGCCGTTCAGGATGGCGAGATCGGTGTGCTTGCCGCTGGCGTCGGGCAACGGCAGCGGGTCCGCGCCCCCTTGAGGTCCCAGTTCCACGATGTACGCCCCGACCTGGTCTTTGTCCCCGGTCCACACGCTGGTCACCAACCGCGGCGCCGCCCCGCCGCCCCGCCGCTGAACCACACCGCCTCCGGTGTGCGGGCAGGCCTCCAGGCTCCAGTCGAAGTCGCCGGCGTCGCCGAGACGGTGCCAGGCGTCACCCCGCCGGGAGGCGACGGCCATGTCCCGGGGATCCTTGTCACGATACAGAACGTGGACCGATCCGTCGTCTCCCACCGCCAGGCGGTTGCCGCAGCACTCGCAGGTCTGCGGATCGACGGTGGCGTTGACGCTCCACTCGCTGCCGTCCGCCGAGGTGGCCGCCCGCAGGCCCTGGCCGCCGTCCCGGGAATCGAGCCAGACGGCGTGGAACTGACCGCCGGCGTCCACCGCCAGATCGTGGAAGCCGTGACCGTCGGTGGAGCCGTCGTCGGCCGGGTTGGGGCCCGGCCGCCAGCTGGCCCCGCCGTCGGTGGACAGCGCGGTGTGCAGCGGACCGGTACCGAAGGCAGAGGTCCCCGTGCCGGTCCACGACACCAGCACGCGGTCACCCTGGGCCGCTACCTGGGGCTCGTGGCCGCGGCGCGGCGACGCCATGGCGGCACCCTCCAGGGGGACCACCGTCTCGGTTCCCCAGGTCCGACCGCCATCGGCGGACCGGGCGTGGCGCAGCTCCAAGCCCGCCCCGGTGTCGATGGCCGTGACCAAGTCCACCAGGTCGCCCTGGGCCCAGGCGTCGATCCCCAGCACCCCGCCCGACGGCGTGGCCGGGTGAGAGGCGCCGGTGGCGAAGGCGGCGAGAAGACAAGCCAGCGGCGCCAGGAGGCGTAAAATCCGGCCCACGCCACCCCCGCGTCTCGGCCGGCTGATGGGCTGATTCATTGACTGATTCATTGACTGACTCATTGTATGACTCATCGTTGGCCTCATCAGCCGCCCCATCTCCACTCCAGGCCGGCGAAGACCGAGACCCCGTCACCGGGGAGGAATTGCCGGCTGTCCTGGCCACCGGCGTCGGCCACCACGCCGGTGGTGGCGACGTGGACCCGGTCGGTGATGTTGCGGCCCTCGACAAAGAACTGCCACCGGGTGTCACCGCGGTAGCCGATGCGCAGATCGAGCAGCGTGTAGCCGGGAGCGCGCAGGGTGTTGGCGTGATCGACGTAGTAGTCGCCCGGCGCCCAGCGCACCACCGGCCCGGCGAACCAGCGACCGGCGAACCGAGCTTCAAAACCCGCCCGCACCAAGTGCTCCGGCAGGCCCGCCAACTCGTTGTCGCCAAAGACCGGATCGTCGTCGAAACGCAGCCGGCTGTAGGTGTAGGTCAGGAAGGAGCGAACCGCGAGATCCTGCTCCGCCCGCCACCAGCCGCTCAGCGCCGCCTCGACGCCGCTGTGGGTGGTGCGGTCGGCATTGACCGTGCCCAGGGGGTCACCGAGAGCATCGGTGAGCGAAAGCAACTCGCCTTCGACCTCGGCATGGTAGAGGACGACGTCGAACTGACCTTGGCCGACGTTGCCGCGCCCCCCCAACTCGAAGGAGGTGGAGGTCTGCTCGTCCACCGGCGCCAGACCGTCGCCACCGCGGTTGCTCAGCTCGCCGAAGCTCGGCGGCTCGAAGCTGCGGGCGACGTTGCCGAACAGCGCCAGCTGGGGGCTCACCTGGTAGAGGATCCCGAGGCGGGGCAGCAGGGCGTCGAAGGATCGGTCGTCGGACTGATCGCCATCGCTGAGGAACTGGTCCTCGAAATCACGTTCCGCCTGGCTGAAGGCGATGCCCCCCACCACACTGAGCCTTTCGCTGGCTCGCACCCGATCCTCGACGTAGAGGTTGGCGTTCCAGGAGGTCGTGTCGCCCTGGGCGGTGGGCGCTCCCGGGGAGCCTCCGGCGTTGACGAAGCGCTCGTCCCGCAACCAGCCGATGGTCGGGATGAAGCCGACGGTGACCTCGTGGTCCGCTCCCCAGAGCTGGCGACGGCTGGTGAAGCGCATGGAGGAGCCGACGTCGTGGGATTCCTGTTCCAACACCTGGAAGATCGGGTGGGACAGGTCCTTGTAGGCGTAGAAGGCTCCCAGCTCCAAAGTGCCGCCCCCGACCGTCAACACGGTGAGCTCGGAGAGGCGGACCAGGTCGAAGTCCCGCTTCATACCAAGATCGATCTGGCGGCGGGTCGTCTGGGTGGGGTCGTCTCGGAGTTCGCCCAGGGTCAGGCTGCCCGGCAGTTGCGAGTCGGTCTGCACGGCGGTGAGGTAGAGGCGGCTCTCGGCGCTCCCGCTGTGACGCTTGCCGATGTTGGAAAACAGCCGCTGGGTGCTCTGCTCAGCGTGATCGCGGAAGCCCTCCTGCCCGAAGTGGGCGATGGTGAGGAAGCCGTCGTAGACCGAGCCGTGGCCAGAGAGGGCAGCCTGGCCCCGCAGGTAGTCGAAGGAGCCGGCCTCGACCCGCACCAGCGGCTCGGTGTCATAGCCGGTGGGAGAGACAAAGTCGATGGCGCCGCCCAGGGTGGTCCCCCCCTTGGCGAAGGCGTTGGGGCCGCGCAGCACGGTGGCGTAGGTCATGGCCAACGGCTCCACCGCCTGGAAGTCGAAACTGCCGTCGGCCAGGTTCAGCGGAATGCCGTCCTGCAAAAGTTGTAGGCCGCGACCGTGGAAGGTGCGCTGCAGGCCGGAACCACGAATCGAAAGCCGGGCCTCCTCGGCGCCGAAGCGGGACTGGGCGATGACACCGGCGGCCGACGCCAGAGCGTCGGTCACGGTGGCGGTTCGCCCGGCCCGGACCTCCGTGGCGTCGATGGCGGCCACGCCCCCGGGCTCCAGTTGCAGCCGCTCCACCACCTGCCCATAGCTCGGCACGGTGCTCACCGGCCGACCGCTGACCTCGATCGCCTCCCCGAAGCTGGCGTCATACGGGATCTCGGCTTCGCCCTGACCCTCCGGAGACTCGTCCTCCGCCGCTTCCCCGGCGGGGGCGGCCGCCGGCTCCCCTTGGCTGGGGACGGCCACCTCGGCGGGCGAGGGGGTGGCGGGCGCCACCAGGACGAGGACAACAAGGAAAATCCAAATACGTCGCAAGTTCATGATGTGTCTCCGGAGTGACAAACGGGGCCGGGCCAGGGACGCTCTTCCCCTGGCCCGCAAGAACAGCTCGTAGTCGCAAGCACGGGGAAGTGTGAGGCCGGAAGCTAAGGCAGTCACTCAAGTGCGACGATTTGACACATGATTTTCATCCTAAGTTCGACTTATCTGAGTTAAGATCATTCCCACTTTCGGCGAAGAACTTGCTTGGGCTTGCCCCCCGCTCCCGGAGGCAAGCTCACCGCGACACTAGAAGAACCAGGGCCACCACGGATCCCAGCCTTACAGGAGGTTTGTCTTGAACCCGTTCCACCTTCCCCCGCTCCACCCTCGCGCCCCCACCCTGCCGTCGGCAGACCTCGGCCGATGTCTGCTTCTCGCGCTCTTCCTCTTCCTGCTGCCGACGACGCTAGCCATCGCCCAGGAGTCCAGCCAGGGAGCGGCTGGTGCCGCGAGCCCAGTCGCCAGCGTCGATGGCGAGGCCGCAACCACTGCCGGAAACGAAGAAGACGGGGAGGACGGGGAGGACGAAGACACCCTGGAGCGGCCTTTGTTCGAACAGGAGTTGCAGGTCACCGCCACCGCTCTGCCGCAACCCACCGCCCAGGCCGTCTCCGGTGCCACCCTGGTCCAGGGGGCCGGGCCCGACGCCGCCGAGAACCTGCGCGGCGTCGCCGGTTTGGGCGCCATCCGCCGCGGTGGCCTGAACCTGGATCCCCAGGTTCGTGGCCTGTCGGAGACCCAGGTGGCGGTACTGGTGGACGGCACCCGGACCTTTGCCGCCGGCCCGGCACGCATGGACTCCGGCATGTCCCACGTCAATCCCCACGCCGTCGATACGGTACAGGTGGTCAAGGGACCCTACGCTCTAACCTGGGGAGCCGGGGCCTTGTCGGCGGTGCGTCTGAACACGCGCCGGCCGCCCTTCAACCAGGACGGGGCTGGCTGGGGCGGCGAGGCCGGCCTGCGGGCCAGCGACAACGCCGGCCTGCGCGACGGCGACGTCAGCCTCTACGCCAGCACACCTCGTCTACGCGCCTCCCTGCTGGTCGGCCGCCGCGAGGGGGGCGACTACCAGTCTGGCTCCGGCGACCGGGTCCAGGCAGGCTTCACCAGCACCGAAACCAAGCTCCACTTCGGCTGGCAGGCGAAGGACGGCCTGCTGCTGGAGCTGGACGGTGGTTACCAGGACCAGAAAGACATCGAGTACGCGGGACGCGTCCTCGACGCCTCCTACTTCAAGACCCGCTCCTACGCCGGCAGCTTCGCCTGGACCCCGGACGGCGACGGGGTCGATTTGGTGGAAGGCAAGCTCTACAGCAACCGCAAGGACCACCTGATGAACAACGACGACAAGCCGACGGCGCGGCCCGCACCGGGCCGCATCCCGCCCTTCGGCCTCCTCGTCCGCCTGCCCGCGGAGGCCAACACCAGCGGTGGCCGCATCGTCGTTAGCGGCCACAGCGGAGCCATCGGCTGGACCGCCGGCGCCGACCACTACCTGCTACAGCAGACCGCCCGCCGCACCATCGCGCGGCGCGACAACGGCTTTGAACTGTTCAACGACCTGGTGTGGCCCGATGTCGAGCTGTCCGACACCGGGGTCTTCCTGCAGAGCGACCTGCTGCCCGGCGGCGCCTCGTCCGGGCGCTCCGCCCTCGTCGCCACGGTCCGCCTCGACCGCTGGACGGCGGAGACCGGGGCGCCGGCGTCGGACTTCTTCCTCGCCAACGTCGGCGCCCCGGAGGACCGGGACGACACCTTGTGGAACGCCGCCGTCGCCGGCCGCCGCTTCTTCGGCGCCGGTTGGAGCGGCACCCTGGGGGTGGGCCGCACCGTGCGCACGCCGACGGCTCTGGAGCTCTACTCCGACCGCTTCCCATCCACCCGCTTCCAGATCGCCGCCGAATTCATGGGCGATCCGGAGCTGGACCCGGAGACCGCGATTCAGTCCGACCTCGGCGTCGCCTATGCTGGGGCCCGGTTTCGCCTTGACGTTGACGGTTTCTTCCGCCGCCTCGACGACTTTGTCACCGTGCAGCCGGACCCCAGCCTGTCGCGGCGCCTGCCGCTGTCGCCGACCACGGTCTTCCGCTACGTCAACGGCTCCCGGGCCGACGTCTACGGCGCCGAGGTACGGGCCACGGCCCGTTTCTCCGGCACCTGGCTGGGCCGCCTCGACGCCGCCTGGCTGCGTGGTGAGGACCGGCAGCTGGACGAGCCCCTGTTCGGCATTGCACCGCCCTGGGTCGGCCTCGGCGTGCGCTGGTCTCCGAAGGGCCCGCTGCAGAGCCTGTGGGTCGATCTGGGGGCCACCTGGGTAGACGAGCAGGACCGGGTCTCCCAGAGCCGGTTGGAGCGCCCCACCCCTGGCTACGAAACCGTCTCCCTGGGCGCCGGCTACACCGTGCGCGAGCGCTGGCAGCTCGAGATCGGCGTCTCCAACCTCACCGACGAGGCCTACTCAGACCACCTGGCCACCCTCAACCCGTTCACCGGCCGGCGCATCGAGGAGCCGGGCCGCACCTTCCACGGCCGCGTGCGGGTGGCGTTCTGAGACTCACAAGCGCGGCCGGCTGACGTGGGGGTTGCCGGCCTCGGCGAAGCGTAGCGGCCAGGCGGCGGCCTCGCCGGCGTAGTCGACGCCGACCCGGGGGCCGGTGGCGACAGCTTCCGTCGCCACCGGCCGGCCGGCGACGATGCGCAGGTCACCGCGGTGGAGGGGCACGCCGTCCTGCTCCCGGTCGATGCCCAGCGCCTGGCAGAGCTTGCCCGGGCCGCCGGCGACGTCGCCGGGGCGGACGCGGCGGTCCTGCCAGCCGCGGCGGCGCACCATCTCCCCCTCCCCCGCCACCGGCTCGCCGGCCCGGATCAGCACCGCGCTGCCGACGTCGGCTTCGCCGGTGACCGCGTTCAGGCAGTGGTGGATGCCGTAGATCAGGTAGACGTAGGCGTGGCCGCCGGCCAGGTACAGACTCTGCACGCGCTCACTGCGGTGGCCGCCGGCGGCGTGGCTGGCGGCGTCGGGGGCGCCGAGGTACGCTTCCGTTTCCACCAGCCGCAGGATCAGGCGCTGGCCGCCCACCCGGCGCACCAGCCAGCGCCCCAACAGCTCCTGGGCCACGGTTTCCGCCGGCCGCCGGTAGAAGGAGACCGGCAGCGGGGTCAGCTCTCCGTTGTCGAATCGTTCCCCGGGCACGGCCTGAAAGCTATCAGCACGAGGGAGAGACCCCAACATGACGACCACTCCGACCCCCTCCGACGACGCCACCCACGACCCACCTGGCGAGCACTTCGAAGCCCCCGAGCTCTTCGCCGAGATCCCCGAGCCGTTCCGCGACGCCTACGACCCGGCGGCCCCCTGGGCGCTGTTGGGCGAGCCGCTGGACGCCGTCCTCGGCGCCATCGGCTCCTCCGCCGTCGAGATCCCCATGACCCCGGACTTCCACCTCATGGGCGACGGCATCGCCATCGGCGCCGGCACCCGGGTGATGCCCGGCGTGGTCATCGTCGGCCCGGCGTGGATCGGCCGCGACGTCGAGATCCGCCCCGGCGCCTTCATCCGCTCCGGCTGCTGGATCGGCGACGGCTGCACCGTCGGCGCCTCCACCGAGATCAAGCACTCCATCCTCTTCCCCGGCGCCGCCGCGCCCCACCTCAACTACGTCGGCGACTCGGTGGTCGGGCGGGACGCCAACCTGGGGGCCGGCACGGTGCTCTCCAACTTCCGCCACGACGGCAAGAACATCCAGCTCCCCCTGCCCGGCGGCGGCCGCCTGGACACCGGGCGGCGCAAGTTCGGGGCGGTCCTGGGCGACGGCGTCCTCACCGGCTGCAACTCGGTCCTCCACCCGGGCTGCGTCGTCGGCCGGGAGAGCCAGGTCTACCCCGGCCTCATGCTGCGCTCCGGCGTCTACGGGGCCAGGCGGATGTTGAAGCTCCGGCAGGAGATCGACGACAAGGCAATCACCCCTTGAGCCCTGCCCAGAGCTTCCCCGTGGAGGTCCCCATCACCCTCCACTGGGGCGACATGGACGCCCTCGGCCACGTCAACAACGCGCGCTACTTCACCTGGTTCGAGAGCGCCCGCATGCGGCTGTTCGAGCGCGTCGGCCTGACCGCCACCGGCAGCCCGGAAATCGGCCCCATCCTCGCCCACACGCGCTGCGACTTCCTGCGCCCGGTGACCTATCCGGCGCGGGTGGTCGCCGGCACCCGCATCAGCCGCCTGGGCAACACCAGCTTCGGCATGGACTACGCGGTGTGGCACGAGGCCGACAGCCCGGCGGCGCCGGTGGCCCGGGGCGAGGGCGTGATCGTGCTGGTGAACTACGGGACCGGCGAGAAGGTGACGCTGCCGGACGACCTGCGGCGCAGCCTCGAAGCGCTATCCTGAACGCGGCGGGGCTTACGGGGCGGAGCTTACAGGGAGGGGCATACGGCGCGGGGCTTACGGGGATGGGCTCGGCGGGCGGCGCACGACCATCAGGGTCCGGTCGTCGTTCTGGGGGCGGTCGCCGGTGAAGGTCTCCACGTCTTCGAAGATGGCCGCGACGATGTCCCGGGCGCTCTGCCCCTGCAGGCTCCGGGCCTGTTGCACCAGGCGGCCGACACCGTACTCCTCCGCCTTCTTCCCCTCCACCCGAGCCGACATCGCCTCGCTGAAGCCGTCGGTGTAGAAGACCAGCAGGTCACCGGGGGCGAGGGTGGTCATGCCCCGCTCGTAGGTCGCCTCGGAGAGGGGCCCCAGCACCGGCCCCCCCTCCTGTAGCTCCCGCACCTCGCCGGCGGCGGAGATGTGGAACGGCGGCGGATGCCCGGCGTTGACGTAGATGAACAGGCCAGAGGCGTCCAACTCGCCGTAGAACATGGAGACGAAGCGGCTGGTCAGGGTGGAGCGGTGGATGATGTCGTTCAACCGCTCCACGGTGCGCACGATCTTGAAGTCCCGGGCCAGCCCCATGCGCAGACCCATGTAGATGTCGCGCACCTGGAGGGCCGCCGGCAGGCCGTGGCCCGAGACGTCGGCGATCCCCAGGCCGATGATGGAGTCGCTGATCGGGATGTAGTCGTAGAAGTCGCCGCCCACCGACTCCATGGGCACGGTGCGGCCGTGGATCTCGAAGCTGTGGTGGTCGGGGTCGCTGCGGGGCAGGATCGACGCCTGGATCTTGCGCGCCTCGTTGAACACCCCGGCCAGGCGCTCCTGGCGGATCTTCTGGTTGAGGGCGTGGCGCAGGATGCCGAGGGAGAAGAGGACGTCGTCGCGGTGGGTGTCGGCGGCGACGTCGAAGGCGAGGATGTACTGCTCCTCCCCCACCTCGATGGCGGCGAACTCCCGCGCCCCGATGCGCTCCTCGAAGGCCGGGTCCACCTCCGGGTCGTCCGGCGTCATGTAGGCCGCCCCCTCCTGCAGCACCCGCTGGATCGGCTCGTAGGTGCGGCTCACCTTCAGGCCCGGCGGCGCGTCCTTGGCCTCGCCGAAGGTGGTCAGCAGGTGGTAGGAGCGCCCCTGCCGACGGTAGAGCCGCCCCCCGACGATGCCCAGCTCCTGGCGGAAGCGGTGGATGACGCCGTCGGTGACCGTGCGGATGGTGTCGCCGATGTCGTCGGCGCGCTCGATGTCGGCGACCACCTGCTCGACCTGCTTCATCAGCTCCCGGTAGTCGACGGTGCGGGGGGAGGGGGACGAGGAGAAGATCGGCATGGCGGGGCTCGGTGGGTTGGCGTTCGGGTAGGTGTTGGGGTGGCTGGCGTTCGGGTGGCTGGCGGTTTGGGGCTGACGCTCGGATGGCTGCTGGCCGACCCGCTGGGGGCGGCGCTTCAGCGTTCCCGGGATTGTCGCACTTCTCGTCCCGCCCGGTCTACCTCGGTCAACCCCCGGCGCTCAGCCCCGGTCCACCAGGGCGCGGACCACCGCGTCCTGGACCTGGCGGCCCTGCCACACCCCGCCCCGGTTGAGTACCGAGAAGGCGTAGAGGCGGCCGGAGCGGCCCCGGGCATAGCCGGAGAGGGTGGAGACCCCGGTCAGGGTGCCGGTCTTGGCGAAGAAGTTCCTCGGGTAGGGCGCCTCGTCCAGCCGTTTGCGCAGGCTGGTGCCGTCCTCGCCCCCGGTGGGCAGGGTGGCGACGTAGGCGTCCCGGTACGGCTGCCGCGCCATGCCGGTGAGGAAGGCGGTGACCTGGCTCGGCGTCGCCTGGTTCTCCCGCGACAGGCCGGAGCCGTCGTGGAGTTGCAGGCCGGCCTGGGGCACGCCGAAGCTCTCGCTCAGCTCGTGCACCGCCTGGCTGCCCCGCACCCAACTGCCGGCGCCGCAGGCCTTCGCCCCGACCAGTTTCATCAGGGTCTCGGCGAACAGGTTCTGGCTCTCGTGGTTGGTGATGCGCAGCACCTCGTCGAGGGATGTCCGGTGCACCGCCACCTCCTGCCAGGGGGAGAAGCCGGGTAGGTGCTCCACCGGCACCCGGCGGCCCCGCACCCGCATTCCCTCCTCCGCCAGGGCGGCGTTCAGGGCGTCGCCGAAAAAGCGCACCGGATCGTCGATGGCGATGTCCATGGACACCCGGCTGGCCTTGACGTAGACGCCGCCGGCGGCGGTGATCTCGTCACTGCCGCCGAGACGGTTGATGAGCAGCCGGTTGCCGCGCCAGGACGACGCGGTGCTGACGGTGCTGGACAGCCCGTAGGTCGGCACGTCGGGGGTCAGGCCGGTCTTCGCCGGCAGCCCGGGCCGGGACGCCGGCTCGGCGTAGACGTCCACCGTGTTCTCGTGGAAAGCCAGGGAGTCCACCGGCACCTGGTACCAGCGCAGCCGCTTGCGGGGGTCCCAGTCGGGATGGACGATGGGGTCCTCGAACAGGCCGTGGTCCAGGTAGATGTGGCCATCGACCTCGGTGACCCCGCGGTCGCGCAGCGCCTGGGCCCACTGGCGGAAGACGAAGTAGATGTCGCCGTCCCGGGTCTGGCGCCAGGAGAGGGTGGGGTCGCCACCGCCGACCACCGCCAGGTCGCCGTGGAGGACGCCGTCGCCGTCCAACCGGCCGCGGGCCAGCAGGCGGGTCTCCAGGAAGTGGCCCGGCCCCATGCTGTCCAGGGCGACGCCGGTGGTGAACAGCTTGGTGTTGGAGGCGAGGAGGGACGTCTCGGTGGAGCGGTAGCCGTAGACCATCTCGCCGCTGGACAGCTCCCGGACGTGCACGCCGATGCGCACCGAGGGGCCCTTGGCGACGGCGGCCCGCAGGGCCGACACCAGGCGTCCCCGGTTCACCGGCCCGGGGCGGTCGGGCTCGGTGAAGAAGTCGGCCGGCGGGTCGGCGTCGCCCACCGGCACCAGGCCGGCGGTGATGGTGGCGGGCCGCGGCTCCATCCCCTCCACCGCCGGAGCCGCCTCCGGCTCCGGGGAGCCCGCGTCGAAGAAGGGGAAGGCGCTCTCGCCACCGCCGAGCCCCAGCCCGCCGCCGATCAGCGGCCGGGCCCAGAGAACGCCCGCGGCCACCACCACCGCCAACAGGACGAGGAGGACGGGCCACCAGCGGCGGCGAGCCACGCCCGCCCGGGTGTCGGCGGCGGAGGCGGAGCGGGAGGGGACGTCGGGACGGTTCTTGGACGACTTGGTCACGTTTATCTATCGTGCCATTCCTGTGCCAGCAAAAACAGGGCGGCGACTTGACCGGCCAAATACTACCGTGGTAGTACTAATGCGGTAGTTGAATCAACTTGAAGCTTGACGGAAGACATCGCATCGACCGAGGACCGGCCCCCGAAGCCGGCGCCCGCCCCCGGGGCGGCGCGACGAAGTAAGCTGACCGACGAGAAAGACAGGAAACGATGACCGACACCCACACCCTCGGCGATTTGCAATTCGCCATCATGCGGGTCCTCTGGCAGCGGCGCGAGGCGCCGGTGGCGGAGGTCCACGAGGCGCTGCTGGAAGAGCGCGGCCTCGCCCCCACCACCATCGCCACGATGCTCAAGAAGATGGAGGACAAGGGCGTGGTGGCCCACCGCAGCGAGGGCCGACGCTACATCTACCGGCCCACCATCAGCGAGACCCAGGTGCGCCGCAGCATGGTGGGAGAGCTGACCCAGCGGCTGTTCCTGGGCGACCCCACCGCCCTGGTGAGCCACCTGCTGGAGGAGCACGAGATCGACGCCGGCGAGCTGGATGAGCTGCGCCGCCTGGTGACCGAGGCCGACCGCCGCCGGTCCGCCGACGACACCGACGAGCACGACGAGGAGGCCGAGTGATGCCTGAGCTGACCCTGATCCAAGAGATGGCCCGCTGGGCCGAGCCGGTGACCGCCTGGATGCTGACCTACGCCCTCCACTCCACCCTGCTGCTGGCCGCCGCCTGGTGCCTCGGTCGGGCGCTGGGCGAGCGCCGCCTGGCGCTCCAGGAAACCGCCTGGAAGGTGGCCCTGGTGGGCGGCCTCCTCACCGCCAGCCTGCAAGTCGGCCTGGCGGTGGAGCCGCTGGCCGGGACCGTCGCCCTGGCCCAGGGCGGTGCCGCCGGCGTCGCCACGTCGACGTCAGAGCCGACCGCCACCGTCGGCCTCACCCGCGATGACGGCGCCACCCTGCCGGCCCCGCAATCGATCCGGGACGCGGCCCCGATGGCGGCCACCGCAACGGCCGCTCAGCCCGCCGCGATGATGGCCCGCACGGCGGACGGCGCGGCCGCCGACGCGGCGCCCGCCGGTGCCCGCCCGCTCTGGCCGTTGGCCGCCGCCGGCGTTTGGCTCTCCGTCGCCCTCCTCGGGCTGGCCGCCCTGGGCCTCGCCTACATCCGCCTCTACCGCTGTCTCGCCGACCGCCGCGGGGTGACCGACGGCGCCCTGCCGGCGCTCTTCGGCCGGCTGCTGCAACGCGCCGGCCTGCGCCCCGCCAGCGCCGCCCGGCGGCGCTCCGGCGTCCGCCTCACCGCCTCGGCCCGGCTGCCGGTGCCCATCGCCTGGGGCGTGGCGCGGCGCGAGGTGTCGTTGCCGGAGGAAGTGGTGGAGGATCTGTCCCCCTACCACCAGGAGTCGATCCTGGCCCACGAGATCAGCCACCTGCGGCGCCACGACCCGGCCTGGCTGGCGCTCAGCCGGGGCCTGGAGACGGCCCTCTTCTTCCAGCCGCTGAACCGCGTCGCCCGCCACCGCCTGCAAGAGATCGCCGAGTACCGCTGCGACGACGCGGCGGTGGCGTTGACCGGGCGCCCGGTGGAGCTGGCCCGCTGCCTGACCGAGGTCGCCACCTGGCGGCTGTCCAGCGCGTCCCGGGCGCTGGTTCCAGGGCTCCTGCTGCCTGGCCACCTCGTCCCCGGGATGACGACGCCGGAGGACTCCCCCGGCCGCCGCGGGTCCGCCCTGGCCGCCCGGGTGCGCCGCATCCTGGACGACAGCCGGAGCCAGGCCGAGACGCTGCCCAAGGCGGTGCTCCCCGCCGCCGGCGCCCTGCTGCTCGCCGTCGCCCTGGTCGCCCCCGGGGTCACCGGCCAGGAGAGGGCACCCCAGCCGCCCACCGCTCCCGAAGCCCCGGCGGCGGAGCCGGCCCCAGCCGTGCCTGCGACCCCGGAGGCCGCCCCCACACCGAGCGCCGTGCCAGGCGCCGCGCCGGAAGCCGCTCCGGCCCCGGCAGCGCCACCGTCACCCTCGCAGCCGACAGCGACGGCACCGCCGTTGCCGGAGGCGCAGCCGTCGCCGGGAGCGCTGCCGAAGCCGGCGACGGCTCCGGCGCCAGCGGCAGTGCCGTCTTTGGAAACAGCGCCATCTTTGGAAACAGCGCCATCTTTGGAAACAGTGCCGTCGCTGGAGACGTTGCCGGCGCCGAGCCGCCTGCCCGCCCCCGGAGCCGCCCCCCTGCCGAGCCCTCCCTCGCCGCCCAAGGCGCTGGCCCCGGTGCCCCGGGCCACCGGCGGCACGGCTCCCAGGCTGTTCCCCCTGCCCTCCGCGCCGGCCGCCTCAGCGCCGATGGTTTCCCCGACGCCGCTGCCGAGGCTGGCCCGCCTCGACCGCGCCGAAGCCCCGCGCCCCGATGGGGATCGCCGGAGGCAGCGGTCGGTCGGGCGCGCACCCGCGTCCGACGGTGAGCGGGAGATCGACCGCATGGTGCTGGCCGAAGGGGAGGAGCGCGCCCGCGTCGCCCAGCGGCTGGAGGTCGAGCGCGACGCCCTCAGGTCGGCGGCCGAAGCCGTCGTGGAGCGGCTCGACGCCGAGGCCGGGAGCGCGCCCCGGGAGGAGCCCATCGACCGCCGTCTCGACGAGCTGAACACCAGCTTCGACCGGGTCATCGGCCTGCTGGACGGGGACGCCGCGCCGCGGCGCGCCGACCTGCGGGATGCCCTGGTCCGGGCCTTCGAGGCCCGGGACCGCCTCCAGGCCGAGCTGGAACGGGCCCACGAGGGGCTGGCCAGGCAACGCTCCGCCGAGCACCACCAGCGCTCCCGGGAGGAGCGCCAACGCGTCGAGGAGGAGGCCCGCCGGGCCATGGAGCGGGCCGGCCGCGAGGCCGAGCGCCGAGCGCTGGCCGCCGAGGAGGCGATGCGGGCCGCCGAGCTGGCCATGGCTGACAAGAGTGAGCGGATCGAGCGGGAGACGGAGCGCCAGGCAGCGGAGATGGCCCAGCGCGCCGAGGAGGTGGAACAGGCCCGAGCGGAGATGCAGCGCCGGATGACCCGCGAGCACCGCGAGGTCGAGAGGCGGCTGGAGGCCGCCGCCGAAGCCCAGGCCCGAGCCCGGGCCCACGAGAGCCTGGGCCGGGAGCGGGCGCGGCTCGAAGCGTTGACCGAGGCAGAGGTGCGGCAGATCGAGATGGAGTCCCGCCGGGTGGCCGAGGAGAGCGCCCACATCGCCGCCACCTCGGCCGAGCTGCGGCGCCTCAACGCCGAGATGGAGCGGGAGCGCCAGGTGCTGCGCCGGGAACTGCGCCGGGTCGCCGGCGAGGTGGAGGGCATGTCCGACGAGACCCGGCAGCGGGTCAGCCGAGAGCTGCGCCGCCAGCTCGCCGACCTGGACGAGGAGATGGGTGAGCTTGACGAGGAAGTGGGCGAGCTGAACGAGGAGTTGGGTGAGCTCCACGAAGAGAGGCAGGAGGCGAGGGAAGAGCTCGACGAGGAGCCATGACCCCCAGATAGCACGCCCCCAAACCACTTCCGAGGACAAGAAAACGCCCCGGCCCGCACTGTCGCGGACCGGGGCGATCTCGTTGGGCTCCGCGCTTGAGAGACGGTGTCGTCTCCGGGCGCGGCGCCTCAACAGCGGCTCAGTGTTAGCGGCTCAGGTCAGAACCGGAAGCCCACCGAGAACCGGTACTCCCGGGGATCCTGGAAGTCGTTCTCGGCCAGGGGCTGGC